>Ga0075351_1000059_pt1 | contig 13549 bp, 16 predicted proteins | sample Sandmound_ThreeS_3_FD_120091 | JGI IMG/M metagenome (GOLD analysis project Ga0075351, IMG submission 120091) | Natural and restored wetland microbial communities from the San Francisco Bay, California, USA, that impact long-term carbon... | ecosystem: Environmental > Terrestrial > Soil >... | reverse complement strand
TAGGTCTCGAACAGGTCCGCCGCCATGCCGGCGCAGTCGCCGACGTTGTCGCCGACGTTGTCGGCGATCACCGCCGGGTTGCGCGGGTCGTCCTCCGGGATCCCCGCCTCGACCTTGCCGACCAGGTCGGCGCCGACGTCGGCGCCCTTGGTGAAGATGCCGCCGCCGAGACGGGCGAAGATCGAGATCAGCGAGGCGCCGAAGCCCAGGCCGACGAGCGGGTGGATGATGTGGCTGAAGTTGGTCTTGTCGACCGCGTTCGCCTGCAGCAGGGCGAAATAGCCGGCGACGCCGAGCAGGCCCAGGCCGACGACCAGCAGGCCGGTGATCGCGCCGCCCTTGAAGGCGACCTGCAGCGCCTCGTTCAGGCCGACGCGCGCCGCCTCTGCGGTGCGCACGTTGGCGCGCACCGAGACGTTCATGCCGATCACGCCGCAGGCGCCGGAAAGAACTTCGCCGAGGAAAAAGCCCCAGGCGGTCGTCCAGCCCAGGCCAGGGACAAAGCCGATGACGAGGAACAGCACCACGCCGACCATCGCGATGGTCTTGTACTGCCGCCAGAGGTAGGCGATCGCGCCTTCGCGCACCGCCATGGAGATTTCGCGCATGCGCTCGTTGCCTTCGGGCAGGCGCAGGATCACCTGGATCTGCCAGGCGCCGTAGACGATCGCGAGAACCGCGCAGGCAAGCGCGAAAAGGAGTGCCGCGTTCATGTTCTTCTCCCCTGCAGTTAGGCTTAACTACGAAAAAGCAGGGTCGGATTTTATCAGGTGAGCGCGGCGAGAGCGCGCTGCGAGATCTCGTCGACCTTGCCGAGGCCGGAGATCCTGCGGCACTTCACCCCGGCGACCTTGCTGTAGTAGTCGATCAGCGGGCGTGTCTGCCTGCGATAGACCTCGAGGCGCTGGCGGACGGTCGCTTCCTTGTCGTCGTCGCGCTGCACCAGCGGCTCGCCGGTGACGTCGTCCCTGCCTTCGACCTTCGGTGGATTGAATTTCACGTGGTAGGTGCGGCCGGAGGCGGAATGCACGCGCCGGCCGCTCATGCGCGCGATGATCTCTTCGTCCGGCACGTCGATCTCGAGCACGAAGTCGAGCTGCACCTTCGCCGACTGCATCGCCTCGGCCTGCGGGATGGTGCGCGGAAAGCCGTCGAACAGATAGCCGGGCTTGCAGTCGGGCTGCTTGAGGCGCTCCTTGACCAGCCCGACGATGATGTCGTCGGAAACGAGCTGCCCAGCATCCATGATCCTTCCTGCTTCGATGCCCAAAGGAGTTTTCGCTGCGCGGGCGGCGCGCAGCATGTCGCCGGTCGAGATCTGCGGAATGCCGAATTTCTCCCGGATCACCTGCGCCTGCGTGCCCTTCCCTGCCCCCGGCGGTCCGAGAAGGATCAGTCTCATCGAATCATTTTACGCACGGCCTCGAGATCCTGAGGGGTATCGACTCCGGGGGGAATCTCGGTTTCGCTGACTGCGACCGCGATCCGGTAGCCGTGCCACAAGGCACGCAACTGCTCCAGCGCCTCCGCCTTCTCCAGCGGCGGCGGCTTGAGCCGTGCGTAGCGCTTCAGGAACGAAACCCGGTAGCCGTAGATCCCGGCATGGCGATAGCAGACCGGGTTCCCTTCCCTGGGGAACGGAATCCGCGAACGCGAGAAGTACATCGCGTAGCCCTCGCGGTCGAGCACGACTTTCACGACGTTGGGATTGGTCAACGAAGCCTCGTCGTGGATGGCATGGCAGGCGGTCGAGACGCTGGCCTGCCGCTTTTTCGAAAGCAGAACGCCAACGCGCCGGATGAGGGACGGCGAGATCAAGGGTTCGTCACCCTGGACGTTCACGACCACCTCGCCATCTCTCAGTCTCAGCTTCCTCGCCGCTTCGGCAAGCCGGTCGGTACCGGAAGGATGGTCGGCGCGCGTCATGACCACGCCATGGCCGTGCGAGCGCACCGCGGCGGCGATGCGCTCGTCATCGGTGGCGACGTGCACGCCTGCGGCGCCGCTCTTCTTCGCGCGCTCGCACACGTGCACCACCATCGGCCTGCCGCGGATGTCCGCCAGCGGCTTTCCCGGGAAGCGCGTCGAGGCGTAGCGCGCCGGGATGATGACCTGGAACTTCAAGCGATCTCTTCTTCGGGCGGCAGCTTGCGCGCTTCCTCTTCGAGCATGACCGGAATGTCGTCCTTCACCGGGTAGCCGAGGCGGTCGGCCTTGCAGATCAGCTCGCCCGCCTCCTTGCGATAGACGAGCTTGCCCTTGCAGATCGGACAGACGAGGATTTCAAGCAGCCTTGGATCGACGCCACTCATCCAGCCTCCCTAGCAGCCAGGCGCCGAAAGCCGGATCCAGCTTCGCCGTCACCGGCAGAACCCACCAGTTCGCGCGCGGCGCGCCGCGCAATTTTACCGCGTCCTTCTCCGTCATCAGGACCGGCGCGTCGTCGCCGAACGCGAGATCGGCGGGCTGGAAGGCATGATGATCCGGGAACGGGTGCGGTGTCACCTTGATCCCGGCCTGGCCGAGGTGGAGGAAGAAGCGGTTCGGGTCGCCGATGCCGGCCACCGCGTGGACTTTCTGCCCGGCGAGGGCCTTGAGCGGCTGGCGCTCGCGCGCGTCGGTCATGCGGTGAAGGGTATCGCCCTCCAGGTGCATGGCGTAGCCTCTTGACGATCCGCCGTGCGCCACGACTGCGTCGACGGTTCGCAGCCGGAACGCGGGCTCGCGCAAGGGGCCGGCCGGCAGCAGGAAGCCGTTGCCGAGGCCGCGCGCGTCGGTCACGGCGATCTCGAGGTCGCGCCGCAGGCGGTAATGCTGCAGGCCGTCGTCCGAGATGATGACGTCGACCTTGGGCTCCTCGCGGCGCAGCACGTTGGCGACCTGCACGCGGTCGGGGCCGACCCACACCGGGCAGCCGCCGCGGCGCGAGATCACGATCGGCTCGTCGCCGACTTCCGCCGCATCGGCGGCGAGGGTCGCGGCACGCGGCCCCGGTACTTTCCCGCCGTAGCCGCGCGAGACCACGCCGGGCGTCCAGCCGTTCTTCGCCAGGAACTCCGCGATCCAGATGACGAGCGGCGTCTTTCCCGTGCCGCCGACGGTGATGTTGCCGACGACGATGACCGGGATGCCCGGGTGTTCGCTTTTCAAGACTCGAATCCTGTAAAGGATTCTTCGCGTGAAAACAGCAATGCAGAAAAGTACGCTCATCGGCCACAGCAGCCAGGCGACGGCGCCGCGGCGGTACCAGTGCCTCACTACTTCGCCGACTGCGTCGTGAAGGTGATCTGGCTGAGGCCGGAGACGCGCGCGGCCTCCATGATGCGGACCACGGCCTGGTGCGTCGCGGTGGCGTCGGCGCTGATCACCACCACCGGCTCCTTCAGGTTCGCCGACGCCCGCCGCAGCTCGAGCGAGAGCTGCTCGACGCTGCGGAACGGCACCGGGTTCTTGTTGATGACGTAGTTGCCCTGCGCGTTGACCAGCACCTGGATTTCGTTGGCGCGCTCGGGCTGCCTCTCCGAGTCCGCGGTCGGCAGGGTGATCGCGAGCTCGGTGTACTTCGAGTAGGTGGTGGAGATCATCAGGAAGATGAGGATCACCATCATCACGTCGATGAGCGGCACGAGGTTGATCTCGAGCGGCTCCTTCTCCTGGCCGCGCTGGAAGTTCACCTAGGCTCGCTGCGGCGGCGGCGGATAGTCGTGCCGCTCGCCGTGCAGGATGTCGATCAGCTTGGTCGCGAGTTCCTCCATCTCCACGATCAGCGTGTCGACCTTGTGGCGGAAGTGGCGGTAGAAGATCAGCGACGGCACGGCGATGCCGATGCCGAAGGCGGTGTTGTAGAGCGCGATCGAGATGCCGTGCGCGAGCTGCTGCGGGTTGGTGCCGCTCGGCGCCTGCGAGCCGAAGATCTCGATCATGCCGATCACCGTGCCGAACAGCCCGAGCAGCGGCGCCGCCGTGGCGATGGTGCCGAGCGTGGTGAGGAAACGCCCGAGGTCATGCGCCACCGCCCGGCCCGCCTCCTCGATCGCCTCCTTCATCACGTAGCGCGAGCTCTTGTGGTTGCGCAGGCCGGCGGCGAGCACCGTGCCCAGCGGCGAGTCCTCGGCCAGCTTCTCGACCATCGGCTCGGTGACGCCCTGGCTCTGGTAGAGCGAGACCACCTGGTTGAAGAGATCCGGCGGGATGATCTTGCGGCCGCGCAGCGAGACCGAGCGCTCGATGATCAGAGCCAGGGCGATGATGGAAGCGAGGAGCAGAAACCAGATGGGCCAGCCGGCGGCCTGGATGATGGCGAACAACGCGTTCCCTTATCGTTTTTTGGGCGTGCTGCGCGGCGACTGTACGGCAAAGCCTCGCAGCGCCGCAAGTTTACGCAGCGCAGCAGAAGCTCTCTGCAGGTCATTCATCCGCGGCATCATGTAGTGGATCCGGCGATATCCACAAAAACCTGTGGATAAGTTTGTGGATTGTCGCTGAATAGGACTCGCTGCCGTAGCCAAAGGAAGAGAAAAGTCGGTTGCGATCAAAATTTGAGCAGCCTTTTCCCGTTCGCGAACAGCGCATTAGCGAAAAGAATCGGCTTCCGCGAGTCAATCTGTCGGGCGCTGACGGCGACCGGTCGCAAATGTGGATTAGTGTAGGCTCGCCTGCGCCGCCGGCACCGATGGAAAACGATTCTCCGACCCTGCCTTTCCCCCCCGCCGCGGACGTTGTCACCGTCTCGGAATTGCTGCGTAGCGTGCGCGACCGGCTCGAGCGCGGCTTCCCGCTCCTGTGGGTGCGCGGCGAGATCTCCAACCTCTCCCGGGCTGCGTCGGGGCACTGCTATTTCACCCTGAAGGATGGCCAGGCGCAGGTCGACTGCGTCATGTTCCGCAGCCGCGCGGCCCTGCTCGAGCGGGAGCTCGTGGACGGGGCGAGGGTCGAGGCACGGGCGCGCGTCACGCTCTACGAGCCCCGTGGACGCTTCCAGCTCAGCGTCGAGGCCGTGCGCCGCGCCGGCATGGGACCGCTTTATGAGCGCTTCCTGCGCGTGAAGGCGAAGCTCGAGCGTGAGGGGGTGTTCGATCCGGAGCTGAAGCGCGGGCTGCCGGCTTTTCCGCGTTGCATCGGCGTCGTGACTTCGCTTGCCGCCGCAGCGCTGCGCGACGTGCTGACGACGCTGGCGCGCCGCAATCCCACCCTGACCGTGGTGGTCTACCCCGTGCCCGTGCAGGGACAGGGCGCCGCCGAGCGCATCGCCGCGATGCTGGCCAGAGCGAGCGAGCGCGCCGAATGCGACGTGCTGCTGCTGGTGAGAGGCGGCGGCTCGATCGAGGACCTGTGGTCGTTCAACGAAGAGGCGGTGGCGCGCGCGATCCGCGCCTCGCGCATCCCGGTGGTGGTCGGCGTCGGCCACGAGACCGACTTCACCATCGCCGACTTCGCCGCCGATTCCCGCGCGCCGACGCCGACCGCCGCCGCGGAGATGGCGGCCCCGTCGCGCGCCGAGCTGCTCGGCCGGCTCGCCACCTGCGTGCAACGCCTCGCGCGCGAGATGCGGCGCCGCCTCGAGTACGCGGCGCAGGGGCTGGACGGCTGGGCGCGGCGCCTGGTGCACCCGGCGGCGCGCCTCGCCGCGCACCGCGACCTCGTGCTGCAGCTCAGCGCCCGCCTTGCTTTCGCGCTCGCGCATTGCGTGCACCGCTCCGGCGCGCGCCTCGAGCGGCTGCAGGCGGCGCTCGCGGGCCTCGATCCCACGGCGGTGCTGGCGCGCGGCTACAGCATCACCTACGACGCCGGCGGCGCGGTGCTGCGCGACGCAGCGAACGTCAAAGAAGGTGAACGCCTGCGCACGCGGCTCGCGAGCGGCGAGCTGCTCGTGGTTGTCGAGGGGAAGAAGAAACCGAACCTATAATCGATCATGGGGCATCGCCTGTCGAAGATCACCACCCGCACCGGCGACGCAGGCGAAACCGGGCTCGGCGACGGCACGAGAGTTTCGAAGGACAGCCTGCGGGTGCAAGCGCTGGGCGACATCGACGAGCTGAACAGCGTCCTCGGCCTGGTGCTCGCCGAGGACGTGTCGCAGGAGGTGCGCGACGCGCTCGGCCTAGTGCAGCACGACCTCTTCGATCTCGGCGGCGAGCTCAGCATCCCCGGCCACAAGCTGCTCAAGCCCTCGCGCGTTGCAGCGCTCGAGGAGACCCTCGAAGCGTGGAATGCCGGCCTCGAGCCGCTCAAGGAATTCATCCTTCCCGGCGGCACGCGTGCCGCCGCGGCGGCGCATCTCGCCCGCACCGTGTGCCGGCGCGCCGAGCGCAGCGTCGTCGCGCTCGGACGGGAAGATAAGGTGAGCGACGCCGCGCGGCGCTATCTCAACCGGCTCTCCGACCTGTTATTCGTCGCCGGGCGCCTGCTCAACAGGCACGCCGGGCAGAATGACGTGCAATGGCGTCGCGAGCGCAAGAAGACCTGAAACCGCGGCACCGGGTGTTGATCGTCGACGACGAGGAGTCGACGCGCCTGCTGCTCGCCCGCATGATGACCCAGGAGCTCGGCGTGGACGCGCAGCTCGCCGGCACCTGCGAGCAGGCGCTGCGCCTCGCCGGCAACTATGCCTACGACGCGATCCTGCTCGACCTGCTCATGCCCGGGATCGGCGGGCAGGCGCTGCTGCACGAGATCCGCAGCGCCACCCCCAACGCCGGCACGCCGGTGATCATCGTCTCGGTGGTGGGCGACAAGGCGGTCATCGACGCCTGCCTGTCGGCGGGCGCGAACGCCTACCATCACAAGCCCGTGCGGCGCGCCGAGCTGGTCGCGACCGTGAAAGCGCAGATCGCGGCGCGCGGCAAGCACAAACCCGTCACGAGGTAAGCACGATGGCCGACATCAGGATCTACAACGTCGATGCGCTGGGCAAGCCCGTCGGACCCTATTCGCACGTCGCTCGCGCGAAGAGCACCGAAACGCTCTACGTCGCCGGGATGGTCTCGCCCGGCGAGTCCTTCGACGCGCAATGCACCGCCGTCTACTCGCAAATCGAGCAGGCGCTCAAGTCGGCCGGCGCCGGCTGGCGCAACGTGGTGCAATTCACGACCTACCTGGTCCACTCCCAGGACATCGCCAGGTTCTACCGCTGGCGCGAGCGCGAGTACCCGAAGATGTTTCCGGACGGGAAGTATCCGCCGAACACGCTGCTCATCATCGACCGCCTCGTCCAGGAGCAGTTCCTGATCGAGGTGCAGACCGTCGCCGCGCTCTAGGCCTCTTCGGCGGCGAAGGCCTCTTCGCGCTTCTTGCGGATCGCCGGCAGGGCGACCGCCACCAGCAGGACCACCGAGGCGATCATGAACACCGCGCTGATCGGCTTGGTGAAGAACACCGTCGGGTCGCCGCGCGAGAGCAGCATCGCGCGCCTCAGGTTCTCCTCCATCAGCGGGCCGAGGATGAAGCCGAGGATCATCGGCGCAGGCTCGCACTCCAGCTTGGCGCAGACGTAGCCGACGATGCCGAACACCGCCATGACCAGCACGTCGAAGGGGTTGTTCGACAGGCTGAAGACGCCGATCGCCATGAACACCAGGATCGAGGGGAAGAGGTAGCGGTACGGCACGGTGAGGAGCTTCACCCACATGCCGATCAGGGGCAGGTTCAGCACCACCAGCATCAGGTTGCCGACCCACATCGAGGCGATCAGGCCCCAGAAAAGCTGCGGTTTCTCGGCCATCACCTGCGGCCCGGGGGCGATGCCCTGGATCATGAGCGCGCCGATCATCAGCGCCATCACCGCGTTGCCCGGGATGCCGAGCGTCAGCATCGGGATGAAGGAGGTCTGCGCGCCGGCGTTGTTCGCCGACTCGGGGCCGGCGACGCCTTCGATCGCGCCCTTGCCGAACTGCTCGGGGTGGTTGGAGAGCTTCTTCTCGACGGTGTAGGCGCCGAACGAAGACAGCAGCGCGCCGCCGCCGGGCAGGATGCCGAGCATCGAGCCGAGCGCGGTGCCGCGCAGCACCGCCGGCCAGAGCCGCTTGAAGTCCTCCCGGGTCGGCCAGAGGTTCTTGACGTTGCTGGTGAAGACCTCGCGCTTCTCCTTCATCTCCAGGTTGAGGATGATCTCGGTGGTGCCGAACATGCCCATGGCGACGATGACGAAGCCGATGCCATCGGAGAGCTCCGGAATGTCGAAGGTGAAGCGCAGCACGCCGGAGTTGACGTCGGTGCCGATCAGGCCGAAGAGCAGCCCCCACACCACCATGGCGATCGCCTTGAGGAGCGAGCCGTGCGCGAGCACCGTCGCGGCGATCAGGCCGAAGACCATGAGCGAGAAGTACTCCGACGGGCCGAACTTCAGCGCCACCTCGGCGAGCGGCGGCGCGGCGACGGCGATGATCAGGGTCGCCACGCAGCCGGCGAAGAACGAGCCGAGCGCGGCCGTGGCGAGGGCGGAGCCGGCGCGCCCCTGGCGCGCCATCTGGTAGCCGTCCAGGCAGGTCACCACCGAGGTCGCCTCCCCGGGAATGTTGACCAGGATCGAAGTGGTCGAGCCGCCGTACTGCGCGCCGTAGTAGATGCCGGCGAGCATGATCAGCGCCGAAACCGGGTTGAGGTTGAAGGTGATCGGCAGCAGCATGGCGATGGTCGCCACCGAGCCGATGCCGGGCAGCACGCCGATCAGGGTGCCGAGCAGCACGCCGATGAAGCAGTAGAAGAGGTTCTGCAGCGAGACCGCGACGCCGAAGCCCATCCACAGGTTATTGAACACATCCATCGCGGCTCCGATCAGCTAAAGGCGTCGGGCCAGAGCGGGAACGGCAGCCCCAGCACCTTGAGGAACACCGCCCAGGAGAAGATGGCGAGGACCACGAACAGGATGGTCACCTCTTTCCAGCGGAACTCGTGGCCGCCGAGCGCGCCGACGTAGACCAGCGCCGCGGTCGCGCCGACCAGCCCGAGCGGCCGCATCAGATAGCCGTACAGCACGCAAGCGAGCGAGATCATGATCAGCGGCCGGAAGATGAAGTGCGGCACGCTCGGTCCCCTGATCACGAGCGAGCCGAGGAAGATGGCCAGGCCGAGGACGACCAGCAGGCCGCCGAGCACCGCCGGGAAATACGCCGGCCCCATGCGCACCGCGCTGCCCATCTGGTAGTTCATGACCGCCCAGATGGCGAAGAACAGCCCCGACCCAATGAACATCAGGCCAGCCCAGAAATCCTTGGGACCCTTGATTTTCATCTCTCCTCCAGCGCCGCTGGTAGCGGTCTTGCGCCTCCTCGAGCGGCGGCAGAGTGTAACACGCGCTTTCGCCCCGGCTAGCTTGCAGCCGGGGTCAGAAAGAGCCGCCGCCGGCCGAGGCGCTCCACATCCGCGGGTCGATCGACATCCCACACGGTTCGCAGCGCGCGCCAGCGCAAGCGAAGGCGCTCGAGACGCTGCACGGTCTGAGCGAAGACCTCGTTGCCGCCCCAGTCCACGCGCTCGAAAAGAGGGCGCGGCACGCGCCGGCACGCGATCAGGGCATAGCCGCCGTCCTCCGCGGGCACGAGCACGACGTCGCACCCGCAACGCAGCAGTCGCAGCGCGCGCCGCAGGTCGGCCGCGCGCAATTCGGGCGCGTCCACGCCGATGAGGAGCGCGTAGCGGCTCTTTCGCAGCGCGGCGGTGAGAGCGCGATGCATGCGCTCGCCGAGGTTGCGCCCGGACTGTCTTTCGAGGGAAATTCCCAGCTCTCGTTGTTCGCGCAGGAAGAACGGGTGGCCGGTGCGCGGCGTGCAGTGCAGCTCGACCGGCCCGCAGCGCGCAGCGAGCGCGGAGCGCAGCGCGCGCTCGGTGAGCCGCGCCTGCAGGCGCGCCGCACCCCATGCGCCGAGGCGGGCAATGAGCCGCGTCTTGGCGCGGCCCGGGAGCGGCGCTCGCGCGAACACCAACACGACCGCGTCAGCGTTCATAGAGGCGCGCCAGCTTCTCCGCCGGTATGCCAAGAAAGAAGAGAAGACGAACTTTCCACATCAGGAGAATCGTCCGCACCACCCCGCGCGATCCCCAGCGCCGCCCCGAGGTCGTGACCTTTTCCCGCAGGCAGGCGGGCCGCGCGCGGCGCTTCATCGCCTTGCTGAACGCGACGTCCTCCATCAGCGGCAACTCGGGAAAACCCGGGAAGGCCTCGCGGCGCACGAAGATCGCCTGGTCGCCGGTGGCGATGCCCGTGAGCCGCGAGCGCAGGTTCATCGACCAGGCGACGAGCTTCAGCAGCCGATGGCGCCCCTCGATTTGCACGTCGAACCTGCCCCAAAGGCAACCCTGCACCAACTCATCGGCACCCGGCGGCAAGCGGGTGTCGGCGTGCAGGAAAAGCAGCACATCGCCCTTGGCCTCGCGTGCGCCGGCGTTCATCTGCAGCGCGCGGCCTCGCGAAGCGATGACCACGCGGTCGCATCGTCCCGCCGCGAGCTGCGTCGTTCCGTCATCGCTGCCGCCGTCGGCGACGATCACCTCGTGTCCGCGCGCGCGCAGCGGCGCGAGCGCCTCGAGCGCGGCGAGGATGCCGCCGGCCTCGTTCAGCGTGGGGATGACGATCGAAAGTCGTTCAGCGACCAGTCGTAATCCAGGAACGAAAGCGGCACTTCGCCGCCCGGGTAGCCGAGCAGCGACGCATAGCGCGCGAAGTACGCCTGCCGCGGCTCGAAATCTTCCCTGAACCAGTCGAAGATCTTCGACACCTCCAGGCGGCCGTCATGCCAGCGGTTGCGGCTGCGGTCGGAGAGAAAGCGCGCCGCCTGCTCCTCGAGCTGGCGCTCCAGCCGCGCCGCGACGTAGGCTTCCTCGCGCAGCATCGGGCAGCCGACCGAGGCGCAGTTGACGGCGTAATGCACGCGCGGCTCGCGATAGTCCTTCCTCAGCAGGCCGTGCTCGATGCCGTCGAGGCTCATCGGGCGGCCGAGCAGCGTGAAGAACTCGTCCTTGAAGGGGTTGCCGAAGATCCTGCCGAAGTCCCAGATCGAGCGCAGGTCGGGATAGCGGCTGAGGACCTTCTCCACGGTAAACGCGTTGTAGGCGTTGATGAGGAACGCCATCTGCTCCTCGCGCGACCAGCTCTTGAATTGATTTGCATCGACCTTGGAAAGCGACGCGAGGTAGGACTGCAACGCGTTGCGGTCGACGCCGGCGTAGCGGAATTGCGAAGCCTTGCCGCCGTCCAGCACCACGACGTTCTCCTTCAGCAGCGCATCCCATTGCCCGTGATCGAACGCCTGTGCGGCAGGGGCAATGAGAAGCAGAAAGGAGAAAGCTAGCCTCGCATCCATGCGTGGAATTTCTCGACCTGGCGCAGCACGCCCTCGGGCGCGTGCGCCTTGCGCCAGGCGCCGGCGGCGTACTTGTTCGCTTCGGCGAGCGTCGGATAGATGTGGATGGTGGCGAGGATCTTCTTCAGCCCGAGCCGGTGGCGCATCGCGGCGACGAACTCGGCGATCAGGTCGCCGGCGTGCTCGCCGACGATGGTGGCGCCGAGGATCGTGTCCCGCCCCGGGGCGGTGAGCACCTTGACCATGCCGTGCGGCTCGCCGTCGGCGATCGCGCGGTCAAGATCGTCGATGCCGTAGGTCGTCACTTCGTAGGCGATGCCGCGCTCCTTCGCCTCGGTCTCGTTCAGGCCGACGCGCGCGACCTCGGGCTCGGTGAAGGTCGCCCACGGGATGACTGAATAGTCGGCGCGGAACTTCCGGAATGGCGCGAAAAGCGCGTTCACCGCCGCGTACCACGCCTGGTGCGACGCGGTGTGCGTGAACTGATAGGGGCCGGCGACGTCGCCGCAGGCGTAGATGTTCGGGTAGAGGGTCTGCAGGTAGGCGTTGGTCTCGACCGTGCGCCCCTTGCCGAGCGGGATGCCGAGCTCCTCCAGCCCGTAGCCGGCGGTATTCGGCGAGCGCCCGACCGCGCAGAGCAGCGCGTCGAACTCGATGCCGACGCCCTTGCCTTCGTGCTCGCACAGCAGGAGCTTGCGGCCGCCGTCGAGGACGACCTGCTTCGCCTTGTGCCCGACCAGGACGCTCACGCCCTCCTTCTCGAATTGCCGCCGCACCTGCTCGGAGGCCTCGGGATCCTCGCGCACCAGCAGGCGCGGCAGCATCTCCACCTGCGTGACCTGCGAGCCCAGGCGGGCGAACGCCTGCGCCAGCTCGCAGCCGATCGGCCCGCCGCCGAGCACCACCAGGCGCGCGGGCAGCTTGCGCAGCTGCCAGACGTTGTCCGAGGTCAGCACCTCGATCTGCTCGAGGCCGGGAATCGGCGGCACCAGCGGGCGAGCGCCGGCGGCGATGATGATGGCGCGGGTGGTCAGCGTGCGGCCGTTCACCGACACGCTCCACGGCGACGTGATCCTCGCCTCGCCCTGGATGCACTCGACGCCCAGCCCGGCGTAGCGCTCGACCGAGTCATGCGGCTCGATCGCCTTGACCACCCGCTGCACGCGCTCCATGACCTCGGCGAAGTCGAACTCGGCCGTGGCGCTCTTGATGCCGTAGCGGGAGGCATTGCGGATCTGGGACAGGACGCGCGCCGTCTTGATCAGCGCCTTGGAAGGGACGCAGCCCGTGTTCAGGCAATCGCCGCCCATGCGGTGCTTCTCGATCAGCGTCACCTTCGCGCGCACCGTCGCGGCGATGTAGGCGGAGACGAGGCCGGCGGAACCGGCGCCGATCACCACCAGGTTGCGGTCGAACTTCCTCGGCCGCGGCCAGCGCGAATAGACGCGCCTGGCTTTCAGCGCATCGATCACCCCCTTCGCGACCAGCGGGAAGAGGCCGAGCAGGAGAAAGGCGCCGAGCAGCTGCCACGAAAGGATGCCGCGCGGCGACTCGAGGCGTGCCAGCTGGGTGCCGGCATTCACGTACACCAGCGTGCCCGCGAGCATGCCGACCTGGCTCACCCAGTAGAAGGTCCGGGCGCGCATGGCGGAGAGGCCGAGCGCGAGATTGATGAGGAAGAACGGCACGACCGGCAGGAGCCGCAGGGTGAAGAGGTAGAAGGCGCCGTCCTTCGCCAGCCCTTCGTCGATCGCCTTGACGCGCTCGCCGAAGCGGCTGCGCACCCAGTCGCGCAGCACGAAGCGCGAGGCGAGGAAGGCGAGCGTCGCGCCGAGCGAGGAGGCGAACGAGACGATCACCGTCCCCCAGAGGAGGCCGAATACGGCGCCGCCGGCGAGCGTCATCAGCGTCGCGCCGGGAAGCGAGAGCCCGGTGACGGCGACGTACACGGCGAAGTAAGCGAGGACGGTCTGCCAGGGGTGCGCGCGGTACCAGTCGTCGAGCGCCGCCTGCTGCGCCTTCAGCGACTCGAAGGTGACATAGCGATGCCCGCCCGCGGCGAAGAACGCCGCGATGGCGAGGACGAGGAGCGCGGCGACGAGGAGCCGGGCGCGGCTCACGCCGCGAGGGCCGTCGCGCTGCGGAGCGCCTGCTCCAGGCGGTAGTTGGGGCCGTCCACGATGCGCCCATGATACGAGCGCCAGGCGTCCGAGCCCGCGGGCCATTGCCGCAGGAACGAGCGCTGCCACGCC
>Ga0075351_1000058_pt1 | contig 13570 bp, 13 predicted proteins | sample Sandmound_ThreeS_3_FD_120091 | JGI IMG/M metagenome (GOLD analysis project Ga0075351, IMG submission 120091) | Natural and restored wetland microbial communities from the San Francisco Bay, California, USA, that impact long-term carbon... | ecosystem: Environmental > Terrestrial > Soil >... | reverse complement strand
CGCCACCTCTCGGCGAACGAGCTGCGCCAGTACTTCGGCGTCGTGCCGCAGGAGACCTGGCTCTTCTCGGGCTCGATCTACGAGAACCTCATCGCCGCCAACCCTAACGCCGGTTTCGACCACGTCGTCCAGGCCTGCAGGATCGCCGAGATCCACGACGTGATCGAGAAGCTGCCGAAGGGCTACAACAGCGAGATCGGCGAGCACGGCGCCGGCCTCTCGGGCGGGCAGAAGCAGCGCCTCGCCATCGCCCGCGCCATGCTCAAGCGCCCGAAGGTGCTGCTCTTCGATGAGGCGACCAGCAGCCTCGACCAGCACACCTCCGAGCGCTTCGCGCAGACCGTGAACAAGCTCAAAGGCGTCGCGACCATCCTCTTCATCGCCCACCAGGTGCCGAAAGGCCTGGCCGTCGACGACGTGCTTCAGCTCTCTCTCGCGGAACCCTCGCCAACGCAGCAAGCGCACCTGAAGCGAATATGACCGACCCGCTCGATTTCTCGCCGCCGCTGCTGCGCATCCAGGAGAAGCCGCCGCAACCGCTCGCGGGCTGGATGCTGCGGCTGCTGGTCGCGCTGCTCGCCGGCGTTGTTCTCTGGGCGGCGCTGGGGCGGCTCGATATCGTCGCGGTCGCCGAGGGCAAGCTCGTGCCGTCGAGCTACCTGAAGATCGTGCAGCCCGCCGAGCAGGGGATCGTCAAGGAGATCCTGGTCAAGGAAGGCGAGTCCGTGAAGGAGGGGCAGGTGCTGGTGCGCATGGACCCGGTGGCCACCGACGCCGACGTCAAGGCGATCCGCGCCGAATACCTGAACAAGCGCATCGCGCTGCGCCGCATCGACGCCCAGCTCTCGGATCAACCTTTGCGAAGAGCCCGGGACGATCCGCCCGAGCTTTTCGTCCAGGTCGAGGGCCAGTATGCGGCCAACGTGCGCGCCTACGAGAACGCGCTTGCGCAGGAGCGCGCGCTGCTCGGCAAGGCGCGCCACGACCTCGCCGCGGCGCAGGCGACCCGGACGAAGCTCGAGCAGGCGCTGCCGTACTACATCGAGCAGGAAAAGGCGTTCGAGAAGCTGACCAAGGACGGCTTCGCCGGGCGCCTCATGTACACCGACAAGCGGCGCGAGCGCATCGAGAAGGAGCAGGACCTGCGCACGCAGGAGTTCACCATCCGCGCGAGCGAGGCGCTGATCGAGCAGTCGGAGAAGAAGATCGCCCAGATCGGCGCCGACTACCGGCGCAGCCTGCAGACCGAGCGCGTCGAAGTCGCGGCGCAGCTCGAGAAGGCCGGCCAGGAACTCGCCAAGCAGGCGCACCGTCAGGGGCTGCTCGAGTTGCGCGCGTCGCAGGCGGGCGTGGTCAAGGACCTCGCTACGCACACCGCCGGGACGGTGGCGGCGCCGGGGACGATCCTCATGACCATCGTCCCGGAGGGCGATGCGCTGATCGCGGAAGTGTGGGTATCGAACGACGACGTCGGCTTCGTCCGGGCCGGCCAGGCGGCGAAGCTCAAGCTCGCCGCGTTCCAGTTCCAGAAGTACGGCCTGCTCGAGGGCCGGGTGCTGCGCGTCAACGCCGACGCCACCGAGGCGCCCTCCGCGAACACGCGCTCCGACGCGCTCACCGGCCGCGACCGGCCGATGGGCCCGCTGTCGTTCCGCGCCCTGGTCGAGCTCGGCTCGCAGGAGCTCGTCGCCGACGGCCGCCGCCATGCGCTGCAGCCGGGGATGCAGGTGGCGGGGGAAATCCACCTCGGCACGCGCACGGTGCTGGAGTACCTGCTGTCACCGGTGCGCAAGGCCTTCCACGAGGCCGCGCGCGAGCGCTAGGCTTTGATCATTCCCGCAGCGCGCACGCCGCTGCGCACCGCAGCCTCGAGCGTCGGTGGATATTCGGGGTCGGTATAGTCGCCGGCGAGGTAGACGTTCGGCAGGTTCGATTCGATCCTCGGCCGCTGCGTGGCGCAGGTGACGGTCGCGCGTTTTTCGGCGATCACGCGCGTCCACACCGGCTTTTCATTCACGAGGCCGGCCTGTTGCAGCTCGCGGTGGCAGGTCTCGGCGAGCTCGTCCTGCGACATCTGCTGGTGATCGCCCTGCGCGCTGATGACGCACGCCAGGCGGCCTTCTTCGACCGAGGCGCGCTGCTCGGCGAAGACCCACTGCACCAGTCCGTCGGCGAGGCCGATCATCGGAAACGCCAGCTTTACTTGCTCGCCGTATTGCAGATAGCAGGTGTAGATCGGCTGGTAGGTGAATTGCTCGGCGACGCCCGGCAGGACTGTCTTCAGCTGGTGCGGCCCGACGGCAACGATCACGTGCGAAAAATCGGTTTTCAATTTCTGAACGCTTTCCACGGGAGTTCGCAGGCGGATCTCCCCGCCATGCCGGGCGACAAACGCGGCCGCCGGATCAGGAAAAAGGCGCGACAGGTCGACGCGCGGCAGCACGAGATCGCTCGCGCCCTCGCCGCCGAGCAGCGCATCGCGCAGCACGGCGAGGAAAGCCCGCGAGGAGGCGACTTCGACCGGCGTGTTGAGCGCCGAAACGCAGAGCGGACGCCAAAGGTAGTGGCCGATGGCGCCGTCCTGTCGGTGTCGGCGGAGGAGCTCGACGACCGGCATCTCTTCCTGCAGATGCCGCACCGACTTGATGAACCGCACGGCTCCGAGGCGCTCGGAGAGCGGGACGCCGCGAGCGAGCAGCAGGCCGCCGAGCAGATCGAGCGGGGACGGCAACCAGAGGGCGCGGAAGGAGAACTTCTCCGCGTAGCGCAACTCGAGGGGCAGGCGCAGCACCGCGTCCTCGGGCACGCCGACGGTGTGCATGAGGCGGAACAGCTCGCGGTAGGCGCCGACAAGGGCGTGCTGGCCGTTGTCGAGCTCGGTGCCCTGCGAGACGATGCGCCGGGCACGGCCGCCCGCGGTCTGCGTCGACTCGAAAACCGTGACCGGGATCTTGCGCTCTGCGAGCGTCACGGCCGCCGCCATGCCGGCGTAGCCGGCCCCCACGACCGCTACCCGGCGACCCATGTCTTCCAGGCGATCCAGAATTTGCGCAGCGGCGTGAGCGACGTCCGTCGCTCGAGGACGCTGAAGCCGTCGCGCTCGATCTCCGCCAGCAGCGCGCGATAGATCGCCGCCATGATCAGGCCCGGCCGTTGCGCCTTGCGGTCGGCGCTCGGCAGGGAGCGGAAAGCCTGCTCATAGTGCGAGCGGGCGCGCGCCGCCTCGAACTGCATCAGGCTGCGGAAAGCGTCCGACTGCCGCTGGGCGAGGATGTCGGCGGCGGGCACGTTGAATTTTTGCAGGTCCTCCATCGGCAGGTAGATGCGGTTCTTGCGCGCGTCCTCGCCGACGTCGCGGATGATATTGGTGAGCTGGAAGGCGATGCCGAGCTCGCGCGCATACTCGAGGGTGCGCGGCTCGCTGAAGCCGAAAATCCGTGCCGCGAGCAGGCCGACCACGCCGGCGACGTGGTAGCAGTAGCGCTCCAGGCCTTTCCAGTCGAGGTAGCGCGTCTGGGTCAGGTCCATCTCCATGCCGGAGATGATTTCCTGCAGGTTTGTTTCTTCCAAACCAAAACTCCGTATGTGCGGAGCGAGTGCCTGGCTGACCGGGTGCCGCGGGGTACCAGCGTATAGCCCGGCGATTTCCTGCCGCCACCACGCGAGCTTGGTCGCGGCGAGCTGAGGGTCGGAGGACTCGTCGACGACATCGTCGACCTCGCGGCAGAAGGCGTAGAGCGCGGTAATGGCGCGGCGGCGCTCCGGCGGCAGGAAGAGAAACGAGTAATAGAAGCTCGAGCCGCTCGCCGCCGCCTTCTCCTGGCAGTACTCGTCGGGCGTCATACGGCCCGCAGCAGCAGCAGCGGCCAGTCGAGGGCTTTCAGCTTCGGCCTGCGGCGGAACACGTCGTAGCCTGCTCGCTCGATCTTCTCGAGGATACGCAGGCCGCCCTGGACCGTGGTGCGGATCTCGAGACCGATGCGTCCGGGAAGGGCTTTTCCGAGATCCTTTCCGGACAACATGAGCGCACGGGTTCTCTCGACTTGAAACCGCATCAGGGCCTGCCATGCACTGTCACAGAGCTTCTCCTGCAGATGGCGCTCGCCGACCCCGAAGCGCGCCATTTCGTCCTGCGGCAGGTAGACGCGGCGGTCGTGGGTGTAGTCGATCTCGACGTCCTGCCAGAAGTTGATGAGCTGCAGCGAGGTGCAGATGGCATCGGAGCGGCGCAGGTTTGATTCAGTCGTTTGTTTGAACAGGTGCAGGAGAAGCCGTCCCACCGGATTCGCCGATCGGCGGCAGTAGTCGAGCACGGTGGAAAAGTTTTCGTAGCGCTTCTTGGTCACGTCCTGGGAGAAAGCGTCGAGCAGGTCGGCGAACAACTGCAGCGGAAGACCCTGTTGCGCAATCAGTTTGGCCACGTCGCGGAACAGCGGATCGACCGGCGCGTCGAGTTGCCGCCGAAACTCGGCCAGCTTGCGCAGCCGTACATCGGCGGGATCGTCGCCTTCGTCGGCGATGTCATCGGCGCTGCGCGCGAAGCGGTAGATGATCTCGACGGGCCTGCGAAGCGGCGCCGGCAGCAGCAGCGACGCCACGGGGAAGTTCTCGTAATGGCCGACCGCCATCGGTGGTTATAATACGTTGATTTTTCTGCGAAGGTGGCGGAATTGGCAGACGCACCAGACTTAGGATCTGACGCCGCGAGGCATGAGGGTTCGAGTCCCTCCCTTCGCACCACAACACAGAGAAAGCAATGTCGTCGAACGTAGAAACGCTAGGCAACCTGGAACGGCGCGTGTCGATGTCCGTGCCGGCCGCGGAGATCGAGAAGCAGGTCGACGAGCGCCTGAAGAAGATGGCGCGCAACGTGCGCATGCCCGGCTTCCGGCCCGGCAAGGTGCCGCTGAAGCTGATCGCGCAGACCTACGGGCCGCAGGTACGCTCGGAGGTGCTGGGCGACGCGGTGCAGAAGGCTTTCAGCGACGCGGTGCGCGATGCGAAGCTCAAGGTCGCCGGCTACCCGCGCATCGAGAGAAAAGATGTCGCGAATGAAAAATCCCTCGAGTTCAGCGCCACGTTCGAGGTGTACCCCGAGGTGAAGGTGGGCGATATCTCCGCCACCACCATCGAGCGGCCGCAGGTGAGCGTCGACGACGCGGCCGTCGACCGGACCATCGAGATCCTGCGCAAGCAGCGCACCACCTTCGTCGCGGCGCAGCGTGCCGCGCGCGACGGCGATCGGCTCAGCGTCGATTTCGACGGCGCGATCGACGGCCAGCCTTTCGCCGGCGGCAAGGCGGAGAATTTCGTCTTCATCCTGGGCGAGGGGCGCATGCTGCCCGGGTTCGAGGCCGCTGCGCGCAGCATGGGCGCGGGCGAGGCGAAGACCTTTCCGCTGAAATTCCCCGACGACTACCACGGCAAGGAAGTCGCCGGGAAAGAGGCATCATTCGCCCTCAAGGTGCTGAAGGTCGAGGAACCGAAACTCCCGGAGCTCGACGCCGATTTCGCCAAGTCGCTCGGCGTCGCCGACGGCGACGTCGCCAAGATGCGTGGCGAGATCCGTGGCAACGTCGAGCGCGAGGTGGCGAAGCGCGTCGAGGCGCGCGTCAAGGCGCAGACGCTGCAGGCGCTGCTCGACGCGACGCCGATCGATCTTCCCAAGTCGCTGATCGACATGGAGGCGCAGCAGCTCGCGGAGCGCGCCGCGGCGGATCTGCAGGCGCGCGGCGTCAAGCCGGAACAGGTTCCGTTCACGCCGGCGACCTTCGAGGAGACGGCGAAGCGTCGCGTTGCCCTCGGCTTGGTCATCGGCGAGCTGGCACGCAGCGAAAACCTGCAGCCGAAGCCCGCGGAGGTGCGTGCGCTGGTCGAGCAGGAGGCGGCGAGCTACGAGAGTCCCGCCGAGGTAGTAAAATGGTTCTATATGCAGCCGCAACGCCTTCAGGAGATGGAGGGAGTCGCCCTGGAAGCCAACGTTGTCAAATGGGTCTTGTCGAAAGCCAAGGTCGTCGACAAGGCCATTCCCTTCGACGAACTGATGCAGCAATCATGAACTGGATCAAGAAACAGCCGGAAGTCCGCGACGCGAGCGTCGAGTCCCCGCAGAACCTCGGGCTGATCCCGATGGTCATCGAGCAGTCGGGGCGCGGCGAGCGTGCGTACGATATCTATTCCCGACTCCTGAAGGAAAGAGTCGTGTTCCTCGTCGGCCCGGTCACCGAGATCACGGCCAACCTGATCGTCGCGCAGATGCTGTTCCTCGAGTCCGAGAACCCGGACAAGGACATCTTCTTCTACATCAACTCGCCGGGCGGCTCGGTTTCCGCCGGCCTCGCCATCTACGACACGATGCAGTTCATCAAGCCCGACGTGTCGACGCTGTGCGTCGGCCAGGCGGCGAGCATGGGCGCGCTGCTGCTGGCGGCGGGCGACAAGGAGAAGCGCTTCTGCCTGCCGAACTCGCGCGTCATGATCCATCAGCCGATGGGCGGCTTCCAGGGCCAGGCGTCCGACGTGGAAATCCACGCCAAGGAAATCCTCTTCCTGCGCGGGCGCCTGAACGACATCCTGGTGAAGCACACCGGCAAGACCCTGGAAGTCATCGAGCGCGACACCGACCGCGACTTTTTCATGGGTGCCGAAGAAGCGGTAAAGTACGGAATCGTGGACAAGGTGTTGGTATCAAGGGAGAACGTGTAAGTGTCGGAAAAATCGTCCTCGGGGGAGAAGCTCCTTTACTGCTCGTTCTGCGGCAAGAGCCAGCACGAGGTAAGGAAGCTCATTGCCGGTCCCTCGGTCTTCATCTGCGACGAGTGCATCGAGCTGTGCAACGACATCATCCGCGAGGAGACGGCCACCGATAAGGGCGCCAAGGGCGCCAAGTCGGACCTGCCGACGCCGCGCGAGATCCGCCAGATCCTCGACCAGTACGTCATCGGCCAGGACCAGGCGAAAAAGATCCTCTCGGTCGCGGTCTACAACCACTACAAGCGGCTCAAGCACCTCTCCAAGAACGACGAGGTCGAGCTCGCCAAGTCGAACATCCTGCTGATCGGGCCGACCGGATCGGGCAAGACCCTGCTCGCGCAGACGCTCGCCCGGCTGCTGAACGTACCCTTCGTCATCGCCGACGCCACCACGCTGACGGAAGCGGGCTACGTCGGCGAGGACGTCGAGAACATCATCCAGAAGCTGCTGCAGAACTGCGACTACGACGTCGACAAGGCGAAGCGCGGCATCGTCTACATCGACGAGATCGACAAGATCTCGCGCAAGTCGGACAACCCGTCGATCACGCGCGATGTCTCGGGCGAGGGCGTGCAGCAGGCGCTGCTGAAGCTGGTCGAGGGCACGATCGCTTCCGTGCCGCCGCAGGGCGGCCGCAAGCATCCCAACCAGGATTTCGTGCAGGTCGACACCACCAACATTCTCTTTGTCTGCGGCGGCGCGTTCGACGGCCTGGAGAAGATCGTCCGCAACCGCACCGAGAAGACCGGCATCGGCTTCGGCGCCGAGGTGCGCAGCCCGAAGAACTCCAAGGCGACCTACGACCTGCTGAAGAACGTCGAGCCGGAAGACCTGATCAAGTACGGCCTCATCCCCGAGTTCGTCGGACGTCTCCCCGTGCTGGCGACGCTGGAAGAGCTCGATGAGGGAGCGCTGATCCAGATCCTCACCGAGCCGAAGAACGCGCTCATCAAGCAGTACCAGCGCCTGTTCCACATGGAAGGCGTGGAGCTGGAAGTGCGCACGCCGGCGCTCGGCGCGGTGGCCAAGCGGGCGCTCGCCCGCAAGACCGGCGCGCGCGGCCTGCGCTCGATCCTCGAGCACATCCTGCTCGACACGATGTACGAGCTGCCGACGCTCGACAACGTGAGCAAGGTGGTGGTCGACGAGTCCATGGTGAGCGCCGACGGCAAGCCGCTGCTGATCTACTCGGAAAGCCAGAAAGTTGCCGGCGGCAGCGGCGCCTAGCAGGTCAGTTTTCCACCATCTCGTTACGGTTTCCGCATTGCAGCGTAACTGCGATGCGTGTACGCTGAAGTTCTTGACGAGGCTAATCTAAATGTCCGAAACCCAGCCCCCCGCCGACGTCGTCCAGTACCCGCTGCTGCCGCTGCGCGACGTGGTGGTGTTTCCCCACATGGTGATCCCGCTGTTCGTGGGGCGGCCGAAGTCCATCAAGGCGATGGAGACGGCGATGGAGGCCGGCAAGTCGATCCTGCTGGTGGCGCAGAAATCGGCCGCCAAGGACGACCCCGGCCCACAGGACATGTACGCCATCGGCTGCGTTTCAAACATCCTGCAGATGCTCAAGCTGCCCGACGGCACGGTGAAGGTGCTGGTCGAGGGCGGCTCGCGCGCGCACATCCGCGAGGTGGTGGACCTGCGCACGCACTGGGTGGCCGAGGCGGTGCCGGTGCCGGTCGACGGCGCACCGGTGCCCGAGGTCGAGGCGATGCGCCGCGCCTTGCTCTCCGCTTTTGACCAGTATGTGAAGCTGAACAAGAAGATCCCGCCGGAGATCCTCACCTCGCTCTCCGGCATCGACGAGGCGGGCCGCCTCGCCGACACCGTCGCCGCGCACCTGCCGCTCAAGCTGGAGCAGAAGCAGCAGGTGCTGGAGATGTTCGACGTCAAGCAGCGCCTCGAGCACCTGCTGTCGCAGCTCGAGACCGAGATCGACATCCTGCAGGTCGAGAAGAGAATCAGGGGCCGGGTCAAGCGGCAGATGGAGAAGAGCCAGCGCGAGTACTACCTCAACGAGCAGGTGAAGGCGATCCAGAAGGAGCTCGGTGAAGGCGAGGAGGGCGCGGACCTCGAGGAGATGGAGAAGCGGATCCGCCGCGCCCACATGCCGAAGGACGCGCGCAAGAAGGCGGAAGCCGAGCTGAAGAAGCTGAAGCTGATGTCGCCGATGTCGGCCGAGGCCACGGTGGTGCGCAACTACATCGAGACCCTGGTCAATCTGCCCTGGCGCAAGAAGTCGAAGATCTCCAAGGACATCAAGCAGGCGCAGGAGATCCTCGACAAGGATCACTACGGCCTGGAGAAGGTCAAGGAGCGGATCGTCGAGTATCTGGCGGTGCAGACGCGCGTCGACAAGATGAAGGCGCCGATCCTGTGCCTGGTCGGCGCCCCCGGCGTCGGCAAGACCTCGCTCGGCCAGTCGATCGCCCGCGCCACCAACCGCAAGTTCGTGCGCATGTCGCTCGGCGGCGTGCGCGACGAGGCCGAGATCCGCGGCCACCGCCGCACCTACATCGGCTCGATGCCGGGCAAGATCCTGCAGAACATGTCGAAGGTGCAGGTGAAGAACCCGCTCTTCCTGCTCGACGAGGTCGACAAGATGGGCGCCGACTGGCGCGGCGATCCTTCCAGCGCGCTGCTCGAGGTGCTCGACCCGGAGCAGAACAACACCTTCACCGACCACTACATCGAGGTCGAGTACGACCTGTCCGAGGTGATGTTCGTCGCCACGGCGAACACGCTCAACATCCCGCCGCCGCTCCTCGACCGGATGGAAGTCATCCGCCTCTCGGGCTACACCGAGGACGAGAAGGTGAACATCGCCATCCGCTACCTGCTGCCGAAGCAGCTCAAGGCGACCGGCTTGCAGGAGAGCGAGTTGTCGGTGTCCGAGGCCGCGATCCGCGACATCGTGCGCTACTTCACGCGCGAGGCCGGCGTGCGCGCGCTCGAGCGCGAGCTCTCGAAGATCTGCCGCAAGGCGGTGAAGCAGCTCCTCACCGACAAGAAGGCGGACGAGAAAGCGCACCGCATCACCGTGACGCCGAAGAACCTCGACAAGTTCCTCGGCGTGCGCAAGTACAGCTTCGGCATGGCCGAGAAGCAGAACCAGGTCGGCCAGGTGACCGGCTTGGCCTGGACCGAGGTCGGCGGCGAGCTGCTGACGATCGAGGCGGTGACCATGCCCGGCAAGGGCAAGACCACCACCACCGGCAAGCTGGGCGATGTGATGCAGGAGTCCATCCAGGCCGCGCTGTCGGTAGTGCGCACGCGCTCGCGCAAGCTCGGCGTGAAAGAGGACTTCTACCAGAAGAACGATATCCACATTCACCTGCCGGAAGGCGCGACGCCGAAGGACGGCCCGAGCGCCGGCATCGGCATCGCCACCGCCATGGTGTCGGTGCTCTCCGGCATCCCGGTGCGGGCGGACGTCGCGATGACCGGCGAGATCACGCTGCGCGGCGAGGTGCTGCAGATCGGCGGCCTGAAGGAGAAGCTGCTCGCGGCGCACCGCGGCGGCATCAAGACCGTGATGATCCCGGAGGAGAACGTCAAGGACCTGGTCGAGATCCCGGACAACGTCAAGAACAAGCTCGAGATCGTGCCGGTGAAGTGGATCGACAAGGTGCTCGAGGTCGCGCTCGAGCGCCAGCCCGAGCCGCTGCCCGAGCCCGACGACGCGGCGCCGATCCCGCCCAAGCCCGACGATCAGACGGGCGCAGTCACCACGCACTGATTGAATAAAGCCGATCTCATCGAGCAGATCGCGCAGGCAGCGGAGATTTCCAAGTCCGCCGCGGAGCGCGCCGTCGATGCGATGATCGGCGCGGTCAAGGCGAGCCTGCGCAAGGACGAGATCGTCACGCTGGTCGGCTTCGGCACCTTCTATGCCGGCAAGCGCGCGGCGCGCACCGGCCGCAATCCGCGCACCGGCGAGCCTTTGAACATCAAAGCCGCGCGCATGCCCAAGTTTCGCGCTGGAAAAGCACTCAAGGACGCTATAAACTAGCGCCCCTTCCGAGGTGCGAGGGTGCTTAGCTCAGCGGTAGAGCGTCGCCCTTACAAGGCGAATGTCGTAGGTTCGACCCCTACAGCACCCACCAGAGCTGTTCAGAAGGAGCGGTAGTTCAGTTGGTTAGAATACCGGCCTGTCACGCCGGGGGTCGCGGGTTCGAGTCCCGTCCGCTCCGCCAACCCACTTCAGCAGCGACGCTACTGGTTCACCGGCGAGGCCGGATCGAGCAATAGCGCGGTCAAGTCCTTGATCTGTTCCTCGCTCAGCGTGCCGGCGTAGCCCAGGCGCGGCATCTGCGAGCAGGCGCTGTACGCCTTGGCGTTGTAGATCTTGCCGTAGACGTAGCGCTGCACCTCCGGGCCGTTGCCGCGCTTCTTGCCGAAACCGAGCAGGCTGGGGCCGACCGTGCCGTAGGACTGCTCCTTGGGCGAGAGCTGGTGGCAGTTGTAGCAGCCGCCGCCGGCATCGGCGCCGGGCTTGTCGTTCCACATGCTGCCGCGGCCGCTCTGCGCGACCTTCTCCGCGCGCCGCCAGTCGCCCATCAGGCTGCCCTGCGGGTAGGCAATGGTCTTCATCTGGTCGGCCTCGAGGGTCTTCGCGAGCGCCGCCGGCGGATTGTTGTGCGTCTCGGTGCAGATGCGCTGCAGGCCATCCTGCACCACGCGCTCCATCGTCGCCTGGCCGCGCGCATGGAAGTCGCGCTTCAGAACCTGCGTCACCTCCTGCGAGCCCGGGTCGGCCCACGCCGCGGCGGCGCCGAGCAAGGCAATGCTGAGCAGTGTCTTCTTCATCGCTTGGTCCCCGGGCCGCGATAGGTCTCGCCCTTCGCCACCGTCGCAAGGTACATGTTCATGGCCACCGTCGCGTCGGAGGCGAAGGTGGGCTCGGGCATGCGCATCTGCCGGTAGCAGTCGTTGATGCGCCATTGCATGGTCTTGAACTGGCTGTTGGAGACGCGGTACGCGGGCCAGGTGGCGATCAGGGGCCGCGCCGCCTTCGGATCGCTCAGCACGGGAAGGTCCGACATGCGGATGCGCTTGCCCGGCTCCCCGTGGCACGAGGCGCAGGAGAAATCCCAGGCGCCGGCGCGGTGGAAGAACAGCGCCTTGCCCAGGGCGTAGGCTTCCTTCTCCTTGGGATGCGTCGCGCCGGGGGCCATCTTCACGCCGCGCGAGCGCGCCGCGATGTAGGCCGAGAGGTACTCCATTTCCGAGGGGTTGCTGTCGTTACCGAACAGGCGCTTGGTCGCCTCCTCGCGGCTGCGGCCCTGGAGCGTGCTCATGCAGTGGAGCAGCCGCGTCTCGAGGTCCATCACCCGGTCGACGTCCTTGAAGTAGCGCGGCAGCGCGGCATAGGCACCCTTGAGGACGCCCGGCCCCTTGCCGAGGTCGCACTTCTCGAGCGAGACCTGCTTCGGACCCTGCGGCTTCTTCCACAGCTCCTCGCCGCCCACCTCGAACAGCTCCACCGGGCTGCCTTCGGCGACCATCCTCTGGTACTTCGCGAACGGGGAATCCTGGGCGAACGCCGGCAGAGCGGCGGCCAGAAAGGCACTGCACAGTACTGCGCGCATTCTTATCCTCCTCCTTCGCCCGGGGGTGCTCAGGCGACGACTGCTTCGGTCTTGTTGGACTCGCCCTTGTTGTCGACCCAGCTCACTTCGATCTTGTCGCCTTTCGCGCCGCCCTTGACGCGGAAGGAGAACACCGGGTTGCGCGACACCGCCTGGCTGATCTGCCCCTCGACCACGGTCTTGCCGTTCATCCTCACCGTGACGTTCTGGATGAAATGCATCGGCACGAGCTTGCCGTCGGCTTCCTTGCGCTGCCCGGTCTCCATCGGGTGGCTCATCAGCACGCGGATGTCGGTGTAGCCCGAGCCGAGCGTTGCGCGCATCTTCATCGGTCCTGCCGCCATGTCAGCCTCCGCACCCGCCGATTGTGACCTTGATGTTCTTGGTCGCCGTGTAGTGCCGGCCGCCGGCCTCGGCGATCACCCGCACGTCCGAAGTCTCGCCCATCTTCACGTTCACCTTGACGAACGGCAGGGCGCCTTCCATGAAGTCGAACTTGGCGACCAGCGGAAAGGGGTTTTTCTCGATCACCACCGCGATCGAGCGCGTGCCGGCGATCCGGCTCGAGACCTCGATCGGCACCACGGCGCCGTTCTCGGCGATCTCGGGCGCCTCGATCAGCAGATCGGCGCTGGCCACGGCGTTGGCGGCGCCGATCCCCCGCAGCGCATCGGCAGCGGTCTTCGCGCCGAAGGCCTCCTTGTTCCAGGTGGCGGCCAGCGCGGAAAGCGGGGCGAGCAGCCCGGCGGCGAGCGCGCCCGCCCCCTGCAGAAGCAGCCTGCGTACGGCGTTCATCGATCCTCTCTCCTCGTGCGAATTTTGCGCATCGTAGTACAGGCGTCAGGGACGCGAAAGATTAAATCTTCTTATCGCCGGATCAGCACTGCTCCCAGGGCAGCCCGTCGCGGCGCCACCCGGACGTGCTGTTGCGCTGGTGCCTTGCGTCGAGCTCGCCCTCGAAGCCGTGCGTCACGTTGGCGACGCGCCGGAAGCCGTGCCGCTCCAGCTCCTCGCCGGCCTCCTGCGAGCGGTTGCCGCTGCGGCAGATGAGCACGATCGGGCGCATGGCGTGGTTGGTGCCCGCGAGCTTCCTCACTTGCCCGACAAAATGGGGATTCACCTCCCAGTCCGGCCCGTCGTTCCAGGCGACGTGCAGCGCGCCGAGCGGATGGCCGACGAACAGGTACTCCATCTCGCTGCGGCAGTCGATGAACAGCGCGTCCGGG
>Ga0075351_1000057_pt1 | contig 13581 bp, 17 predicted proteins | sample Sandmound_ThreeS_3_FD_120091 | JGI IMG/M metagenome (GOLD analysis project Ga0075351, IMG submission 120091) | Natural and restored wetland microbial communities from the San Francisco Bay, California, USA, that impact long-term carbon... | ecosystem: Environmental > Terrestrial > Soil >... | reverse complement strand
GGCGTGTATCTCGCCATGCTCACGCTCGCCTTCGCGCAGATCGCCTGGTCGATCGTGTTCCAGTGGGACGCCGTGACCGGCGGCTCGAACGGGCTGGTGGGAATCTGGCCGCAGGAATGGCTTTCCTCGCGCACGGCGTACTACTACCTGTCCCTGGCAGTCTGCGGCGGCGTCATCATGGCGCTCTGGCGCATCGCCCACTCGCCGTTCGGCTATGCACTGCGCGGCTCGCGGGACTCGCCGCTTCGCGCGGAAGCCATCGGCATCGATGTGCGCGCGATGCAGTGGAGCGGATTCATCATCGCCGGGCTGGCCGCCGGGCTCGCCGGCGGGTTGTTCGCCTTCTCCAAGGGCTCGATCTCGCCCGAGACCCTGTCGGTGCAGCGCTCGGTCGACGGCCTGGTGATGGTGCTGCTGGGCGGCGTGCACACCCTCACCGGGCCGGTCTGGGGCGCAGCCGGCTTCACCTGGCTGCAGGATTTCATGGCGCGCAGCGTCGAGTATTGGCGTGCCGCGCTCGGCGCGGCGATCCTCGTCCTGGTCTTCGCAAGATGGCGGTTCTCAGCGTAAGGAACCTGTCGAAGTCCTACGGCGGCGTGCGCGCGCTCGCCGGCGTGAGCTTCGACGTCGCCGCCCGCGAGCTGGTCGCGCTGATCGGCCCCAATGGCGCCGGCAAGACGACCTGCTTCAACGTGCTGAACGGACAGCTCGCGCCGGACTCCGGCGAGGTGCTTCTCGAGGGCGCAAGCCTCGCCCGCCGTGCTCCGCATGAGATCTGCCGCCAGGGCGTGGGGAGGACGTTTCAGGTTGCCGCGACCTTCGGCTCCATGACCGCGCGCGAGAACGTCCAGACGGCGCTGCTCACGCACCGGCGCCGCCTGCATTCGCTGTTCACGGATGCCGGCCGTGCCTGCGTCGAGGAAGCGCAGGCGTTGCTCGAGCGCGTCGGCATGGGAAGCCAGGGCGGCAGCGCCTGCGCCGCCCTCGCCTACGGCGATCTCAAGCGGGTCGAGCTCGCCGTGGTGCTCGCGCAACGCCCCCGCCTACTGCTGATGGACGAGCCGACGGCGGGGATGGCGCCGGAGGAGCGCGACGCGCTGATGCGCCTCGCCGCCGATCTCGCGCGCGACGAGAATATCGCCGTGCTGTTCACCGAGCACGACATGGACGTGGTCTTCGGCTTCGCTCAACGGGTGGTCGCGCTGCATCTGGGCGAAGTGATCGCCGAGGGCCCGCCCGAGCTCGTGCGCAACCATCCCCGCCTGCGCGAGGTGTACCTTGGCGATGCTTGAAGTCAGGGGGCTGTCGGCGGGGTACGGACGCGCGCGCGTGCTTCAGGACATGAGCTTCGAAGCGCGCCCGGGCGAAGTGGTCGCGCTCCTGGGACGCAACGGCGCCGGCAAGTCGACCACGCTGAAGGCGGTGATGGGCCTCCTCCCCTGCTGGGCGGGCGAAGTTCGCTTCGAGGGGCGCCGCATCGACGGCCTGCAGGCCTACGAGATCGCGCGCATGGGACTCGGGTATGTTCCGGAGAACCGCCGCATCTTCACGGAGCTGACCGTGGCGGAGAACCTCGAAGTCGGAAGGCAACCGCCCCGCCCGTCCGTGCCGGTCTGGGGCGACGAGGCGCTCTACGGCCTGTTCCCGGCGCTCGGCGCAATGCGCGAGCGCCGCGGCGACCGCATGTCGGGCGGAGAGCAGCAGATGCTCGCCATCGCCCGCACACTGGCGGGCAATCCCAGGGCGGTCCTGCTCGACGAGCCGTCCGAGGGACTCGCCCCGCTGGTGGTGAGCGCCGTGGCCAAGGCGATCGGCGAGCTGAGGCGGGCGGGCGTCACGGTGGTGCTCGCCGAGCAGAGTCTTCGCTTCGCCGAACGTGTCGCGGACCGCGTCTACAGGGTCGAGAAGGGTCGTCTCTCGTGACACGCCGGGGTCTGCTCCTCACCGTGACCGAGCCGCCGGCCGCCATGGACGAGGAATTCAACGCCTGGTACGACGACGAGCACCTGCCCGAGCGACTCGCGATACCCGGCTTCCGCTCCGCGCGCCGCTGGGTGGCCGACGGCGTGCCGGGAGAAGGCAGATACCTCGCCACCTACGAGCTGGACTCGCCGGGCGTCCTCTTCAGCCCGGCGTATCTGGCGCGCTTCGAGAACCAGACCCCTTGGTCGAAACGCTGCCTTGGCAAGGCCGTGGTCTTTCGCCGCTGGGCGTGCGAGCAGGTCGAGCCCGGTGACGCGGAACCATCGCCAGGAGCGCGTTTTCTGGTGTGTGTCGCGGCTGGTGCGCCCGTCAAACTCTCGATTGCTTCGTTACAGGCTCGCCGCTTCGTTGCAAGCGCCGGCGACCCGCGCCACATCGCACTGTTAGAGCTTGCTTCGGAGAGCGCGCTACCCTCGCCCGAGCCGGGCATGCTGCTGCGCCTCTATCGCGCCTATGCTTGAGCGCTTTGCGCTGCTGTCGATCGTCGCCGCGGTGGCGACGATTTTCCTCAAGGGCCTGGCATGGTGGCTCACCGGCTCCGTCGGCCTCCTGTCGGACGCCCTCGAATCCTTCGTCAATCTCGCGGCCGCGATCCTCGCGTTCTCGATGCTACGGCTCGCGGCTTCGCCGCCGGACAAGCACCATCCCTACGGGTTCTCCAAGGCGGAGTACCTTGCCGCGGGCATCGAGGGAGCGCTGATCGTCCTCGCTGCCGCGGGCATCATCATCGCCGCCCTGCCTCGCCTGCTCGAGCCGATGCCGCTCGAGACGCCCGTGGCCGGCCTTGCCCTGAGCGTCGCCGCCTCCGTGATCAACCTCGTGGTCGCGCGCCTGCTGATCGCCGCCGGGCGCGAGCACCACAGCATCACGCTCGAGGCCGACGGCAAGCACCTGATGACCGACGTCTGGACCTCGGCGGGCGTGATCGTGGGCGTAGGCCTGGTCTACCTCACGGGCTGGTTGCGCCTCGACCCCTTGATCGCGCTCGCGGTCGCGTTGCACATCGTCTGGACCGGCGTCGGCTTAGTGCGCCGCTCGATCGCCGGCCTGCTCGATGCGTCGATCGCGGCGGGCGAGCAGCACGAGCTCACCAAGCTCTTCACCGAATACTCGCGCCGCCACGGCGTCAGCTTCCACGCCCTGCGCACCCGCCAGGCGGGGGCACGCCGCTTCGTCTCCTTCCACCTGCTGGTGCCCGACTCCTGGACCGTGGCGAGGGCGCACCAGTTGTCCGAGGAAATCGAAGCGCGCATGCGCTCGATGGTGCCGAACGCGTCGATCGAGACGCACATCGAGCCGATCTCGGAGCCCTCGTCCTACGACGACCAGGGCCTCGATCGCTGAGCGTCAGTGCCCGGGGTAGATGATCTCGATGTGCTCGCGGCTCACGTTGATGAAGGGCGCTGACGCCACCTGACGCCCGCCGGGCTGCAGCTCCCAGACCTCCGCGTTCACCACGGCGATGAAGTCCCTGGCCCCCGCCATGAAGTCCGTGATGCGCGCACCGGGCAGGAGGTCGATGTAGCCGCGGATGCGGTACGTCGAGGTGAGGATCGTGACCTTGGTTTTCTCGTCCATTAGAGGATCGTACAGACCTCTTCGAAGGAAAGTCGAGGATTGCGTGGCGGCAGGCCCTTGCCCGTGCCGTAACCGATGTTGATGAGAAAATTCGACTTCAGGCGGCCGTCGGGGAAGAAGGCGGCATCGACCTTGGCATTGTCGAAGCCGGACATCGCGCCGCAATCGAGGCCGACCGCGCGCAGCGCGATGATCAGGTAGGCGCCCTGCAGGCTGCCGTTGCGGAAGCCGTTGATCTCGGCAACCGGCGGCTTGTTGTACCAGTTGATCGCCGCGGGATTGTGGTACAGCCGCGGCAGATTCTCGTAGAAGCGCGTGTCGTAGGCGACGATCGCAACCAGCGGCGCCTTCATCGTCTTCTCGACGTTCACCGGACCGAGCGCGGGACGCAACTTCTCCCGGCTTTCCTTGGAGTAGAGATAAAGGATCCGCGCCGGCTGGCTGTTCGCCGTGGTCGGGCCCCATTTCATGAGGTCGTGCGCCTGGCGCAGGAGGGCCTCGGGGACGGGTCGATCGTGGAAATCGCCATGACTGCGCGCCTGCACCAGGATTGCGTCGAGCATAATCCCCTCGATGGTGGACCTGGCTAGTGTAATTCGTCCCGGGGACGGAATCATCGTCGGGCAGGCCTGCGCGGAGCCGCAAACGCTCGTCGAAGCGCTGGTCGCGCAGCGCCCGCGGCTCTCCGGGTGCCGCGTGTTCCTCGGCGTGAATTACTCCGGGATCGTGAAACCGTCCCACTCCGACCACCTGCGGCTCGCCTCCTACGGTGGGATCGGCCACAACCGGGCGCTGTCCGATGCCGGCGTGCTCGACGTGCTGCGTGTTCCGTATTCACGCCTTGGCACGCTCATCCGCTCCGGTCAGATCGGCGCCGACGTGGTCTTCGTCCAGGTCAGCCCGCCCAACGAGCGCGGCGAGTACAGCCTCGGCCTCGCCGCGGACTACCTCGTGCCCGCCCTCGAAGCGTGCAGGACGATCGTCGCCGAAGTGAACGGGCAGGTGCCGTGGACCCATTCCGAACGTCTGCTGCACGCCGATGACTTCGATCTCCGCATCGAGACGTCGCGCCCGCCCGCCGCGGCTCGCGGCCGCGCCGTCGACCGCGCGATCGCTCGCCACGCGGCGGCGTTCGTCGCCGACGGCAGCGTGCTCGAATTCGGCATCGGCGCGCTGCCCGACGCGGTGTGCGAGTTCCTGCACGAGCGCAGGGAACTGCGGGTGCATTCGGGAACGATCGGCGACGGCGTGGTCGACCTGATGCGCAGCGGCGTGGTACGCGAGACGGACTGCGCGATGCTGATCGGCAGCCGGAAGCTGTTCGACTTCGCACGCGACAATCCGCGCATCCGGCTGCGGTCGTCGGAATACACGCACGACGCCGGAGTGCTCGGTCGCATCGAGCGTTTCGTCGCCATCAACTCCGCGGTCGAGGTCGATCTGCAGGGCCAGATCAACAGCGAGATCGCCGACGGCAGCTATGTCGGCGCCATCGGCGGCGCTCCGGATTTCATGAGCGCGGCGCGCAAGCGCGGCACGTCGCTGCTGCTCATCCCCGGCTCGCGCCTCGTGGCCCGGCTCTCGGGTCCGGTCACGATTCCGGCCAGCGACGCCGGCATCATCGTCACCGAGCACGGCGCCGCCGACCTGCGCGACTGCGAGCCGCCGGAGCGGGCGCGCAGGCTGCGCGCCATCGCCTCGGCGCATGCGGCGCTCTAGCGGTAGGTGCGGAGCGCCGGCACGGCCCAGAACGGCAGCGCGGCGAGCGTCAGCAGGACGAGCGCCATGCCGAGCCCGGCGCGATAGCCGCCGGTGAGGTCGTGCAGCAGGCCGCCCATCAGCGAGCCGAGCGCCGCGCCGACCGCATTGCTGGCGTAGATGATGCCGTAGATGGTCGCGACCCGCGGGCCGGAGAAATAGCGCGCCGCCACGGAGGAAACGATCGGGCCGCGCACGCCCATGCAGAAACCGAACAGCGGCACGAAGAGGATGAGAAGCGCCCACGACGGCGTCACGGTCATCGCCAGGAGGACCAGCAAGCCGCTCAGCGTCCCGGCGAAGCTCACGGTCACGGTCTGGCGGTAGCCGAAGCGGTCCGCGGCGAAGCCGGAGCCCATGACGCTCGCGGCGGAGAACAGGCCGACAACGCCGAACGCCGTCGCGGCGGCGAGCGGCGAGAATCCGGCATCGACGAAGAAGGCGATGAGCTGAACCACGATCGAGAACATCCCGGCCGCCGTGCAGAAGAACACCTGGGTCAGTCCCCAGAAAACCGGCGAGCGCAGCGCCTTCGCGAGCGTCCAGCCCTCGGCCCCCTTCTGCGCCGGCTCGTGCCGCGCGCCACCCGCGGCGAACGTCTTCCAGGGAATGGCGAGCACGACCAGCGGCACCAGCGCGATCAGCGTCCAGCCGAGAAAGCGGTAGCTCATTCGCCAGCCGTATTCGCCGACCAGGAACTGCACCAGCGGCACGAACAGCACCGTGCCGACGCCGAATGCCGAGTAGGCGATGCCGATCGCCGTCGACAGGCGCTCGCGATACCAGCGGGCGAGCAGCGCCGACGCCGGGACCATGCCGTTCAGGCTGACGCCGATGCCGACCAGGACGCCGATGAAGAGATAGAACTGCCACAGCTGGGTGAGCCCGCCGGCGAGCAGCATCGCCGCACCGAGGCTCGCCATGCCGGCGCCGTACACCCAGCGCGGGCCGAGGCGGTCGAAGAGCAGGCCGACCAACGGCGCGGTGCAGCCGTTGACCAGGAGGTAGATGGAATAAACACTGGTGAGCTGGGAGCGCGACCAGCCGAGGTCGCGCTCGAGCGGCAGCAGGAACACGGCGTAGGTGTCCCCCAGCCCGCGCCCGAACATGTTGAGCGCGAAGCACGCCGCGAGGACTCCTGCCGCGGTCTTCAGACCTTCTCGGCCGGCTCGAGACCGAAGACCTGCCGCAGGTACCTCAGGTAGCCCGGGTCCTTGCTGACCGTCTTGCCGGGAGAATCCGAGACCTTGGCCACCGGCTGGCCGTTGCACTCGGTCATCTTGATGACGATGTTGATCGGCTCGTGCCCGAGGTCGTTGGTCAGGTTGGTGCCGATGCCGAACGCGGTGAGCGCGCGGCCGCGGAAGCGGCGCGCGATCTCGATCGCGAGCGGCACGGTCAGCTGGTCGGAGAACACCAGCGTCTTGGTGCGCGGGTCGACGCGGTTCCTGCGGTAGTGCTCGATCAGCCGCTCGCCCCAGGCGAAGGGCTCGCCCGAATCGTGGCGCGCGCCGTCGAAAAGCTTGCAGAAGTACATGTCGAAGTCGCGCAGGAACGCGTCGGTGCCGTAGGTGTCCGCGACGGCGATGCCCAGATCGCCGCGGTATTCCTGCGCCCACTTGTCGAAAGCGAAGGTCTGCGAATCGCGCAATCGCGGGCCGAGCGCCTGGCAGGCCTGCATGTACTCGTGCGCCATCGTGCCCAGCGGCGTCAGATTGTTGCGCATCGCGAACCACACGTTGGAGCTGCCGGCGAAGCGCTGCGGCACTTCGCGCCTGAAAGTCTGCAGGACCTCCTCCTGCCAGTCGCGCGAGAAGCGCCGCCGCGTGCCGAAATCGGAGATCTTGAAGTCGAGCTCGGGCTCGACGCTGCGCAGCAGCTCGGTCTTCACCCTGAGCCGCCGCCGGCCCTCGGCAAGGTCGGGCTTCGGCTGCGTGCGGCGGAAGTACAGCTCCGAGACGATGGCGAGCAGCGGGATCTCGAACATGATGGTATGCAGCCAGGGGCCGCGTACCGTGATGTCGATCTCGCCCGGCTGCTCGCCCACGCCGACGCGCAGGTATTTCTCGCTGAAGTGGAACAGGGCGAGGAAGTCGACGAAGTCGGACTTCATGAAGCGCAGACCGCGCAAGTAGGCGAGCTCGTCGTCGCGGAAGCGAAGTCCGCACAGATCGCCGATCTCGCGCTCGAGCGCCGGCAGGTCGGGCCGCAGGTCGACGCCTTCCGTGCGGCACTTGAACTTGTACTCCACCTGCGCGCCGGGGAAGTGATGCAGCACCACCTGCATCATCGTGAACTTGTAGAGATCGGTGTCGAGCAGCGACTGGATGATCATCCGATGGGCATTGTAACCTTCGCTCGATGTGCGGCCGTTACGCGCTCCACGCCAGCCCCGAGGTCATCGCCCTGCAGTTCGGGCTCGATTCGCTGCCGCCGTTCAGGCCCGGCTACAACATCTGCCCTGGCACGCCGATCCTGGTCATCGGCAAGGACCGCAAAGCGCATCAGCTGCGCTGGGGTGCGGGCAACAAGCTCGCCAATGCGCGCGCGGAGACCGTTGCCGAGCGTCCCGCGTTCCGCAACGCCTTCCGCCGCTGGCGCTGCCTGGTGCCGGCGAGCGGCTTCTACGAGTGGCAGGCCGTGGCCGGCCGCAAGCAGCCGTGGTACGTGCTGCCAAGAGACGAGCCCCTCTTCGCGCTCGGCGGCATCGTCCTCCTCTGGCAAGGCGTGCGCAGCGTCGCAATCGTCACCACCGCAGCGAACGACCTGATGGCCAAGGTCCACGACCGCATGCCGGTGATCATCCCGCGCGAAAGCCACGCCGTGTGGCTGGACGGCACGGATGCGCAAGCCCTGCTGCATCCCTACCCGGCCGATCGCATGCGCGCCTGGCCGGTGAGCCTGCGGGTCAACACGCCCGCGAACGACGACGAGGCTCTGCTGGCGCCGATTTGACGTTGCGCCGATACTGGATATACTTCCAGTGCATGGAAGAGCTTACAGCAAGGCAAAGCGAGGTCCTGAAGCTGGTGCGCGAGCTGACCGAGGTGTCGGGCTACCCGCCGACCCGCGCCGAGATCGCCGAGAAGATGGGCTTCCGTTCGGTCAACGCGGCGGAGCAGCACCTGCGCGCCCTGGAAAAGAAAGGCGCGATCGAAATCGCCGCGGGCTCTTCACGCGGCATCAAGGTGCGCGATTCCCGTCCGGCCAGCCGCCTCGGCCGCCTGCTCGAGCTGCCGGTGATCGGCCGCGTCGCCGCCGGCAGCCCGATCCTCGCCGAGGAGCATGTGCAGGAGCGCTTCCAGGTCGATCCCAATCTGTTCACGCCGCGCGCCGACTACCTGTTGCGCGTGCGCGGCATGTCGATGCGCGATGCCGGCATCCTCGAAGGCGATCTTCTCGCCGTGCATCGCACGCAGGAAGCGCGCAGCGGCCAGATCGTCGTCGCGCGCCTCGCCGACGAGGTCACCGTCAAGCGCTGGCGGCGCCGCGGGCACATGGTGCAGCTGGAAGCCGAGAATCCCGACTTCAAGCCGATCGAGGTCGATCTGCGCAGCGAGCCGCTCGCGATCGAGGGCGTGGCGGTCGGAATCATCCGCAACGGCAAGAGCTTCTGATGTCCTAGAATGGGCGCAGGGAGGAGTTTCCTGCGCCCATGAATCAGTCGGTCGCGCAAGCGGTCAGTCAGCCAGTTCCGGATCAGGGGATCGCCGCCGGCATGCGCGATCGCGCAGATCCGCGCCTGGTGCTCGCCGACCGCGTCGAGCAGCTCTCCAGCCAGACGCCCATCGCCATCACCGCCAGCTTCATCGCCGGCGCGATCGCCACCGTCGAGCTGTGGAACAAGTGGCTGTGGATGCTGGTTTTCTTCTGGTGGGTGCTGGTGGTCGCCTTCAGCATCGCCACCACCGGCCTGCTCGTCGGCTACCGGCGCACCGCCAACAAGGTCGACAGCGCCGAGCACTGGCTGCGCTGGATCGGCATCTCGGCGCTCGCCAACGGCGCCTGCTGGGGATTCGCCGGTGCGGTCTTCTTCCCCTCGCTCAGCGGCCAGGAGCAGGTCTTCCTCGCCTTCCTCTTCGTCGGCATGGCTTCGATCGGCATTCCGGTCTACGCCGCGTCATGGAAGATCTTCGCCCTGTACGCGGGCGGCATCCTCCTGCCTTTCGTCTACGTCCTGACCACGTTCGGTGATCGGCTCTTCAGCGATATCGCCCTGCTGGTTCCGCTCTTCTACGCGGTGTGCGTGACCATCGCCTATCGCCTGAACGTGGTCTTCGATGCCGGCTACCGCCTGCGCCACGCCTACGGCAGGCTCACCGAGGACTACAGCAGTCTCAACCAGCGCCTCGAGCAGCAGCTCATCGAGCTGGGCGAAGCCCGCCGCCAGGTCGAGGCGAGCGGACGCAAGCTCGCCCTGTTCGCCGAGCGCGCGCCCATCGCCGTGCTCGAGCTCGATGGCGACGGGACGGTGCGCGAGGTCAACCACGCAGCCGAGCTCCTCTTCGGCTACGCCGCGGCGGAGCTGATCGGCGGCCACCTCAGGCGCCTGATCCTGCCGAAGTACCACGCCGAATTCGACCGGCAGTGGGCCGAGCTGGTGTCGACGCGCGAGCCGATGGCCGGCGTGGTCGTGCGCAACCCGCGCCGCGACGGCATCGAGCTCGTCTGCGACTGGAGCGTGACGCCGCTGGTCAACGCCGAGGGCCGCCTGATCGCGGTCATCGCGCAGGGCCGGGACATCACCGCACAGCTCGAGGCGGAGCGGATGAAGAAGGAGTTCACCTCCACGCTCAGCCACGAGCTGCGCACGCCGCTCACGTCCATCATCGGCTCCCTGCAGCTCATCAACTCGGGCGTGCTCGGCGAGGTCGGCGGCGACGTCGGCGAGCTCACCATCGTCGCCGAGCGCAACGGCCAGCGCCTGCTCGACCTGATCAACGACATCCTCGACATCGAGAAGATCGAGTCCGGCAAGCTGACGCTGGTGCCCGAGATCATGCGCGTCGACGAGCTGGTGCGCGAGTCGATCGTCCTCAACAAGGCCTTCGGCGAGCGCTTCCGGGTGCGCTTCGAGTCGCGCGGCGAGCTTCCCGATCGCGAGGTGCACGCCGACCGCAAGCGCCTGCTGCAGGTGATGACCAACCTGCTGTCCAACGCGGCCAAGTTCTCGCCCGAGGGCGAAGTGGTCGAAGTGACGACCGAGGATCGCGACGGCGTGGTCCGCATCGGCGTGCACGACCGCGGCCCCGGCATTCCCGAGAATTTCCGCACCCGCATCTTCGGCCGCTTCACGCAGGCGGATTCCACCACGGCGCGACAGAAAGGCGGTACCGGCCTCGGCCTCGCCATCTGCAAGCGGCTGGTCGAGATGATGCAGGGGCGGATCGGCTTCGACGACCGCCCGGGCGGCGGCACCATTTTCTGGTTCGAGCTGCCGCGACACTGACTGGAGAGCCGCCATGCCTGAACGCGCCCTGAACCGCATCTGCTACGTCGAGGACGACGAGGATATCCAGCGCATCGTGCGCATGTCGCTGGAGCGCATCGGCAAGATGGCCGTCTCGGTCGTCAGCGATCCGACCAAGGCGATCGAGGCGATCGCCGCGTTCAAGCCCGACCTGGTGATGCTCGACTGGATGATGCCGGCGATGGACGGGCCGACGCTGTTCAAGCAGATGAAGACCCGCCCCGAGACGAGCGGCCTGCCGGTGGTGTTCATCACCGCCAAGGCGGCGCAGCGCGATCTCGACGAGCTGATGGCGCTCGGCGCCGCCGGCACGATCTCCAAGCCGTTCTCGCCCAAGGACCTGCCCGACCAGTTGCGGGCGATCTGGACCAAGCTGCCCTGACGGCAGGACGGGACTTCTCTGACTACTGGGTGAACTTGCGCGACAGGTAGCCGATCACCTCGTCGGCGTTCCGGAAGCGCGCATCGCGGTCCTTCTCGAGCAGCTTGTCGAGCAGCGGCTGGTAGCGCTCCAGCCCTTCGGGCAGCGGCGAGGGCTGGGTGTTGAGGTGATGCAGCGCCACTTCGACGGCCGTAGCGGCCTCGAACAGGTGCCGCCCGGCGAGCATCTGGTAGAGGACCACGCCGGCGCTGTAGATGTCGGTGCGCAGATCGAGGGCGCGGCCCTGCACCTGCTCCGGGCTCATGTAGCGCGGCGTGCCGAGAATCTCGCCGTGACCGGTGCGGTCGATCGCGTCGATGTGCTTGGCGATGCCGAAATCGACGATCGCCAGGCTGCCGTCGTTGCGGAACATGATGTTCTGCGGCTTGAGGTCGCGGTGCAGCACGCCCTTCTCGTGGATGTCGCCGAGCGCGAACATCAGCTCGCGGAACAGCCGCAGCGCCTCTTCCGGCGGCAATGCCTCGCCGTGCAGCCGCTTGCTCAGGTCGCCCCCCTCGAAGAACTCCATGACCAGATAGGTGTGGCCATCGATCGTGCCATGGTCATGGATGCGCGCGACGTGGCGGCTCTGGATGCGCTCGACGAGGCTGTACTCCTCCATGAAGCGCGCCAGCGCCTTGTTCTCGGCCGTGATCTCGGAGCGCAGGATCTTCACCACCAGCGGCTCGTCGTCGGCCTCGCGCGAGGCGAGGTAGACCCGGGCGGTGCCGCCCTCGCCGATCAGGTGCAGGATCTTGATGCCGGAAATGCGGATCTTCGAGCCGAGGGAGACACCTTCGACACGCGCCGACATTTCCGCCGAGGCGGTACGCTCGATGTCGCTCGCGGTCAGCTCGCGCAGCGAGTTGATGAGCTTCTCGCGCGTCAGCTCCTGCTTGCGCTGGTAGTCGTCGGCTCCCGCCTTCATCGCGCGCACGGCGATGATCTCGTTGCCGGCGCCGGTGAGGAACAGGATCTTGGGGCAATCGGCGCGCTGCTTCAGGCGCGCCAGCCAGTCCAGACCGTCGCCCCGGCCAAGCATGTAATCGAGGATGATGACGTCGTAGCCGCCCAGCGCGTGGTCCGCGTTGGGGAAGTCCTGCTCGATGGGGTCGAGCTCGTCGACCTGGGCGTTGTCCCACCGCCCCTTGATGTAATGCGTCAGGAGCGTCCGCAGGTCCTCGTCGTCGTCGATGATGAGGACGCGCACGGCTACAACGCGATCGACCAGACCGGGGTCGTGCCGCTCTTGCCTCGCAGCGGCACGTCCCCCTGGGATTTCGCTGCCCCGGCAGGAATCATGCTGCGGATGCTCTCATAAACCCGGCCGGGCGCCAGGCGCTCCGCCAGAACGGCCTCACTCATAGATGACCTGGACCTTGGCGAGGAAATCGCCGTATTGCGCGATCGCCGACTCGAGCAGCGCGCGGTCGCCGCTGCGCGCGCCGTCCTCGACGTACTTGCCGATCTCGGAGACGCGGGCGAAGCCATAGGAGTTGCCGACGCCCTTCATGCGGTGGCCGAGCTGGCGCAGCTGCTCGAAATCGGCGGCGGCGAGCGCGACGCGCAAGGCGTCGATCTCTTTCTTGCGGTTGCTCATGAAGACCGGGATGAGGTCTTCAAGGTCCTTAGCGACGGTTACGAGGTACGCCTCTTCGTCCATCCCGGGCATTATAGGGGCCGAGCCTCCACCCCCGGTCAGGGTTTGTCAGACAAGCTCTCGCGCGCCCGCGGCAGATTCGGATGCAGCGAAAGCGCGGCGCGAAAAGCAAAGCGACCCTCCTCCGTCGCGCCGCCGGCAAGAAGCATCTCGCCGAAATGCAGCATCGCGCAGAAGTGGCGCGGCTCGAGCGCGAGCGTGCGACCGATGTCGGCCAGGCATTCCGCGTCGCGCGCGAGCAGATAGTAGAGGGTGGCGCGCTTGTGCCACGCTTCGGCGAAATCCGGCGCGCTGCGCAGCAGGCGCGTGAGGCGGGTCTCGGCGATGTCGTAGCGGCGCGCGGCGATGTCGCGCGTCGCGGCCTCGAGCACCGCGGCGGCGGCGCGGTTGGGATGGTCCATCCACACCTGCCAGATGCGCTCTTCGGTCTCGGCGGCCTCGGTCCCGGGGCACGCGGCGAGGCGCTGGAACAGCGCATCGAGGAACGGCAGGCGGCGCGCCGGCAACCGGTCGCGCCGGCAGGCGATCAGGCCAAGAATGTCGCTGACACTGGCCAAGGCATCCGCAGTATGCCTTCAATGAAAATTTCGTGCCGGAGCGTCGAGCGCACCGATCAGACGACTATGGTCCGAAAGGCGCCGGGCGATCACGTGCACCACGTCGCCATCGCGCTCGATCGCGCCGCGCACGCCGAGCAGGCGCGAGCCGAGC
>Ga0075351_1000056_pt1 | contig 13649 bp, 11 predicted proteins | sample Sandmound_ThreeS_3_FD_120091 | JGI IMG/M metagenome (GOLD analysis project Ga0075351, IMG submission 120091) | Natural and restored wetland microbial communities from the San Francisco Bay, California, USA, that impact long-term carbon... | ecosystem: Environmental > Terrestrial > Soil >... | reverse complement strand
CTTGCCATGCTCCTCGGTGACGATGCGGGCCAGGTCTTTTTGATGTTTTTTGAGTAACGACAAAAATTCTTGCATGACGCGCGCGCGGCGCAGCGGCGGCGTGTCGCGCCACGCCGGGAACGCCGCGGCGGCGGACTTCACCGCGGCGTCGATCACCGACGCGTCGCAGAACGGCACGCGCTTGGTGACCTGGCCAGTTGCGGGGTTGTAGACCTCTCCGGATCGACCCGACGGCGAAACGGCCTTGCCGTCGATCCAGGCGGGAACGGAATCGAGCTTCAGCTCGGCGGGCTTGTTCATGTCGGCCTCGTGGGAAGCCGACAATGATACTTCAGCGCTATGCGCGCCGACGCTTCGCGGCGAGGTCGTCGAGGAAGGGACGATTCGGGCAGAAGCGCTCGATCTCGTCGAAGCGGCCCGCGGCAAGGTGTTCGTCGCACCGGCCGGCCTCGTGGCAGGCGATGCAGCGATAGGTGGCTCGGGCCACCTCGCGCTCGCGGCCGGCAAGGTCCTTGTCCGTCAGTCCCCTGCGCCGCAGCATCTGCCGGAAATTCAATTCGCGCGCATCGCTGGCGACGCCGCGCGACCATACCGCGTACATCGCCGGCCACGCAGCGGCCGCGGCGATGAGAAAGAGCGTGATGACGGCAGCCGAAAAGATCATGTCCATTTTTTCCCCCGCGCAAGTGACGCCAGGCCACGAAGGTGCGACACGTAGCCGGCATTGACGCAGAACGCCTCGAATCCCTGCCGCCTGCCCGAATCGAGCCAGGAACGGCATCGCACGGTCGCCGGGCAATTCAGGCACTGCCTGACGGCGACGGCGAACTCGCGGCTTCCCGAGGCGGTCGCCACCCGGGCGACGTCGTCGCCCTGGCGCCGCAGCATCGAATAGAGCAGCAGCGGCGTATCGGACCCCGCGCCACGCGCGAACGCGAGAATCGTCGCGCCGAGCGCAACGAGGCTGACGAAGCCGACGCCAAGGAAGGCGACCGTTTCGAGAAAGTCCATGGAACCACGCTACCCCCCTCTCCGGCGCGCCCCTTGACCTGCCTCAAAATAGGTCCATGCCGGCCTCGCTCCTTCCCGCCACCCTGGGCTTCCTCGACGAGACCCCGTATTCCCGCGCCTTCGGCGACGTCTACCACAGCGCCGCCGGCGGGCCGGCGCAGGCCGAGCACGTCTTCCTCCGCGGCAACGGCCTGCCGCGACGCTGGGCGAAGCGCGAGCGCTTCGTCATCCTCGAGACCGGCTTCGGCCTGGGCCTCAACTTCCTCGTCACCTGGCAGGCGTGGCGGCGCGATCCCGAGCGCTGCGGCCGGCTGCATTTCGTTTCGGTCGAGAAACATCCGTTCTCCCTGCAAGACCTCCGCACGCTTCATGAGCGCTACCCCGAATTCCGCTACGAAGCGGCCGAGCTTCATTCCGCCTGGCCGATGCTCGTCTCGGGAGGGCACCGTGCGGAGCTCGAACAGGGACGGGTTGTCCTCACACTCTTCTTCTCCGACGTCAAGGTCCTGCGCGAGCTGCGCCTCGCCGCCGACGCGATCTACCTCGACGGCTTCTCCCCGGCGAAGAACCCCGAGATGTGGACTTCGCAGCTGATGCGCAACGTGTCGCGGCTCGCCGCGCCGGACGCCACCGCCGCCACCTGGAGCGTGGCGACGCAGGTCCGCGCCGCGCTCGAGCGCACCGGGTTCGCGGTCGAGAAGCGCGCCGGCTTCGGCCACAAGAAGGAAATGCTGGCCGCCCGAAACACCAGATCGGGAAGTCCTTCTGAAAAATTCAACCAGAAAAATGCCGTCGTCGTGGGCGCGGGCCTCGCCGGCGCGGCGGTATGCGAGCGCCTTTGCGCGCGCGGCTGGGACGTGGAGCTGGTCGAGCGGCACGCGAGCGCCGCCGAGGAAGCCTCGGGCAACCCCGCCGGCGCGTTCCACCCGGTCGTGACGCCGGACGACAGCGTCTTTGCGCGGCTTACCCGCTGCGGCTTTTTCCACGCGATCAGCCGATGGAAGGTTCTTGAAAATCTCCGCTGGGACCAATGCGGCCTGCTGCAGCTCGCGCGCGACGAGCGCGAGGCCGGCTCGCAGCGGCGGGCCGTCGAGGGATTGCCGCCGGAATACGCGCAGGCCGTCACCCGGGAGGAGGCGAGCGCGCACGCCAGCGTGCCGCTCGCCGCGGGCGGGATCTGGTTCCCCGAGGCGGGATGGATCGACCCGCGCTCGCTGGTCGAGGCGCAACTCGAGGCGTGCGGAAACCGCTTGAAGAGGAGTTTTGGAAAGGAGATGGAAAATCTCCCTGACGACCGCCTCGTCATCCTTGCCAACTCGTTCGATGCGCCGAAGCTGCACGCGGTGCCGCACCTGCGCCTGCGCCGCGTGCGCGGCCAGCTCACCTTCGTGCCGGCGCGGGAGTTCGAGCCGCCGCACGTCGTGTGCCTCCGCGGCGGCATGGTGCTGCCCCCGCTCGATGGGGCGTGCGTGGTCGGCGCGAGCTTCGACATCGACGACGCCGATCCCCAGCCGCGCGCCGAGAGCCACGCCGGCAATCTCGAGCGCCTCGCGCGCATCGTGCCTTTCGCGGCGGACCTAAAGAATTTGCAAGGGCGCGTCGCCTTCCGTTCGGTGACGCCCGACCGGCTGCCGGTCGTCGGCGCGCTGGCGGAAAACGTCTACGGCGCCTTCGCTTACGGCTCGCGCGGCCTCGTCTGGGCGGCGCTGGCGGCCGAGCTGATCGCCTGCGAGCTCGAGGGCGAGCCGCTGCCGCTGGAAGGCAAGCTCGTTGACGCGCTGCATCCGGCGCGCTTTAGAATCCGGGCCGGAGGGAAATGACAACGTTGAACGACTGGAAGCGGCGTCGCCTGGTGCAGGCGGGATTCGCCCTGCCGCTCGCGCGCTGGGCCGGCGCCTGGGCGCAGACGCCCGACCGCAACCTCATCGCCGGCGAGCGCCGTGAAGGGCCGGGCGTCGCGTCGAGCATGCCGCTGCTGGTGGCGCCGCGCCACGCGCTGGTCGTCGGCAACAGCTCGTACGGCTTCGGCCCGCTCAAGAACCCGGCGAACGACGCGCGCGCGCTCGGCGAGGAGCTGAAGCGCGCCGGCTTCCAGGTCACCACCGGCCTGGACCTCACGCGCCAGCAGATGCTGGAAGCGATCCGCGCCTACGGCGAGTCGCTCAGCAAGGCCAAGGCGGTCGGCGTGTTCTATTTCGCCGGCCACGGCGTGCAGCTCGCCTGGCGCAACTATCTCCTGCCGACCGACGCCGAGATCCGCAAGCTGGACGACATCCAGGCGAGATGCGTCGACGTCAATGCGGTGATCGACGGCATCGCCAAGGCCGCCAACCCGATGAACGTGGTCATCCTCGACGCCTGCCGCGAGAACCCCTTCGGCGAGGTCAAGCTCGAGCAGAAAGGGCTGTCGCAGCTCGACGCGCCCCCCGGGACCCTGCTCGCCTACGCCACCGCGCCGGGCAACCTGGCGAGCGACGGCGACGGGGCGAACGGGCTCTACACCGAGCAGCTCCTGAAGGAGCTCAAGGTGCCGGAGGCGAGGATCGAGGACGTGTTCAAGCGCGTGCGCCTGACGGTGCGCCGGCGCTCCAACGGTCAGCAGATCCCGTGGGAGAGCACTTCGCTCGAGGAAGATTTCTGGTTCATTCCGCCGAAAGAGCAGCTGCGCCGCGCGCAGGAGGAGGCCGAGCGCATCCGGCGGGCGCGGGAAGCCGAGCGCCTGCGGCAGGAGCGGATCGCAAAGGCGCAGCGCGACGAGGCCGAGCGCCTGCGCCGCGACGCGCAGGCCGAGCGGGCGCGGCAGGAAGAGCGGGAGCGCGAGCGCCGCGAGCAGCTCGAGCGCGCGCGCGAGGAAGAAGCCGAGCGGCTGTACCAGGCCGAGGCGGATCTATGGGAGCGCGTCAAGGACGCGACGCGGCCCGGCCCGCTGGAGGACTATCTGCGTCGCTACCCCAGCGGCAACTTCGCCGAGCTGGCGCAGTGGCAGCTCGACGCGATCCTCGCGCGCGAGGGAGAGAAGAAGATCGAAGCGGTTAACGCCGCGCAGAACCCCTACACGCAGGGTTCATCGCGGGCCGATTTCGCCTACAAGGTCGGCGACCGCTACGACTACGTGCAGCTCGGCCTGGAGACCCGCGCCGAGCAGAGAAGGCTCCCCAGCCGCGTTACCAAGATCACCGACACCGAGGTGATCTTCAACAACGGCGCGCTGATCCTCGACCGCCTCGGCAACAACGTGAAGCTGCCGGACGGGCGGCGCTTCACGCCGCGTCAGGACCATCCGCTCGAGTACGCCGTCGGCCGGAAATGGCGCACGCGGTTCATGACCACCAACGCCCGGGGCGTGCGCTCAGACACGGTGCTCGATTTCCGGGTGACGCGGCGCGAGAAGGTCACCGTGCCGGCGGGCAGCTTCGACTGCTTCGTCGTCGAGGGCGAGGGCTACTCGTTCAGCGGCACGCGCATCTACGTCCGCGTCAGGCGATGGGTGGCACCAGACAAATGCCGCCGGCCGATCGTCGCGGAGGAGTTCCGCAAGGCGGAGGGCCGCGTCGGCCCGCCGAGCGCGGGGGACTTCAGGGCCAAGATGCCGGTGTTCAACAACGTGCGCCTGGAGCTCGTCTCGTTCAGCCAGTCCTGAGAACGGAGCGGTTCACGTCCTTGACGTCCTTGACGCCGCACAGCGCCATGGAGACGTCGAGTTCCTTCTGGATGATCTCCAGCGTGCGCGTCACGCCCGCCTCGCCCATCGCCCCCAGGCCGTAGGCGTAGGCCTTGCCGATCATGGTCGCCCGCGCGCCGAGCGCGAGCGCCTTGAGGACGTCCTGGCCGCTCTTCACGCCGCCGTCCATCCACACCTCGGTCTTGCCGGCGACCGCATCCACCACCTCGGGCAGGGCGCGGATCGACGAGGGCGCGCCGTCGAGCTGGCGGCCGCCGTGATTGGAGACCACGATCGCGTCGACGCCGCAGCCGGCGGCGACCTTCGCGTCCTCGGCGTCGAGGATGCCTTTCAGGATCAGCTTGCCGCCCCACAGGCCCTTCACCCATTCGACGTCCTTCCAGCTGAGCTGCGCGTCGAACTGGCTGGCGATCCACTGCGAAAGCGTGGTGAGGCTCTTCGCGTCCGGGATGCGGCCCTCGAGGTTGCCAAAGGATTTTCTTTTCGATCTCAAGACATTAAGAGCCCAGGACGGCTTGCGAAGAACATCGAAGACCGTCGCGGCAGTGAGCCTCGGCGGAACCGCCAGGCCGTTTTTCAGGTCGCGGTGGCGCTGGCCCTGGATCTGCAGGTCGAGCGTCAGCACCAGCGCCGAGCAGCCCGCCTGCTTCGCGCGCTCGACGAGCGACGCCGAGAAGCCGCGGTCGCGCATGACATAGAGCTGGAACCAGTAGGGCTTGTCGACCGCGCCGGCGACGTCCTCGATCGAGCAGATCGACATCGTCGACAGCGTGTACGGCACGCCGAAGCGCTGCGCGGCGCGGCAGGCGAGGATCTCGCCGTCGGCCCAGTTGAGGCCGGTCAGCCCGACCGGCGCGAGCGCCACCGGCAGCGTGACGTCGAACCCGGCCATGCTGGTGCGCGTCGAGCGCGTGTGCACGTCGACGCCGACGCGCTGCCGGAAGCTCAGCAGGTCGAGGTCCTGGCGGTTGGCGCGGATCGTCTGCTGCGCGTAGGAGCCGCAGTCGACGTATTCGAACACCGCGCGCGCGACGCGCTTCTTCGCCATCTCGCGAAGGTCGTCGACGCAGGTCACCACGGGCATGCGCGGCATTTTACAATGTGAAATAGCCATGCCCCGCGACGAGCAGAAGAACCCGATCCAGGTGATCGAGCGCATGATGCGCCTGCTCGAGGTGCTGGCGCAGCATCCCGAGCCGCTCGGCCTGAAGCAGATCTCGCAGTACGCGGGGCTGCACCCTTCCACCGCGCACCGCATCCTCGCCTCGATGTCGGCCGACCGCCTGGTCGATCGCGTCGAGCCCGGCAGCTACCGCCTCGGCATGCGCCTGCTCGAGCTCGGCAACCTGGTCAAGTCGCGCATCAGCGTGCGCGAGCTGGCGCTGCCGCTGATGCGCGAGCTGCACGCGCACACCGGCGAGACCGCCAATCTTTCGGTGCGCCACGACGACGAGATCGTCTACGTCGAGCGCACCTCCTCCGGCCGCTCGGCGATGCGCGTGGTGCATGTGATCGGCGCGCGCGCGCCGCTGCACGTCACCGCCGCCGGCAAGCTGTTCCTGCTCGAGGAAGGTTTCGCGCGCCTGCGCGATTACGCCAAGCGCACCGGCCTCGCGGCGCAGACCCGCAACACGCTCACCCAGGTGGCGGCGCTCGAGCGCGACCTGGAGCGCATCCAGCGCCAGGACTTCGCCACCGACGCCGAGGAGGCCGAGATCGGCGTGCGTTGCGTCGCCGCCGGCATCCGCGACGACGGCGGGCACCTGATCGCGGCGCTGTCGCTCTCGACGCCGGCAGACCGCATGAAGCCGCAGTGGGGGGCGCTGGTGAAGGAGACCGCCGACCGCATCTCGCAGCGCATCGGCCACCGGCGCGAGCCCGCCAAGATCGGGGCGCATTGAAAAAGGGGTCAGGACCCTTTTCGAAAAAGGGTCCTGACCCCTTTTTCGAGGACGTGGTCGCGGGCCTGTCGCTGCCGCAGAAGGCCCTGCCGCCCAAGTACTTCTACGACGCGACCGGCAGCAGGCTGTTCGAGAAGATCTGCCGCCTGCCCGAGTACTACCTGACGCGCGCGGAGCTTTCCCTGACCCGGGCAAATCTCTCTTCCATCGCGCGCTTCGCCGGCAGGGGCTGCGAGCTGCTGGAGTACGGCAGCGGCGAGAGCCTCAAGACCCGGCTCCTGATCCGCGCGCTGCGGCCGAAGGCCTACCTGCCGGTCGACATATCGGAAAGCGCTCTGGCAGGCGCTGCCGCGCGCTTGCGCCGGCAATTTCCATGGCTGCGCATCGTGCCGATCGTCGGCGATTTCTCGCGGCCGCTCGACCTGCCGGCCGCGCAGGGACCGCGCGTCGCCTATTTCCCCGGTTCGACGATCGGCAACCTGACGCCCGAGGAGGCACACGGCTTTCTCGCGCGCGGCAGGGCGCACGCCGGCCGCATGCTGATCGGCACCGACCTGAAGAAGGACGCGAACGTGCTGCACGCCGCCTACAACGATTCGCGCGCCGTCACCGCGGCGTTCAACCTGAACCTGCTGGCGCGCGTCAATCGCGAGCTCGGCGGGGACTTCGAACTGAAGCGCTTCGCGCACTACGCCTTCTACAACGCGGCTCTCGGCCGCATCGAAATGCACCTCATTTCATTGCGAAAACAAGAGGTGAAGATCGGACGGCACCGTTTCGCTTTCGAGCGCGGCGAGTCGATCCACACCGAGAATTCCTACAAGTATTCGCTCGAGGGGTTCCGCGCCCTGGCAGCGAATGCCGGGTTCAGGCAGGCGAGGGTCTGGACCGATCGCAAAGGGCTGTTCGCCCTCCACGCACTCACAGCAAACTGAGGACAGACTAGCTGGAGGAGCGGGATGCCGAGGCGGTCTGCAGCTCGAGCCAGCGCTTGATGCGGTTGGCGTCGCCGATCCTGGACTGCTTGCCCCAGGAATCGAGCAGCACGACGATCAGCTCCTTGGAGGCGAGGCGCACCTGCATGACGAGGCAGCGTCCCGCCTCGCTGATGTAGCCGGTCTTGGAAAGGCCGATCTCCCACTGCGTGCTGCGCACCAGGCCGTTGGTGTTGCGGAATTGGAGCGGGCGCCCGTGCACCTGCACGGTATGGCGCTCGCGCGTCGAGTATTCGCGGATGAGCGGGTACTCGTGCGCCGCGCGTACCAGCTTCACCAGATCGCGCGCGCTCGCCACATTGCGCGCCGAGAGTCCGGTCGGGTCGGCGAAGTGGCTGTCGGTCATGCCGAGCGCCGCCGCCTTGACGTTCATCGCCGCCACGAAAGCTTCGGTGCCGCCGGGATACGTGCGCCCGAGCGCCGCGGCGGCGCGGTTCTCGGACGACATGAGCGCGAGCACGAGCAGCTCGTCGCGCGTCAGGATCGCGCCCGGCTGCAGGCGCGAGCGCGTGCCTTTCTTCCAATCCACGTCTTCGCGCGAGACGACGATGCGCGCATCGAGAGCAAGACCGCGGTCGATGATGACCATCGCGCTCATCAGCTTGGTGATCGAGGCGATCGGCGTGACGGAATCGGCGTTCTTGTTGATCACGATCTCGCCGGTGTCGGCGTCCTGCACCAGCGCCGCGGCCGAGCGCAGATAAACCGTCTTCTGTGCGCGCGCTTCCTGGGCCTGCGCGAAGCCGATCGTGATCGCGAGCACGAAAAACAGAGCGAACACGGCGACGATCCCTTCCAGCGGATGCAATTTTCGCTGCATGGTTTTGCCGCAGTTTAGCCTAGCCTCTGAAAAAAAGCTAAGCCAAATCATGAGGGTGTAGCCGCTTTCTCGATTCCCTGTGAAATACTTCCAGCCTACAGCGCGGCTGCCCGCTCCAGCACGGCCTCCGCCTGCGCCTGCTCTTGCTGCAGCGCCCACATCCTGGCGTATTCTCCTTGCAACTCAAGTAGTTGCCTGTGGGTGCCGCGCTCGACGATGCGCCCCTGGTTGAGCACCAGGATCTGGTCCGCGTCCATCACGGTCGAGAGGCGGTGAGCGATCACCAGCGTCGTGCGGCCCTGCGAAATGCGCTCGAGCTCGGCCTGGATCGCCTTCTCCGCCCGGGAGTCGAGCGCCGAGGTCGCTTCGTCGAAGATCAGGATGCGCGGGTTCTTGAGCAGCGCGCGGGCGATCGCCACGCGCTGCTTTTCTCCTCCCGAAAGCTTCAGCCCCCGCTCACCCACCTGAGTGGAATATTGTTGAGGAAGGGAATCAATGAAGTCGTGGATATGCGCCGCGCGCGCCGCCTCGGTCACTTCCGCGTCGCTCGCGTCGGGGCGGCCGTAGCGGATGTTGTAGAGGATGGTGTCGTTGAAGAGCACGGTGTCCTGCGGCACGATGCCGATCGCGCCGCGCAGGCTCGCCTGCTTCAGATTTTTCACCGGGATTCCACCCACGACGATGTCGCCGCCGGAAGCGTCGTAGAACCGGTAGAGCAATCGTCCCAGCGTCGACTTGCCCGACCCCGAGTGGCCGACGACCGCGACGCGCTGCCCCGCGCCGATCGTAAAGCCCACGTCGAAGAGGATTTGTCTTTGGGGTTCATAAGAAAAATTCACCCCCTGAAACACGACTTCGAGGCGCCCGGCGGGCAACGGTACGGCACCTTCCGTGTCCTGGACCTCGCGGTGCTCGCCGAGCAGGCGGAACATGCGGTCGAGGTCGGCGAGCGCCTGCTTGACCTCGCGGTAGACCATGCCGAGGAAGTTGAGCGGGATGTAGAGCTGGATCAGCAGCCCGTTCACCAGCACCAGGTCGCCGAGCGTCAGCGACTTCATCGCCACGCCCTGCGCGACCAGGATCATCAGCGCCGTGACCGCGACGGCGATGACCAGGCTCTGGCCGATGTTGAGGATGCCGAGCGAAGCCTCGTTCCTGGTCGCCGCGTCCTCGTACTTGCGCAGCTGCTCGTCGTAGCGGCGCGCCTCGAACTCCTCGTTGCCGAAGTACTTCACCGTCTCGTAGTTGAGCAGCGAGTCGATGGCGCGGGTGTTGGCGCGCGAGTCGAGCTCGTTGGCGCGGCGGCGGATCTCCATCCGCCACTCGGTGACGGCGATGGTGAAGGCCATGTAGACCGCCACCGCGCCGAAGGTCACGGCGGCGAAGCGCCAGTCGAACCTGGCGATCAGCACCGCGGCGACCAGAGCGAACTCGAGGATCACCGGAAAGATGGAAAAAATCAGGTAGCTCAAAAGCGTCGAGATGCCGCGCGTGCCGCGCTCGATGTCGCGCGTCATGCCCCCGGTCTGGCGGTCGAGGTGGAAGCGCAGGCTCAAGCTGTGCAGGTGGCGGAAGACGCCGAGCGCGACGCGCCGGATGGCGCGCTGCGTGACGCGCACGAACACCACGTCGCGCAGCTCGCCGAACAGCGTCGTCGAGAAGCGCAGCAGCCCGTAGATCGCGAGCAGGGCCACCGGCACGGCGACGATCGCCGCCGACGGGTCGAGGCCGTCGACGACTTCCTTCATCACCAGCGGCACGCCGACGTTGGCGAGCTTCGCCGTGACCAGGCAGGCGAGCGCCAGCATGACCCGCCACTTGTATTCCCACAGGTAGGGCACCAGCGTGCCGAGGTTGCGCCATTCGCTCGTCATCGGACGATTATCGAGGTTGACGAACGCCGGCCCGCTGGCTATTATTCAAACGTTCGTTTGAATCCATGGAGGCGCCCGTGTCGCTCCGCGCCGTGAAACCCCAGCACGAGACCCGTACCCGCATCCTCGACGCCGCCGAGGAGCTGTTCATGCAGCAGGGCTTCGGCGGCACGTCGATGCGCCTGCTCACTTCGAAGGCGGGCGTCAACCTCGCCGCGGTCAACTATCACTTCGGCTCCAAGGACGCGCTGATCGAAGCGGTGTTCCGCCGCCGCCTCGACCCGATGAACACCGCGCGCATCGCCGCGCTCGAGGCGCTGGAGGTAGCCGGCACCCCTGATGCCGACGCCATCATCCGCGCCTTCGTCGGCGCGAGCCTGCGCATGCTGGAAGACGCCAAGGGAGGCGGCCGCAACTTCATCCGCCTGCTCGGCCGCACCTACACCGAGCCGGCGAAAGGCATCCGCCACCTGATCGGCCAGATGTACGCGCCGACCATGCAGCGCTACAAGGCGGCGCTCGAGCGCGCGCTGCCGCAGATGCCGCGCGAGGAGCTGGTGTGGCGCATGCACTTCATGTTCGGCACCCTCGCCTACACGCTCGCCGCCACCGACACCGTGCAGCTCATCGCCGGCTCGAAGCCCGAGGACCGCTACGACGCGCGCCTGCTGGAAGATCGTCTTACCGCTTTCCTTGCATCGGGATTGACTGCACCGCTGAGAAGCTCCGTCAAGAAAGCCGCGTAGCAGGACAAGAGGAGATCGCCATGCTCATCCTGGAATTCGTTGCCGCCGCTGTCGTCGTCTTCTTCGTCTGCGCGTACTTCAAGCTGCCGGTCCTGTGGTGGACGCTCGCCTACGGCGTGCTCGCGGCGCTGACGCAGAGCGTGCCGCTGATCGTGGCGTTTGCCGTGGTCGCCGCGATCCTGAATATTTCATATTTTCGAAGAATCCTGTTTACCAATCACGTCCTCGCGGTCTACCGGCGAATCCTGCCGGATATGTCGCAGACCGAGAAGGAAGCGATCGACGCCGGCACCGTCTGGTGGGACGCCGACCTTTTCTCCGGCAAGCCCGACTGGGACAAGCTGCTCGCGGTGCCGACGCCGAAGCTCTCGGCCGAGGAGCAGGCCTTCCTCGACGGCCCGGTCGAGGAGCTGTGCGCGATGTGCAACGACTGGGAGATCACCCACGAGCGCCAGGACCTGCCGCCGCAGGTGTGGCAGTTCATCAAGGACAAGGGCTTCCTCGGCATGATCATCCCGAAGGAATACGGCGGGCTCGGCTTCTCGGCGCTCGCGCATTCGGCGGTGGTGATGAAGCTCTCGACCCGCTCGGGCACGGCGGCGATCTCGGTGATGGTGCCGAACTCGCTCGGACCCGGCGAGCTGCTGCTGCACTACGGCAGCGAGCAGCAGAAGGCGCATTACCTGCCGCGCCTCGCCAAGGGCCTGGAGATTCCCTGCTTCGCGCTCACCAGCCCGGAAGCCGGATCGGACGCCGCCTCGATCCCCGACTACGGCGTGGTCTGCAAAGGCGTGTGGCAAGGCAAGGAAACGCTCGGCATGCGCGTCACCTGGGACAAGCGCTACATCACGCTCGGCCCGGTGGCGACGCTCCTGGGGTTGGCGTTCAAGCTTTACGATCCGGAAAAATTAATTTCAAACAAAGAAGATCTGGGCATTACCTGCGCATTGGTGCCGACCAACACGCCGGGCGTGAACATCGGCCGGCGCCATTTGCCGCTCAACGCCGTGTTCCAGAACGGCCCGAATTCCGGCAAGGACGTGTTCATGCCGCTCGACTGGATCATCGGCGGCCCGGAATACGCCGGAAAAGGCTGGATGATGCTGATGGGCTGCCTGGCGGCGGGGCGCGCGATCTCGCTGCCGACCTCCTCCACCGGCGGCGCGAAGGCGCTGACGCGCTTCACCGGCGCCTATGCGCGGGTACGCAGCCAGTTCAAGACGCCGATCGGCAAGCTGGAAGGCGTCGAGGAGGCGCTCGGCCGCATCGCCGCGAACTGCTACGTCATGGACGCGACGCGCGTCATGACCGCCGGCTCGGTCGACCTCGGCGAGAAGCCGGCGGTGCTCTCGGCGATCGCCAAGTACCACATGACCGAGCGCGCCCGCCAGTGCGTCAACGACGCCATGGACATCGTCGGCGGCAAGGGCATCTGCCTCGGCCCGAACAACTGGATCGGCCGCGGCTACCAGATGACGCCGATCGCGATCACGGTCGAGGGCGCCAACATCCTGACGCGCACGCTGATCATCTTCGGCCAGGGCGCGATCCGCTGCCATCCCTACGTGCTGCGCGAGATGCGCGCCGCCAAGGAGATGAGCGGCGCCGAAGCGGCGCGCGAGTTCGACGACGCCTTCACCTCGCACGTCGGCCATGTCATCGCCAACGCGGTGCGCGCCTGGGTGCACGGCATCACCACCTCGCGGCTCGCGCCGACGCCGCGCAACGGCGCGCCCGAGCTGATGCACTACTACCGCTTCAGCTCGCGCCTCTCGGCGGCCTTCGCTTTCCTCGCCGACATGTCGATGATGGGCATGGGCGGGGCGCTGAAGCGCAAGGAGAAGATCTCCGGGCGCCTCGGCGACGTGCTGTCGATGCTGTACCTCATCTCCTGCACGCTGAAGCGCTACGAGGACCAGGGGCGGATCAAGGAAGACCTGCCGCTGGTGCGCTGGGCGGTGCGCGACATGACCTACCACGCGCAGCACGCCATCGACCAGATCCTGTCGAATTTCCCGATCAAGTGGATGGCGACCCTGCTGCGCTGGACCATCTTCCCGCTCGGCATGTCGTTCCGCCCGCCGCTCGACGCGCGCAACCGCGATTGCGCGCAGCTCGTGCTCGCGCCCGGCGCGGCGCGCGACCGGCTCACCGCCGGCATGTACGTGCCGAAGGGCGAAGATGCGACCGGCCTCCTCGAAGCGGCTTTCGTCGCCACCATTGCCTGCGAGCCGATCGACGAGAAGCTGAGGAAAGCCGTGAAGAAGGGAAAGATGACGCCCCGGCCCGGCGTCGAGCTGGGTGTCGTCGGGAAAGAAAACAACATCATCACCGCCGAAGAGCTGACCCAATGGCAGCGGAAGGAAGCGCTGCGTAAAGCAGTGATCAAGGTCGACGACTTCCCGCAGGATTTCGGCCGCGCGGAGATCGCCGACCAGGCGCAAGCCAAGAGCTTCGTGAGAGCCGCATGAACCCGGTTTACGTCGTCGACGGCGCGCGCAGCCCGTTCCTCAAGTCGAAAAACCGCCCCGGGCCGTTCGCCGCCAGCGACCTCGCCACGCAGGCGGGACGCTCGCTGCTCATCCGGCAGAAGTTCGCGCCCACCGAGCTCGACGAGGTG
>Ga0075351_1000055_pt1 | contig 13805 bp, 11 predicted proteins | sample Sandmound_ThreeS_3_FD_120091 | JGI IMG/M metagenome (GOLD analysis project Ga0075351, IMG submission 120091) | Natural and restored wetland microbial communities from the San Francisco Bay, California, USA, that impact long-term carbon... | ecosystem: Environmental > Terrestrial > Soil >... | reverse complement strand
TTCTCTGCTATTGCGCGCCGATGAATCGGGCACAAGCGTCCGTTTCTCAACGCATGTCGTCGTTCGATTGCGTTGTCGGCATCGCGTTGCTGGGCGGCGGACCCCGCAGCGGAAGCACTGCGCCCTGCGTTCCGCGAGCAGACGCGGCGGCGGCGTCTCCTGAAGCGCCTGCATCCTTTTTCGCCGCGGCGTCGTCCCCGCGTGGCGCAACAACGGACGAAGGCCGCAGGCCTTGCTCCGGCGCGCCGGAGCGCGCCCCGTGCACGGCCGCAGCGACTGCGGCTTCCCGCAACGCGTCCGCCGCAGCGCCGGACGCCGAATAGGACAGCAGGCGCGCCGAACCGCGCTCGGGCGCGTCGGGAGCGGACGGCTTTGCGGGGTCGGCATCCGCGGCGAAGGCCTTGAGCCGCTCGACGGTGGTGTTGGCAAGTCGTTGGAGCGGGCGCGTCGGTGCAACGGCGGCGGAGCCGGCCTGCTCCCCGGCGGCAGCCCCCTGAGCGGCGGGGCGCGCCGGCCCGCGACTGCTGGCGAGATAGCTCGCGAGCGCCGCGGCGATTCCCGGTCGCGTCGTGTAATGGTCGCGCAGGAAGTAAGCGACCGTGGCGGGATCGCGACCGCGGGCCAACCCTTGCGGAGAGCGGTGGCACGCCGCACAGTTGGCCGCGAAGAGCTGCGCTGGCGTCATGCCTGCGCTGAGATCGGTTTGCGCGCGCGCGTTGGGCGCTCCGAGTGCGGCAAGGCCGATCAATCCGCCCAGCGCAAATGATCTCACCATGTCGGTCCCTTCCGAAGTCCTGGCATCGAAGCACCGCAGCGCCCAATTTCCACGTCTCGCTCAAGTACTGGAAGATTGCCTGCCGGCGCGCTTTTGCATTAGTCTAGTCAAAGTCATGCCGGCGTCGACCGTAAGCTCGGGTTTTCCCCGGTGCAAGCCGATTGCGGTCCGCCTCGGCTCATGACGATTCCGGCGTTTGGAGTCCGCCGATGGACAGATTACTGCGGATCGCATTTTCCTCGATCGTTACGCACGGTCAATTGCGGGTGACCACGGCGTCCGGCTCAACTGACCTATTCGGCGATGGGACCGGCGCGCCGATTGCCGTGCGCTTCAAGACAAGAGCCGCGCAGCGCGCGGTCCTGTTCGACCCTGAGCTGAAGCTCGGCGAAGCCTACATGGACGGGACATTCGTGGTCGAGCAAGGAACGATCGCGGATTTCCTCGACATCGTCCTTAAGGACATGCAGCGGAACACCTGGTTGCCGTGGACGCTGCCGCTGGCGGCGGCGCGATTTCTCATGCGCAAGCTGCAGCAATTGAACCGGCGCGCCCGTGCGCAGCGGAACGTGGCGCATCATTATGATCTCGACGGACGGCTGTACGGGCTCTTTCTCGATTCCGACCGACAATACAGCTGCGCCTATTTCGAGAACCCCGACGATACCCTCGACGACGCTCAACTCGCCAAGAAACGTCATATCGCCGCCAAGCTCCTGCTCGAACGCGGCCAGCGCGTGCTCGACATCGGCTCCGGTTGGGGCGGGCTTGCGCTCTATCTCGCCGAGATCTGCGGCACGTGCGTGACCGGCATCACGCTGTCGCAAGAGCAACTCGCCGTCGCGCGCGGACGCGCAAGCGAGCGGGCGCGGGGCGATGACGTCCAGTTTCGCCTGCAGGACTACCGCGAGGTTTCGGGGTGCTACGACCGCATCGTGTCGGTCGGCATGTTCGAGCATGTCGGCGTGCAGTTCTACGACTCCTATTTCCGCAAGATCGCCCAGGCGCTCACCGATGACGGCGTCGCCCTCGTCCATTCGATCGGTCGCTCGGAGGGGCCGTTCTACACCAATCCGTGGGTCGCCAAATATATCTTCCCGGGCGGCTCCATTCCGGCGCTGTCCGAAGTGCTGCCGGCGATCGAGCAGGCCGGGCTCCTTGTGACCGACATCGAGATTCTGCGGCTGCATTACGCCGATACGCTGAAGGCTTGGCGCGAGCGTTTTCTCGCCCATCGCGAAGACGCCGAGCGGCTTTACGATCCGCGATTCGTGCGCATGTGGGAGTTCTATCTCGCCGCGTCCGAAATGGCGTTCCGCGATCAGAACATGATGGTTTTCCAAATCCAGATGACCAAGCGCCAGGGCGTCATTCCGGTCACGCGAAACTACATCCCGCGTGAAGAGCAGCGGTTGCGCATGCTGGAGAACGGGAACCGGCCGCCGTTCCGGCTGGCGGGCGAGTAGACACGCAACGCAGCGGGACGCGCCCTCAGAGATCGGATAATATCTCCGCTCTGGTTCGGCGACGCGCGCAGCCGAGCCGAACCCGGCGGAGCGAAGACAATGGACGTCATCATCTATCACAACCCGAAATGCGGCACGTCGCGCAATACGCTCGGCCTCATCCGCAACGCCGGGATCGAGCCGCACATCATCGAATACTTGAAATGCCCGCCGACCCGCGCGCTGCTCAAGGAGCTGATTGCCCGCGCCGGCCTCACCGTGCGGCAGGCGCTGCGCGAGAAGGGCACGCCATTCCAGGAACTCGGACTCGGCGATCCGGCGCTCAGCGACGACGATCTGCTCGACGCCATGATGGCGCATCCGATCCTGATCAACCGGCCCGTCGTGGTGACGCCAAAGGGCGTGCGCCTCTGTCGTCCCTCCGAACTCGTTCTCGACCTTCTGCCGCCGCAACGCGGCGAATTCTTCAAGGAGGACGGCGAGCGCGTGGTCGACGAGAAGGGCCGCCACGTCAGGACGGCGTGATCAGGCGCGTTCTCGCGCGGCCGGCCGCACCGTTTCAGCATGCCTCCGCTTCGGCGTGACCGGGGCAGCAGTGTACCCCCACGGTGACGTGCGACAACCCCATGAAGCCGTGCAGGCGCACTTTGTAGGCGTCGGGACGCTGCGGCCGGTCCGTCACCAGCGCCGCCACCACCGCTATGTGACCCGGGCCGAGGCGCCACAAATGCAAATCGGCAAGCCGGTCGCCCCCGACCTCGAGCCGTTCGCGGACGAGGTCGGCAATCTTCGGCGCGGGCACGAGGTCGAGAAGCACTGCGCCGGAGGAACGCAAGAGCCCCCACGCCCAGACGGCGATTACCACGCTTCCAATGATGCCGACCACCGGATCGATCCACGGCCAATCGAAGAACCGCGCCGCCAATAGACCGCCGATCGCCAGCACCGAGGTAACGGCATCGGCGAGCACATGCAGATAAGCGGCGCGGTGATTGTGATCATGATGGTGGTGGTGATCCTCTTCTTCGCCATGCGCGTGGTCGTCGTCTCCCAGAAGCCAGGCGCTCACCAGGTTCACCGCAAGCCCGACCGCGGCGATCAACAGGGCTTCGTCGTAATCGATGGCGACCGGACGAAGGATGCGGGTGACGCTTTCATAGCCGATCATCAGCGCGACCAGCGCCAGGATGAGGGCACTCGCAAAGCCGGCGAGTTCGCCGACCTTGCCGGTGCCGAAGGCGAAGCGCGGATTCTTCGCGTGACGGCGCGCATAGGCATAGGCAAGCGCCGCAATCGATAGCGCGGCGGCATGCGTCGACATGTGCCAGCCGTCGGCGACCAGCGCCATCGACCCGTAGATCATGCCGCCGGCGATCTCGACGACCATCATCACCGCGGTGAGCGCAACGACGAGCCAGGTCCGGCGCTCGCGCTGCGAATGATGCGCGCCGAGAAACACATGGTCGTGCTGCCAGTTTTCGATCGATCGTGTGTGCATTGGGTCGGCCCTCGTTCCCCATGAAGATAGGCCAAGCGCCGGACCGATCAACCGAAACGGCGCGTCGGGCTTGTGGAATCCTTCCCGCCGGCAGGCGGTTTTCGCCTGCGCGCTGTGTCGCGAGCGCCCAAGTCAAGTCGATTTCGTCTTACGCTCGCCAATTTTTTCCGTGGTGATCAGTGGGGAAACTCGGCTTTTCGATTCGCGCGCAAGGCCCGGCCGAGTAATGTGCCGCAAGGTACATCTCCGTGTAATTGGTGGCCGCGCGTCGTGCGGTCGAAGCAATCCGGTGAACCGGTGGCCGGTTCGCTGCGGGTGATTTTTTGCGGCGCAACGGCGAATCCGCCGTAGCTTACGGCCGGCCTCGGTGAATGCGCGCGAACGTAAGTCGCGTCTCAAAAAGAGGTTTGGACAAGAAGAGGCAACGCCATGTCCGTCGAATTGATCGCGCGCAAGCCGCCAACCGACCGGACGCCGGCGTTCCGCACGTCGCCGCATAATATCGAGGTGGAACAGGCGCTGCTCGGCGCCGTATTGGTGAATAACGAGGCGTTCTACCGCGTCTCCGATTTTCTCAACCCGGATCACTTTTTCGAGCCGATTCACCAGAGAATCTACGAGTTGGCCGCTGGCCTGGTGCGAGCCGGGAAGATTGCGACGCCGGTCACGCTGAAGACTTTCCTGCCGGTCGATCTCGACGTCGCCGGCCTGACCGTGAGCCAGTATCTCGCGCGCCTCGCGGCGGAGGCCACGACCGTCATCAACGCCGAGGATTACGGACGCACGATCTACGATCTCGCGCTGCGCCGCGCCTTGATCGGCATCGGCGAAGAGATGGTCAACGAAGCCTATGACGCGCAGGTGGATTCGTCCCCGCGCGACCAGATCGAAGCGGCCGAGCGCAATCTCTACGAACTCGCCGAGACCGGCCGCTACGACGGCGGCTTCCAGCGCTTTGCCCAGGCGCTCACCACCGCGGTCGACATGGCCGCGCGCGCCTATCAGCGCGACGGCAGGCTGTCCGGACTTGCGACCGGGCTGCGGGACCTCGACCGCATGATGGGCGGACTTCAGCCTTCCGACCTCGTCATCATCGCCGGGCGGCCGGGCATGGGAAAGACCGCGCTCGCTACCAACATCGCCTACAATATCGCCCGGGCCTGGCGCAGCGAGGTGCGCCCCGACGGGCGCATCGTTTCCACCAATGGCGGCATGGTTGGGTTCTTTTCGCTGGAAATGTCGGCCGAGCAACTCGCCACCCGCATCATCTCCGAGCAGACCGAGATTCCCTCCTACCGCATCCGTCGCGGCGAGATCGACCCGTCCGACTTCGACCGGATCGCCGAGGCCGCGCGCGAGATGGAGACGATTCCGCTCTATATCGACGAAACCGGCGGGCTCTCGATCGCCCAGCTCGCGGCGCGCGCGCGGCGGCTCAAGCGCCAGCGCGGACTCGACGTGATGGTGGTCGACTATATCCAGCTCCTGCAGGGATCGAGCCGTCGCGCCGTGGAAGGCCGCGTCCATGAGGTCACCGAGATCACCACCAATCTCAAGGCGTTGGCGAAGGAGCTGAACATCCCGATTCTCGCTTTGTCGCAGCTCTCGCGGCAGGTCGAGAACCGCGACGACAAGCGCCCGCAGCTCTCCGATCTCCGTGAATCGGGCTCGATCGAGCAGGACGCGGACGTGGTGATGTTCGTGTTCCGCGAGGAATACTACCTGAAGAACCGCGAGCCGCGCGCCGGCACCGAGGAGTTCTTCAAATGGCAGGGCGACATGGAAGCCGTGCACGGCCGCGCCGAGGTGATCATCGGCAAGCAGCGCCACGGGCCGACCGGTACGGTGCCGCTCCAGTTCAAGGCCGACGTCACCCGTTTCTCCGACCTCGCCGAGGACGACCGCCTGCCCGACCGGATTTGAGGCCAAGCGACGGCTGGGGCATTGCTGCCCGATTCAGTTCGATTGCGCGCGGTCCGCCATGTGTCCTCCCCCGTGAAGCGGGGAAGGGGGACCATGCGAAGCATGGTGGCGGGGGCAAATTGCGGACACAGACACAGATAGGCCCCCTCCCTCCCCCGCGTCGCGGGGGAGGATGAATATCTATCCCGTTTATTATCGCCCCAATGCCAAATGCAGCCGAGCAGCCGCAACGTTGACGGAAAGCGTATAGTGGCCCCTCTCTCGCCAAAATCTGAGACGACCACGTTGAACGACTAAGCGGAGCGAGAGGCGAATGACGGTGCAAGAACGTAAGCTCAAGCCGCAAGAAACCGAAAACCCGTCCGCAGCGGCGCCCGGAATCACCGGCGGTCCGCCGCTGACGGAAACCGGCGGCGTGCTCACGATCGATCTCGATGCGATCGCCGCCAATTGGCGTGCGCTCGCCCATCACGTGGAACCGGCCGAGTGCGCGGCAGTGGTGAAGGCCGACGCCTATGGCTGCGGCCTGCGCGAGGTGGCAGCCGCGCTCGCCGCGACGGGATGCAAGACGTTTTTCGTCGCCCACCTCCACGAGGCGCGCATCGTCCGGGAGGTCGCCCCGGATGCGACCATTTACGTGCTCAACGGCATCCCGCCGGGCGGCGCGCCGCAATTCGCTGCGGTGCGCGCACGGCCGGTGATCGGAAGCATGCCCGAACTGCTCGAATGGGACGCCTTCTGCGCCGTGAACAATTGGACCGGGGGCGCCGCGCTCCATTTCGACACCGGCATGAACCGCCTCGGCGTCCCGGTCGACGACGCGCCTGCGCTCTCCTCGCGCATGAAGATGCCCAAGCACGGGATTTCGCTCCTCATGAGCCATCTCGCCTGCGCGGATGCGCCCGACCATCCCCTCAACGCGCGCCAGATCCAGCTTTTTCGCGAGTTGCGGATGATGTTTCGCGGGGTTCCGGCCTCGCTTGCCAACTCGTCCGGGATTTTTCTCGGCCCCGCCACCCATTGCGAGATCGTGCGTCCGGGCGCGGCCCTGTTCGGGATCAACCCGACGCCCGCGGCGGCCAATCCGATGCGGCAGGCGGTCAATCTCAAGGGCCGAATCGTTCAACTGCGACAGGTCCCGCGCGGGGGCAGCGTCGGCTACAGCGCCACCTGGACCGCGACGCATGAGACGCGCGTAGCCGTCGTCTCCGTCGGTTACGGGGATGGCTATCTGCGGGCGGGTGCGGCGCTTTCGGGCGAACGGCCGGTTGCGATCGTCGCCGAAAAACGCTGTCCGGTGATCGGCCGCATTTCGATGGACCTGCTCGCCCTTGACGTCAGCGCGGTCCCGGAGAAATCGGTTCGGCGCGGCGACTTCGCGACACTGCTCGGCGACGGAATCGATGTCGATGAACTCGCGCGGTTCGGCGACCTCATCGGCTACGAGGTGCTGACGAGTCTCGGCCGGCGCTATCACCGGGTATGGAAGCCGCTGGCCAAACAGGGGTGAATTCGCGCTCTGGCGGCCATTTCTCCTCGCTTGCGGAGGGGTGTCAATCGGCGCGAATCGGATAGCCTATTCGCGTTCCCTACCCCCGAAGCTGGTCGAGGATGGCCCGTACCGCCCCTCATTTCGTCTGCCAGAACTGCGGCGCCGTCACCCGCCGCTGGCAGGGCAAATGCGATGCCTGCGGGGATTGGAACACGATTGCGGAGGAACCGTTCGGGCAGAACGCGCCCCCGGCGGGTCTCGGCCGCGCCCCGCGCAAAGGGCGGCCGTTCCCGCTCGAACCGCTCGCCGGCGCGCCACAGGAAGCGCCCCGCCTCGTCTGCGGGATCCAGGAATTCGACCGCGTGACCGGGGGCGGCCTCGTGCGCGGCTCGGTCGCCTTGGTGGGCGGCGATCCGGGCATCGGCAAGTCGACGCTGTTGTTGCAGATCGCGGCTGCGCTGGCGAAGGGCGGGCATCGCGCCGTCTACGTCACCGGGGAAGAGTCGCTTGCTCAGGTGCGGTTGCGCGCCGACCGGCTCGGTCTGGCGGCCTTGCCGGTTGCGGTCGCGGCTGAGACATCAGTTGAGGATATAATCGCAACTATATCACAAAAAGAGATTTATCACCTCGCAGTCATCGATTCCATCCAGACCATGTGGACCGACGCGGTCGAATCGACGCCGGGCACGGTGACCCAGGTGCGGGCATCCGCCCAGGCGCTGATCCGCTTTGCCAAGCGCTCCGGCACCGCCCTGATCCTCATCGGCCATGTGACCAAGGACGGGCAGATCGCCGGCCCTCGCGTGGTCGAGCACATGGTCGACGCCGTGCTGTCGTTCGAGGGCGAGGGCGGCCACCACTTCCGCATCCTGCGTGCGGTGAAGAACAGGTTCGGACCGACCGACGAGATCGGCGTGTTCGAGATGACGGGCGCAGGCCTCGCCGAGGTCGCAAACCCCTCCGCGCTGTTTCTGTCGGAACGCGATCTCGGCGCGCCCGGCACCGCCGTCTTCGCTGGCATTGAAGGCACCCGCCCCCTGCTGGTGGAAATTCAGGCGCTGGTCGCCCCGACCTCGCTCGGCATGCCGCGCCGCGCCGTGGTGGGCTGGGACCTGAACCGCCTGTCCATGCTGCTTGCGGTGCTGGAGGCCCATTGCGGCGTGCGGCTTTCCGCCCACGACGTCTATCTCAACGTGGCGGGGGGCCTGCGCATCCAGGAGCCTGCCGCCGATCTCGCCGCGGCAGCCGCCCTCGTCTCCTCGCTCGCGCAGGCTCCGCTGCCGGCGGACGCCGTGTATTTCGGCGAAGCGTCACTCTCGGGCGCAGTGCGGCCGGTGGCGCAGGCCGCGGCCCGCCTCAAGGAGGCGGCGAAGCTCGGGTTCGCGCAAGCCTTCGTGCCGGAAGCGGCGCGCGCCGAGGCCGGACGCGATCCGGCCCTCAAACTCGCCGGCATCGCTTCGCTTGCCGACCTTGTCGGGATGATCGCACCCGACACACACCCCCGCCGGCGTGGAAAGCTCGGTATGCACGACCGCTGATATTGCGGGGTGACGGGGCGGTTTAGGCCCGCTATACACGGGCGCGCGACATGCCCGCATGGTGACGCCCGCCCCGGCCCGCCATGCTCGAATCACCGGCCCTGGAATGTATCTCGATCTCATCCTGATCGCCGTGATGCTCATCTCCGGGCTCCTCGCTATGGTGCGGGGGTTCATGCGCGAGGTTCTGTCGATCGCCGCCTGGGGCGCCGCCGCGGTCGCGACCCTGTTCGCCTATTCCCGCCTCCTCCCCTACGCCAAGCAGTACTTCAACAACGACTACGTCGCCGCCGGCGTGACCATCGGCGGCGCTTTCCTGTTGATGCTGATCATCGTGTCCGCGCTGACCGTGCGGCTTTCCGATAAAGTGCTCGACAGCCGAATCGGTGCGCTCGACCGCACCCTGGGCTTCGTGTTCGGCCTTGCCCGCGGACTGTTGATCGTGGTGGTCGCCTTTATCTTCTTCGACTGGCTCGTGCCGGCGAAATCGCAACCCGAAGCCGTGCGCAACGCGCGCTCGCGGGTGGTGCTGCAGGGCACCGGCAACTGGCTTATGTCGCTGTTGCCCGAGGACCCCGAGAACACCATCTTGAAGAGGCTGAAGAAGAAGAAGCCCGAGGAAGAGGGGCCGGAGGCTCCCGGCCAGCGGTCCGACCGCGCCGGCGGCTACCGAGAGGCGATTTTGGCAAGCGAGCAGACAAACGCGATGTACCTAATCGATGGGCGGCTTGGGGTGGCGTGCGCCAAACGCCACGCCTCGGTGGCCTGAGGCACCCCATGCAATCGAGGAACCCGATGACGACGCAGCACAATTCAGGGACCCGCGACTGCAACCTCTACCTCGACGGCGGCCACGACCTCGCCAGCCTCGACGGCGACCGCCTCCGCGAGGAATGCGGCCTGTTCGGCATCTACGGGCACCGCGACGCCGCCGCGATCACGGCGCTCGGCCTGCATGCCCTGCAGCACCGCGGCGAGGAGGCGGCCGGCATCGTCACCTTCGACGGCAAGTTCTATCACTCCGAACGCCGGCTCGGCCTCGTCGAGGAGACCTTCTCCAAACACCACGTCATCGAGCAGTTGCCTGGCCAGCTTGCGATCGGCCATGTGCGCTATTCCACCACCGGCGGCACGCTTCTGCGCAACGTGCAGCCGCTATTCGCCGAGCTGAATTCCGGCGGCTTCGCCGTCGCCCATAACGGCAATCTCACCAACGGCATCACGCTGCGCCGCCACCTCGTGCGCGAAGGCGCGATCATGCAGTCGACCACCGACACCGAAGCGATCCTGCATCTCGTCGCCTGCTCGCGGCGCGGCCTGTTCGTCGACAAGTTCATCGAAGCGCTGCGCTCGCTTGAAGGCTCCTACTCGCTGGTGGCGCTGACCAACAAGAAGCTGATCGCCGCGCGCGACCCGCTCGGCATCCGCCCACTCGTGCTCGGCGAGCTCGATGGCTGCCCGATCATCACCTCGGAGACCTGCGCCCTCGACATCATCGGCGCGCGCTATGTCCGCGACATCGACAACGGCGAGGTGCTGGTGTTCGACGAGACCGGCTCGCAAATCCACAAGCCGTTCCCGCCGATGGCGCCGCGGCCGTGCATCTTCGAATACATCTATTTCGCCCGGCCGGATTCGATCGTCGGCGGGCGCAGCGTGTATCAGATACGCAAGAATATGGGTCACGAGCTCGCCCGCGAGGCGCCGGCGGACGCCGACGTGGTGGTGCCGGTGCCCGACTCCGGCGTTCCCGCCTCGATCGGCTATTCGCAGGTATCCGGCATCCCCTACGAACTCGGCATCATCCGCAACCACTATGTCGGCCGCACCTTCATTCAACCGACCCAGGCGATCCGCGAATCCGGCGTCAAGCTCAAGCACAACGCCAACCGCTCGGTGGTCGCCGGCAAGCGCATCGTGCTGATCGACGACAGCCTGGTGCGCGGCACCACCTCGGTGAAGATCGTGCAGATGATGCGCGAGGCGGGTGCGCGCGAGGTGCATTTCCGCATCGCCTCGCCGCCGATCACCCACCCCGATTACTACGGCATCGACACGCCCGAGCGCGAGAAGCTGCTCGCCGCCAACCATACGGTCGAGGAGATGCGCGACATCATCGGAGCGGACTCGCTGGCGTTCCTCTCGGTGGACGGCATCTACCGGGCGATGGGCGAGAAGGCGCGCGACAATGTGCGCCCGCAATTCACCGACCACTGTTTCACCGGCGACTACCCGACCCCCCTGCCCGACCAGCTCGACGTCGAACGCCCGCCGCGGCAACTTTCATTGCTGGCGGAGGCGAGCTGAGGGAAGTGCGACTGCGACCTATCGGGCTTTCGTAACGCTCATTCGTCGGAACGATCGTCACCGCCGGGCTCGACCCGGCGGTCTATCGGGCCTCCCGCATATCTCGTCACCTCGCCCCTTTGGGGAGAGGTCGAATTCCGAGCACCGCAGGCAAGTTTACGCAGCCTGCGCAAGCTTGACTGCAGCGAGGAATTCGGGTGAGGGGGCGACAGAGCGAAACGATTCCCCCTGACCCGAATTGCCACTCACCCGGCTCGCATCTCGTTTCACTCGCTGCTCGCCGACCTCTCCCCACCGGGGAGAGGTGAAGCAAGCCCCTCGTCAAATACGCCGCCCCTCACTGTGAGGAGCGCGGCGCAGCCGCGCGTCTCGAACCGCCTCACCAATACGCGGCGTCGTCGGGGTAGCGGCCGACGTCGGGCCAGCGGTCGAGCCAATCGCGCGCGACCTCTCGCCCCTCCGACCGCAGCCGGTCGATAAAGCCGCGGCTGCGGTCGAATTTCGACGACGTCTTCAGCTCCGTCGCCGTCTCCCGCGTCATCTTGATGGTGCGCACCGTCACCGGCTTGTAGTCCTCGGCGAGCCTGCCGCCGTAGCGCTCGATCATCCCGTTCACCGTAAGGATGAAATCGAGCTCCTTGTTGAGCGACAGGTTGCCCATCAGCTCGTTTTCGCGGTCGCGGATTTCCGCATTGGAGTGCGGCTGCCGCGATTGCTGCGGATTGATGCGCACGATCCATAGTTCGTCGGGCGCGTGCTCCTTGCGGACGCCGGCAAGAAACTCGCGAATCGGCGGGTTCTGCGAATAGAGCCCGTCCCAATAGTAACCCTCGCCGATCTTCTCGGCCTCGCGCACGTTGGGCAGCGTTCCCGATGCGGCCACGCCCTGCAAAGTCAGGGGCAATCGCTTGCGCCAGCGATGCGCGACCGAGGCTTCGGTGTGCTTGCCGTCGTGCGCTTCGCCATTGTCTTCACGATTGCAATCGGAATCGAACACGGTTTCGGCGCCTTCGATGATTTCCGACGCCCCGAGCAACAGCCGCGTCTGCACCGTCTGCCATTCGATGCCGTCGAATTGCGGGCAGGCATCGGCCAGCATGTCCGGGAAATCGAAGTATTGCTTGCGCACGCCGAACAGCGGGAGCCCGGCGCTGACCGCCTGGCTGATCACGCCGCGCGGATTGAGGCTGAACACCGGCGCGTTGAAGCCGAGCACCGGCGCCTCCTTCTCCTGCGCCGTCAGCGCCGAGAAGGAAAACAGGTTGAGCATGAGTTCGGCCGGCGTGGTTGCCGCGAAGGCGTCCCAGAAGCGGTTGAGCTTGTCGATCGCGGCGCGCACCGAACCCGGGCGGCCATTCTTCGGGGCGAGGCCGTACCACACCATCAGCGTACACAGTGCGCCTGCCGAAGTTCCGCTCAAGCCCACCAGCTCGAAGCGCTTGTGCTCATGGATGTCCTTGAGGATTTCCGTGAGGACCCCGACCTCGAATGCGGCATGCGTTCCGCCGCCCTGGCAGGCGACGGCGACTTTCGGCATGGAATGGTTCATCGGTCGTCCCCTCCCGCGGCGACTCCACTGCGCCACGCATATTACTTTACCGCGGGTTTGTTTCCCTTGATCAAACGCCTCGTCACCTTGTGTGAAGAGTGATCGGGGCAGGTTACCGATGCGAGTAAATCGCCCGTGGCTATCGTGCCGCGTCGCGTAAGACGGCGCAGCGTCACTCCACCTCGATCGCGACGTGATAGCTCATGTGCGAGCGGGCCGTGCCCACATAGCTGCCCTCGATCGGCATCGTCCCGGCCGGCGTCGGCGCGGCGGCGATTGCGACATGCGTATTGGCGATCGCGAGCCCCCAGGTGGGATCGTAGCCGCGCCAGCCGCCGCCCGGCAGATAGACCTCGGGCCAGGCATGCAGATGCCGGTCGGGGCGCTTGCTGTGCGCCTGATAGCCGCTGACGAAACGCCCGGCGAGCCCCTGGGCACGGCAGGCGGCGAGAAACAGCATCGCAATGTCGCGGCAGGCCCCGGCGCCCACCACCAGCGTCGTCTCGGGCGGATGGGGATCGCCGTCTTGCCGCAGCTCGTGGACGACCGTTCGATACAGATGGCCGCTGAGCGCCGACAGAAAGTCGAGCGTGTCGCCGCCGCTTTGGCGCGCCAATTGGTCGGACAGGTCGATTATCGTGGCCGGCAGCGCCTCGCGCTTCGCCCGGCAAGCGGCGAGCTCCGTCGGACCGGCCACCGGCAGGCGCACGAATTTCGGATCGAGCAAAAAATCGAACGGATTCGCCCGGGTGGTTTCGACCTCGAAGGCGCTTTCGATCGAAAACTGCGTGGTCGTCCCGGAAAACCACAGGTGCGTCACGCTGTTGCCGTGGAGATCGAGCTGGTCGCTGCGCTTGGCGGGCGTGGGCTCGACTCTGAGGTCGTGCGCGAGGATATGCAGCGTCCCCTCGGAACGCGGACGCAGCCGCACAATGTGCGGCCCGAGCGCGACCGGGGCATCGTAGGCATAATCCGTCTTGTGGACGACGCGGAACCGCATGACCTTCCTCGGCGGACAATGAACAGATAAGGAACCGCCGTGCGGCCAACCTGTCAGTTGGTCACGGCCGCGTCGAGCCCGAAAATAGAGCAAATGCTCAGCGTAACTCCCCCACCACCTTCACGATCGCCGCCGTCAGCGCTGCGAGCTCGTCTTCACCGATGGTGAAGGCGGGCGTGAGATAGACGATCCTGCCGAACGGCCGGATGAACACGCCTTCGGCGACGAACCGGCTGCGCAACGCGGCGAGATCATCG
>Ga0075351_1000054_pt1 | contig 13812 bp, 11 predicted proteins | sample Sandmound_ThreeS_3_FD_120091 | JGI IMG/M metagenome (GOLD analysis project Ga0075351, IMG submission 120091) | Natural and restored wetland microbial communities from the San Francisco Bay, California, USA, that impact long-term carbon... | ecosystem: Environmental > Terrestrial > Soil >... | reverse complement strand
CTTCATGAAGAATTGCGAGAAAGACGCGTAAAGACGTCCCTTCCACATCAGACGGCAGCCGCGCTTCATGGGGCTGCTGCAGCTTAGCGGTTCAGGAAAGCTCGGTACTGGCAGCAGCCACCGGTCTCGGCTGTCTTTCTGTTGCGTTGGGGGATTAATTGGGGGATCAAGCCCGTAAACGCAAAAAATATATATTTTTTCAATTAGATAAATATTTCAATTGGCGGAGAGGGAGGGATTCGAACCCCCGATACGGTTACCCGTATGCCGCATTTCGAGTGCGGTGCATTCAACCACTCTGCCACCTCTCCACGGTCGCAAAGCGAGACATTAGGCTGATAAGGGCGTGTTTTCTACACGAAGGCGAGCGGTCGAGACAAGCTGGCCGCTTGGACGCCCGCGCTAGGCAGCCTGCCCCCCCGGCCGCGGCGGCGGCCAACGCTCTGCAACGATCCGCGAGGGCTTCCGGGACCGGTCGATCGCCTGCGGACAAGCGTCACGAGCGGCTACGGCCGGGGGCGCTTCCTTGACAGGGCGGTCGCGAGCCCCCATAAAACGCTTATAGCGCGGGCCCTCGCGGGTCCGCGCGCTTCGTTTTGGCCGGTTTACGAAGGACTTGGACGAAACGAGGAGTGCAAAAGCAGCCTGACTGGAAAAAGCCGGTCCGAGGGCGAGAGAGCAGGGGCGAGATAGAGCGGTTCCGCCGCAAAGGTAGATCGCATTTTCGCGTCTCTCTGGGCGCCGACACGTGGCCGGGTTCGAACGCGAGGAAAAAATGTTCGCAGTCATCAAGACCGGCGGCAAGCAATACCGCGTTGCCGCCGACGATGTGATCGAGATCGATAAGATCGCCGGCGAAACCGGGGAAGCGATCGCCTTTGGCGAAGTGCTGGCGGTTGGCGGCGAGGAAACCGTTCTCGGCACGCCAACGGTCGCAGGCGCGAGCGTCAAAGGCGAGGTGGTCGAGCAAGGCCGCAAGCCGACGGTGATCGCGTTCAAGAAACGCCGCCGCAAGAATTCGCGGCGCAAACGCGGCCATCGGCAAGAGTTCACGCTCGTCCGCATTACCGCGATTCTGTCCGACGGCAAGGAGCAGCCGAAGTCGGCAAAAGCGAAGGTCGAGGCGAAGGCCGAGACAAAAAGCGCAGCCGACGATGCGGGCGCGGCAAAGCCGAGCGGCGAGAGCGAGCCCGCCGCCGCCGCCGGCGCGGCTTCGTCCTCCGAAGCGGAGGCGGCAGCTCCGGCAGAGCAGGCGTCGAAAGCGCGAAAGCCGCGGGCGGAATCGAAAGCGTCCGGCGCATCCGCGGAGTCGGGCAAAAATCAGGCGAGCGAAGACACCTCTAAGTGATTTATGTCTCCTCGCTTCGGTGATCTTTTGGTCACAAACTGAAATTACAAACGCAGACGATACGGAACACCCATGGCTCACAAAAAAGCAGGCGGATCATCGCGCAACGGCCGCGATTCGCCCGGTCAGCGTCTTGGCGTAAAGGTTTTCGGGGGTGAGAACTGCACCGCCGGCAATATTCTCGTGCGGCAGCGCGGGACCAAATGGCACCCCGGCCGCAATGTCGGCATCGGCAAGGATCACACGCTGTTCGCGTTGATCGACGGCCGCGTCGATTATCGCACGAAGGCCAAGGGCCGCACCTATGTATCGGTCGTGCCGGCGATGGAAGGCGCGCCCGAGTAGACGGTCGGATCATCATGAGGTCCGCCGGCTTTCAATCACCCGGCGGATCCGCAAGCGGGTTCGTGCAGGGGGAGACTGATGACCGGCTCCCCCTCAGCTTTTTATGAAGCAAGAGGAGCCCGAGCGATGCCATCTGTGAGAGCCGGCGGAGACGGTCACGGAGACGCAGATCGGCACGTCCTTGAAACCGAGCGGCTTATTCTGCGGGCGCCGCGACCTGCGGATGCCCCCCTCATCGCAGCGATCGTCAACGATCGCAGGATCGCGGAGAACACCGCGCGCATCCCGCATCCGTACCGGCTCGCCGACGCTGAGGACTGGATCGCCCTCGCCAACGCGGATCCGCGGGACAAGACGCTGCTCATCACCTTGCGCGACGGCACGATCGCCGGGGCCTGCGGGCTGGAGTGGCGCGATGGGCCGCACCCAGAGATCGGCTATTGGCTCGGCGTTCCTTATTGGGGTCGTGGTTATGCCACCGAGGCGGCGCGCGCCTTGATCGATCAGGCATTCAGCGACCTCGGTCACGAGGCCGTCGAAGCGGGCGCACGCACGACCAATCCCGCTTCTCGGCGCGTGCTGGAAAAGTGCGGCTTCCAGTGGACCGGTGTCGGCCTCTGCCGCATCCGCGCCATCAGTTCGGCGGCGCCGTTCGACCGCTTCTGCTTGGAACGGCGGATTTGGGCCTCGCTCAAGAGCTGGGGACAGACGACGCATCGCGTGCGGCATTGCGCCTGAGCGCTGCCCGGCAAACCACGCGGTAGCTCCGCGAAGCTTTGCACCCGCCTCATTGGTTGCACCGCCGACGGCGCGGCCGGCGGCGTGAGGCGCGCAACCACCTGGCCGGCGGCGTTCGCCTCAACAAAGCCCGCGCGACGTTTCGCATGACGCCAGCGAACACGCGCTCGCCTGTTCAGACTTGTGCGAAGATAATGCGCACCGCCGATTCGGAAACCGGCGAGGACAGGCGGAGCCGTCCATGGGAGAGATCAGCCGCGCCAATGAAGAGTCCACCAGGATCGTGTCGGCGCTTCTCAGCTTTGTCGCCGGCTATGTGGACAGCTTCACCTTTATTACGTTGTTCGGGCTCTTTGTCGCCAACGTGACCGGCAGCTTCGTCATCGCCGGCGCGGAGATCGTCAAGAACGATCCTAGCTGGATAGGCAAGCTGCTCGCCATCGCCGCCTTTTTTCTGGCGGCGTTTTTGACCGCCGCATTCATCGCCTGTGCGCGACAGCGCGGCTGGCCGGCGTTGATGTGGACGATCATGCTTGAAACTTTTTTTCTCGCCGCATTCGTTGCGCTTGTTCTTCCGGGCGCTCCGTTGACGGATCCGAGCGACTGGCGCGGTATCGCGGCCGGTCTGCTCGCGGCGATGGCGATGGGCTCGCAGAGCGCGCTGGTGCGTCTCCTTATGCCCGGCGTGCCCCAAACCAATGTGATGACGGGAAATCTCACCGAGCTCGGTGTCGAAACGACGGAGCTTGTTCTTGCATGGTATCGATGCGCGTGCGAGCCGGGAGATGCCGAGAGCAGGGCGCGGCTTACCGGCGCGCGAAAGCACCTCTCGCTGCTTTCTTACGTTACGATAGGGTTCCTCATCGGATCGGCGGCCGGTCCGACGGCTTATATCGTGTGGGGGCTGCCCGGGGTGATCGCTCCGATCGTTTTTCTCGGCGCCCTCAGCCTGTGGGCGCTTCGCCGCGAGCGGCAAATGCAATTCTCTGGGCGGGGCTGACTTGGAGCGGAAGCGAACGAGCGGTGCGGGACGCGACGGGTAAGCGGTCTCCGTCCTAACAAGCCTATTGGCATGTGTGCTATTCGCGCCGATATCATGGGCCATGAAATTCCTCGACCAGGCCAAGATCTATATCCGCTCCGGCAATGGCGGGGCGGGCTGTGTTTCGTTTCGGCGCGAGAAGTTTATTGAGTTCGGCGGGCCGGACGGCGGCGACGGCGGGCGCGGAGGCGTCGTGATCGCCGAATGCGTCGATGGCCTCAACACGCTGATCGATTATCGCTACCAGCAGCACTTCAAGGCGAAGACCGGCGGCCATGGCATGGGGAAAAATCGCACTGGCGCAAACGGCGCCGACGTGATCCTGAAAGTGCCGGTGGGAACTCAAATCTTCGATGAAGACAACGAGACGCTGCTTGCCGACCTCACGCAGGTCGGACAGCGCGTCGTGCTCGCCCGCGGCGGCAATGGCGGCTTCGGCAACGCGCATTTCAAGTCTTCGACCAACCGCGCGCCGCGGCATGCCAATCCCGGCCAGCCGGGCGAGGAACGAACGCTTTGGCTGCGGCTCAAGCTGATTGCCGACGCCGGTCTGGTCGGGCTGCCCAACGCTGGAAAATCGACCCTGCTCGCCGCGGTGAGCGCCGCCAAACCGAAAATCGCCGATTATCCCTTTACGACCTTGCACCCGCAGCTCGGGGTCGTCTCCATCGACGGGCGCGAGTTCGTACTCGCCGATATTCCTGGGCTGATCGAAGGCGCGCATGCGGGCGTGGGCCTCGGCGACCGCTTTCTCGGCCATGTCGAGCGTTGCCGCGCGCTCCTGCATCTCGTCGATGCGACGGGGTTACATGCGGGCGAGGCCTACAAAACGGTGCGCGCGGAACTTACGGCTTACGGCCACGGCCTTGCGGACAAGCCGGAGATCATCGCGCTCAATAAGGCCGACGCGGTCGACGCGGACGAATTGAAGCGACAGGCGGCGCGGCTGAAGCGCGCGGCCGGCCGCGCGCCGCTTATCCTTTCAGGCGCGACCGGCCAGGGCGTGCCGGAGGCAATGCGCGCACTCGCCGCGGTGATCGATCAAGCGCGCACGGCGACTGCAGCTAGGCGAGGCCGCGGCGTGGCGGCCGTGACCAGCCGTCGTCGTTCCCGCTAGGCCGCTTTCCATTTGATAGAGCAGCCGACTGACGGCATCTGACCGCTTGACGCCCTGCCTTGAGCGATCGCGCGCATGGCTTCAACGAGCTCACGACGCGCATTCGCTGGCGGCGGGGTTGTGCGCCCCTCATCCAGACGGCCGCGATATCTGAGCTTCAGCTGGGCGTCGTAGCCGAAGAAATCCGGAGTGCACATGGCGCCATAGGCCCGCGCCACTGACTGATCTTCATCGTGCAGGTAGGGAAACGAAAAACCATGCTTCTCGGCGAAGCGCTTCATGTTGTCGAACGAGTCGTCAGGATAGTTCTCGGCGTCGTTCGAGCAGATCGCGGCAAAGCCGATGCCTTCCGCCATCAGCGCATTGGCATCCTGCACCAGCCGATCGATGACGGCTTTGACATAGGGGCAGTGGTTGCAGATGAAAACGATCACCGTTCCTTTGGACCCTGCGATGTCCTGCAGAGCGTAAGTTTTTCCGTCGGTGGCGGGCAGCCGAAACTGCGGCGCCGGCGTGCCCAAAGGGGTCGATTCGGCGGTTGCGGCCATGGCGCGACCTCGTCGTTGGATTTCCTGCGTCGCAAAGCATGACACGCCCGAGTGGCGTTGTCGCCCCACCCGCTGCGCGCCGGCGCCTTATCGCGCTCGGAATATTTCGACAAGGCGGCGAGCCAAGTCAGCCACCTCCAGCGTGATGAGCTTGAAGAAGCTACCCAAAGCGCCTGCCGAAACACGCTGGAAAACGACGATCCCATTTGCCGGCAAATGGGCGTTGAAATCGCCGTAGGCTGAGATCAATCGTCTTGGGTTCGTCACGCCCTTGCCTCCGTATGCTGCCGAATCGCTGTTGAGCACCTCGACGAAAACGCCAAGGCGCAGAGCGCTATGGGAAATCCGATAGCCGTCGGCGAAGGGCGCGTTGCTGAGGGTCGCGACAACGAGAAATTCCTTGCGCCCGAGCCATCGGCGGAACGCGAGCACGCGATTGGCGTCGTGCAGGTACAGAACTCCCACATGCGGCGATCTCAGCGCCTCATGCTGCCGACGCAACCGGATGACATCGCGATAGAAATTGAACAGCTTTGCGCCGCTCGTTGCGCGAAGCGTCTGGAAGTCCTCGCGATGATGGAGCCAATCGTTGTAGCGGTATGGCTCCTTTGCGCCCACCTCCTCGCCCATGAAAAACATCGGAATGCCGGGAGCGAGAAGAGTGAGACCGGAAACAACCCGGCAGCGCGCTTCCGCCCAGTCGCGGTTGCCGTCCAGCTCGCCGTTGACGGCAGTCTGGATGGTGCGGGCTGACCGCACTTCGCGATCGCCTTCCCAATAGGCGGCGTTGCCGGCCTGATCGTGCGATTCGTGATAGATGACGTGGCCGGGCGTTTTTAGCAGCGCCGTGGCCAGCGACGATATCGCGAGCGGCTCGTTAGCGCCGAAGCCGGCGTGGTGCAGGAGGCGAGCCTGGCGTGAATCGTTTTGCGAGTCGCCGATCAATTGATGATACCACTCCGCCCACCAGATCGCATCGAAACCGATGCCATTCCGTTCCTGCGGCTCGGTGATTGCTTTCCAGCCCGTGTGGTCTTCGGCGGTGAGCATAATCGCGGGCTTGAGCAGGCGGAGCGTGCGCACCCACTCGCGCAGGAACTTGGTTCCGAGCAGGTTGGCTTCCGCGCAGATCTCGCCATTCCCGTCGATCACATTGTCGCGGTGAAATGCTTGGGTGAGATCGACGCGGAAGCCGTCGACATGAAACTCGCTTAACAGCATGGCAGCGCTGCTGATGAACAACTGACGGACCATCTCACTGCGGAAATTCGGCGTGGCGCCGCTCGATCCGTTGCTGAGGTAGCCGCCTTCCGGCCGCGCCCAGTCGGCTTCCTTTCCTTGGTACCAATAATAGATGTTCTTGGAATGGGTGTTGTTGTCGTACATCCACTGTGCGCGTTCGGCGTCGTGGATGAAATGATTGTAGACGACATCGACCAGCACGGCGATCCCGCGCCGGTGGCATTCGCGCACAAAATGCTTGAACCGATGGGGACCGCCGCCGGAATGCTCGATCGCAAAGTAATGCGAGGTGCCGTATCCCCAGCTCCAGCCCTCGGCTTCCGTCAGCGGCATCAACTCGATCGCATTGACGCCGAGTTCGACCAAATGATCGAGCAGGTCGACGGCGTCGTGGAACGACCCCGGCAGTGGGTTGCCGGCCGCGTCGCGTTTTTCGGACCCGAGGCCGTCCACGTGCATTTCGTAGATGACAAGTTCGTCCAGGCGTTTGGGCACTGGCCGGCGCCGATCATATTCGGTTGCCCAAAAAGCCGTGTCGTCCAGCGATTGCGCCGGCGGAAAAGCGTCATCGTCGATGTGGCTGCTCACGCACTCCGGGTCGATGACCATCGAGCAGCTTTTTGACCCGTCGAGATCCTGACGGGTATGGTTCCAGGGGGCCTCGCCGTCGCGCGGATTCTCCGGCTTTTTCTGCCCGGAACCGATCTGGCAACGCGAATAGAGGTCCGTCCGATAAGCGACGGAGCCGTCGTCTTTGCGAATGCGAAACATGTAGAGCTGGTGGTCCCAGCGTGCGAAATCCGCGAGCGCGGGATCTTCAGGGTCGCTCTCCCAGACGCCGCTGCCGTCAGCTCTTTTTGTCAGCTTGAAGGCGTGCTTTGCGCCACGTCCATCGCTCCAGATGTATCCGGTCGCGGGATCGCCAATGACGGCATCGACCTCGCGCGCGTTTGGAGCCCAAACGGAAAACATCAGGGCCGGATTCCTCGCGCCGTTACGCCAAAGCTTGTTGGCGCCGAGGCGGCGGCAGGAGGTGAGCCAATAGCGCTCGACTTGTCCGTCCGCGCGGAGTTCGAAACTACGCTCCTGCACGCTTGAGTTCGGGTCGCTCGCCTCGGTCGGGACGCCCCATGCGCTTGTCTGGTGTGGGGTGTCGACGATGACGCTCCAACGGAAGGTCCATCCACGCTGTGCATCGTCGAACCGCACGTCGGCGCGCCAGGCCGGACAGCCATCCGGCGCCGTGAATTTCTTCATGGCGACGGTGCGCGTCTGATCGGAGTAGCGGCCACGGCGGTCCCAACTGCCGACCAGGCGCACATTGCGGAAAATCGGTTGTTTCAGGCCGGTAAGCCATTCGAATCGCACTCTTAGGCGAGCCATGGACCCCCCTGTGGTTCGCCGCATACACTTCGAAAGAGGTAGTCGAACAGCCGCCAGATGCCCCGCGCGCGCAATGTCATGCCGGATTCTCCGTTCGCCCACCCGCGGTCGAACGTGATGTTGAACAACCGGCTGTGACATTATCGATGCAGACGATGGTAAACTTATGATGCATGGTCCGCCTCAACCTCCATAAGCAAATGGTCGGGGGCGCAAGGCCTAGAATTCACTGAGGATCAACCCAGGCGGCACAGCTTCTCCGTACAGACTGAGTCGTTCGGCGCGCTCAATCGGCACGACGTTTCTGATGCGGCCGGTCTTGGCCGGTGCGACTCCGCATTTCTCCAATTTATTGGCGATCTGATTGCGCAATGATCTCGGCGGGTCCACACGCCGGTCATCGACCGCGCGAGCAGCGCGCAGAAACAGCACCTGCACTTCTGCGAATTCCGGGTCGCTCCAATCAAACCGGCGCAACGCCTCGTAAGCCTTTTCCACGAGCGCCGGCGGCGGGACGCTTTCCGGCCCGCCGTAGAACGGCGTCCGGTTGAGGAGCAATCCCAGCGCTGCGAGGTAATGGGCGCAATGCTTTTTTTGCGATGCGAGCTCTACGGCCCTTTCGGTGAAGTGCCCGACCAGCTCGGCCTTGAGTTCATGGCCGATGCGTTCGAACGAACCGGCCATGCGGATCAGCTCGGGAGCAACATTCTTCTGCTGATAAATCCTGTCTCTCTCGTCCGCCAGCAGGGCCTCTTGCCGCTCGCGTGACAGGCCGCCCGCCACTCGTCGCCACAGGATGTATTCCTGAAGTTTGCTTCGCTTGCCTGGAAAGCGCAGTCCGTCGGAACGGATGCCCCACAGGGCGTCGATGCGGCGCTCATCCATCGGCACGCCGAATCCGGGCCGCAGCAGGAAGCCGGCGAGGATCAGCCACGCCTCCTCGTGATCGACCGAAAGCGCCCGTCCGGACTGGCTCGCCTCCAGGCTTGTCCACAGCTCGCGCAGGAGGATCGCATTCCAATCGCCTTTGGATTGGCCGAGGATCTTCTCCAAGCTCTGAAGCAGTCGCGCCGCAGTGATTTTTTCGCCCTTGCCGGGCGGCTGCGTGAATGCGGCGGTGATCCGCTGTGTCGCGGCTTTAAGAACATCCGGCGCAACAATGGGGTCGGCCGGCGTCGGCTTTGGGGGCTTGGCCGCTGGCCGCGCTGGATCGCGCTCGTGCGGGCGCAAATTGAATTCGAGCGGCCAGGAATGCGGGATGTCCGGTGCAAGGCTACGACATGACACCTGCAGCAGGCCCAATTCGTTCATTTTGGCATTCAGCGCGATGGGGATCGCGGGGACCGGCGCATCCGTAAGCTCAGGGACCGTCGCCACAGTTTCGAGCGGGGGCAGGGCGGAGAACTCATCCGCGGATAGTTCGACGACGTCGCCGGCTTTGGTCGCGTCGTGACGGGTCGATGTGTAGATCTGAAAACGCACGAGCTTGTTGATGCGGAGGTGCAGATCGAGGTCTGCGAGTTCATAGGACTGCTCGGAGGGGGCACCATGCGGGAGAATGCAGACCAGCGAGCGCTGCGTCGCGCCGACGCCGCCATCTGCTGACTTCCGATGCACTTCGAGAAAGACCGCGCGGGCGGCGCCCACTTCGATACGGCCGCTTTTCTGCTGCAACCGCCAGCCGGAATGGGCGGCGCCACGCGCAACCGCAAGATCGAGCTGAGCGTTCTCTAGGACCTGCGGCAAATTCCCGCCCTGCCACCTGCCGATCTGCTCGCGCAGCTTGTCGCGCAAGCGGGGCGGACTCAATGCACCGCCGTTGAACAGCACGGCGTCGACGCTGGGACGACCGTGCAGAAATGCGGCGAGGTGTCGGGTGATCGCGCCGTCGAAAGCGTACGGGAGCCCCCACTCCTTGATTGCGCCGAGCGCCCGCCTTGGCCGGTCGTCCGGCCGGCAGTCGGGAAAGAAGCCATCGAGCAGCAGTCCTTCCAGTTCCGCGCGCGTCACCTGCGCAGACAGCGCGCCGGCCAGAAGATTGGAGCCGCGCCCGGGAACCGAAACCGTGAAGGTCTCATCGGGCGCGGCGTCGCTGCTCAGCACCCTTTCCTTGAGCGACCGGCATGCGGCGACCAGGTGGTCCCACTGCCCACCCGAAACGCCGCCTCCGCCGGCCGCAAAACGCGGCTCCAGCAGATGGGCGATCGCAAGATCCATATTATCGCCGCCGAGCAGGATGTGATCGCTGACGGCGATGCGTTTGATGACGGGATCGCGATCGCCCGCATCTCGACTCAGTTCGAACAGGCTGAAATCCGAAGTGCCGCCGCCGACGTCGATTACCAGAACATGGCACGCGGCGTTTTGCGTATTCAGTAGCCCGCCCACCGGATCGCTGCCGCCAGCCTGCTGTTCCAGCCATCGGTAGAACGCCGCCTGCGGCTCCTCGAGCAGGCGCACATGATCGGGGAAGCCGGCTTTTTTCGCGGCGTCAAGCGTCAACCGCTGCGCCACCGCATCAAAGGATGCGGGAACGGTGATCGTGATGTCCTGGGCATCGAAGGCGAATGCGGGGCCTTGCTCGGCAAAACGCGCGTCCCACGCGGCGCGAAGATGGCCGAGAATCAGCGCCGAGGCGGAGACGGGAGAGATCTTCTCCTCCTGCGTCAGCGCGTCTGATCCCCATGGCAGGAATGGCGCCGAACGATCCGCCGCGTGATGACAAAGCCAGGATTTCGCCGATTGGGCGACGCGCCCCGGCGTTTCGCTGGCTTTGCGTTGCGCCAGCCTGCCGACGATCCACCCGCCGATATCGAGGCCGCGGCCCCGCAACTGCGCGGCGATCGCATCTTCCGGAAGATAGAGGAACGATGGAACGGTCGCGGAATCGATCACCGTCGAGGGCGTGTCCCACTGCGGAACAGCAAGGACTTCCGAGCCGCCCGCGCGAGAAAGCGGAGAATACGCCAACACCGAGTTGCTGGTGCCAAGATCGATGCCGATGCTGAATTTGGGCTGCGCCATCAGCTATCCATGGGCGACCTGTCCCAGAAATCGAACGGCTCGGTCGATTGACGGGCTATTCCGTCCTGACGAGGAATTCGACTTTCCACCGGCGATCGGATTTGGTGTGCTTCATCCAAAGCTCAAGCGTGCCGACCTCGGTAATGACCGAATTGATCTGCACCGGCACCGGCTGTCCTGCCGGAATGTCCTCGACCGCCTCCAAATTGACCTCGAGCAAGCTGATTTCCAGCAGTTCTTTTTCGGCATCGGGTATGATCTGGCCCGGCGCGTCGCCGCTTCTCACCTCCGATGAGAAGAACCTGAATTCCGCCGGCTGTCCGGTCACCAGGGCAAGATCGCGCGCCTCGATGAACCCCTCGGATCCTTCCTCCATCCCCTGTGGGACGACGCACAGCGCTTTCAGCGGCGGGCTAAAGCCTGGCACCGCGGGCATCGATGTCTCTAGCCCAATATAATAGGAGCGCGATGCGCCCGCCTTGATGCGTATCCCTTTTCCGGTAATGCGATTGTGTCCGTAGAAGGACGCGCCCTTGGCCACGGCCAAATCCGGCTCATGCCCCGCAAGCTCGCGAACGGGCTGGCCTTCATTCCACGCAGTCAGGAGATCGATCACGCGCCGCCGCAGCGCAGCAGCCTTGAAGACACCGCCGTTGAACAGGACGGCCGTGGGCGCGAGAAACGATTTCGAACGGGACTCGGCGCTGACCAGCGCGGACAGCGTCTGACTGGACTGCACGTTCTCGAGGCTGCGCGTGAGGAATCGGGCCAGATGCTTGCTGATGACCGGATCGGCCGCATAGGGCAGGCCGAACTCCTGCAATCCCGCGCGTCGCGTTTTCTGCGGAAGATCATCGATGCTCGTGGGGGCGAAGAAACCGTCGAGAACAATCTGCTCCAGCGTTTGCCGGTCGAGTTTCGTCGACACCGTCTTGCCAAGCAGACTCGACCCGCGAGTCGGCACGGCGATGGGAAACTCAGTCATCGATTCGTCTTCAAGCATCGCCACCTTGGCCTTGCCGGCGGAATGCGTGAGAGACAGAAATTGCATGTCGCTGATTGATTTGCCGTCCGCCTCCAGCTTGGCGCGGAGCGCATAGGCGAGCGCCAAGTCCATATTGTCGCCGCCAAGCAGGATGTGCTCGCCGACGCTGATGCGGTTGAGGTCGAGGGCGCCATCCTTCTCGGAGATCGCGATCAGGCTGAAGTCGGCCGTCCCGCCGCCGACGTCGCAGACGAGGACGATGTCGCCGGGGCGAACATGAGCGCGCCAATCCCTTCCGGCCTGCGCCGTCCACGCATAGAACGCGGCAAGCGGCTCCTCCAGCAATACGACCTTGCCGAGGCCGGCGGCTTCCGCAGCCTCCGCCGTCAGATTTCTCGCAATGTCATCGAAGGAGGCTGGGATGGTCAGCACCACCTGACCATCCGCCAGGTCCAAGTCTTTGCCCTGATTGCGAACCGCGTAGCGGAAGCTTTCCCTCATGTGCTCGAGATAGCTGCGCGAGCAGTCGAACGCGGACAGTTTCTCTTCGTGGATTTCTGATTTCCACGGAAGGCTGCGCTGCCGGGGATCGATATGCGGGTTCGACAGCCATGACTTTGCCGACGTGACCAGACGGTCGGGAACCAGCGCGCCGTGATCGCGGGCGAAAAGGCCGATGATCGAACGCGGATCGCTCGGCCACGGCAACGGGAACGCGCCCTCGGGGAATTCGTCGGGATGCGGAATATAAAGCGCCGAAGGCAGCGTCGGCTTTTCACCGATCTGATTGGGCCCCAACACCTGGGTGATTTCGATAATATTCGTTTGATCGCTGTCGACCTCCGAAAGCGCGATCGCGCTATTGCTGGTGCCGAGGTCGATGCCGAGACTGAACCGTTGCTGCATGGAGAAACGCTACATTGGTGCCGCTAAAGATGATCAGGAAGACGGCGATGATGGCGCTATTCGTGATGTGTGACCGCGCCGTCTGGCAAGAGGCGGCGTCGACGCCGCTCCAAGTCGGCCGCTATCGAAGTTCGACCTCGGCGGGTGCAATCGCCGGCAAGCGGTCGGCGCTGGCCCTCAGTAGGCGCGGCAGTTTCACCCATTCCACGCGCCACCCGTGATGAACGAGCGTCCCCGTGAATGGCGCCTCGCCGCTGATTTTTCCGACCAGACGGTAGTCGTCCGGAGCGTATCCGGTCGGGATCGTGATTTTCGCGCCTTCGCCCTCGTCACGCATCGGGCGTATCCCGAAATGTTCGAGGAGAACCGCCTTGCAGCCCTCATGGAGAACGCGTCCGGCCGCGCCAACCTGGGCGTCGCTGTAAGGGGTGATGTCGTCCATCAGGAAATCGACGAAGCGACCTCTCTCTTGCAGGATGGCGAGAAAATTGACGACTTCGGAGTCGGCTTGGTTAGCAAGCGGCGCAGCGGCGACGGGGGCGGCGGCTTTCGCGGCGGGTCCGGTCGATTCGGCCTTCGGGCGATCGGCGAGGATGGCGATAAGCAACAGGACAGCGACCCCCGCAATCACCTTCGGCAGGATGTCTGCATAAGGTGTCGGGACAACGCCTGGCGCCAGCGCCAAAGCGGACAGCGCGAGGAGAATGACGGCAAGAGCGACAACAAGTTTTCGCATTGCTTTTGGACTTTTTCCTTCAGGGCGTTCCCAACCGCCGAATCAACGAAAAAACGATGGGCCGTCATTATGCGAGCAATCTGCGAAGGACATCGTCAACCGGCGATAACGTCTAACGCGACCTGTTCACGACTAGAGCCAGCGTCAAGTTGCACCAGTGCATTGACGCGCCGGGTCGACGGACGCTCCGCCGATTCGGGATTCGGCTTTGCCGCCGCTTCCATCGCGACTTGCGCCGACACCTCGCGCTCGGCGATCAGCCAAAAATAGGTCGCGTCGCCTGCCTCTGAGGCATCAAGCCACAAAAAGTAAGCGCGCTCGCGAATGCGGTCTTCCAAATTCAATTTCATGCTGAGCCTCCCGTTGCTCAGACAAGTCCAAGGCGTCTCCCATGTCGT
>Ga0075351_1000053_pt1 | contig 13845 bp, 20 predicted proteins | sample Sandmound_ThreeS_3_FD_120091 | JGI IMG/M metagenome (GOLD analysis project Ga0075351, IMG submission 120091) | Natural and restored wetland microbial communities from the San Francisco Bay, California, USA, that impact long-term carbon... | ecosystem: Environmental > Terrestrial > Soil >... | reverse complement strand
TGAACGACATTCTCCGGCGCAGGCTCTAGGCGCGGCCGGAAGCTACTTTGGCGCCGGCGCCTTTTCCGTGGTCTTTTTCTTGGGCTCCGTCGGCTTGCCCTTGAGCTGCAGCCAGCGATCTTGGATGCGATCCCAGTTCATCTGCCGTCGATGACCACCACGCGCTCACGCACGCGCCAGGTGGTGGGAAGCGCCTCCGAGAATACGCTGCTCGAGCCGTCGGCCATGCGCAACGTGTATTCGTAGACGCGGGGGACGCCGGGATCCGCGACCTGCGGCAGGACCTCGCGCTTCGACTCGATCCAGCCGCAGTGCGGGCAGCGGCGCGCCTCGCGAGCCGCGATGCCGGCCGGCGCGAGCAGCGCAGGCGCTTCCTCTTCGATCCCGGTCTCGCAGGCCGCAAGCGCCGGTAGAAGCAGCGCAGAGAGAAGAAATGCATACACGCGGTACATGGTCAATGATCTCCCGTGCGGCGCGCGCAATCGGTACGTCAGCGTACATACGCCGCTCGATCTGCGCCGTAGCCTTGCTTCCTGAAACTCAACGGGAGAAGCGCATGGGAATCCTGAGCAAGGCGACCGTGCACGCGCACGACGCGCTGGACAAAGCGGCCGACGCTGCGGCGCCCGGCGAGCAGTGGCTGGAGGAGAGGGGCCTGACTCTGGCCGCCAACGGCGAGAAATTCCCGAACGGGGCCTGCAAGTACATTGCCGCGCATCCGCTGCAATCGGTCGGATTGGCGCTCGCCGCCGGCTATCTGCTCGGCCGGCTCACACAGGCCTTCGCCCACCGATAAGCCTGAGCAGCACGACCACGATTGCGATGACCAGCAGGACGTGGATGAATCCCCCGATGGTGTAGGACGAGACGAGGCCGAGAAGCCACAGGATGAGCAGCAGGACGGCGATGGTGTAGAGCATTGCTAACCTCCTTGCGCCGCTACTGCGCGAGCCGGTTGCCGGATACTTCGATGAAGACGTGGCGGTCGGGCTGGCGCGTCTCGCCCCAGGCGCTGGTTCGCACGCGTTCCGACGCGATTCCCTTGCTGACGAGGTAGGCCTTGACGGTATTCACGCGCTCCTCGGAAAGGATCTGGTCGACCTCTTCGCCGCCCATGCGGTCGGCATAGCTGATTGCCATCAGCGGGCGCGACTCAAGGCCGTGGATCTTGCGCACGAATGCATCGAGCTTGTCGCGGCCCGCCGGGCGCAGCGCCGACTTGTCGGAGTCGAACAGGATGTTGGCGTCGAACGCGACTCTTTCGTAGACCGCAAGCGGGGCCGGTGCGATGACGGGAGCCTGACCGGCTGGCAGGTACTTCGCGCTCTTGGTGGGCGAGTCGTTCGAATCGGTGACGAGGCCCCTCTGGTCCTGCGCGTCTTGGGGGAAGGCGGTCGCGGAGAAGACGCCGAGCGCCAGGGCGACGGCCCTGGCAGCCCGCTTGTTCGCAAGGGTGCTTCTCACTTGACCCTCATGTCGTTCTTGACCGAGCGCACGCCCGGGACCGTGCGGGCGACGTCGCTCGCCTTGTCGATGTCGGCGCGGTTGTCGGCGAAGCCGCTGAGCTGCACCACGCTCTTGGCGGCGGAAACGGTGGAACAGCGCTTGAGCAGGGTCATGGACATCTCGATCACGTCAATGCAACGGTGGACTCGCGGATACTGGCTTACTGCATTGTGTGCCGCGCGCGGAGCCGACTCTGTGCGCCAGCGAACCGTTCAGACAGCCAAATATCTCCGTGCGGTAGCGCACACGGCGGTAGCATGGAGGATGGCCAAGGGTGCCGCCGCCGCGTCGCATTCGCCGAAGGAGAATCGGCTGCTTGCCGCTCTGCCCGCCGAGGGCTACGGCGAGTTGCTTCCTTTCCTCGAGCCGCTCGCGATGCCGCTCGGGCTCTCGGTCTACGAGTCCGGCGGCGCGCAGGGCTATGTCTATTTTCCGACCACCGCCATCGTCTCGCTCCTCTACGTGCTCGCCGACGGTGCCTCGGCGGAAATCGCGGTGACCGGCAACGAGGGCCTGGTCGGCATCGCGCTGTTCATGGGCGGCGAGACGACGCCGAGCCGCGCGGTAGTGCAGAGCGCGGGACACGGCTACCGCCTCAGGGCCGCGGTGGTGAAGAAGCAATTCGAGAGCGGTGGTGAGTTGCAGCACCTGCTGCTGCGCTTCACGCAGGCGCTCATCACGCAGATGACGCAAACCGCGGTGTGCAACCGCCACCATTCCGTGGACCAGCAGCTCTGCCGCTGGCTGCTTCTCACCCTCGATCGCCTGCAAGGCAACCAGCTGCTGATGACGCAGGAGCTGATCGCCAACATGCTCGGCGTGCGCCGCGAGGGCGTCACCGAGGCGGCGGGCAAGCTGCAGGCCGAGGGGCTGATCCGCTACAGCCGCGGCCACATCACCGTGACCGACCGGCCGCGGCTCGAGGCGCGCGTGTGCGAGTGCTACGGCGTGGTGAAGAAGGAATACGACCGGCTGCTGCCGGAAGTGCGCCTCCACTAAGAAATCAAGTCGATGGAACAGCGGTCTCGTTCAGGCGGTTCCTGTCCGAGAGCAGCTTGATGAGGCCGTCGATGCCGTCCGCGCGCACCGCCGCGGCGAACGAGTCGCGGTAGGTCATGACCAGGCTCACGCCGCCCACCTTGACGTCGTAGACCTTCCAGCCCGTCAGACCATCGGCCATCTCGTAGTCGATGCTCAGAGGCTCGGCGCCCGGCCGCCGCACGAAGGAGCGGACCAGGACCTCGGTGTCGTCGGCGGCCGCGCGCAGGGGCCGGTAGGAAATCTCCTGGTCGCGGTAGTTCTCGAGCGCGTGCGAATAGGTGCGCACGAGCAGCGTCCTGAATTGCACCACCAGGGCCGCCTGCTGCTCCGCCGACGCGAGCCGCCAGTTTTGCGCCACGGCGATGCTCGTCATGCGCTGGAAATCGAACACCGGGACGATGCGGGTCTCGACCAGCCGGGCGATGTCGGTCGGCCGGGCGGCGGCGACGTCGTTGCGGAGGATCGCGAAGACCTCCTCGGTCATCGCCCGCATCAGCGTGTCGGGTCGCACCGATGCCGGCGCGAGCAGCTGCTGCGCCTGCGCGCCCGGCAGCGCGAGCGCGACCAGCATTGCCAGCAGGATGGTGTTTTTCACTGGCTCCCAGTCTCGCGCCCTGCGCCCCGGCGCTCGGTGCGGCAACGAACATACGGATGGCCGGCTTTGGTGCAAACAGGCGAATGGCTGCAATTCAGAACCTGCTGCTCGCCGCGTTGCCGCGCAAGTCCTATGCCGAACTGCTGCCCGCGCTCACGCCGGTGGTGCTGAAGTTCGGCGACGTGCTCTACGAGCCGCGGCAATCGATCGACCAGGTCTACTTCCCCGGCAACTCGATGGTGTCGCTGCTGACGCTGGTCGAAGATCACCTTGCGCTGGAGGTCGGCCTGGTCGGGCTCGAGGGGGTGGTGGGCGCCCCGCTTGCGCTGGGCGTCGAGCGCTCGCCGGTGCGCGCGCTGGTGCAGGGTGGCGGCTCGGCGCTGCGCATGAGCGCCGGGTCCTTCCGCAGCGCGCTGCGGCGCAGCCCGCTGCTGCAGCGTAGCCTGCTGCGCTACGTCCACGCCTTGATGTCGCAGGTGACGCAGACCGCGGCCTGCAACCGCTTCCACCTCGTCGAGGCGCGCCTTGCGCGCTGGCTGCTGATGACGCGCGACCGCATGCGCTCGAGCGAATTCCGCCTGACGCAGGACTTCCTGGCGCACATGCTCGGCGTGCGCCGGGTCGGCGTCACCGAGGCCGCCGGCGCGCTGCAGCGACGCAAGCTGATCGAATACAGCCGCGGCGTCATCCGCATCCTGAACGACCGCGGCCTCGAAGCCGCGGCCTGCTCCTGCTACCGGATCGTCAGCAACTCGACCTAGTAGACTTGCAGCGATGATCCGGGCGCTGCTCGTCGCCGGCTTGCTCGCTCCCTTGCTCTGTCGCGCCGACGTCGGCCTCAACATCTACGGCCTTTCCTGGCACCTCGATGCCGACAAGGCGCAGGAGAAGGGCGTCGATCACTGGTTCAACCCCGGGCTCGGGGTGCGCTACCGCGTGCCGGGCGAGCGCTTCGACTATTTCTTCGACGTCGGCGCTTACCGCGACTCCGGCCGCAACACCGCGGTGCTCGCCGGCGGCGCCGCGCACTGGCGCGCGACGCAGAGCGCGCGCCTCGGCCTTGCGCTGGTGCTGTTCAACAGCAAGACCTACAACGACGGCAACACCTTCGTCGCGCCACTGCCGATCGCGGCCTGGGACTTCGGGCCGGCGCAGCTCAACATGGCCTACATGCCGAAGGTGTCGAAGGTCAACGACATCAACACCCTCGGCTTCTGGCTGACCTACTGGTTGCGCTGATTTTTCCTGAGGTGGAGGACGAGCGCGGCGATTGCCGCGGCAATCAGGACCAGCACCACCACCGCGCCCAGTTTCTCCAGGAGGGTGCGCGGAAAGGCGAGGGCGAAGGGCAGAAACAAGGCGGTGACCGCGCCGGTGATGATGAGAAACAGCGGCTCGGGCTTGTTCACAGGAGAACGAGATTGTCTCTGTGGATCAGCTCGGGCTCGTCGACGTAGCCGAGCACGCTCTCGATCTCGCCGGAGGGCCGGCGCATGATGCGGCGCGTCTCCTCGGCGGAGTAGTTCACCAGGCCGCGCGCCACCTGCCTGCCCTGCGGATCGACGCAGCCGACGATCTCGCCGCGCGCGAAGTCTCCGGACACGGCGGTGACGCCGATCGGCAGCAGGCTCTTGCCATCGCGCACCAGCGCCTTCGTCGCGCCCGCGTCGAGGGTCAGCAGGCCGCTGACGGTGAGATGGTCGGCGAGCCACTGCTTGCGCGCCGCGATCGGCGCGGTGCGCGCGGTGAGGAGGGTGCCGATGCGCTCGCCGCGCGAGAGGCGGACCAGCACGTCGGGCTCGCGGCCCGAGGCGATCACGGTGTGCGCGCCGCTGCGCGCGGCGCGGCGGGCCGCCTGCACCTTGGTGATCATGCCGCCCTTGGCGAGCGCGCTGGCCGAGCCGCCCGCCATCGCCTCGAGCTTCGGGTCGTCGGCGTGCGCCTGCGTCACCAGCACCGCGTCGCGGTTCTTGCGCGGATCGGATTCGTACAGCCCGGACTGGTCGGTAAGGATGACCAGCGCGTCGGCCTCGATCAGGTTGGTGACCAGCGCCGCGAGGGTATCGTTGTCACCGAACTTGATCTCGTCGGTGACTACCGTGTCGTTCTCGTTGATCACCGGCACCACGCCCAGGCCGAGCAGCGTGCGCAGCGTCGAACGGGCGTTGAGGTAGCGCTGCCGGTCGGCGAGGTCGGCGTGGGTGAGGAGCACCTGCGCCGTGTGCAGCCCATGGCCGCGGAACGAGCTCTCGTAGGCCTGCACCAGGCCCATCTGGCCGACCGCCGCCGCCGCCTGCAGCTCGTGCATGGCGCCCGGCCGGCGCGCCCAGCCGAGGCGCTGCATGCCTTCGGCGATCGCGCCGCTCGAGACCAGCACGATGCTGCGGCCGGCCTCGCGCAGCTTCGCCACCTGCGCCGCCCAGCGCGCGATGGCTTCGGCGTCGACGCCGCGCCCTTCGCGCGTGACGAGCGAGGAGCCGACCTTGACGACCAGCACTTTGGCTTCCGCGATCATTTCTTCTTCGCCAGCTCGCGCGCCACGGCCCGGAGGAGCTCCGGGCATCCCTGGCCGGTGAGCGCCGAGACTTTGAACCACGGGCGGCTCCAGCGCAATGCGCGCACGATCCGGGCAACGCGGGCGTCGGCGTCCTCGACCGCGTCGATCTTGTTGAACACCAGCCAGCGCGGCTTGCGAAAGAGCGCCGCGTCGTAGGCCTTGAGCTCGGCGGCGATGGTGCGCGCGTCGCGCGCCGGCTCGTCCTGCGCGAGGTCGACGAGGTGCAGCAGGAGCCGCGTGCGCGCCAGGTGGCGCAGGAACTGGTGGCCGAGCCCGGCGCCCAGCGACGCGCCTTCGATCAGCCCCGGGATGTCGGCGACGACGAAGCTCGCGTCGCCGACGCGCGCCACGCCGAGCGAGGGATTGAGGGTGGTGAACGGATAGTCGGCGACCTTCGGCCGGGCGCTGGAGACGGCGCGGATCAGGCTCGACTTGCCGGCGTTCGGCAGGCCGAGCAGGCCGACGTCGGCGAGCACCCGCAGCTCGAGCAGGAGATTGCGGCTTTCGCCGGGCGTGCCGCGCGTGAACTGGCGCGGCGCGCGGTTGATGCTGGACTTGAAGTGCACATTGCCGAGGCCGCCCTCGCCGCCGCGCGCGAGCAGCGCGCGCTGCCCGTCGGCAGCGAGGTCGGCGATCAGCCCGCCGGTCTCCTCGTCTCGCACCAGCGTGCCGACCGGCATGCGCAGCTCGATATCCTCTCCGGCGGCGCCGTAGCAGTCCGAGCCCATGCCCTTGGTGCCGCTCTCGGCGCGGTGGATGCGGGCGAAGCGGTAGTCGATGAGGGTGTTGATGTTGCGGTCGGCGCGTGCCCAGACGCTGCCGCCGCGGCCGCCGTCGCCGCCGTTCGGCCCGCCGTAGCGGATGTACTTCTCGCGACGAAACGTGGCCGCGCCGTCTCCGCCTTTCCCGGCATGGACTTCGATCTTGGCTTCGTCAATGAACTTCATAAATAAAAAAGCCCTACCGGTTTTCGATAGGGCTTCTTATGTAATAGAGACCGGCTATGCCGGAATCACGCTCACAGTATTGTTGCCATCGGCGCCGTGAATGGCATATTTCACCTGCCCGTTCACGCGCGCGTAGAGCGTGTGGTCGCGGCCCATGCCGACGTTCGTGCCGGCGTGCACGCGCGTGCCGCGCTGGCGCACCAGGATCTGCCCTGCGTTGACCTTCTCGCCGCCGTAAACCTTGACCCCGAGGCGCTTTGCCTGGGAATCGCGGCCGTTACGCGAGCTGCCGCCCGCTTTCTTGTGTGCCATCGGTTACCCCTGGACGATGTCGTCGACGCGGACCTCGGTGTACGACTGCCGGTGGCCCTGCGTCTTCTGGTGGTGCTTGCGCCGGCGCAGCTTGAAGATCTTCACCTTGTCGCCGCGGCCGTGCGCGAGCACGGTCGCCTTGACCTTGGCGCCGGAAACGAGCGGCGTGCCGACCTTGAGGTCGTCGCCTTCGCCGACGAGCACCACCTGGTCGAAGGAGACCGACGCGCCGACTTCGGCGGGCAGGAGCTCGACACGGAGCTTCTCGCCGGAGGCGACGCGATATTGCTTGCCGCCGGACTTGATGACTGCGTACATTGCTGGCCTTGAACCCCGAAAAGGGGCGGAATTATAACGGAAATCATGAGCTTCGTGTCCATGCTGGCGCCGGTCGCGGAGGACATGCGGCACGTCGACGCGGTCATTGGCCGCCGCCTCGAGTCCGACGTGCCGCTGGTCCGGGAAGTGGCGCAGTACATCGTCGCCTCGGGCGGCAAGCGGCTGCGGCCGGCGGTGCTGCTGCTTGCGGCCGGCGCGGCCGGCTACCGCGGTGGAAAGGCCCAGCTGCACGATCTCGCGGCGGTGCTGGAGTTCATCCACACCGCGACCCTGCTGCACGACGACGTGGTCGACGAGTCGGCGCTGCGCCGGGGGCGCAACACCGCCAACGCCGCGTTCGGCAACGCCGCGGCGGTGCTGGTCGGCGATTTCCTCTATTCGCGCGCCTTCCAGATGATGGTCGAGGTGGCCGACATGCGCGTCATGAGCGTGCTCGCCGAGGCCACCAACACCATCGCCGGCGGCGAGGTGATGCAGCTCATGGGCAGCCACGACCCCGAGGTCGACGAGGCGCGCTACCTGGAAGTGATCCGCCGCAAGACGGCGAAGCTGTTCGAGGCCGCGGCGTGCCTGGGCGGCGTGGTCGCGCGCTCGCCGCTCGAGGAGCGCCTGGCGGCCTACGGCATGCACGTCGGCACGGCTTTCCAGCTGATCGACGACGTGCTCGACTATTCCGGCGACGAGGCGACGATCGGCAAGAGCCTGGGCGACGACCTCGCCGAGGGCAAGCCGACGCTGCCGCTCATCCGCGTGCTGCGCACCGGTACGGCCGAGCAGGCGGCGGTGGTGCGGCGGGCGATCGTCGACGGCGGGCGGGAAGACTTCACGGCGGTGCTCGGGGCGATCCGCGGCTGCGGCGCGCTCGACTACGCGCGCGAGGCCGCGCAGCGGGAAGTCGTCCTCGCAAGCGAGGCTCTGGCGCCTCTGCCCGCCTCGGAATTCAAGCGATCTTTGCTAGAATTGGCGTCCTTTTCGGTGACGCGCAGCAGCTAGATTCGTCACCCGATTGCCCCCGGTCGGGGCGTAGCTCAGCCTGGTAGAGTACTGCGTTCGGGACGCAGGTGTCGCTGGTTCAAATCCAGTCGCCCCGACCATCACTTCCCGCAGACCTTCAGCAGCTCGCGCATGCGCGCGACGTAAGAGTGCTTTTCACGAATCGATTCGGACGCGGCGACGGCTCTTGAGCGCAATTCGCCCAGATCTTTCCGGCGGCATTGGTCCAGGAGTTCCTCATCGGTGCGGTAAATCAGCATCGCCGCCCGTTCGGCTGCATCGAACAGGTCGTCGAGCTCGCGTTTGTAGTCGACGAGCTGCGGCACGCCGCAGGCCGCGGCTTCGAACACGCGCGGATTGAGGCCGTAGTCGAAGCGTCCGCGCCAGGTGTGGATGTTCAGGGTCGCCTTGCAGGCGGCGAAGATCTCCGCCATGCGCTGCGGCGTGAAGAAGCCGTGCTCGAGGCGCGGGCGCAGCGGCGAGTCTTCGCCGAGCTTGCGCCGCCAGGGGCCGAAGATGCCGACGTCGACGCCGTTCGCGACCAGCGCGCCGATCATCTGCTCGCGCATCGCCGACCAGTCGCCGGCGAAGGAGATGTCGCACAGAGGCGCGAGCGCGGGCAGCGGCCGGTGCACGCTCGGCTCGCACGCCGTCGGCAGGAAGCGCACGTTGCGGATGCCGCGCTCGGCATAGGCTGCCACCGAGTCGCGCGCATTGGTGAAGGCGAAGTCGTACGCGGGCAGGATCCGGGTGGCGCGCTCGAACTGGAACGGGTCGTTCAGCCACCAGTTGGCGCTCGGCACGCCGCGCGCGCGCAGGTCGGCGAGCACGCGCCCGGCCACGTTCGCGCCGTACAGCGCGAGGAAGAAATCGGGCCGAGCGCGCTCGACCGCGGCGAGCAGGCGCGCGGCCACGGCCTGCGCGTCGTCCTCGCCGAGCAGCCGCGCGCGCAGCTTCTCCACCAGCGTGAGGGAATAGTCGACGACCGAGACGCGGTGGCCAAGAGCGGCGAGCGCGTCCGGAGCGAAACGGCTCATGGGGACCGTGCGCAGGTTGCCGGGCACCGCGATCAGGATGTTCATGTCGGTTTCCGGGATAATCATCCCATGGGGCGTCTGTTGCTTCTCGTCGTCCTGGCGGTCGTGGCGGTCTGGCTCATCCGCCGCGCGATGGTGCACGCGTCGCGCGTCAGGCACGGGGAGGGGCCGGCGGCAACCCCGCCGGTGCAGGGCGACCTCGTGAAGTGCGCGCACTGCGGCACGCACCTGCCGCTCGCCGAGGCGCGGGCGGTGGGCGATCGCCTCTACTGCAGCGACGAGCACGCGCGCCTCGGGCCGGGCCGCGGCTGATGGACGCGCCGGTTCGCTACCCGGAGCTGTTCACCCCGCCGCGCGAGCGCGTGCCCGAGTCGTTCTGGGTCTCGCTCAGCTACTTCAACCTCTACCGCATCTCGCTGGCGACGCTGTTCCTGTCGATCACGCTGATCTACGGCGACGCGCTCAACCTCGGCTCGCATTCGCTGGCGCTGTTTCGCACCGTCTGCGGCGCCTATCTCGTGCTCGGCATCGTCTTCCAGTTCGTGCTGCGCAGCCGCGAGCACTTCAACGTCCAGCTCACCCTGCACGCGGGGCTCGACATCTTCGCCATCGTCCTGATGATGTACGCGAGCGGCGGCATGCGCAGCGGCCTGGGGGTGATGCTGCTCATCTCGCTCATCGGCGCGGCGATCGTCGCGCCGATGCGGCTCTCCTTCCTGTATGCGGCGCTGGCGTCGATCGCGCTGCTGCTCGAGCAGGGCTACTGGGTGCTGGCGCACGACCTGCCCTCGTCCAACTTCCTGCAGCCCGGCATCGTCGCGATCGGCTGCTTCGCCGGCGCCGGCATCACCAGCTGGCTGGCGCAGCGCGTCGCGGCCAACGAGCGGCTCGCGCGCCAGCGCGGCCGCGAGCTGGAGACGCAGATGCGCGTCAACCAGCTCGTCATCCAGGACATGCACGACGGCGTGGTCGTGCTCGACCGCGAGGGCCGGGTGGTGCAGTTCAACCCGCAGGCGCAGCGCCTGCTGCGCGCCGAAGGCCTGCTCGGCGCGGAGATGGCCCGCCTGGTGCCGGGGTTCGATAGCCACTGGCTCGCCTGGCGCGCGGGCGAGGAGAGCGAGGCGAGCTTCGACGTCGAGCTGCGCGGCCGCGAGATGCGCCTGCGGCTGCTCGACGCCGGCACCGAGGAGGGCTTTGCGGTCATCTTCATCGACGACACCACGCGCACGCGCGAGCAGGCGCAGCAGTTCAAGCTCGCGGCGCTCGGGCGCCTGACCGCCAACATCGCGCACGAGATCCGCAACCCGCTCGCCGCCATCAGCCACGCCTCCGAGCTGCTCAACGAGGAGAAGCGCGCCGAGGACCGCGCCCGGCTGACGCGCATCATTCACGACAACACGCAGCGCCTCGAGCGGCTGGTGGCGGACGTGATGCAGCTCAACCGCCGCGACCGCGTCGAGGCCGAGCCGATCCAGCTCTCCGCCTGGCTCGCCGCCTTCATCCAGGAGTTCGTCGCCAACCAGTCGGCCGACGCGTCGCTTTTCGCCGTCGAGGCGGGCGGCGATCCCTGGGTGCGCTTCGATCGCGAGCATTTGAGCCAGGTGATGTGGAACCTGCTGCGCAACGCCGTGCGCTACGCGCGCAACGAGCCGGCGAGCGTGCGCATCGTCCTGCGCGAGTTCGCCGGCCGGGTGGAGATCTCGGTGCTCGACAACGGGCCGGGCGTGCCGGCGGCGATCCAGGGCCAGCTCTTTGAGCCGTTCTTCACCACCGAGGCCAAGGGCACCGGCCTCGGCCTGTACCTCGCGCGCGAGCTCTGCGCCGCCAACCGCGCTACCCTCGAATACGTGGACGACACCGCGGGAGCGCATTTCCGCATCCAGTGCCGGGAGGCGCGCGCCGCATGAGACAAGCGGAGCGAGCCCCCGCCAACGCGCCGCGCGTTCTGGTGGTCGACGACGAGCCCGACATCCGCGAGCTGCTCGAGTTGACGCTAGTCAAGATGGGGCTCGGCGTGGTGGCGGTCGGCTCGATCGCCGAGGCCAAGGACAAACTCAAGGGCGGCGAGCGCTACGACCTCTGCCTCACCGACATGCGCCTCGGGGACGGCGAGGGGCTGGACCTCGTCCGTCATATCGGCGCCTCGGCCGCCGACCTGCCGGTGGCGGTGATCACCGCGTACGGCAGTACCGAGAATGCGGTCGCCGCGCTGAAGGCGGGCGCCTTCGACTACGTCTCCAAGCCGGTCGGACTCGAGCAGCTGCGCGCCCTGGTGCGCTCGGCGCTCTCGCTCCCCGAGCGGGACGAGGCTCCGGAGCGGCAGCGGCTGATCGGCGACAGCCCGCCGATCGTCCAGGTGCGGGCGATGATCGCCAAGCTGGCGCGCACCCAGGCGCCGGTCTATATCTCGGGCGAGTCGGGCAGCGGCAAGGAGCTCGCCGCGCGCCTCATCCACGAGAATGGCGCCCGTCGCGAGCGGCCGTTCGTGCCGGTCAATTGCGGCGCCATCCCCGAGACCCTGATGGAGAGCGAGTTCTTCGGCTACAAGAAGGGCGCCTTCACCGGCGCCGCCGAGGATCGCGAAGGCTTCTTCCAGGCCGCCAGCGGCGGCACGCTGTTCCTCGACGAGGTCGCCGACCTGCCGCTCGCCATGCAGGTGAAGCTCCTGCGCGCGATTCAGGAGCGGCGCGTGCGCAAGGTCGGCGCGACGCAGGAGGAGCCGGTCGACGTGCGCATCATCTGCGCCACCCACCAGAAGCTCGCCGCGCTGGTCGCCGCCGGGCGCTTCCGCCAGGACCTCTTCTACCGCCTGAACGTCATCGAGCTCGCGATGCCGCCGTTGCGCGAATGCCGGCAGGATATTCCGGCGCTCGCGGAGGCCGTGCTTTCGCGGCTCGCTGCCGCGGGCGGGCCCAGGCCCCGGCTGACCGGCGAGGCGCTGGCGGCGCTGGCCCGGAACGACTTTCCCGGCAACATCCGCGAGCTGGAGAACATCCTGGAGCGCGCGCTCGCCCTCGCCAGCACGGCGCAGATCGACGTCGGCGACCTTCGTCTCGCGCCGGCGCCGGCCGAGGGCAAGCCGGTGGAGGAGGAAGGCGCCGCGCCCCTGCCGGAGTATCTCGACAGCCTCGAGCGCAAGGCGATCCTGGATGCGCTGGCGAAGACCGAGTTCAACCGCACCGCGGCGGCCAAGCTGCTCGGGATCACCTTCCGCCAGCTTCGCTACCGGATGCAGCGCCTGGGGATAAAGGAAGAATGATCGCGGGTACGAGGAATGAGCCCTGAGGGCTGGCTGGAAGGCGCTCGGCGGGTGGAATCGCCCAACTGCGATGAGCGGCCCGCCGATACCGAGATCAGCCTTCTGATCGTCCACTCGATCAGCCTGCCGCCCGGCGAATACGGCGGCGATGCGATCGAGCGCTTCTTCACCAACCGCCTCGACCCGGACGCGCACCCTTATTTCCGCGAGATCGCCGGGCTAAGAGTGTCCGCTCACTTTCTCGTGCGACGCGACGGGGAGGTGGTCCAGTTCGTTCCGGTGCTGAAGCGAGCCTGGCACGCCGGCGTCTCCTCGTGGCGCGGCCGCGAGGCCTGCAACGACTTCTCGGTCGGCGTCGAGCTCGAAGGCAGCGACGAGGGACCCTACGAAGACGCGCAGTACGACCAGCTCGTTTTCTTGACCAAAGAACTGAGAAAAATCCTGCCGCTCCGCGACATCTCCGCGCACAGCGACGTGTCGCCCGGACGCAAGACCGATCCCGGTCCGGCGTTCGCCTGGGCGCGCGTGCTGTCGCGCCTCTCCGCCTAGTCTTCCCCCGGATGTAGTGGTCGCGCGCATGGGCGCGCCCCTATCTTGTGCTGCGCTGCCGCAAACCGCCTATATATAGTGCAATCCGACACATTGGACCCGGTATTTAGTGGTCGTGCTTGCAAAAAAAAATTCGCGTGTGTACATTGGCCTACAAGCTGTAGTTGGATGAGTCCACAGCAATACTAGGTCTTGTATTTGGCTGGTCGTCAAAAAACCGCGGGCAAGCGGCGGACGGCCTTGGCGAGCAGTCAGGCAAAACGGGAGACGCGTCATGCAGATCGCTCAGGAAAACGCCACCGCATCGGCTTCTCTCGGCAGCGGCGCTTCCGAAGCGAGTCATGCGCCGCGCACGCCGTATTCCGACTACAAGATCATCCGGCGCAACGGCGCCGTGGTCGGCTTCGAGCCCTCCAAGATCTCGGTCGCCATGACCAAGGCCTTCCTGGCGGTGAACGGCAGCCAGGGCGCCGCCTCGGCGCGCATCCGCGAGGTGGTGGCCGGCCTCACCGAGGCAGTGGTGGGCGCGCTGCTGCGCCGCCAGCCGACGGGCGGCACCTTCCACATCGAGGACATCCAGGATCAGGTCGAGCTCGCCCTGATGCGCTCCGGCGAGCACGACGTGGCCCGCTCCTACGTCCTCTACCGCGAGGAGCGCTCGAAGGCCCGCGCCGACGAGAAGGCCGCCAAGCTCAGGGCACAAGGCGGCG
>Ga0075351_1000052_pt1 | contig 14078 bp, 12 predicted proteins | sample Sandmound_ThreeS_3_FD_120091 | JGI IMG/M metagenome (GOLD analysis project Ga0075351, IMG submission 120091) | Natural and restored wetland microbial communities from the San Francisco Bay, California, USA, that impact long-term carbon... | ecosystem: Environmental > Terrestrial > Soil >... | reverse complement strand
TCGGCCATGCGCTTGGCGAGATTGGAGGGATTGCGATATTTCAACTCGCGCACCGTATCGACGCCGGCCGCCTCCAGCAATTCGGCATAATCCTCGCCGATCCCCTTGATCCGCATCTTGTCGGCGTAGTTGGCCAGGCGCAACAAACACTGCGGGCTCAAGCCGGTCCGTTCGGCGAGCGTTTGGCGGCCTTTGGGATCCTTCGCCGCTTCCAACAGTTTATCTGTTGTGCGGATGCCAAACGACCTCAGTTTAGTGGCAATGCCGGGCAGAAGAGAGTCGAGCTCGCCGATAGAGTATGACACGGTCAACTCCTCTCTATGCGCGAGCTTCGAGTGGAACGCGTGGATTAGACGGCGGCGGACGATGTAACGTACCGACGGCGTTGAATGGGGCTGGAACAATCGATGTCGGCTGTTGCATCGCTTTGCTCGGCTGAACGCCGAAAATGCCAACGATGCAGCTGACGATCTCGTTCATGGCCCCCTCACGACCGCCGACCGCTTTCAGCATTTTGGCACCATCGCGGCAAAACACAAAGACGCCACGATCACTGCGCGGTATGTTCCGAAACGTGTGTTGCGATAGCGCAACGATTTGTATGACGATTGGGTGATAGGCGTGCGTCGCGAACGAGCTTGAACTGCTCGCAGGCAATCTAGTCGCATGTTATTTTCGCTGGCATTCGCAAGTAGATGGTGCAGCAACAAAGACCGATACGTCCGACGCGAGGGACGCAATGACGAGCCTTGATCAGGACGGCAAAATCTTTGTTGGACTAAGTCAAAAGCCGGAAATGCTGACGCTTGCCTTCGGCAACCGGCACGGGCTGATCACGGGCGCGACCGGCACCGGCAAGACCGTTACTTTGCAAACGCTTGCGGAAGGGTTTTCGCGCGCGGGCGTTCCGGTGTTCGCCGCCGACGTCAAGGGTGATCTCTCCGGCGTCGCCGCGATGGGCGAGCGGAAAGCCGCCTTCGTCAAGCGTGCGAAGGACATGGGCTTCGACTATGAGCCCGACCAGTTTCCCGTCGTTTTCTGGGACTTGTTTGGCGCGCAGGGGCATCCGATCCGCGCCACCGTGCACGACATGGGACCGCTCCTGCTCACCCGCATGCTCGATCTCAACGACGTGCAGGAAGGGGTGATCAACATCGCCTTCCGGGTCGTGAGCGAAGCGGGTGAGGCGGATGATCCGCATAAAGGTCTCATCGACCTCGAAAATCTGCGGGAACTGCTCGGTTATCTCGGCGACAACGCCAAGACGATCGGCGCGCGCTACGGCAATGTCGCCCCGGCGACAATCGGGGCCGTTCAGCGCGAACTCCTGGTGGTCGAGAACCAGGGCGGCGAACAGTTCTTCGGCATGCCGCAACTCGATCTGTCCGATTTCATCGCGACAGACGGGAAGGGGCGGGGGCGCATCAACATCCTCGCCGCCGACAAATTGATGGAGAGCCCACGACTTTACGCCACGTTCCTGTTGTGGCTGATCGCGGAACTGTTCGAGCAGCTGCCCGAGATCGGCGATCCCGACAAGCCGAAGCTCGTTTTCTTCTTCGATGAGGCGCATCTTCTGTTCAACGAGGCGCCCAAGGCGCTTCTCGATAAGATCGAACAGGTGGTGCGGCTCATCCGCTCGAAGGGTGTCGGCATCTATTTCGTCACCCAGAACCCGCTCGACGTCCCCGACAAAGTGCTCGCTCAACTCGGCAATCGCGTCCAGCACGCGCTCCGCGCCTTCACCCCGCGGGATCAGAAAGCGGTGAAGGCGGCGGCCGAAACATTCCGTCCTAATCCCGACCTCGATACCGTGCGCACGATCACCGAGCTGGGCAAAGGCGAGGCGCTCGTCTCCTTCCTCGAAGGCAACGGCGCTCCCTCGATGGTGCAGCGCGCGCTCATTCGTCCGCCCTCCGCGCGGGTCGGAACGCTGACGCCGGACGAGCGCAAGACAATCATCGCCAAGAGTCCGGTCCGGGGCGAATACGAAAAGGTCGAGCCGCACAAATCGCTTTCCGCGCTCCTGCAAAAGGGCGCGGGACAAAAAAGCGATCAGACGGACGACCAAGCATCCGAAGGACGCGCCGAACCTTCGGAAGCTGCGCGGGGCGGTTGGTGGTCGCGGCTTCTTCTCGGCGTGGCCGCGTTCTTCGCGCACCCGGCGGTGCGGCAATTCTTCCGCTCGATCGCCGCCGTCGTTGCGCGGAGCGCGACCCAGGAGGCGATGCGACGGATGGGCGTATCGACAACGCGCCGGCGCTCCACCAGCCGCAGTCGATCTTTCGGCATTGCCGACCTCGATCAGCTGTCGAGCATCGCGGACGCGACGACGAGCGAACGCGGATTGTTCGGCACGCCGCAACATTCATCCAAACGCCCGAATAAATCTCGTTCTGGAAAATCAGCATGAAGCATCTGGACGCCGTTCTCGCTCACATCGACGCCAACATCGACGCGAGCCTCGAGCGCTTGTTCGCGTTTCTGCGCATTCCCTCGATCTCGACCGATCCCGCGCATCAGGCCGAGTGCCGGGTGGCGGCCGAGCACGTCGCGGCCGATTTGCGCAGCATCGGCTTTTCGGCGGGCTTGCGCGAAACCGCGGGGCATCCGGTGGTGCTGGCGAAGGCGGGAAACGGCGGCGCGCCGCGCGTTCTGTTCTACGGCCATTACGACGTGCAGCCGGTCGATCCGCTGGACCTTTGGGAGACGCCGCCGTTTGCGCCGCGCCTCGCGACGCTCGCCGACGGGCGCAAAGCGATCGTCGCGCGCGGGGCGTGCGACGACAAAGGACAGGTGATGACGTTCGTCGAGGCGTGCCGCGCCTGGAAAGCGGTGACTGGGTCGCTGCCCGTGCCTGTCACCGTGCTGATCGAAGGCGAAGAGGAATGCGGCTCGAAAAACTTGCCGGCCTGGGTCACCGAGAACGCGCCCGAGCTCGCCGCCAATCTCGCACTTGTCTGCGACACTGGCATGTGGGACGCGCAGACGCCGGCGATCACCACGTCATTGCGCGGTCTCGTTTATGAAGAGGTGAAGATAAGGGCCGCCGACCGCGACCTGCATTCGGGATTGTTTGGCGGCGCTGCGCAGAATCCGATCCGCGTGCTGACGAAGATCCTCGGCAGCATCCACGCCGACAATGGACGGATCACGATCCCCGGCTTCTATGATGGCGTCGAAGATCTGCCGCCGGAGGTGATCCGCCAATGGCGCACCCTCGGCTTCACGCCGGAAAGCTTTTTGAAGCCCGTCGGCTTGAGCGTGCCTGCCGGCGAGACCGACCGGCTTCTGATCGAACAGGTGTTCTCGCGCCCCACCTGCGACGTGAACGGTATCTGGGGCGGCTATATGGGGCAGGGCTCGAAGACGGTGATCCCTTGCGAGGCCTCCGCAAAAGTCTCGTTCCGGTTGGTCAAGGGCCAGGACCTGGAAAAAATCCGCGACGCCTTTCGCGCCTTCGTGCGCGCGCGCCTGCCGGCCGACTGCAAGGCCGAGTTCCTCGACCACACCTTGGCGCCCGCCGTCGCGCTCCCCTGGGATCAGCCGCAGCTTGCCGCAACGCGCGCTGCGCTCGCCGCGGAATGGGGGCGCGACGCGCTCCTGATCGGCTGCGGCGCGTCGATTCCGATCGTCGCCGACCTGAAGCGCCTGCTCAACATGGATACGTTGCTGGTCGGCTTCGGCCTCGACGACGACCGCGTGCATTCGCCGAACGAGAAGTATGACCTGACCTCGTTCCACAAAGGCATGCGCAGCTGGGCGCGTATTCTCGCCGCGCTTTCGGCGTGAGCCGCCTTAGATGTTAATACGATAAACATTTGCTCCGACGCAAAGCAAAGCTACAAAGGTAATAAGACCGTTTGTGCAGCGCTTCGCCGCCGCTCGCTCGCCCCTTCGTGATCATCTCTTGTTAAAAGCATCGCTAGATCCGAACTAAATGCGATGAGATGCGTTCTGGTTCTGTACACTGAAAAATGAAAATGCAGTCGAGAGTTCATGGATAAGCCCCGCCTAAGCGTCGTCGAAACCGAAGCAGTGTCAGTTGAGCATACGGTCGTGCGCGCCTGGGACCGAGATGGCGCCTTTTGCTCGCGCCAGTGCGCGCGCGGGATCATTTGAGACGCCGCGCGAGCGCGAACGACGTTTCCAGGAGCTATTGGAAGCGTTGCCGGCCGCCATCTACACGACGGACGCAAACGGAAAAATCACTTATTTCAACCAAGCGGCCGTCGACCTCTGGGGGGGGGCGCGCCGGTGGTTGGCAGGAGCGAATGGTGTGGGGCCTTGAGGCTGTACTGGCCGGACGCTACGCCAATGCGCCTAGATCAGTGCCCGATGGCGATCGCGCTGCGCGAAAAGCGCCCGGCGCGCGGAATGGAAGCGATAATCGAGCGGCCCGATGGAACGCGCGTGCCGGTGCTTTTCCATCCGACCCCGCTCTATGACGGCGCAGGGGCGCTGGTCGGCGCAGTGACCATGCTGGTCGACGTTTCGGAACGCAAGTTTGCGGAACGCCAGCAGGCGCTCATGGTCCGCGAATTACATCATCGCGTCCGCAACACGCTAGCCACCGTTCAGGCCATTATGCGAACGACCGCGCGCGCGTCGGCGACCATCGAGGAATTCGAAGAAGCGTTTGCGGGCCGCATCGATTCGTTGTCCAAGACGCATGACTTGGTGACGGAGAATTTTGAGCAGGCGGTCTCGCTGACAACGCTCTTGTCGAACGAGCTCGATGCCTACGACGATGGCGCTTGCCAGCGCGTCCGGTTGGTAGGTCCGCCGGTCGAACTGCCGTCGGCGCTCGCCGTTCCGATCGGCATGGCGATTCACGAACTCACGACCAATGCCGGCAAATATGGCGCGTTGTCGATTATCGCCGGCAGGGTGGATGTCACCTGGAGCGTGAGCATCGAAGCCGATGCGCACAGGCTGCGCTTCGAATGGATCGAGCGGGAAGGCCCGCCGGTGCGCCCGCCGACCCGCAAGGGTTTCGGATCGCGGTTGCTCGAACATGTCTTGGCGAGGCAGATCGGGGCGGAGGTGACGGTCGATTACGACCCCGCCGGACTACGCGCCCGCATCGTCGTTCCTCTGCCGCATTGAATAGCCTGCTCAGCGCGCAATCGCCGCTAACGACGATAGGTCCGGCACCACAAAAGCCGGCGGCGTGTCGGCATACTCGTCCGGCGCGCCGGCGCGATTGACCCATGCGGCGCGGAAGCCGAACGCCGCGCCTCCCATCACGTCCCAGCGGTTCGACGAAACGAAAATAACCTCGCCGGGATCGACGGCGAACTTATCAGTGACCAGCCGATAGACCTCGGGGCGGGGCTTATACATGCGGATCGCATCGACCGATAGGATTGCGTCGAGCGCGCCGCCGAGCTGTGCGGCCTCGACCGCGGCATCGAGCATGCGCGGCGAGCCGTTGGAAAGGATGGCCGTGCGCAGTCCTTGTTGTTTCAGCTCTTGCAGGCAGGCGCGGGCGTCAACGAACGCGTCGAGTGCGAGGTAGGCCTCGAGTAGTTTTGATCGCAATGCGCGATCGACCGACGGCGCGCGCGCCATCGCATAATCGAGCGCTTGTTGGGTGAGCGTCCAGAAATCGCGGTAGCGGCCGGCAAGTGTCAGCGTCCAGGTATATTCGAGCTGCTTTGCCCGCCACATCTCGGACAGGCGGTCGGCCTCCGGCCCGGCCGCCTCGCGATGGCGGGCGATCGCGGCGTGAACGTCGAACAGCGTGCCATAGGCATCGAAAACGAAGACCGGCGGGGCCACGCTCTCCTCCCGAATTGTTTGAAGCGGCGATCGTCGGGGCCATCATCGCACCGAAGCTCCACCGCGCGCCAGCGTCGCAATTTGCGAGGTCAGGGCGGCGGCTGAGTGAGCAGCGTCGGTATCTCGCGCCCGCGAATGTCGTAGACGCGCGCAAGCACCACGCCCTCGCGTGCGATCTCGACGAGGACCGGCGCGTCGATCTTTGCGCAATAGAAAGCGCCGAGCGACAGGGCGAAGTCGGCATCCTGCGGCTGCCATTGCGTCACGAAGTCCCGGCCGAGCCCGACCTGTGCCGAGCGCTGCGGGCCGCACACGGCGACGCGCCAGCGCCGGCCCGGTGACGGCTGCTCGTCTGCTGCGGCAAGCTTTGCACGGAGGCCTTGCGCGGCCTCTTTGGTGGCAAGACCCCAATAGTCGAGCATATGACGGCCGTCAGCGCCCTTCACGCCGCCGGCAAGTGCATTGAAATAGGTGTATTCGTAAGGGTGCAGGCTGAAAATCGCGACTGTCGGCTCAACCAGTCCCGCAACGATAAGCACTGCGACCGCAGCCGCGCCGATCTGAGACACGCGCATTGCGCGGGCTATGAGCCAAGCGCCGGCAAGTCCCCCGAGAACGGCGAAGGGCGCCAGCACGAATACGAAGTGTCGGACTCCGTTATAGCCGGCCGGCCGCGTCAGAACCGCATAAGCGATAGGGAAGAGCGCGCTCACGGCAAGGAATAGGAGCGCGGCGCGCCGCTCGACCGGCACCGCGGCGTTGGCCGTTGCGGCCAATGCGCCGAGCGCGCCGGCGAGGCCGAGCACGGAGAAGACCTCCGGCACCTTGAAGAAAAGCAGCGTCGGCACATAGCGGCGCGGCATGTCGGTCACTTCCAGGATCGTTCCGTCAAACAGCTCCTGCCAGGGCTTCTCGAAGAAGTGCGAGAAGTAGAACAGCGCGCGCAGCGGATTGAGCGGCGACACCACCGACCAGGGCCACACCACCGCCATGACCGCGTAGGCGATCAGCAGGGCAGGGAGCAGCCGCAACACGAATCGGCCGGCGCGTCGCAGCGCGTCATGGGCGTCCGTGCGCGCCTCGACTGCGAGGATCACGCCGAGCGATGCAGCGGCCGGAATGACCGCAAGCGCGCCCATGACACGGGCGCCGAACGACAGCCCGAATCCGATCCCGACGAGAGCGATCGTCGCGATGGACGGGGTCGGATAGGCGTTGAAGGCGCGCACCAAACCCAGGGCGAGCAGCGCCATGGCGACCGCGAACGGCGCATCCTTGGGATTGATGAACATGTGCCCGTAATAGAGCGGGCACGTCATAAGCAGCGCGAGTGCGAGGAGACCGGCGAGCGGGCCGCCCAGGCGCCGCGCGATGCGCCAGACGATGAACAGGCCGGCAATGCCCGCAGCCGCGCCGACGAGCCGGCGCGTCTCGAACAGATCGAATGGCAGGACCTTGGCGACCAGCGCCGCGAGCATGTCGAAGCCGCCGCCATAGGCGTAGAGATTGACGAAGGAGAGCGCGCGCTGATCGGTGAAGCCCGATCCGTAAAGGCGCAGCAACAGGCCGCCATATTCGGCGTGGGTATAGTCGTCCCAGCCGAGCCCGTAATGCCGGAACGTCAGCGCGGCGATGATTGCGACGGCGCCGAGCAGGGCGAGCGACAGCGCATCGGCAAGCCGCTCGACCGAGCGCGCAACGCGAGGCTGCGGCGACGTCCGCCCAGCCAAGCGCCGCCGCTCGCCGGAAGGCGAGGGCGGCGCGATGGGGGCGCTGTGGTCGAGAGCGCTTATTTCGTAGCCGCCTCAAACAATTCGGCGACGTAGTCCCAATTGATCAAGTGATCGACATAGGCCTTCAGATAGTCGGCCCGTCGATTGCGGTAATCGATGTAATACGAGTGCTCCCAGACGTCGCAGCCGAGGATCGGCACGCCGCCATGCACGAGCGGGTTCTCGCCGTTCGGCGTCTTGGTGATTGCGATCTTGCCGCCCTGCACCGCGAGCCAGCACCAGCCCGAACCGAACTGGCCCACGCCGGCCTGGACGAAGTCCTCCTTCATCTTGGCGACGGAGCCGAGATCGGCGACGATCTTCTTCTCCAGATTGCCGGGAATCTTGTCGCCCCCGCCATTCGGCTTCATCCACCTCCAGAAATGGGTGTGGTTGAAGTGCTGGCCGGCATTGTTGAAGAGCGCCTGGTTCTTGCCGAACGATCCTTTCACGATCTCTTCGAGCGACTTGCCTTCCCACTCGCTGCCCTTGAGCAGATTGTTGCCGGTGTTGACGTAAGCGAGGTGGTGCTTGTCGTGATGGTATTCGAGGGTCTCGCGCGACATGAAAGGTGCGAGCGCGTCATAGGGATAGGGAAGGTCCGGCAGGGTGAACGACATCGCCTTGCTCCTCGGGAAAAACGGGCATGACCGTCAGGTTGGGAAGTCGCAATTTAGCGCGGATGAGGCATGATGGCCAAGCGCGGCGCAAGCATGCGGCGCTGCAGTAGAGTGCAACGCCGTGCTTGCGCGCACGTCGCCCGGGGAGTTGTCCCAGGCTGGTTGCATCGACTATTGTATTGACGGGACGAGCGCAACTATCTCGCCCTCTCCGTCATATATGTTTTACAACGCAGTGCATTGCCGTAGGGGCTCCTGCGGCCGATGCGCGCGGCGATCCGAGATCGCAGAAAGGGGTGCGATGGTCCCGTTCGTGGTGCTACTGGGCATGATCGCAACGCTCTTCGGGGTGGGAGCGATCGCATTTGGCATCCCCAACAACGCGTTCGGTTTCGGCAACACGATGATCATGGCGGGCGCGACGGCCGTCTCAGCCGGATTCATCGTGCTTGCGCTAGCGGCTATCTTGCGTGCGATCGAGCGCGGCGGCCGCGCGATAGCAGCGGCGGATGAGACCGAGGCGCTGCCGGCGGAGCTGACGCGAGCCCCTTCGTCGCCGCGGCCGCCTGAGCCGGTTGCGGCGCGCGCGGAAGGCCTGCCGGGGGAGCGGGTCGAAGCGCCTCCTCCCGGGCGGTCATGGTCCGGGGAGCGCGAGGAGGGAGGTCGGGACAGCGTACGGGCGTCGGCGCCACGGCCTGCCGCATCCCTGCGCGGCGAGCGCGGTCCGATGCCGCCACCGCGAGCATCGACGCGCGCCGAGTGGCCGCGCGAGCCGATTGCGGAACCGCCGCGGTCGGCCGCTGCCCGCGATCGTGTGCCTGCGCCTTCCGAAGCAGAAGAACCGGTCGCCGCGGCGCATGCGCCTGAGGCTGCGGCCGAACCCGCCGCGCCGCCGGAGCGACGCCGTTTCTTTGCTTGGACCCGTCGGAGCGCCGGGCGCGAAGCGGCGAAACCGAATGCGGAGACGCAGCTTGAGCCAAGCTTTGGCCACGTCGATCCGGGCGCCGAGGCGGCGCATTGGGCGGATCACGGCGTGGATCGGGAGGAGCGACGGGAGCCGCCGCGCCCGACGCCGGAGCGACCACCCACGACGCGTCAGCCTCCGCCGGGCCGGGAGGAGCAAGTCGAGATTATTAAGTCCGGCACGGTCGACGGGATGTCCTATACGCTCTACAGCGACGGCTCCATCGACGCCGAATTTCCGGATGGAAAACTCCGTTTCGCCTCGATCGACGAGCTGCGCCGGCATCTCGAAGAGCAGGGGTCCTGAAAGCGCTGATCCACCCGACCTGAGCGCCGCGCGCGCATTGGCTGCGAGACAGGCTTGCGCCGGGAGAGGCAAGTTGCCGACGATTGAACGGACGCCGCAGCGGCTTGTGTTGCAAGCGGGTCCAACCACGCTCGTCCTGGACAAGGAGACCGGCGCCGCGAGTCTGCGCCGCAAGGCGTTGTTCTGGGATCGCAAACCGACCGCCATTCCGCTCGCGGATATCTGCAAGGTTGCCGTGACGCCGGCGTTCGAGCGTTCTTGCGGCTTTGCGACCTGCTACACGCTGCTCGTTTCGCGCTCAGGCAATCATTTGGAGCTGCCGCCCGCGGCCAAGGCTTCCGCAGAAGAGGCCGCGCAAGCGATCCGCGAGTTCCTGGGGCTTAGCGAGAGCCGTTAGCGAAGCGCTCACGGTCAGGGCGTGGCGCTCCGACCGGCTGCTCAGCTCGATTACAGCATCCCCGCGGCCTTGATGGCGAACGCATAGGCAAGCGCGATTTCCTTCAGGCGCTCGAAGCGGCCGGCCGCGCCCTGGTGGCCGGCTTCGAGATTGGTGCGCAGGCAGATGAGCTTGTCGCCGTTGGTGCGCGCGCGCAGCCGCGCCACCCACTTCGCCGGCTCCCAATAGGTCACGCGCGGATCGGTGAGGCCGGCGAGCGCGAGCACCGCGGGATAGGGCTGTTCCCGCACATTGTCATAGGGCGAGTAGGACAGGATGGTGTGGAGCGCCTTCGCGTCGGTGATCGGATTGCCCCATTCGAACCATTCCGGCGGCGTGAGCGGCAGCGTATCGTCGAGCATCGTGTTCAGCACGTCGACGAACGGCACCTCGGCGATCAGTGCCGCATAGAGGTCGGGGCGGGCATTGGCGATCGCGCCGATCAGCATGCCGCCCGCCGAGCCGCCCTGCGCGACGATCTTGTCGGGCGCGATGACTCGAGTGGCGATGAGATGTTCAGTCGCCGCGATGAAGTCGGCAAATGTGTTCGGCTTGGCGGCAAGTTTGCCTTCGCGATACCAGCGCCAGCCTTTGTCGGTGCCGCCGCGCACATGGGCGATCGCGTAGACGAAGCCGCGGTCGACGAGCGACAGGCGGTCGGTGTTGAACGCCGCGGGGATGGAGATGCCGTAGGCGCCGTAGCCATAGATGAGGCCGGGCGCGGTCCCGTCGAGCGGCGTGTCCTTGCGGAACAGGACCGAGATCGGGACGGTCTCGCCGTCGGCGGTCGGCGCGAACAGCCGCCGCGTCACATAGTCGGATGGATCGTGTCCGCTCGGCACTTCCCGCCGTTTGCGCAGGACCCGCGTGCGTTTCGTCAGGTCATAGTCCCACACTTCGGTCGGCGTCGTCATCGACGAATAGCCGAAGCGCAACGTGTCGGTCGCAAACTCGTAGCCGTGCTCGACGCCGAGCGAATAGGCTTCCTCGTCGAAGGCGATCGTGTGCTCCTCGCCGCTGGCGAGATGCCGCACGACGATGCGCGGCAGACTGTCGGCGCGTTCCAGCCGGATCAGCCAGTCGGCGAGCACCATATGGGAGAGAATGAATATGCCCGGGCGATGCGGGACGAGGTCGCGCCAATGGGCGCGGCCCGGGTTCGCCAGCGGCGCGACAACGAGCTTGAAGTCCTCGGCGCCGTCGGCGTTGGTGAGCAGGATCAGCGTCGGTTCGCCCGCGAAGGATGGATGATGCTCGACTTCGTAGCGCAGCGACGGCTCGCGCGGGGCGATCAGCACCGGCCCCGCCGCGGGTTCCGCGAGGTCGATCAGCCAGGCTTCCGCGGTCTCGTGATCGTGCACCGAGATTTCGGCGAAGCGGCCCGACTGCAGCCGTGAGAGTGAAACGAAAAAGCCGGCGTCCTCCGTGCGGAAGACGAGCGCATCCTCGCTCGCGGGCGCGCCGAGCCGGTGCCGGCGCACCTCGCTCGGACGATGCTGCTCATCGAGGCGGACGTAGTAGAAGGCCTGCGAATCCTGCGTCCAGACGACGTAGCCGGAGGTCTCCGGAACTTCGTCGGCGAGATCGCGCGCGGCCTCAAGGTCGCGCACCCGAGCCGTAAAGAACTCCGAACCCATTTCGTCGCAGGTCCAGGCGAGCAGGCGCTGGTCCGGCGAATGCATGCTGCCGCCGAGGTGGAAAAACGACTTTCCGGTCGCGAGCGCGTCGCCGTCGAGCAGCAATTGCTCGGCGCCGCCGTCGCGCGGCGTCCGGCAGATCAGCGGGTGCTGCCCGCCCGCGCGGTAACGCACATAATAGGCGAACGCCCCGTCGGGATCGGGAACGGTCGATTCGTCCTCTTTGATGCGGCCTTTCATCTCGGCGAACAGCGTGTCCTGCAGCGCGGCGGTGTCGGCGAGCGCCACGTCTGCGTAAGCGTTCTCTGCTTCGAGATAGCTGCGAATCTCCGGATCGAGCAGGCGCGGATCGCGCATCACGGCCTGCCAATTCGCCGCGCGCAGCCAGGCAAATTCGTCGACGCACTCGACGCCGTGCCGGATCGAGCGAACGGGCCTTTGCTCGGCGTGCGGCGGGGAGGCGGGGCGGGGAGCGCGCTCAAGCATCGGCTTTTCTCACAGTCCTTCCAACGCCGGCATCGCAACGCCTCGCGCCGCGATCGCCGGTGCGAATGATGTTCGCCAAGATTAGTCGACGCCAGCTCTCGGCGCGAACGTCAACGCGGTTCCATTCATGCAGTAGCGCAAGCCGGAAGGACGCGGCCCGTCCGAGAACACGTGACCGAGATGGGCATCGCAGGTTGCGCATCGGATTTCCGTGCGGCGCATGAACCAGGAGCGATCGACGTGCTCGGACACGGCCGTGGCGTCAATCGGAGCGAAAAAGCTCGGCCAGCCGGTGCCCGACTCGAATTTCGCCGCGGAAGCAAACAGGGACGCGCCGCAGCAGACGCACGAATAGGTTCCTGCCCGTTTCTCGTTCTGGAACGGACCGGTGAAGGCTTGCTCGGTGCCATGCTTGCGCGTGACGTAAAACTGCTCCGGTGTGAGTTGCCGCCGCCACTCTTCGTCGGATTTGACGGCTCTGGCTCGGGTGTCGGCCTTCTTGTCCATGGCGAGTTCTTCGAACCGTTCGGGAAGGATTGCCTAAAGAGGTAAGCATCATAGGACGTCGGCTCAAGTGACACCGCGGCGCGGCCGGCGCGGCGTCAATGTATCCGCCGACGCCTGCCGATACGGCGGATCGACTCTTCTTTTGCAATCGCTGGAAAATCTGCCGAACGGAGGCGGGCTGTTTATTTGCGCCTATTGTTGAACCAAAATGAGCGATTCATATTGGCGCTAAACTCGCACTCAATTTGCCGAACCGAATCTTTTATTGCCTTCCTTAGCAATGCATAGTAAAAACGATCGGTTTTTCGAATCGCTCACCTGCGTCGTCGCTCGCATTTCGTTTCGCCGCTGAGCCGGTCATTAGGACGCAGGCGTCTGGCCGAGTATAACCGGGGTCATCCATGCGAAATAATCGTGCAGCCGGCGAAAGCGCTCCCCAAAATTACATCGAGCTGACGGCCGACATCGTATCCGCATATGTCAGCAATAACAGCGTATCCGCTGGCGACATCCCCGGACTGATCAATCAGGTGCACTCGGCGCTGATGCGGGTCTCGGGCGGTCAGATCGAAGCGCCGGCCGAGCCGCTCAAGCCGGCGGTCCCGCTTAAGAAGTCGATTACGCCCGAATACATTGTCTGTCTGGAAGACGGAAAGAAGTTCAAGTCGCTCAAGCGACATCTGCGCACCCAGTACAATATGACGCCGGAGCAGTATCGCGAGAAATGGGGACTGGCGCCCGACTATCCGATGGTGGCGCCGAACTATGCGGCGGCCCGCTCGCAACTCGCAAAGCAGATGGGCCTCGGCCAGCAGCGCCGGCGGCGCAAATAGGCGCGGATTGAACGCTGCGGCCGCAGGCCCCCGCAATCCCAATCGCTCACCATCGCAGGCAAGCGGCTGCGCTGAGCGGATATTAGTCCTATGACTTGACGGCTGCGCGCGCCGGTAGTTCTTATTAATCCCTTAAATATAGATATTTAGTTGAGGAATAGAAAAACTTATCCTCCCCGCAGGCGATCAGGCTAATCTAGGTACAAAATCCTAGAGAGGTCCGTTATGGAAAGCCTGACGTCCATGTCATCGCCGGCCGAAGCGGTCGACCGAACCGGCCATACCGCGTCGGCTTGGGATCGCGACTGGCTCGTCGCTCTGGTGGCCGCGACCTTCACCGTTCCACCGCCCGAGCTCTTGTCGCCGACCCGCCGATCGGCCGCGGCTGCGTTTGCGCGCCAGGTGGCAATGTATCTGGCCCGTGTGTGCTTCAGGGCGACTTTCAGCGAGATCGGTCAGGTATTCGGGCGCGACCGTACGACGGCCGCGCATGCCTGCCGGCTGGTCGAAGAACGGCGTGACGATCCGCGCCTCGACGCCATGCTGGAGCGCCTCGAATTGCTTGCGCCGCGGCGCGGCCGCTCGGCGCGACTGGAGACCGGCGATGAGGCGCGCGAACCGCAAGGAGTCAGCCCAAGCGACCGACCGCGCGCTAGCCCAGCTGGCGACCGCCAAGCCCCCGCACGGAAAACGTCGTCCGGCCGGGGTCGATCCGGAGGCGATTGACAGGCTT
>Ga0075351_1000051_pt1 | contig 14161 bp, 16 predicted proteins | sample Sandmound_ThreeS_3_FD_120091 | JGI IMG/M metagenome (GOLD analysis project Ga0075351, IMG submission 120091) | Natural and restored wetland microbial communities from the San Francisco Bay, California, USA, that impact long-term carbon... | ecosystem: Environmental > Terrestrial > Soil >... | reverse complement strand
GTCAGGCTGCGCCGCGCGAACGATAAACGCCGCGCCGCTCGGCCGCTGCCTCGCCAGGCAAGGACTTTCCGCGCCGGGCGTTACGTAGGGACCCATGCGAGGCGCGGGATTTGTCGGCCCAGGGTCAGTGCACGTCCGCCCAGGCCTTCAGCGGGCGCAGCTGCGTCGATCGTTTATGCTTATGCGTTTCCATGCGTCGCAGCACGTTGTCGAGCACGACGATGCCTTCATGGATGAACGGGCCTTTGTTCAGCATCACGCATTCGGCGCGCTGCGCCATGGCGGCGTCGGTGAACTCGCCGCGCGAGGGCATGCCGCGCTTGACCAGGCTCTCCAGCACCTGGGTCGCCCAGATAACCGGCACATGCGCCGCTTCGCATAACCACAATATCTCTTCCTGCACCTCCGAGAGGCGCTCGTAGCCGACCTCGACGGCGAGATCGCCGCGCGCGATCATCACCGCAAAGGGATTGGCGCCGGCCGCCTGCACGATCAGGTCGGGCAGGTTGTCGAATGCGAGTTGCGTCTCGATTTTAGCGACGATCGGCATCGGCGGGCGGTCGGGCCGGCGCTTGATGATTTCGCTCTGCAGCAGCGCGATGTCCTTGGGCTCCTGCACGAAGGAATAGCTGACGATGTCGGCATGCTCGCTGATGAAGTCGAGGTTTTTCAGGTCGTCGGGCGTCAGCGGCGAGAGGCGCAACGCCGTGCCGGGAAAGTTGATGCCTTTCTCCTTCTGTAAGGGCTGTCCTTCCGGGCGGCGTCCGTACGACACGCATGACCAGGCCGTCGTTGCGCACTTCGTCGATCACGCCCTGAATCAGGCCGTCTTTGATCGACGCCGCTGCGCCGGCCGACACTTGGGTCATGACCGACGGCATCGTGCAGCTCGTCTGAAATGCGAATTCCGCGTTCTCCGCGGGTTTGCCGAAGGCAAGAAAGATACGGTCGCCGGCGGCCACGGTCTTACGGTCCGGCGGTGTTATGACGTGGCGGGTGCGGATTTTGGGCCCGGCCAAATCCATGAGCACGAGGCAGGTGCGCGCGTGCGCATGGGCCGCCGCGCGCACATTGGCGGTCATGGCCGCCCACGCCTCGGCGTCGTCGTGCGCGCAATTGATACGGGCGCAGTTCATTCCGGTGAGCACGAGGTTTTCGACATGCGCCGGATCCTCGGCGGCCCGCTTGGACAGCGTGACCAGAATGCGGGTCTCGCGACCGGCCGGCCAGGGACCGAGCACCGCCTCGGAATGACGGTGCAGCATGTCCTCGCCAAACCGAAAGTCCTCACGCCGCGGCCGCACCGGTTCACTGTTCGCGCGGCTGATCATCTGCAGATTGGCGATGACCGCGTTCAGGGTCGGCATCACGCGGGCCTCGCAACGGGCCAGCGAGGCCACGCCCCAGGGCGCCAGCGCCGCCTGCACCGGCCGGAGGTCGATGCGGCGCAAGGCCACGTAATGCGCCAGATTCTCGGCGCTCGCGCGAAAATCGTCGCGCCGAAGCATCGGCTCCCACCGGCGCATCAGCTCAGCGGCTTCTGCGACCACGGTGTCGCGAATGCGCGTCAGTTCGTCCAACAGCTCTTTGGGATCGTCGGCCAGCATGTGCTCCCACCCGTGAGGACGTGCCGAAGGAATGTGGAGGCCGTTATGACATGGGTGTGACTGTTGGCGCCCGGACTCAGCGGAGGACGAGCGGCTCACGTTGAGCGTGCAATGCCCCGGGCCATGGATAATCCTCGCGATGTCTACTTCGTTCTTGTATTGTTCTCTCAGTTGGATTATCGTTGTCGCGCTTTTTCAGATGGGGGGCATGCGATGACGCGTTGGCTCTGGACAGTGATTTTCGCGGCCTGGGTCGGCTTGGGACTCGTTGCCGCAAGCCCAACGGTTGCACAGGACCAGCGGCAGAACGAGCCGGGAAAGTTCGATTATTACGTGCTCGCGCTCTCTTGGTCGCCGTCATATTGCGAGGCGAGCGAGGAGCGACGGCCGGAGCAGCGTCGGCCCGACCCGCAATGCGGGCCGCGCCCCTATTCTTTCGTCGTCCATGGCCTGTGGCCGCAATATGAAAACGGGTTCCCCGAATATTGTCAGGTCCCGGCGCCGCGCCTCAATCGCGACATCGTCGCCGCGATGCTGGACTTGATGCCGAGCCCGCGCCTCGTATTCCGTCAGTGGGACCGGCACGGCGTCTGTTCCGGTCTCCCGCCCAGCGGCTACTTCGAAGCAGTGCGCAAAGCGCGCGCGACGATCAAGATCCCGGCCGAATTCATCGACTTGAAGGCGCCGCTCACGGTGACGCCGGCGGAGGTGGAGGACGCTTTCGTAAAGGCCAATCCTGGTCTTGCGCTGGAGGGTATCGCCGTGCGTTGCGACAAGCGGCGCCTGCGTGAGGTGCGAATCTGCCTTACCCGGGAATTCCAGTTTCAGGGGTGTCCGGAGGTTGATCGCCGAAGCTGTCGGCGCGAAAGCCTGACCATGCCGCCGGTCCGGGGCGGATAATTCCGCGACAGCGGCGCGGCGCGCGAGAAACTGCTCGGCCAAGGATGAATTGAACGCGATTTGCAGCCGGCCTTTTCCGACGCCGATAGCTCCGCGCTCGCCTGCCGGGGAGCGCGGATGAACTATCGTCACGCCTTTCACGCCGGAAATTTCGCCGATGTGTTCAAGCATGCGGTGCTTGTCCGCATCCTCCTGCATCTGCGGGAAAAGCCGGCGCCGTTCCGTGTGATCGACACGCATGCGGGGGCAGGGCTTTACGATTTGACCGGGCCGGAGGCGAGCCGCACTGGCGAATGGCGGCAGGGGATAGAGCGCGTGCGCGCTGCTCCGCTTGCTCCCGAGGCCGCTTCGCTGCTTGCGCCCTATCTTCAGGCGATCGCCGCGTTCAATCCAGGCGAAAGGCTCGTGCGTTATCCAGGCTCGCCGCTTCTTGCACTTCGCCTCATGCGGGCGCAGGACCGGCTCACCGCCTGCGAACTCGAGCCGTCGGCCAGTGCCGCGCTCGAACGCGCTCTCGCAGGCGATCCGCGCGCGACGGCGGTGGCGATCGACGGCTGGGTTGCGCTCAATGCCTATCTGCCGCCGAAGGAAAGGCGGGGGCTCGTGCTGATCGACCCGCCTTTTGAACAGCCGGACGAGTTTTCGCGGCTGGCGCACACGATCGTGAAGGCTTGGCGCAAGTGGGCGACCGGCGTCTACATGCTCTGGTATCCGATCAAGGATCGGCGCGCCGTCGGGGCCTTTGCAGGCGCTTTGGCGGCGAGCGGGACGCCGAAGATTCTACGGGCGGAGCTCGCCGTCGGCGCGGGCGCCGGCGAACTCGAGGCAGCCGGACTGGTCATCATAAATCCGCCGTGGCGGCTCGCCGAAGAACTGAAAATCCTGCTCGATCCGCTCGCCCGCGTTCTCGTGCGCGGCCCAGGCGGCGGGTATCGCCTCGATTGGCTGCGAGGTGAAGCTTAGGATGATTCCACCAGGGCGGTGCGCGCCCTCTTGTGGACCGCGGCCTCTATGTTAGTCTTTACTGGGGCTTTGGCGTTCCATCCCTGCGGGAAGCGATGGAGCAAAACGAAGCGGATGAAGGCCGATGCTCCCTCGGTCTGCAAATGCAGCCGGGCCGTCGCGCCGTGAGGGCCGACGGTAAGCGTGGGATTAGGAGCGTCCCGATGGCAATGGGCGGTACGGTCAAATTCTTCAATAGCGAGCGTGGCTACGGGTTCATCAAGCCGGATGACGGCGGCCGTGATGTCTTCGTGCACATTACCGCGGTGGAGCGCGCGGGACTTAAGACGCTCAACGAAGGACAGCGCATTACCTTCGATGTGGAGCCCGACAAGAAAGGGAAGGGGCCAAAAGCCGTCAATCTCGTCGTTTCCTGACCTTTCGCCTTCGCGCTTCGCTCGTCCGTATATTGGAACGTGCGGAGCGCCCGCTTCACCGCGCGGTCGACTGGAAAAGCAGCGCTGACGGATGCCGGCTTTCGCCAAGTTGGCGTACGGCGTAAGCGTGCGCCGCTACGAAATTACGGGCGACGGCGGTGGGTCACAGCGCGGGCTCAGGCAGGCCGGCCGCCCTACAGGCTGCGCTCAGCGTATTCAGCATCAGGCAGGCGATCGTCATCGGCCCGACGCCGCCGGGCACCGGCGTGATCGCGCCGGCTACATCCGACGCCTCGGCGAAGGCGACGTCGCCGACCAGCCGGGTCTTGCCGCCATCGGCCGGGACGCGGTTGATCCCGACATCGATCACGGTCGCCCCCGGCTTGATGAAGTCGCGCTTGACGAATTCGGGCCGGCCGATCGCAACGAAAAGCAGGTCAGCGCGGCGCGCTACCGCGGCCAGGTCGCGCGTGCGGGAATGAGCGACCGTCACCGTGGCGTTCTCGGCGAGCAACAGGTGGAAGAGCGGCTTGCCGACGATATTGGAGCGGCCGATGATCACCGCTTCCATTCCGGCGAGCGATGGATGGACGGACTTGGCAAGCCTGACGCACCCAAGCGGCGTGCACGGCCGCAGCCCGGGCAGGCCGGTCGCGAGCAAACCGGCCGTCAGCGGATGGAAGCCGTCGACATCCTTGGCCGGAGCGATCGCTTCGATCACCTTTTGCGGATCGATCCGCGGCGGGAGCGGGAGTTGCACCAGAATCCCGTGCACCGCGGGATCGGCGTTGAGTTGCGCCACTTTCGCCAGCAGATCGCTTTCGGAAACCGTTTCAGGCAATTTGTGGAGCGAGGAGCGCATGCCGGTGGCGGCGGTTTTCGCCGTCTTGTTGCGGACATAAACCTCGCTGGCCGGGTTGCTGCCGACCAGCACCACCGCGAGCCCCGGTTCGAGGCCATGCTCCTTGTGCAACCGCGCGACCTCGGCGCCGATCTTCGCGCCGAGTTGGGCCGCGATGGCCGTTCCATCGATGCGCCGCGCGCTCATGTCGCCTGTCCCCCCGCAACCGCCCCGAGCGCGATCGCAAGCTCGGGTCCGGTTCCGCTGATCCTAACCCTCTTGATCCGCGCGCTCTCGCCCGCGACGATCGTGATCCGTCTCGGGGCGACCCGAAACGCCTTGGCGAGGAGCGCGATGAGGGCGGCGTTGGCGGCGCCGTCGCTCGGCGCCGCGCGCACCCGGGCCTTCAATACTGCGCGGCCGTCGGCCAGCGTTTCGACGCCGTCGATCGCATCGCTTCCGCCGCGCGGGGTCAGTCGCACCGTGACGATGAGGCCGTCGTCGACGATCGCCCACGGCGCACAGCGGTCCGCTGATCTCAAATGAAGGCTCGGGCGATATTTGGCAGAATGACCGATTGAATGAACACAATGATCAGGATGACGATCACGGGCGAGACGTCGATGCCGCCCAGATTGGGCAACAGCCGCCGGATCGGCGCCAATACCGGCTCGGTGATCCGATAGAGGAATTCCGCGATCATCGCCACCGCGCCATGGCGCGTATTGACGACATTGAATGCGACCAGCCAGCTCAGCACGGCGGCCGCGATCAGGATGTAAACATAGATTGTCAGCAAATAGCTGATGAAGCCTAACAGTTCGAGCATGGCGGGTTCTCGGGTCCAAACTAGTGAGGTTTAGCCATCCCGCCGCGGTGCGGCAAGCGTCTCAGGTCCGCAGTACGGTTTGGCGCGGGCGTACGGTCGCGACGCATTGTCGCCCTGACCACGCCGGCGTGGGCCGCTCGGCGGGTCAGAGATAGCTCCACCACCATTCGCGCCGGCGCTGCTTGAGCGCGGCAAACCACCGGCAAGGTGGATAGAGCGCGATGACGACGAACAACCATACGCCATAGACGCCCGCGAGACTCATGCCGTACCCCGCCGGCTTGCCGGAGAACGAGCCGAAGAGCCACGAGGCGTCGCCGAACACCGCCGCCGCGAAAGCGATCGCCAGCGCGTGGATCAGGAAAATGTGCACGACATAATAGAAAAACGGAACGCGCCCGAAGATGGTGAGCCAGCTTGCCGCGCGTCCGCGCGCATCGGTAAAGGCGGCGAGCAGGATAAGCGCTGGCCCCAGAGTCATCATCAGGTACAGCAGCGAGGGCGGATATTTCTCGCAATTGACGAAGGACAGCGCCGTGGCGAGCGCGCCGTTTTGGCCCTCCCACGCCCCCGGATCGCCATAGAGGTTGGTGGCCCGCAGCAAAACAAAGCCTGCCGTGAGGGCAAGCCCGAGTCCAATGAGCCAGCGGCGGCGCGTCGCTTCGTCGAGCTGCATCACCGGGCCGAACGCGTAGCCCGCGGCCATCACGCCCGCCCAGGGGATGAGCGGATAAAGTGCAAACAGCCTCGTCCCGTTGCCGACATACAGTAGGCCGGGTTGATGCACCAAGTTCCATACGAAACCAGCCGGGCCGAATTGCTCCGCGAGAACGCCGTCGAGCAAATTGTGCCCGGCGATCATCGCTAATCCGATGCCGGCGATCGCCCAGCGTGGCAGAAACACGAGCCCCGCCAACACCACCATCGATGCGCCGATCACCCAGATCACCTGGGCCGTGAAGTGGGTGAAATCGAAGTTGAAAGTCCAACCCAGGCGCACGATCGTGAACTCGACCAGCATGAGCCAGAAGCCGCGCGTCAGCAAAAAGCGGCTCACCGCGCCGACGCTGCGACCGCGCGCGCCATAGAGATAAGCCGAGAGCCCCGCGAGAAAGATGAACACCGGCGCGCAGAAATGAGTAATCCAGCGGGTGAGGAACAGCGCCGGTTCGGCGACATCACGTGGATTGGCGCCGCTTGTCCCGAAAAAATCGCGCGTGTGATCGAGCGCCATCAGCACCATGACGAGGCCGCGCAACAGATCGATCGAGTCGAGGCGCTGCAGGCCGACCGCGCTCTGCGCCGGGGTGCGCTGACCCGGAGCGCCTGCGAGAACCGTCGCGGCGCTGTCATACGCCGTAAAGCGGGGCACGGTCATCAATGCCTTCCTTGCGAGCCAGGAGTCTTAGAGGCTCGAACCAATCCGCCGTCAACCGAAGGAGCGAAGCCGATGAGCGACAGCGAGATCGATGCGGTTCGTGCGCTGCTTAGTGCGAAACCGAGGCCCGCCGGTTTTGCCGAGCGGCGTCAGCGCATCGACGAAGTCGGCTCGGTCTGGCCCACCGCCGCCGACATCAGGCTCGATGCGGTTGATCTTGATGGTGTTCCCGGCGAATGGTCGATCGCTCCGGGGAGCGATCCCGCGCGTGTTCTGATGTTTTTCCACGGTGGAGGTTATTGCTCCGGCTCGATCCTGAGCCATCGCCGGATGGTGACCGAAGCGGGCCGGGCGGGCGGCGTGCGGACCCTGGCGGTCGGCTATCGGCTCGCGCCGGAACATCCGTTTCCGGCGGCGCTGGAGGACGCGACGACGGCGTGGCGCTTCCTCCGTATGCAGGGCATTGCGGCTAACAACATCGCGATCGGCGGCGATAGCGCGGGCGGCGGTCTCACGATCGCCCTGCTCAATCGCCTGCGCGACGCCGGCGAGGAGCTTCCCGGCTGCGGCTGGCTGGTGTCGCCGTGGACGGATCTCACGATGTCCGGCGCGACGTTCGGCGCCAAGGATTCCGTCGATCCGCTGATTCACAAGGAGTACCTTCAGGAACTCGCCGACGCCTATATCCCCGCCGGGATGGACCCGAAGGATCCGCGCGTCTCCGTTCTCTATGCCGACCTCAAAGGCCTGCCGCCGCTGCTCATCCAAGTCGGTTCGGACGAGACGCTGCTCGACGACGCCACGCGCTTTGCCGCCACGGCAGGCGCGGCCGACGTCTTCGTCACGCTCGAAATCTGGCCGCACATGATCCATGCATGGCCGCTGTGGAACGCGCGTCTCGAGCCGGGCCGGCGCGCCCTCGCCAGCGCGGGCGCGTTTATTCGTCGGCACTTGTGAGCCACACGAACGCCGCTAATCGAACACCACGATTTGCCGCACCGCTTCGCCTCTTTGCAGGCGGTCGAAACCTTCATTGATGTCGTCGAGGCGCAGGCGATTGGAGAGCAGCCGGTCGATGGGAAGACGACCGCGGCGAAACAGCCCAAGATACCGCGGCAAATCGCGCAAGGGCACCGATGTGCCGATATAGCTGCCCTTCAGCGTGCGTTCTTCCGCGACCAGACTGACCGCCGGCACCGGGAGGACTGCGTTCGGCGGCGGAAGGCCCGCCGTGATCGTCGTGCCTCCGCGCCGGGTGATGCGATAGGCGAGTTCCAGTGCCTTTACCGAGCCCGCCATTTCCAGCGCGAAATCGACGCCGCCGCGGGTCGCCGCGCGAATCTTGTCCACCACGTCGGCATCGCCCGCTGCAAACTGGTCCGTGGCGCCGAGCTGACCGGCGAGCCCTAGTTTTGCCGGCGAGAGATCGACGGCGACGATGCGCTCGGCTCCGGCCGCAATCGCGCCGAGCAACGCCGCAAGCCCGACGCCGCCGAGCCCGACCACGGCGACGGTCGAGCCCGCGGTGATGCGCGCCGTGTTGACGACCGCGCCGACCCCGGTCAGCACCGCGCAGCCGAACAAGGCGGCGTTGTCGAGGGGGAGATCGGGATCGATTTTGACGACTGAGCGGCGCGAAACGGTCGCGTATTCGGCAAAGCACGACACGCCGAGATGGTGGTTCAGCGGAACGCCGTTGCGTGAGAGGCGTCGTGCGCCCGACAACAAGGTGCCGTTCGTATTTGCGACCGCCGCCGGCTCGCACAAAGCGGGGCGGCCGGTTGCGCACGGCTCGCAATGCCCGCAGCTCGGCACGAATACGAGCACGACGTGATCGCCCTTTTTCAGGTCGCCGACGCCGGCGCCCAGCTCCTCCACCACCGCGGCGGCCTCGTGGCCCAATGCCATCGGCGTCGGCCGCGGCCGGCTGCCGTCGATCACGGAGAGATCGGAGTGGCAGAGGCCGGCGGCGGCGATCTTCACCAGCACTTCGCCGGGACCCGGGGGCGCCAGGTCGACCTCGGAAATCGACAGCGGCTTCGAAACGGCATAGGGCGCCGGCCGGCCCATCTCCTCCAGGATGGCAGCGCGAATCTTCATGGCAGCGACCTCATTGCTTTGCGTTGGAACTCGTCACCACGCCGCGCTCGATCACATACAGCGTATCGATCAAGTCAGCGGAGTGGACATAGTCGGATTCGGACAACAAGACGGATACGCCGGTCGCGCGCAGCGCGGCGATTGCTTCGACGATCCGGCGCGCCAGCGCCGGCGCAACGCCTTCGAACGGTTCATCGCATAGCAGCAGCCGCCGGCCGCAGGTCAGAGCGCGAGCAAGCGCGACCAGCTTCTGTTGACCGCCGGAAAGCTGCGAGGCGCGGCGCGCGGCGAATTCGCGGACCTCGGGAAGAATTGTATAGACGAAGTCGAGGCGGTCCTTGATCGCAGGCTCTTTGTTTGCCCAAGCCGGGAGCAGGACATTTTCTTCGACGGTCAGTTCCGGGACGAGCCGGCGATCCTCCGGCATGTAGCCGATGCCGAGTCCCGCCCGCCGCTGCGGGGCAACCGACCGCAAGTCTTGATCGACAAACGTCATTGTCCCCGCGCGCACCGCCAAGAGGCCCATGATTGCGCGCATCAGCGTCGTCTTGCCGGCGCCGTTGCGGCCGATGAGCCCGACAAAGGCGCTTTGCGCAATCGAGAGCGCGACATCGTTAAGCACCGGAGAGCCGGCGATATCGACATTGAGCCCGTGAATGTCGAGCGTCGCGCTCATGCGTGCCCCCGCTCTCGCCGGTGCAACTCGGCCCCCACGACGAACCGCCGCACATCGGCGTCGACGAACACGTGCGCTGGTTCGCCGTCGGCGATGACGCGGCCGTCGTAGAACGCGATCACCCGCTCGGCGTATCGCTCGACGACCTCCATGTCGTGTTCGATGAACAGGACGGTGGCCTCGGCGGCGCGCGCGGCGTTCAACACGAGGTCCATCAGCGGAAATTTCTCCTCGGCGCTGATGCCGCTGGTCGGCTCGTCGAGCAGCAGCGCCGCCGATTGTCCGATCATCGCAATCGCGATGTCCAGAAGCTTGCGCTGGCCCTGCGGCAACTCGGTCGTGTTGCGATGGACCAGCGCGTCAAGGCCCACGCGGGCAAGAATACGCTCGGCCTCCTCGATCTGCGCCTGCGTTCGCAATTGCGCAAACGCCGAGGGGAAGGCTCCCGCCGCGGCGGCGAGCGCCACCAGCACGTTGTCGCGCACGGACAGATTGGGGAAAAGCTGCGCCACCTGGAACGAACGGCGGATGCCGAGACGGGTCACCTCGCGCGGCGGCAGCCGCGTGATGTCCTGTCCGCGAAAGTAGATCGCGCCGTCGTCCGGCTTCAGATAGCCGGTGACGATATTGACGAAGGTCGTCTTGCCGGCGCCGTTCGCCCCGATGATTCCCACCGTTTCGTGCGGGCGGATTTCGACCGACACATTGTCGGCCGCCGTCACGGCGCCGAAGCGCTTCACCAGCCCGCGGGCGGAGATCAGCGATCCGTTCACGCCGTTTCTCCTTTGCGCTTCCGGGAGAACAGCGACCACAGACCCGACGGCAGAAACAGAATCACCGCGAGCATGGAAAGTCCGACCACCATCTGCCAGGTATAGGGCGAATACTCGAGCGCGAAGCTGCGGATCGCCTCGAAGATCGTCATTCCGAGCAAAGGCGCCGCGACATGTCCGGTGCCGGAGAGGATGGCGACGAAAACGAACTCGCCCGATGTGGTCCAATAGGCGAGTTCGGGATCGATGTGTCCGGCCGCCAGCGCCACAAGCGCGCCGCCCAGTCCGCCCATGGCGGCGCCGATCACATAGACGAGGTGCAGAACCCGCGTCACCGACGCGCCAAGATACTCGACGCGAATTTCGTTGGTGAGAATCGCCTGGCTGATGACGCCGGCATAGGACCCGACGAAGCGATGCAGCGCCATGGCGCTGCCGCAGGCGAGCGTCACCGTCAGCATATACAGCAGCAAGCGGCTCTGCTGCGCGCCGACCTTGAAGCCGAAGAAACTCGGGGGCGACAGGTTGAAGCCATCGGTCGAGCCGAGCGCGGACGAGCGCACGAGAATCCCGTAGAGGATCATCGAGAGGGCAAGGCTCAGCATCGCGAAAAAAATTTCGCGATAGCGCGCCATCACGAAGCCGAGGACGAAGCCCGTGGCGGCGGCGACAATGCTGCCGAGAAGCGCAAGCACGAGCGCATCCGTCAATCCGAAAAAGTTCGTCGCGAGCCCCGCTGCATAAGCGCCGAGACCGTAGAACAAGCCCTGGCCGAACGACACGAGACCAGCGCGCATCATGATCACGAGACCAAGCACGACGAGCGCCTTGGCGAAAGCGACGGTCAGCATGAACACCGCCCACGCCGGTAGGAACGGACCAACGGCCAGTAACGCTACCAGCGCCACTCCGAGTGCGGGAACAGTCCCCCATCGCATGATCAGATCTTTCGCGCGGCGGCGCGGCCGAACAGCCCTTGCGGCCGCACCGCAAGAACCGCCGCCATCACCGCATAAATGACGAACAGCTCCACCTCGGGCCAAAGGTGGACAGCGGCCGCGCGCGCCAGTCCGACGATCAGCGCGCCGAGCGCCGCGCCTTCGACGCTGCCGAGTCCGCCGATCACGCTGACCGCGAAAGCAAGCACGATCACGTCGACGCCGATGCCAGGGGCGACGGAGATCGCCGGGGCGGTGACCGCGCCGCCGATCGCCCCGAGAATTGCGCCGATGACGAAGGTCGCCGTGAATATGCGGCCGACATTGATGCCCATCGCCGTCGATATTTCGCGATCGTGGATCACCGCCAGGAGAAGCTTGCCGCGCCGCGTGAAGTTGAGCGCCCAGAACGCGAGGCCGCCGATCAGAAGCGCAAGCGTGAGCAGGGCGAAGTCGTAAGTCGCAAAGGCGATGCCGCCGATCGAGACACGGCCGAGGAGTTCATATGGCTGCGGGGCGAAGTAGGGGTCGACGCCCCAGATCAGCTTGATCACGTCCTCGAGGACAAGAAAAACCGAATAGGTGACGAGGACGAGAATGACCTCGTCGCGTCCATACATCGGACGCAGGAGGCCGCGCTCAATGAAAAAGCCGGCGACGGCGCCGATGCTTATCCCCGCGACGAAAAGCACGAAATAGGCGCCCGCCACGGGATGCGCGCCGGCGAGGTAGGCGCCGATGGCGGAGGATGCTGCGTAGGCGCCGAGCGCATAAAAACTGCCATGCGCGATGTTGAGGATTTTCATCACGCCGTACGTCAGCGTAAGGCCCAACGAGACGATGAAAAGCCACGAGAAATAGGTCGTGCCGTCGACGAGGATGGCGGAAAGCTTCTGCATGTCAGGCCAACGGACGGGAAGGCGTCAACGCCGAAGTCTTCTCGTCATCATCCGCATGAGCGGATGATCCAGTCATTGCGGCGTCGACGATTGAAATCGCACGGCTGAAGCCCGCGTCGTGCTCCGCATGCGCGGAGCTCGACGGAGCAAGGGAAGTGACACGGCGAAAGGTCAAGCCCGGGCAAACGGCATTTATCAGTCGTATTCCGGGCTCTGGTGCAGGCCGCGGGGTCGGCATCAGGGGCACTTTGCGCCCTTGAAGCCTCCTTTGATCCAATCTTCGCTCTTGACCCCGTCCGGCGGATTGACGCACTCGGCCGCATACACGGTGACGTCGGTCATGGTCGGCTGGCCGCTCGCCGCATCGTATTTGAAACGGCCGTAGGCGGTCGATTGGATCGCCTGGTGGCCTTTGCCGATCTTCATGTCCACGGTGCCGCTCGGAGTCTCGAAGCTCAGGCCTTCGAAGGCGGCGATAACGGCTTCGTCGCTCGGCCGTCCCGGCTTCCCGGCCGCCGCCTTTTCGGTCGCTGCTTTGAGGCCGAGAATCGCCTGCGCCATCTTGTAGGAGGGATAGGTCGGCGGCGTGCCGTAACGCTCGGTATAGGCCTCGCGGAACCAGCGATTAAGCGCATTGTCGGGGGCGTACACGCCATGCGGACCGCGTCCGCCGAGGATCGCGCCACTCGGAATCTGCGACGCCAGCCGGTACATGGCGGTTTCGCCGCATGTCAGGACGACGTTGCGATCATCGAATATGCCGCGCGCCTTTCCCTGCAGCACCAGCGCTTCCATGTCGCCGCCCCAGAAGCTGGAATGCACGGCGTCCGGTTTATCGACCAGCAGGGCGGAAATTTCAGCGCCGTACTGACCGGCCAAAAGCTTCGGGAACTGCTCGGTCGTGATCTTGGTGCCGGGCTTGAGCGCCTCCACCGACGCCTTGAAGTCGTTCCAGGAATCCTGACCCCAGGCGTAATTCTGGTTGATGCCGGCGATGCTCTTGGCGTTGGGATTGCGCGCGAGCAAATAACGCGCCGCGGCGACGTTATCCATGGTCGCGGTCGCGCCGGTGCGGAACAGGTATTTGTAGTTTGCGTCCTCAAAAATGCGGGGCGTGCCGCAATCGAAGAAGATCGTGATTTTCTTGAGTTCGTCGGCGAGCGGCGCGATCGCGAGACAATCGCCGGACGAGATGTATCCGATCACGGCGTCGACGTTCTGCCGCTGAACCAGGTTGCGATACTCGGTCACCTGCTTGGTGGTGCCGCCCGCCTCGTCGACAATCACCGGCTCGATCGGCACGCCATTGATGCCTTTCTTGTCGTATGGCGCCGGGACCTTCCCGGCGTTGAGCGCTTCAATCAGCAACTCGGCGGCATTGCGCGCGGGAACGCCGAATGGGCCGGCGGCGGCGCCCGAAAGAAACGTCACGATGCCAAGCTTGTAGGGGGCTTGTTGCGCTTGCTGATCTTGTTGAGCCGCCAGCGGACTGGCGGCGACCATGGCGGCGACGACCAACGCAAAGCCGAGGCGGCGCGGGCATTTCATCAGAGTAACCTCCCTCGTATTCCACTCGCTCTGACTGACAAGCCGCGTGACGCGACCCGACGCGAGCAAGTTGTAGATTAGTTGACCGTCAATCGAACGACGCTGCGGCGCGCCGATCGATTTACGGATCGAAAGATCGAGCTTCGATTGTGCATCGATGCCGTTTGCGGTCAACGGGTCAACAGCGCGCAGCGCTCCGCGTGCGCTGCGCCGCAACCGGGCTCTTACCAATTCACCGAGACGTATTGCGTCTCGAGAAACTCCATCAGGCCTTCGTGCGCGCCCTCGCGGCC
>Ga0075351_1000050_pt1 | contig 14222 bp, 7 predicted proteins | sample Sandmound_ThreeS_3_FD_120091 | JGI IMG/M metagenome (GOLD analysis project Ga0075351, IMG submission 120091) | Natural and restored wetland microbial communities from the San Francisco Bay, California, USA, that impact long-term carbon... | ecosystem: Environmental > Terrestrial > Soil > Wetlands... | reverse complement strand
GGCGAGCCCGTTCTTCATCGGCACGATGGTGGGACGGCCGGCACCGGCGCACAGCGCGATGTGATCGAAGCCGAGCGCAAACGCATCCTCGATGCCGAACGTGCCGCCGAAGCGCACGCCGCCGAACATCTTGAATTCGCCGCGCCGCTCCAGCAGCAACCGCACGAGTTTGAGGAAATTCTTATTCCAGCGGACCGTGATGCCGTATTCGGCGACGCCGCCGAAGCCGGCCATCACCCGCGAGCTAAGGTCGTCTTCGAGCGAAGCAATGTCCCGGACCGGCCGAAACGCGCTGCGCTTGCCGTCGATTGCTGCGCCGGAAATGTCGGGCGGCAGCGGCTCGATCTTCAGCCCGTCGATCGCGACCACGGCGTGGCCGTCGTTCATCAGATGATGGGCAAGCGTGAACCCGGCCGGCCCGAGGCCGACGACAAGCACGGTGCGCCCGCTCGCGGGCTTCGGCAGCGGCCGGCGAATGTTGAGCGGGTTCCAGCGGGTGAGCAGGGAATAGATTTCGAAGCCCCAGGGAAGGGCGAGCGTGTCTTTGAGCGTGCGCGTCTCGATCTGCGGAATATCGACCGGGTCCTGCTTCTGGTAGATGCACGACTTCATGCAGTCGTTGCAGATGCGATGGCCGGTCGCCGCGCACATCGGATTGTCGATGATGGCGATCGCAAGCGCGCCGATCGTTTCGCCGCGCGCCTTGACGAGGTTCATCTCGGAGATTTTTTCCTCGAGCGGGCAGCCGGCGAGCGCGACGGCGAATTCGTTCCGCTTGAATCCGCCGCTCTTCTCCGTCAGCCCCTTCGCACAGCTGTCCTTGCCCTGATTGTGGCACCAGATGCAGTAGTTCGCATGATCGAGCGCGCCGACAAGGTCCATGCCGGGATCGGTGAGGGCGAATCCTTCGCGGCGGCGGCGGTGATGCTCGGGCAGCTTGAGCATGGTGACGCCGTCGACGACTTCGGTTTCGACCGGCACGAGCCGCATGGGATCGACCTTGCCCGGCGCTTTGAACAGCACGCCGGTCTTGTGGCGGTGCTGGCCTTCTGAAGTGTGGGTCGCCCAGGCGGCGTATCGCGCGGCGACGTCGAGGGCGTCCGCGTGCTCGCTCTCCTTGTCCAGGCGCGCGGCGACCCATTCGGCGAAACGGAGTTCGGTAAGTTCGCCGCCGATAAGCGCTTCGACCTCGCGGCGCAGCGCGTCGCCATCGAAGGATGGCGCGACCTGTGGGCCATATTTCTTCATCGCGCGCCGCTGCACGAACAGCCGCTTCACCGAATAGAGCGGGCTCAGCGTATCGTGCCGGGCTCTCAGTGCATGCAATTCCGATCGTATTCCGAACAACTCACCAATGAAGTCTTCAAGGTGAGGCGCAAGCGCGATGATGAGTTCGGACTCGTCCTTGCCGGCGACGGCGTCCGGCGCCGCGCGCGCGGCGAGAAGCTGATCATGCAGAGCGGCGTCCGCCTCGCGCAAGAAGGCGACGAACGCGGCATCGAGCCGCGCGAGACCGTCGCGGCGATACAGGTCATCAAAGCGCGCGCCAAAGCCGAGCGCCAATTCTGGCGGCAGGGCTAGATCCTGGACCGGATCGGTCTTCGTAATACGCGCTGACTGAGCGAGTGAATTCATCGTTTGTCTGCTTTCAACATCGATTACTTCTCATAACAAATCAAAAAATGCAAAAGGGCCCCTGCGGGCCCCTTTGATGAAGATCTGGCCGATAAGCGCACGATTTATTCAGGCCGCTCGTGGGTCGCTAGCTGGCAAGCATGCCCGCTTTGCCCTTCGACCAGCGCTGAAACTCCGTTTCCAGAAGTTCGACATGCTCGACTTCCTCGGCGGCGAGCTCGCGATAGAGCTCCTGTTCGGCGGAACCCGGGGGCACGCTGCCGGCGCGGTCGGTGAAGAAGGCGACGGCGCGCTTTTCGAAGGCGATCGCGGTGCGGAACAGCGTGTCCGGATCGTCGATCTTGCCCTCGACGCCGGCCTGGACCGCGGCGAGATCGACGCGGAAGCCGTCATTCGGATCGGGAACACTGACATGGTAGCGCCGCGACAGCGTCTCCATGTGCTCATGCTCCATCGCCGAAAACTTGGTGAACAGCGCCTTCAGCACCGGGTCGGCCACCTGCTCGGCGGCGCGATTATAGAAGGCCTGTCCGCCCAGCTCGATCTGGAACGCGATGCGGATCGCGTTCAGGCCCGACTGGTCGGAAATGCCGGGACGGTCCAGCATCTTGAGCTGACCGCCGCAAAACGGGCACATCCCGTAGGGGAATGCAAAGCCTTCGCTGACTTTGGCGCAGCTTTCGCAACGCCACTGCAGGGTCGCATCTGCGCAGCAGATATAGGACTCATCTGTTTCCAGCGGCTGGTGGCACTTCGGACATTCGCCGGTTGCCATGGTTTGAACCCCTTTCTCTAAAATATCCGCGCCATTCGAGCGAATGCGCGTTTCCGGCCGACAATTCGGCTGACGCAAGAACTCCGGCTCTACGTCAGCCCGCAGCGAGTTCGTGAAACTCGCTTGCTTGCGCTCGCATCTATTCGGCGGTGTGTGTCTCGCGCCGAAAAAATGCTTCTCCCACTTGCCGCCGGACGCGACGCGCGACAATGCGCGTCCGGCCATTTCACGCGCTGCCGGTCATTCGGCAGCGGGCGCGCTTGCGGCGCCCTGGTTCTGCGCTGTGGGCGCTGCCTCCGGCCGAACGCCGACCGGCGCGCCCGGGACGAACGCGTCGGCGTCCGCCTTCGTCACCGGCCACATCGCCTTGCCGCTCTGCAGCCAAGCAGCCATCGACTTCGCGGCGCGGCGGCCGGCGCCCATGGCGAGGATCACGGTCGCGCCGCCGGTCACGATGTCGCCGCCCGCGAACACGCCCGGCAGGTTGGTGGCCTGCGTCTCGTTGTCGGCGGAGATATTGCCCCACTTGTTGAGGCCGAGGTCCGGCGTCGCCTGGCCGATGATCGGGTTGGGCTTGGTGCCGAGCGCATAGATGACGGTGTCGCAGTCGAGCTCGATGAACTCGCCGGTCGGCACCGGCTTGCGGCGGCCGCGTTCGTCGGGCTCGCCGAGCGTCATCTTCTCCACCTTCATGCCGCGCACATTGCCGTCGGCATCGACCAGGATTTCCACCGGCGTGTGCAGGAAGAAGAACTCGATGCCCTCTTCCTTGGCGTGGCGCAACTCCTCGATGCGCGCCGGGGCTTCCGCCTCCGACCGCCGGTAGACGCAGCGCACCGTGGGGACGCCGAGGCGCTTGGCGACGCGCAGGCAATCCATCGCGGTATTGCCGGCGCCGATCACGACCACGCTCTTGCCGACGCTGATCGGCGTATCGAGGAACGGGAAACGGTCGCCGCCCATGAGATTGACGCGGGTGAGGAACTCGTTCGCCGAATAGACCTGGCCCGCGAACTCGCCCGGGATGCCGAGGAAGGACGGCGCGCCGGCGCCAGCCGCAACGAACACGGCGTCGTAACCCATCTTTCCCATGAGATCGGGCAGGGTGAAGGTTTTGCCGATAACCTTGTTGTTTTCAAACCGCACGCCCATGTCCTTCAGGCGTTTGATCTCGCGGTCGATGATGTCGCGCGGCAGGCGGAAGCTGGGAATGCCGTATTGCAGCACGCCGCCCAGCACGTGCAACGCCTCAAAGACGGTCACCGTGGCGCCGAACCGGACCAGATCGGCGGCGGCCGACAGGCCGGCGGGCCCCGAGCCCACGATCGCCACCTTGCCGAGCGGATGTTCGATCACCGGTGGAACCGCCTTGGGCGGATGCGCGTGATCGCCGACAAATCGCTCGAGCCGGCCGATCCCCACCGCTTCGAGCTTCCGCCCTTTGTTGCGGACGAGAATGCATTGCGATTCGCATTGCGTCTCCTGCGGGCAGACGCGGCCGCAGATCGAGGGGAAGATGCTCGATTGGTAAATCGTCTCCAGCGCGCCATCGACGTCGCGCACCAGGACCTTGCGGATGAAGGTCGGAATGTCGATGCCGACGGGGCAGCCAGCGATGCAGGTTGGCTTGGCGCATTGGATGCAGCGCTCGGCCTCGCGCAGCGCGTCGGCAATCGAATAGCCGAGGTTGACTTCCTTGAAGTTCTGCGCGCGCTCATGTGCGTCGCGCTCCGGCATCTTCACCTGCTCGGCCTCGAGCGCGGAGAATTTCTTGTAATTGCGCTTGCCGTCGATGATCAGCGTCTTTTCCACTTGGCAGACGTGATCGAAGTCCTCGTTGGCCTGCGTTTCTTGGCGTTTGAAGCGCTTCTGGCGCGTCAGCAGTTCCTTGAAGTCGACCTGGTGGCCGTCGAAGTCCGGGCCGTCGACGCAGGCAAACTTCACCTCGCCGCCCACGGTGACGCGGCACGAGCCGCACATGCCGGTGCCGTCCACCATGATCGTATTGAGCGAGACCATGGTCTTGACGCCGAACGGCCGCGTCGTCTCGACGCAGGCATTCATCATCGGCATCGGACCGATGGCGATCACGAGATCCGGCTTGTCGTTTTCCAGCACGTCCTGCAACGCCGCCGTGACGAAGCCGGGCCGGCCATAGCTGCCGTCATCGGTGCAGATGATCAGGTTGTCGGAATAATTGCGGAATTTGTCTTCCCAGAACACCAGGTCCTTGTTGCGGAACCCCATGATGGCGGTGGTGCGATTGCCGGCCGCCTTGAAGCCACGCAACTGCGGATATACCGGCGCGACGCCGAGGCCGCCGCCGACCAGCACGACGTGGCCGACTTTCCCGATGTGCTGCGGCAGGCCGAGCGGGCCGACGAAGTCCTGGAATTTATCGCCTTCGTTGAAGTCGTCGCGCATCTCGTGCGTCGTCTTGCCGAGGGTCTGCACGACCAAGGTTATGGTGCCGCGCTCGCGGTCATAGTCGGCGACCGTCAGCGGGATGCGCTCGCCACCGTCGTAGAGGCGCAGCATTACGAAATGCCCGGGCAGCGCCGATTGCGCGATGTCAGGTGCATGGACCTCCCACAGGAAGGTCGTGTCGGAAAAGGCTTCACGGCGAACGATCGGATACATTCGTCACCTCGATTGGGCGCGCGTGGGCTCTTTGTTATGGCCTGCCGGACGGGTGTCCGCCCGGCTGCGACGGGGGTTGGACGGCCTCGCCCGGCGTCAAGCTGCAGGCGGGCCCACGTGGTTCATAATGGTGCATAATGCCCTGAGGGCGTCACGTCCAGCGTTCCTTTAGTTATTTGTTCCGCCGCCGATGTTCCATCCCGCAAGGGTTGGAATTCCTGCCTATTCGGGCTCGTCCTGATGCAATATAAATCATGTCGCAGAGTTGCCGCTGCCAGGCTCCCGGTCACAGTTTTTGGCCGGGAAGGGTAAGGCTGCACGCTCGTGCAGTCGGTGCGCCGTAGCCCAAGGGACGCATCCGCTAGATGCATTCCGATGGCAGATTCGTTTGCCTGGTTCACTGCGATGTCGCGGACGCTCGCCTATGTTTCGTCCAAGTTTGCATGTCAAACGCCGCGTATAGCCCAGTGTCGAACCCTAAAAGCCGCTCGTTTAGAGCCACTAGTCTTGGAGTGAAGGAATGACCAAGAACGCACGCGCATTCCGAACGATACGCTATGCGCTGGCGGGTTTGCTGCTCACCTCCGCGTCCGCGCTCGCCGCCGATGTCACCGGCGAATGGTGGATCGAGGGCAAGTTCGGGCGGGTCCGCATCGAAAAGTGCAATGACCGCATGTGGGGTCTGATCTCCTGGGAGCAGGCCTCGGGCGCCACCGATTACAACAATCCCGATCCGGCCAAGCGCAAACGCCCCACCCTCGGCATGCCGATCCTGCTGGGGCTGAAGCAGAGCACAGACAACCGGTGGGACGGCAAGGTCTACAGCCCCGAGGACGGGAAGTTTTGGGACATCAATATCAGCCTGATCAGCGCCGATAAGTTGCGGCTCCAGGGCTGTCTCCTGTTCTTCTGCGGTGGCCAGACGTGGGACCGCGCCCCGGTTGGCTTCAAGGCGAATGCGGAAGCCGGCAACAACACGCGGGCGTCAAGCACGCCATCGAGCAAGCCCTTGCCAAAGGGTGCCAATGGTCCTCCCAAGGCCGCTCCGTTCGAAACGGCGAAGGACGTATGCAACGCGGTTGCGACAGCAAACCGGTCCTGACGCCGGGTTCCGGCGGGCCGCAGACGACCTTGTAAGCCCGCTCCCGGCCCCTGTGGGCGATCGGCTTAGGCGTCGACAGCCGAGACCGGCTGCTCGACGGGAGCTTCGGCGTTGCGCGGCCGGCCCATCAACGCGGGCTGGAACAACACGGCGGCGCACATCGTGGTGACAAGCGACAGGGCCAACAACTCGCCCATGCTGGACATGCCGGGATGATTGGACATCCATAGGCTCCCGAACGCGGTCGCGGTCGTGAGCGCGCTCCAGATCACGGCGCGGGTGAGGCTCGATTGCAGGAGGTTGGTCTGCCCCGCGCGCCAAGCCATGATGTAATAGATTTTGAATGCGACGCCGACCCCAAGCAGCAACGGCAATGCGATGATGTTGGCGAAGTTCAACGGCATACCGATCAGCACGCAGATCTCCAGCGTCAGCAAGCCGGCGAGCAGCAGCGGCACCAGCGTGAGCAGAACGTCGCCGAACCGTTTGAGGACGATCCACAGCAGGATCGTGATCGACAAAAGCGCGTAGATGCCGGCCAGGGCGAAGGCGGAGATTACCGTCTCGCCTGCCTCGAGAATGGAGATCGGCATTCCGGTCGCACTGGGATAGACGGCGAGGACGGCCCGCGCGAACGCGCGCAGCACCTCGGTGTCGTTCGGATTTCCTTTGGGCATCACGTCGACGCGCACGCGCCCGTCGGCGGTGACCCATTCGTTGACAAGCTCCATCGGCAAGGTTTCGAACGATACCGGCTGCGCCTGAAGGAGTTGCCGCCAATCGTCGAGCACGACCCTGAGCGGCTGCAGAAAAGCGGCCGCAACCTTGTCGCGCGCGGTCTGATCCGCGTCGGCGAGCCGGGTGAGGTCGGCGGCAAGCCGGTTCGCCGCATCGGCGCCGGGTCCGGTGCGTCCGTCCACGATCTCGAGGGTGAACTTTGCGGCGCTGCGCAGCGCCGCGACGTTCTCGGCATCGCTCGGCGCGGGGCGAACTTTCGCCGCCAGAGCGGGCCCGAGCTTCTGTTTCAGTTCCTTGATCAGCGTGAGCTTCTGTTCCTGGTTGTCGGGAACGAAGCTTGCAAGCGTGACCACGCGCCCCGCCTCCGGCAATTGGCGCAACCGATCAGCTGTGGCCACAGCCTCGATTGGCGAACGCGTCAACACGGCGATGGCGTTCGCGCCGATATTCGGGTCGTTGCTCAAGTCGATGAAGGTTGCGACCGATTCGACGTTCCTGCTGCGCAAATTGACCGGATTGATGTCGAAGGTGAGGAAGTAGAGGAGCGGCGTCCCGAGCAGCGCCACGAGTCCGGTTCCGCCGACCACGGCGATGCGATAGCGCTCGAGAAAACGGTCGACCGGGGCAAGCGCCCGATAGCCGATCTCCTCCGGCTCGCCCGGCGGGCGAAGGATGGTCAACAGCGCCGGCAAATGGGTGATGCTGGTGACAAAGGCGATCAGCATTCCGGCGCCGGCGATCACCCCCAACTCGGAAATGCCGCTGTAGTCGGTCGGCGTGAATGACAGAAACCCGGCGGCGACGGCCGCAGCAGCGAGCGTCAGCGGCGCCCCGATCCTCTTGGCGGTTTCGAGCAGGGCGGCGCGCAGATCGTCGTTCTCGTGGCGTTCGGAACGGTAGCGCACGGCGAACTGTATGCCGAAATCGACCCCGAGCCCGATGAACAGCACGGCGAAGGCGATCGAAATCGGGTTGAGCGCGTCGACCATCATGAGGCCGAGCGCCGCCGTCGCGGTGAGGCCGACGATCATGTTGAGAAACACCGCCAGGATCAGTTTGCCGGAGCGCAGGGCGAGCCACAGGATCACGAAGACGACGCTGATCGTGACCATTATGTCGCGCAGAGCGCCGTCGCGAATGGTCGAAAACTCCTCGTCCGCCATCGCGACTGGGCCGGTCAGCCGCACGCGTGCCTGGTACTCGGTCGCAAGATCGAGGTCCCGCGCGGCCGCTCGAATCGCCGCCGCGCCGCGGCCGCCGGGCTCCAGCGCGGAAAAGTCGAGCACGGGACGAATTTTGATCAGGCGTCTCGTCTGGTCCGGCGCGTTCGCCTGCGCGTTCATCAGCGCCTGCCAGGAGAACGAGGAGGGCCGCCCGGCGAGCACGTCTTCCACGGCCGTAGCGGCAAGCGTCAGCGGCCTTCCCAATTCATCGAGCGCGATCAGCTTGCCGCGGACGCCGGACATCACCAGCGTGAGCACCTGCGACAGCCCGCGCAAGCTCGGGTCGGAGACGATGGTCCGCACGAGGGGGACCGCCTGCGTCAGGGCTTTCGTCGTCTTTTCGAGGTCATCGACCGGTTGGAACAACAGTCCCTCACGGGCAAAGAAGGCGCCGCTGGCGAGTTCTTCCACCGAGCGGAAGTCGGATGGGTTCTGCTTCAGCTTTTGCGTGAGCGCCCGTGTGGCGCTGGCGGCGAGTTCCGGGGTTGGCGCGTCGACTACGACCAGAATCGAATCGTAGCGGCCCGGAAACGATTTCTCGAAATCAAGCTCGCGCTGACGCCAGTCGAGCGTCGGCGAGATCAATTTGGTGATCTCCGTATCGATCGCGAAATGCGTCGCGGCATAGTAGGCGGAGGCGATCGCCAATACCGCATAAGCGGCAATGATCGCCTTGGGGCGCCGGGTACAAAAGCGAACGACGTGAACAATCGCAGATACAAGCATGACGACGAGTTGCTTTGGTCGAGAGGACTATTCGGGCAGGCGGATCGGCACGGCTGCGCCGTTTGACCGCACCCCGCGGCAGGATCGCTGGCCTGGGCGCCAGGTCGCGGCTGCTCCCGCGCTACGCTCTAGAGGGCGCGGTCGCCGCTGACAAGCGCAGCCCGGCTGCGCTGGGTTTGCCCCGGGCCACGCCAGGGGTCTCCCCATAGGGATAGGCTCTTTCGGACAGGACGGAACTTCCCAAGGCACCAAGGAGAACCTTTCCGGGACAACGCAGGTCCGCGCTCGCGGTTCATGAATGAGGCATAAGTCGAGGTTGCGACGCACCAGCGTTCGAATTATGTCTAAGTAGGTGGAGGGGGAGCCAATTGCCGTCCGCATCAATCCCTGTATCTCAGCAAGGACAGCTCGGCCCCCCAGACGCGCCGAGGGGAGTGGGCCGATGATGTGCAAGCCGGATTGGAGCGTTTCTAGTCATTAAACCGTCCTAAGAGACCATCCCAAACCCAGACCGCGCCGGGGGAAAGGCACTCTAGCGCATCGGCGCCCGGAACCAGTTGCGAGGAAAGGGATTCGCACCCAAATTCCCCGGCAACGAGCCGGAACCGAACGCGCGAAGATTAGAAAGAGGAACAATGGCTATTTCTTTCTACAAGCAGCTGCGCATCGGGGCCTATGTGCTCAAGCAGAAGCTTTTGGGGCGCAAGCGCTATCCGCTCGTTTTGATGCTGGAGCCGCTGTTTCGCTGCAACCTGGCCTGCGCCGGCTGCGGGAAGATCGACTATCCCGAGGCGATCCTCAATCAGCGCCTGTCAATGAAGGACTGCCTCGACGCGGTCGACGAGTGCGGCGCGCCCATGGTGGCCATTCCTGGCGGCGAGCCGTTGATCCATAAGGAAATCGGCGAGATCGTCAAAGGGATCGTCGCGCGCAGGAAGTTCGTGTCGCTGTGCACGAATGCGCTGCTGCTCGAAAAGAAGCTGCATTTGTTCGAGCCTTCGCCCTACCTGTTCTTCTCCGTGCATCTCGACGGACTGAAGCATCACCACGACCGCTCGGTGTGCCAGGAGGGCGTATTCGACCGCGCCGTGGCTGCGATCAAGGCCGCCAAAGCGAAGGGATTTGCGGTCAACGTTAACGCGACGATTTTCGAGGGCATGCCGGCCAAGGACATCGCCGACTTCCTCGATTTCTGCACGGATCTCGGCGTCGGCGTGTCGATCTCCTCGGGCTACGCTTATGAGCGGGCGCCCGACCAGAAGAGCTTCCTTAGCCGCCGCCGCACCAAGGAACTATTCCGCAGCGTATTTGCCATGGGCAAGGGCAAGCGCTGGAACTTCATGCATTCCGACCTGTATCTCGATTTCCTCGCCGGCAACCAGGAGTTCCATTGCACCCCGTGGGGCATGCCGACCCGCAATATCTTCGGTTGGCAAAAGCCGTGTTACCTGCTCGGCGAAGGCTATGCCAAGAGCTACAAGGAATTGATGGAGACGACCGACTGGGAGGCCTACGGCACCGGCCGCTACGAGAAATGCGCCAACTGCATGGCCCATTGCGGCTATGAGCCGACCGCGGCGAACGCCGTCCTCGCCCATCCGTTGCATGCGCTGAAGGTCGCGCTGCTGGGCGTGCGCACCGAGGGCGAGATGGCCCCGGAAATCTCGCTCGAAAACCAACGGCCGGCGCAATACGTGTTCTCGCGCCATGTCGAGCGCAAGATTGCCGAACTGCACGGGCAGGACAACAGCAAGCCGGACGCGCATCGCACGGCGGCTGAGTAAGCCAGCCGCTCGACCGGCGACGCACCCGGCGTCACATGCCGAATGCGACTGAGGCGCTGTTGGCGCGCTGGAGATTGCGATAGCGCGCCATCGCCCACAGCGGGAAGAATTTGCTGTAGCCGTGGTAGCGCAGATAGAAGACGCGTGGGAACCCGGTCGCGGTAAAGCGCTCCTCGTCCCACAGTCCAGCGTCGTTCTGGGTCTCCGCGAGATAGGCGACGCCGTGCGCGACGGCGGGATGGTCGGCCTCTCCCGCCGCCATCAGCGCGAGCAGCGCCCACGCCGTCTGTGAGGCGGTGCTCGGCGCCGGCTTATGGCCGCGATAGTCGAGCTTGTAGCTCGACCCGTCCTCGCCCCAGCCGCCGTCGGCGTTTTGAATCGAAACGAGCCAGTGAACCGCCTTGCGGATTTCCGGCGCGGTGTGAGGAACGCCGGCCGCATTGAGCGCGCATAGCACTGACCACGTGCCGTAGATGTAATTTATTCCCCAGCGGCCGTACCAGCTTCCGTCAGCCGTCTGCGTGCGGCGCAGATAGTCGATCCCGCGCGCCAACACTGGGCTCGTCCGCGGCGTCTCGCCGAGTTGCGCCAGCATGGAGATGCAACGCGCCGCCACATCCTCGGTCGGCGGGTCGAGCAGCGCGCCATGGTCCGCGAACGGGATATTGTTGAGATATGTATGGGTGTTATCGGCGTCGAACGCTCCCCAGCCGCCGTTCGCGCTCTGCATGCCGACGACCCATTCGCGCGCGCGCTCGATCGCCGCCGCAAAGCGCGGCTCTTGCGCGGCTTGCGCGCGATCCATCGCCATTACGACGACCGCCGTATCGTCCAAATCCGGATAGTGCGCATTGACATACTGAAACGCCCACCCGCCGGGCCGCAGCTCCGGCCGTTGCGGGCTCCAATCGCCGCGCAGGTCGAGCACTTGGAGCGGCAACAGCCAATCGAGCGCCTTGCGAGCCTGGGCCGTCGCTCCGTCGCCGCCGGCCTCCAGCAAGGTGTGGCAGGCGAGCGCCGTATCCCAAACGGGCGATACGCAAGGCTGGCAGTAGGCCTCGTGCTCCCTGATCACCAGAAGCTTGTCGAGCGCGCGGCGGGCGACCGCGCGGTCCGGATGGTCCGGCGGATAGCCGAGCACGTCAAACACCATCACCACGTTCGCCATCGGCGGAAAGATCGCGCCGAGCCCATCCTCTCCGTTCAGCCGTTCATTGCAGAACGACACCGCCGCTTTGATGGCGCGGTCGCGCAGTTCTTTCGGAAACAGCGGCTCGAAAGCGCGCAGCGCCGTATCGATTGCGCGGAAGAACAGGAACCACGACCATCTTTGGTGCGGCGCTTTTTTCGGCGGGCCGATCGTCATCGGCGGTTCGAGAAACAGCTCATCGATCCTCACCCCGCGCGGGTTGCGCGCCTTGGGCTTGAGCGCCTGCAAGACCAGGAGCGGCACCAGCGTGGTGCGGGCCCAGTAGGAAATCTTCGATAGGTGGAACGGAAACCAGCGTGGGAGCAGCATGATTTCCGGCGGCATGAGCGGAACTGCGCGCCAAGACATGTTCCCGTAGAGCGCGAGGAGAGAGCGTGTGAACACATTGACCGCCGCCGCGCCGCCAGCCACGAGGATCGCCTCGCGGGCGCGCCGCATGTGTTCGGCCGCGGGATCGTCGCCGATCATTTTGAGCGCGAAATAGGCCTTCACGCTCGCGCTGACGTCGAAGGCGCCGTCGCGAAACAGCGGCCAGCCGCCGTGCGCGCCTTGAACGCGGCGCAGATAGGCGCCGATCTTCGCTTCCAGCGCGGCGTCCGTGGATTCTCCGAGAAAATGCTGCAGCAGAACATATTCCGCGGGGATGGTCGCATCCGCTTCCAGCTCGAAGACGAAGTGGCCGTCGGGCTTTTGCTCGGCGATCAGAGCCGTGAGCGCCTTGTCGATCCGGCCGTCGAGGTCCTCGTTCGCGCGAAAGCTGCTGGCGGCTAGCGGCGCGGTATCGGATAGGTCGGCAGTCATGAGGTGATCGCTTATCCCTGTGATGCGAGCGCGAGGTCGGCGGCGCGATTGCCGGAGCGGATCGCTCCTTCAATTGTCGCCGGCAGGCCGGTCGCCGTCCAATCGCCGGCGAGGAACAGGTTGCGCCATGCGGTTTGCGCGGCGGGGCGCTTGGCGTTCTCCTCCGGCGTGGCGGCGAAAGTGGCGCGGCGCTCGCGGACGATCTGCCATGCCGGCCGGTCGCCGGACAGCCCAGTCACGGCGCAGACTTCTCGCCAGATAGTGTCGGCAAGCCCCTCCCGCGGTTCATTCATGAAGCGGTCGGCATTGCTGGTCGTCACCGAGACACGCCCGGGAAACGAGAACACCCATTCGGATATCCCATTGAGCACGCCGACCAGGGGGGGCATGCTCGGCGGGGGGTCGGCGCGGAAATGCGTGTTCAGGATGGCGCGGAATGCGGTCGGCGCGGTGATGCCGGGCACGAGCGCGGCTGCGGCGAAGGCCGGCGCCGCCAGGATGACGGCGTCCTGCGGGTCGAGCGCGACGGAGTCGGCACCGAAATCGAGTCCGGTCACGCGCTCCCCGTCGTAGCGAATCGCCCGCAGTTCGTGTTCAAGCCGGACCGACGCGCCCGCCTTGGCAAGGTAACTAAGCGCAGGCGCAACGAAGGCCGTCCCGAGGCTTTCCCGCGCGATGCGGGGACGGCATTCCGTGCCGCCGCGTGCGAGCGTTTCGCGAATGACCGCGCCCGCAAGCGCCGCCGACGCCTCGCGCGGGTCGGTGTTCAGCGCGGCGGTCAGCAGTGGGGCGAGGAGCTTTTCGTAAAGCTGCCCGCTGCAGTCGATCACTTCGCCGATCGGTCGGTCTCCGGCGAACAGGAGCCGCGCCAGCCGCAGATAGTCCAGCGGGCGCGTTCCCGGCACGCGGTGGTTCGCATTGAAGATCCACCACGGGAACCGGCCGTCATTCAGCCGCAGCGTCCATCCCTTGCCGGTCGCGAGGTCGACGAAGGAAAATTCCGCTTTTTCCGGGCCGACCAGAAGGTTTTCGCTGCCGATCGTCCGCGCATAGGCGAAGGCGGCATGGTTGCCGGTGAGCAGGAGGTGATTGCCGTTGTCGATGAGGAGGCCGGTTGCGTGATCGGGATAGGACCGGCATCGCCCGCCGGGCACCGACGTGCCCTCGTGCAGCGTGACGCTCGCGGGCGAAGCGACCAGCCTGACCGCCGCGGCGAGGCCGGCCAAGCCGCCGCCGATGATGTGGATGGCGCGCGGCATCAGACGAACCCGTGTTGCACGACGATGCGCAGCAGATGCAGCCGGCCGACGCGAACCGGCGAGCGCGGTGCGGCCCATCCGCGGGCGACGAGCTGGTCGAGAATCGCACGATACACCTTGCCCATGATCCGCGGCGCTCGCACCGTGGGACGCGGGCAACGGTCCATGACCGCGTCGGCTTGCGCGAAATGCTCGCGCGCGTGTCGCACGATGGCGGCGCAGACCGTTGCGATCGCCGGATGTGACAGCGCCGCCCGCGGATCGTCGTCGGTGATGCCGGCGTCGCGCAATAGCTCACGCGGGAGATAGAGCCGTCCGATTGCGGCGTC
>Ga0075351_1000049_pt1 | contig 14239 bp, 14 predicted proteins | sample Sandmound_ThreeS_3_FD_120091 | JGI IMG/M metagenome (GOLD analysis project Ga0075351, IMG submission 120091) | Natural and restored wetland microbial communities from the San Francisco Bay, California, USA, that impact long-term carbon... | ecosystem: Environmental > Terrestrial > Soil >... | reverse complement strand
GCAAGCATGAGCGCGGCCTGGTCGCCCTCTTCGATGACGGCTTCCAGATAGGCCGCCGCCTCGGCAGAGTCCCTCAGCCGCCCGATTAGCCAATCCTCGTAGGACAGGCTAGGTGCGGCGCGGCTTGGCTTGCGCGGAGCGGGCTTTGTAATCCTCGAAATACTCTTGGGCACGTTTAATGTCCCTTCGCTGCGTTCTCTTGTCCCCTCCGCAAAGGAGGAGAACGATCGCATTGCCGATCCGAGCGAAATACACGCGGTAGCCCGGTCCCCAATCGACTCTCAGCTCCAGCACTCCTTTGCCCACCGGCTCAACGTCGCCGAAATTGCCTATTGCCGCCCGGGCAAGCCTCGCTTCGATCCTTGCGCGAGCCTGCCTGTCGGCCAATCCCTGCAGCCATTCGACAAACGGCCGCGCGCGATCGGCGGTCTGGTAGTAGCGAAGTTCGACAGCCATTGTAATTTATAGTTCACAACTAAGTCAAACTGCTCCCGGCGCGAGTTGCCGCGCTCTCGGAGCAATGACTTAACGCGCGGATCAGCCGCGGCGACTACGATTCCAGGAAAAAAGGGCGTCGGCGATCGCCAAGACCCGTAGCATCCGGCCTGTAACTATCGCCCGGCGAGCTTCAGCAGCGTGCGCAGCGTGATGGAGCCGAAGGTCGCCTTCGCGGTCTCGTCGATCTCGGCGAGCACCCGGTGCAGGGCGCGCTCGAGCGGCCGCCGCGGCGCGCGCTGCCCGGGCGCCGGCGCGCCGATTCTCTCGAAGAGCGCGATGACCTCGAGCAGCGTCACGCGCTTGGCGTTGCCCGAAAAGCGGTAGCCACCCCCCGAGCCGCGCGCCGCGCTCACCAGGCCCGCGCGTCGCAGCCTGGCGAGCACTTTCGCCAGGTGATGCGGGGACGCGCCGTACTTGCCGGCGATCTCCGCGGTCGAGAACTGCCGCGCCGGCTCGGACGCGAACTCGAGCACGCTGCACAGAGCGAGGAGAGTGTTCTTTTGCAGCTTCACGGGTCGCGTTCCAGGGCGATGAACGGCGCCGCCATCATCCCCTGGCTGCGGAAGAAGGCCAGCACCAGCGAGTTCTCGCGTGCGAGCAGCGTGCGCACCTTGCCGACGCCGCGGCGGCGGAAAGCGGCGCAGATCGCCTCCAGCAGCCGGGTGCCGGTGCCGCTCAGCCGCGCCTCGGGCCGCACGCCGATGCCGAACACCCAGCCGCAGGGCGGGGAGCCGAATTCCCAGTCGCGGACTTCGCCCACGACGTAGCCCTGGACGGCGCTGCCTTCGAGCGACACCAGGAAGAAGCGGCTGCGGTCGCTGCCTCCATAGCGGCGCAGGATGCCGGCCCAGTACGCGGGCTTGCGCATCCCGGTGATGCGCGCGTCGATCTCCACCACCTGCGCGAGGTCTGCACGGCGCGCGCCGCGGATCTTATTGAGGTGGATCAAGTCGGGAATCCGAAGCCGGGGTACGGTGCACCGGGAAGATTCTACAAAGGAGGCCCCATGTTCCTGCGCACTCTGGTGGCGGCGGCGATGGCACTCGCCCTTTCGCCTCTGGCCGAAGCCCAGCCCATCCGCATCGGCGCGTTCCTCTCGGTGACCGGGCCGGCGGCGTTTCTCGGCGATCCGGAGCAGAAGACGCTCGAGCTCTACGTCGAGAAGCTGAACGCGGCGGGCGGCGTCCTCGGGCGCAAGCTCGAGCTCGTCGCCTACGACTCGGCCGGCGATGCCGAAAAGGCGCGCGGCTACGTAAAGCGCCTGATCGAGCAGGACAAGGTCGACGTCCTGGTCGGCGGCTCGACCACCGGCGAGACCATGGCCGCGGTGCCGCTGGCGGAGGCCGCCGGCATGCCGTTCATTTCGCTCGCCGGCGCGGTGGTGATCATCGAGCCGGTGAAGAAATGGGTGTTCAAGACCCCGCACACCGACCGCATGGCCTGCGAGAAGGTGTTCGCCGACATGCGCGCGCGCGGCGCGACGAAGGCGGCGCTCATCTCCGGCGCCGGCGGCTTCGACCGCTCGATGCGCGCCGAGTGCCTGAAGGTGGCGGGCGCCCAGGGCGTGCAGATCGTCGCCGACGAGACCTACGGCGCGGGCGATACCGACATGACCGCCCAGCTCGCCAAGATCAAGGGCACCCCCGGCGTGCAGGCGGTGCTCAACGCCGGCTTCGGCCAGGGGCCGGCGATCGTCACCAAGAACTACCGCCAGCTCGGCATCGGCGTGCCCCTGTACCAGTCTCACGGCGTCGCCTCGAAGCAATACGTCAGCCTCGCCGGCGATGCCGCCGAGGGTGTGCGGCTTCCCGCGGCGGCGCTGCTCGTCGCCGAGACGCTGCCCGACGCCGATCCGCAGAAGAAGGTGGTCACCGGCTACAAGCGCGATTACGAGAGCCGCTTCAAGCAGGAGGTGTCGACTTTCGGCGGCCACGCCTACGACGGCCTGATGCTCGCCGTCGAGGCGATGCAGCGCGCGCGCTCGACCGACAAGGCGAAAGTGCGCGACGCGCTCGAAGCGACCCGCGGCTACGTCGGCACCGGCGGGGTGGTGAACATGTCGGCGCAGGACCACATGGGGCTCGATCTTTCGGCCTTCCGCATGCTGGAGGTGCGCAAGGGGGATTGGACGCTCGTGAAATGAGCCCCGGATGATCGCGCAGTACGTCCTGTCGGGGCTCACCACCGGGGCGATCTACGCCCTGGTCGCGCTCGGCTTCGCGATCATCTACAACGCGAGCCACGTCATCAACTTCGCCCAGGGCGAGTTCGTGATGATCGGCGGCATGGCGAGCGCGGCGTTCTTCGACGCCGGCCTGCCCCTGCCCGTCGCCATCGTGTTGTCGATCGGCGTCGCCACCCTCGTCGGCCTGCTGCTGGAGAAGCTGGCGGTCGAGCCGGCGCGCGACGCCTCGGTCATCACGCTCATCATCATCACCATCGGCGCCTCGATCCTGCTGCGCGGCCTCGCGACGCTGGTCTGGGACAAGAAGATCCATCGCCTGCCCGCTTTCTCCGGCGAAGCGCCGATCGTCATCGGCAGCACGGCGGGCGGCGCGACCCTGCTGCCGCAGGTGCTGTGGGTGCTCGGGGTGAGCGCGGCGGCGGTGGCGCTGCTCACCTGGTTCTTCCGCCGCACGCTGACCGGCAAGGCGATCCTCGCCGTGTCGCACAACCGGCTCGCGGCGCGGCTGATGGGCATCAGCGTGCGCCGCGTGCTCGCCGTGTCCTTCGGCCTGTCGGCGGCGCTCGGCGCGCTCGCCGGCGCGCTCATCGCGCCGATCTCGTTCACCGCCTGGGACGTCGGCGTGATGCTCGGCCTCAAGGGCTTCGCCGCCGCGATCCTCGGCGGCCTCGGCTCCAGCGCGGGCGCGGTGCTCGGCGGGCTGGCGCTCGGCTTGATCGAGTCGCTCGGCGCCGGCTACCTCTCCTCGGCCTACAAGGATGTCTTCGCTTTTCTCATCATCATCGCGGCGCTGGTTTTCCTCCCTAATGGACTCCTCGGTCGCCGCGCGGCCGAACGGGTATAGCAAGACGCCCCGGAAACCGCTCCTCGCGCTCGCCGCGATCGTCGCGGCGATGCCGCTCGTCCTGCCCAACAACTACACCTACGAGGTGGCGATCCTCGTCGGCCTGAACGCCATCGTCTGCGTCGGCCTGAACCTCCTCATCGGCTACGCCGGCCAGATCTCCCTCGGCCACGCCGGCTTCGTCGGCCTCGGCGCCTACGGCTCGGCGATCCTCGCCGCGCGCTACGGCTGGCCGCCGCTCGTGTCGCTGCCCGTCGCCGTCGCCGCCGCGGGGCTCATCGCCTGGGCGATCGGCCGGCCACTGCTGCGGCTGCAGAGCCATGCGCTCGCCATGGCGACGCTCGGCTTCGGCGTCATCGTCTCGATCGTGCTGTCGACGGAGGACCGCGTTACCGGCGGCCCGGACGGCATGGCGGTGCCGCCTCTCCTCGTCCAGGGCGAAAGAGCCTGGTACTGGATCGTCGCCATTACCCTCGTCGGCGCGGTCTGGCTGGCGCAGAACCTGATCGACTCGCCGCGCGGCCGGGCGCTGCGCGCGCTGCACGGCTCGGAAGTCGCCGCCGGCGCGCTCGGCATCGATGCGGGCGCGCACAAGCTCTCGGCGTTCGTCATCTCGGCGCTGTTCGCGGCCGCTGCCGGCGCGCTTTCGGCGCACTACGCCGGCTTCATCACGCCGGGCAAGGCCTCGTTCCTGCACTCGATCGAGCTGGTCACCATGGTGGTGTTCGGCGGCATGGCGTCGATCTTCGGCGCGGTGGTCGGCGCGGCGGTGCTGACCACCCTGCCCCAGCTCCTCACCGTGTTCAAGGAGTACGAGATGGTGCTGCTCGGCGCCGTGATGATGCTGACGATGATCTTCATGCCGCGCGGCCTGGTTCCGACGCTGGAGAGAGCGCTTGCTGCTGCGCGCCGAAGACCTGAGTAAGCGCTTCGGCGGCGTCACCGCGCTCGAGACCGTCGACCTCGAGATCGAGCGCGGCGCGGTGCACGCGGTGATCGGCCCGAACGGCGCCGGCAAGACCACGCTGCTCAACCTCCTCTCGGGCGTCTACCGGCCCGATGGCGGCGAGATCCGGCTGGAAGGCGAGGACCTCACCGGCAGGCCGCCGCACGAGTTCGCCGCCGCCGGCGTGAGCCGCACGTTCCAGAACCTGCAGGTGTTCTTCAACATGACGGTGCTGGAGAACGTCATGGCCGGGCGCTGGCTGCACGAGCGCTGCAGCCTCGCCTGCGCGCTGCTGCGCCTGCCGTCGCTCGCGCGCGCGGAGCGCGCCTGCCGCGAGACGGCGAGGGCGCTGCTCGACGACGTCGGCCTCGCGCGCTGGGCCGATGCGCGCGCCGACAGCCTGCCCTACGGCGCGTTGAAGCGCCTCGAGATCGCCCGCGCGCTCGCCGCCGAGCCGCGCCTGCTGCTGCTCGACGAGCCGGCGGCCGGGCTCAACCCGAACGAGACGCGCGAGATCGACGAGCTCATCCGCCGCATCGCCGCGCGCGGCATCACGGTGGTGCTGGTCGAGCACAACATGAAGCTGGTCATGGAGGTCTCGCAGCACGTCGTGGTGCTCGACTACGGACGCAAGCTCGCCGAAGGCGAGCCGTACGCGGTACGCCGCGACCCGCGCGTGATCGAAGCGTATCTGGGAAGCGAAGCATGCTCGACGTGAGGAACCTGCGCGCCGGCTACGGCCGCATCCCGGCGCTGCACGGCATCGATCTCGGCGTGCGCCGCGGCGAGCTGGTCGCCCTGGTGGGCGCCAACGGCGCCGGCAAGACCACCCTGCTGCGAGCGCTCTCCGGCGTCCAGCCCTCGACCGGGTCGGTTTCGTTCGAAGACCAGGAGATCCAGAACCTCGGAGCCGAGGCGCGCGTCGCGCGCGGCATCGTGCAATGCCCCGAGGGACGGCAGGTTTTCGGCCCGCTCTCGGTGGACGACAACCTGCGCCTGGGCGCCTACCGGCGCGGCCGCGCCGAGGCCGCGCGCTCGCTCGAGCGGATCTACGCCATGTTCCCCGCGCTCGCCGGACGCCGCGGCCAGGCCGCGGGCACGCTGTCGGGTGGCGAGCAGCAGATGCTGGCGATCGGCCGCGCGCTCATGGCCAGGCCGCGCCTGCTGCTGCTCGACGAGCCGAGCATGGGCCTCGCGCCCCGCCTGGTGGCCGAGATCTTCGCCTGCATCGGCCGGCTGCGGGCGGACGACACGGCGCTGCTCCTCGTCGAGCAGAACGCCGCCGCCGCGCTCGCCATCGCCGATCGCGGCTATGTGCTGGAAACCGGCCGCGTCGTGCTTTCCGGCACGGGGCTCGGCCTGCTCGCCGACGCCGGCGTGCGCGCGGCGTACCTCGGCCTTTAACCTGGATCAAGCTGCCGTCCTCCCGAAGTGGTCCGATAGGCCGATGAAACCCACCCTCCAGGCCGGCATCGCCGCCCGCCGCGAATTTCCGGTCGACGCCGGCCGCACCATCGACTTCATGGGCGAGGACGCGCGCGTCTATGCCACGCCGATGCTGGTGCGCGACATCGAAGTGACCTGCCGCGACCTGCTCCTCGAGCACCTCGACCCCGGCGAGGATTCGGTCGGCACGCGGGTCGAGATCGACCACCTGGCGGCGACGCTCCTCGGCATGAAGGTGACCATCGCCGCCACCCTCGCCGAGCTCAAGGGCCGTGCGGCGATCTTCGAGGTGAACGCGAGCGACGGCATCGACACCATCTGCCGCGGCCGGCACACGCGGTTCATCGCCAACGTCGGACAGGTGAAGGAGCGGCTGAAGCAGAAGCAGGCCAAAGCCGGCGCGGCCGCATGACGCAGCGCGTCGCCACCTACTGCTACCAGTGCGTCGCCGGGCCCGATCTGCTGACGGTCAAGGTCTGCGACGGCGTGGCGACCGAGGTCGAACCCAACTTCGCCGCGGCTGCGGTGCATCCCGGCGGCGGCAAGGTGTGCGTGAAAGCCTACGGCCTGGTGCAGAAGACCTACCACCCGGGCCGCGTGCTCTCGCCAATGAAGCGCACCAACCCGAAGAAGGGACGCGACGAGGACCCGGGCTTCGTGCCGATCAGTTGGGAGGAGGCTCTCGGCCTCGTTTGCCAGAAACTCCTTTCCATAAGGGAAAAGGGCTTGCTGGATGAGTCCGGCTATCCGCGCGTCGCGGCGAGCTTCGGCGGCGGCGGCACGCCGCAGTCCTACATGGGGAGCTTTCCCGCGTTCCTCGCCGCCTGGGGGCCGGTCGACATGGGCTTCGGCTCCGGCCAGGGCGTGAAGTGCTACCACTCGGAACACCTGTACGGCGAGCTCTGGCACCGCGGCTTCACCGTCTCGCCCGACACGCCCCTCACCAACTACCTCATCTCCTGCGGCGCGAACGTCGAGGCCTCCGGCGGAGTGGCGGGCGTGTGGCGCCACGCGGCGGCGCGCGAGCGCGGCATGAAGCGCGTGCAGGTCGAGCCGCATCTTTCGGTCACCGGCGCCTGCTCCGCCGAATGGGTGCCGATCAAGCCGAAGACCGACGCCGCGTTCCTGTACGCGATCATCCAGGTGCTGCTGCACGAGCAGCCGCGCGAGCGCCTCGACCGGGAGTTCCTCTACCGGCACACCTCCTCGCCCTATCTGGTCGGCGCGCACGGCTACTACCTGCGCGATCCGGGCCACGGCACGCCGATCATCGCCGCCTCGCTGGAGGCGAGGGAAACACACGCCGCCTTGGAGATCGGCGCCGACGGCGAGGTGCTCGCCGAAGGCCGGCTCGAGGGCGAGACCGCGTTTGCGAAGCTGCTCGCGCACATGAAGCCGTACTCGCCCGAATGGGCGCAGCCGGTGTGCGACGTGCCGGCGGCGACGATCCGGCGCATCGCGGGCGAGTATCTCGATGCCGCGCGAGTCGGCGAATTCATCGAAATCGAGGGGAAGAAACTTCCCTACCGGCCGGTCGCGATCAGCCTCGGCAAGACCGTGACCAACGGCTGGGGCGGCTTCGAGTGCTGCTGGGCGCGCACGCTGCTCGCCGCCCTGGTGGGCGCGCTCGAGGTGCCGGGGGGAATCCTCGGCACCACCGTGCGCCTCAACCGGCCGATGTCGGAGCGCCACCGCAGCGTCAAGGCCGACCCCGACGGGCTGATGGCCTATCCCTTCAACCCGACCGACCGGGCGCGCTGGAGCGCGCAGCCGAACATCCGCAACGCCTACCGCACGATGGTGCCGCTCGCCGCCGACGGCCCCTGGAGCCAGGCGCTCGGCCCGACGCATTTCTCCTGGATGTTCCTCGACGAGACGCCGCCCGGGCTGCCGCGCGTCACGCTGCCCGAGCTGTGGTTCCTCTACCGCACCAACCCGGCGATCTCGTTCTGGGACACCGCCGCGCTCGAGAACCGCATGGCGCGCTTCCCATTCGTCGTCGCATTCGCCTTCACGCGCGACGAGACCAACCATTTCGCCGACGTGCTGCTGCCGGACGCCTCCGACCTGGAGAGCCTGCAGCTGATCCGCATCGGCGGCTCGAAGTACATCGAGCAGTTCTGGGACCACGAGGGCTTCGCGCTGCGCCAGCCGGCGATCGCGCCGCGCGGCGAAGCGCGCGACTTCACCGACATCGCCACCGACCTCGCCGCGCGCTGCGGCCTCACGGAGCAATACAACGCGTCCATCAACAAGGGGGCCCTGGGCGTTCCTCTCAAGGAATTTTCCATCCCTGAAAAATCCATTCTGAAAAGCGAGCAGGTCTGGGACTCGGTCTGCAGGGCCGCGAGCCTGGAGCTGCTGGGTGAAGCGCACGGCCTCGACTGGTGGAAGGAGAAGGGGCTCGCCACCCGGCCGTTCCCGCGCACCGCCTGGTATCTGCAGCCGACGCTCGCGGCGAAAGGCCTGCGCTTCGAGATGCCCTATCAGGAACGGCTGCTGCGGATCGGGCAGGAGCTCGGCCGGCGGCTGCACGAGAACGGCATGACGTGGTGGGACCGGCAGCTCGCCGAGTATCAGGCGCTGCCGGCCTGGAAGGATTTCCCCGGCCTGTGGGAGACGGCGATCGGGGCAGCAGGAGGCAAGACGAAGGACTTCCCCTTCTGGCTGCTCACCTCCCGCTCGATGCAGTACGCGTGGGGCGCCAACGTCGGCATGCAGCTCATCAAGGAAGTGGCCGACAACGTCGCCGGCCATCGCGGCGTGATCCTGAACACCGGCAAGGCGAGGGAGCTCGGCATTCGCGACGGCGAATGGCTGCGCATCGCCACGCCCAAGGCCGAAGTGCGGGCGCGCGCCGTGCTGCGCCAGGGCATCCGCCCCGACACGCTGCTGCTGCTCGGGCAGTTCGGCCACTGGGCGACGCCGACGGCGAAGGATTTCCAGATGCCGTCGATGAACCCGCTGGTGCCGATGTCGCTGGAATTGACCGACGCCACGGGCTCCGGCGCCGACGTGGTCAGGGTTTCATTGAGGAAAGCGGCCGTTTCCGCAAAGGAAACCTCGTCATGACCCGCTGGGCCATGATCGCTGATCTTCGCCGCTGCGTCGGCTGCCAGACGTGCACCGCGGCGTGCCGGCAGGCCAATGCCACGCCGCCCGGCGTGCAATGGCGGCGCGTCGTCGATCTCGAAGTCGGCGAATATCCCGATGTCAAACGCGCCTTCGTGCCGGTGGGCTGCATGCACTGCGAGGACCCGCCCTGCATGCACGTGTGCCCGAGCACCGCGACTCGCAAGCGCGCCGACGGCATCGTCACCATCGACTACGACCTGTGCATCGGCTGCGCCTACTGCGCCGTCGCCTGTCCCTACCAGGCACGGTTCAAGGTCGACCGGCAGGAATTCGCTTACGGCGGGTCCACGGAAGACGAGCGCGAGAACCTTCATCCGGACCGGATCGGTGTCGCCACCAAGTGCACCTTCTGCGTCGATCGCATCGACGCCGGCCTGGCGCGGGGCCTCACGCCCGGCGTCGACCCCGAAGCCACGCCCGCGTGCGTCAACTCGTGCATCGCCAAGGCGCTGCACTTCGGCGACGCCGAGAATCCTGCGAGCAACGTCTCGCAGCTCCTCGCCGAGAACCAGTTCTTCCGCATGCACGAGGAGCTCGGCACCGGGCCGGGCTTCTATTACCTCTGGGACCGGCGGCCATGAGGTGGCTGCAGCGCCATTGGGACGCGCGCGCGGCGGCGAACTTCACGTTCGGCGGCGCCGGCAGCGGACTGCTCGTGTGCTCGGTTCTTCTGCAGGAACCCTATGCGGTGGCGCTCGGGCTGACCTTGATGGCCGCCGGGCTGGGCGCGGTCTGGCTCGAGATCGGGCGCAAGCTGCGCGCGGCGAACGTGTTCTTCAATCCGTTCACCTCGTGGATGAGCCGCGAGTCGCTCGCCGCGGTCGCGGTCTTCGCCTGCGGCCTCTCGTTCCTCGTCTTTCGCGAAGCGGTGCTTCTCTACGGCGCCGCGCTCGCCGCCGCCGCCTTCCTCTGGTGCCAGGCGCGCATGCTGCACGCGGCAAAAGGCATTCCGGCGTGGCGCGCGCCGCAGACGGTGCCGCTCATCGTCGCCACCGGGCTCGCCGAGGGGACCAGTCTTGCTCTTCTTTTCAGCGCCGACACCGCCGTCCTGGCCGCGTTCGCGCTGGCCGTGGCGGCTCGATTTCTCGCCTGGCGCCGCTATCGCGCGGCGGTCGCGAGCGAGGCGCTCGAGGCGCCGGGCAAGGCGCTCGTCTGGATCGGCACCGTGGCGGCTCTGGCATTGTTCCTGCTCACCCCGCTTGCCGGCCTCGCCGCGCTCGCGACCGGCTGGTGGCTCAAGCTCGCGCTCGTCACGCGCGCGTCGCTCAACCAGGGATTCTCGCTGCCGCACCTTCCGGTGCGCGGCGCAAGATAGGAGGAGAAAGCGCATGACCGCCGTGCTGCAGGCCCGCTATGCCCCGAAGATCCATACCCATCCGAGAACGTCGCGCGCCTTCTTCTTCGACCGGGCGGCCGAGACGATGCCCCGCGGCGCGCTGCAAAAGCTGCAATTGCGCCGGCTGCGCGCGACGGTAAAGGAGGCGTACGACAACGTCGCGCTCCACCGCGGTCGCATGGAGGCGGCAGGCTTGCGGCCGCGCGACGTGCGTTCGCTGGAGGACCTGCGCCGGCTGCCCTTCACGCTGAAGAGCGACCTGCGCGACCACTACCCCTTCGGGCTGTTCGCGCGACCGCGCGCGAAGCTCTCGCGCCTGCACGCCTCCTCCGGCACCACCGGCAAGCCCACGGTCGTCGGCTATACCCATCGCGACATCGCCACCTGGGCGAGCCTGATGGCGCGCTCGTTCGCGTGCGCCGGCGCGCGCCCGGGCGACGTGGTGCACAACGCCTACGGCTACGGCCTGTTCACCGGCGGGCTGGGCGCGCACTACGGCGCAGAGCGCCTGGGCGCGACCGTGGTGCCGATGTCGGGCGGATCCACCGAGCGCCAGGTGCTCCTCATCCACGACTTCGGCGCGCGCGTGCTGTGCGCCACGCCCTCGTACGCGCTCAACATCGCCGAGGTCGCCGAGCGCGAAGGCGCCGACCTGCGCAAGAGCCAGCTGGCGATCGGCCTGTTCGGCGCCGAGCCCTGGAGCGAGGCGATGCGGCGCGAGATCGAGCAGCGCCTCGGCCTGAAGGCGGTCGACATCTACGGCCTGTCCGAGATCATGGGGCCCGGCGTGGCCGTCGAGTGCGAGGCGCAGGACGGCCTGCACGGCTGGGAGGACCATTTCCTCTTCGAGGTCATCGACCCCGACAGCGGCCGACCGGTCGCCGACGGGCAGGCCGGCGAGCTCGTCATCACCACGCTCACCAAGCAGGCGCTGCCGATGATCCGCTATCGCACGCGCGACATCACCCGCATCACCCGCGAGCGCTGCCCCTGCGGCCGCACGCACGCGCGCCTGAAGCGCATCACCGGCCGCAACGACGACATGCTGATCATCCGCGGCGTCAACGTCTATCCCTCGCAGATCGAGGCAGTGCTGATCGGCCTCGAAGGCATCGCGCCGCACTACCAGCTCGTGGTCGAGCGCCGCGGCAGCCTCGACGAGCTCACCATCGAGGTCGAGTCCGCCGACCCGGGCGCGCAGGAGCGCGTGCGCCATCACGTCAAGTCCATGGTCGGCGTCACCGCGGCGGTGCGGGTGCTCAAGCCGGGCGAAGTGCCGCGCTCGCAAGGCAAGGCGGTTCGCGTGCGCGACCTGCGGCCGAAGGCGAGCTGAAGATGTTCACCTGCCAGGTCAGCCGCCGCCTGCACGAGGAGCACGAGGCGAGCATCGCCCTGTGCGCCAGGCTCGAGTCTTCGCTCGCCGCGGGAAGAAGCGACGCGGCGCTCATGCGCGCCGCTGCCGCCGCGCTCGCCGGCGAAGTGGAGCGCCATTTCGCCTTCGAGGAGGCGGAGCTCTTCCCGCGCCTCGCCGCGACCGGCCAGGGCGAGCTCGTCGAGCTGCTGCTGGAGGAGCACGTCGCCATCCGCGCCGCGGCCGCGCGCTTCGTCGCCGCGGTGAAGCACGACCCGCTCGGCGCCAACCTGAAGCCCCTCGGCCTGGAAGTGGCCGAGCGGCTGGCATCGCACGCGCAGAAGGAGGAGATGTCGCTGCTGCCTGCGCTCGACGAAGTGCTCGACGAGGAGACCGACCATGAGCTCGCTTCCGCTTACGCGGCGCTCTGACCTGCGGCCGCTCGCGGCGCGCGATCTCGGCGCCGTGACCGCCATCGACGCGGCACTCACCGGCCGCACGCGCCGCGCCTACTTCGAGCGCCGGCTCGCCGCCGCGCAGCGCGACCCGGAGCGCCACCTGCAGCTCGCGACGGAATCCTCCGGCGCGCTCGCCGGCTTCATGCTCGGGCGCGTGCTTGAAGGAGAGTTCGGCCGCTCCGAGCCCGAGCTGCGGCTGGAGGCTTTCGGCGTCGCCACCGCCGCGCAGCACCACGGCCTGGGCGCAGCGCTCACCGCCGAGTTCGAGGCGCAGGCGGCGCGGCGCGGGCTGCGCGAGATCCGCACCACCGCCCTTTGGCGCGAGCACGAGCTGCTGCGCTTTCTCGACCGCGCGGGCTATCGCCTCGCCGCGGCCCACGTTCTCGACTGCGCGCTGGCCGACGCGGAGCTCGGCACGTCGCGCGAGCCGCCGCTCGAGGACGCCGCGCCGCCGGCGGACGCGAACGACTACGGCACGCCGCGGCCGCACGCGTTCGAGCCGCTCGCGCGCGACCGCATCGAGATCGGCGTGCTCGACGAGAAGGACATCGAAGGCATCGCCCGGGTGGACCGCCGCCACACCGGCCGCGACCGGCGCGGGTATCTCTGCCGCACGCTCGGCGAGGCGCTGGCCGATTCCGCGCTGCGGGTCTCGCTCGCCGCGCGCGTCGACGGCTCGCTGGCGGGCTACCTCATGGCGCGCCTGGACTACGGCGACTTCGGCCGCACCGAGCCGGCGGCGATCGTCGACACCGTCGGCGTCGATCCGCTTCGCTCGCGCCAGGGCATCGGCCGCGCGCTGCTGTCGCAGCTCTTCCTCAACCTGCGCGCCCTCGGCGTGGAGCGCGTGGAAACGGTGGTCGCGCCGCGCAACCTGGACCTGATGGGCTTCTTCTACGCCGCCGGCTTCGGCCCCTCGGAACGGCTGTCGTTCGTGAAGACGATTTGACCCATATCAAGGGGGAGGGCCTGGCGAAGTGATGCACTGCTACGAACCTCTAGGAGGGGTCATGCGCAGACAATGGATTCAGGGGCTCGCCGCCATCCTCATCGCGGCGGCGTTCGGCCCGGCAGGCGTGCAGCCGGCGAGCGCGCAACCGATCAAGATCGCCTTTCTCAGCTCGCTCAGCGGGCCGTTCACGCCCTGGGGCATCCAGGTGCGCGACGGCATGAAGCTCGCGATCGCGGAGGTGAACGCCGCGGGCGGCGTCAACGGCAGGCCGATGGAGCTGGTGGAGCGCGACGACCGCAACAACGCGAGCGAGGGCGTGACGGCGTTCAAGTACCTGATCGAGCGCGAGGGCATCGTCGCCGCAGGCGGCGTCATCTCGAGCGACGTGGGGCTCGCCGTGGCGCGCGAGGCCGAGGCGCAGCACGTGCCGCTGTTCCTCACCATGTCGGGCTCGCAACATATCCTGCGGAAGGACAGCCGCTACACCTTCCGCACCTGCCTGCCGGCGGCGCCGATGAGCATGGACTACATCGCCGCGCTGATCCGGGAGAAGAAATACACGCGCGTCGGCGCGATCGTCGCCGACTACGCCTGGGGGCACGCGATCCGCGAGTCGATCGAGCGCATCATCAAGCCGATCCCCGGGGTGCGGCTGCAGATCGAGGTGGCGCCGGTGCCGGAGCGCGATTTCACGCCGTACCTGCGCAAGCTGCAGCCCCTCGACCCCGAGCTGGTCATCGCCACCGGCCACCCGCCGGGCACCGCCATCATCACCCGCCAGTCGATCGAGCTCGGCATCAAGGGCCAGGTGATCGGGCCCTGGTATCCGACCGAGTTCACCGTCGAGCGCGTCGGCGATCTGATGTTCGGACGCTTCGTCGACTACTCCTGCGTCGACTTCGAGAATGCGGCCTACCAGGCGCTCGCGGCGAAGTACTACGCCGCCACCAAGCGCCTGCTCGACAACAACGCGCTGTCAGGCTACGCGATCGTCAAGATGGTCGCCGAATCGATCGCCAAGGGTAAGTCGACCGATCCGAAGGCGGTGGCGACGGCGATCCGCACTGGCCGCTTCCAGATCGACGGCT
>Ga0075351_1000047_pt1 | contig 14288 bp, 12 predicted proteins | sample Sandmound_ThreeS_3_FD_120091 | JGI IMG/M metagenome (GOLD analysis project Ga0075351, IMG submission 120091) | Natural and restored wetland microbial communities from the San Francisco Bay, California, USA, that impact long-term carbon... | ecosystem: Environmental > Terrestrial > Soil >... | reverse complement strand
CCCGAGGACGGCACCACGGCGGCGTACTACGAGCAATGCCTGCGCCTCGCCGAGCGCGCCGACGCGCTCGGCTACCACAGCGTCAAGACGGTCGAGCACTCGTTCTACGACTACGGCGGCCATTCGCCCAACCCTTGCGTCTTCCTCTCGGCCATTGCCGCGCGCACCAGGCAAATCCGCCTCGTCACCGGCGCGGTGATCCCGGCTTTCCACCATCCGGCGCACCTCGGCGGCGATCTGGCCATGCTCGACAACATGAGCAACGGCAGGCTCGACGCCGGCTTCGGCCGCGCCTTCCTGCCGAAGGAATTCGAGGTCTATGGCGTGCCGATGTCCGAAAGCCGCGAGCGCTTTGAAGAGGCCATCGGGATGATCCGCAGGTTGTGGACGGAAGAGCGGGTAAACGCGAAGGGCAAGTACTGGAACCTCGAGGACGTCCGCCTCATGCCCCGAGTCGTGCAGAAGCCGCATCCGCCGGTGTGGATCGCGGCGATCTCGACCGAGGAGTCGTTCCTGTACGCCGCGCGCAACGGCTTCAACCTGATGATCGTGCCCTACGCCGGGAAGCCCGGGCAGCTGCAGGAGTTCGTGAGGACGTACCGGCGCGTCTGGGCCGAGTCAGGCCACAAGCCGGGTGCGGAACAGGTTCAGGTCGCGCAGTTCGGCTACGTCGCCGAGAACCGCGCCGAGGCGCAGGCCGGCTTCGAGCGCATCTGCCGCAAGTACCTGCAGACGTTCGCCGACGCGGTCGTCTCCTGGCAGGGCAAGACGTCCGACCAGTATCCCGGCTACGACAAGATGGTGGCGAGCATCCGCGCGACCACGCCGGAGAAGATCGTGCAGCAGGGCGGCGCGTTCGTCGGCACGCCCGAGGACGTGGTCGGCCAGATCCGCGCCTGCAGCGGCGCCTTCGGCGCGATCGAGCCGTCGATGCAGATCAACTTCGGCGGCTCGAAGGACGAGGAAGCGTTCCGCACTCTCGAACTCTTCGCCGCGAGGGTGATGCCCGCCTTCCGGGCTACTTCGGCTGCTTCGTGATCCTCAGGTACGGGCGCGGCGCCTGCCATCCGCCCGGGAACAGCTTCTTCGCGTCGTCGTCGCTCACCGAGCCGGCGATGATCACGTCCTGGCCCGGCTTCCAGTTCGCCGGCGTCGCCACCTTGTGCCTGGCGGTGAGCTGCATCGAGTCGATGACGCGCAGGATCTCGTCGAAATTCCGGCCGGTGGTCATCGGGTAGAAGAGCATCAGCTTGATCTTCTTGTCAGGGCCGATGATGAAGACGGTGCGCACGGTGGCGTTGTCGGCGGCGGTGCGCTTCCCGGGCGTCGCCTCGGCCGGGAGCATCTCGTAGAGCTTCGCCACCTTCAGGTCGGCGTCGCCGATGAGCGGATAGTTGGGCGCGGCGCCCTGCGTCTCCTTGATGTCGCTGGCCCATTTCTCGTGGTCGCCCACCGGGTCGGCCGAAAGGCCGATCACCTTGACGCCGCGCTTGTCGAACTCGGGCTTCATCTTGGCCATGGTGCCGAGCTCGGTGGTGCAGACCGGGGTGAAGTCCTTGGGATGCGAGAACAGCACGGCCCACTTGTCGCCGATCCACTGGTGGAAGTCGATCTGGCCCTCGGTGGTCTGGACCTGGAAATTGGGTGCGGTGTCGCCGATGCGGAGCGCCATGGAAATCTCCTCGGGGAAAGCAAAAATGTTACCTCCGCAAAGCCCCTCTTCGCCACTCCGGCTTTTTTGGCGTAGAGTAGCGGCAGCGATTGTTTGGGGACCAAACTAATGCGCGCAAAGCTCCGCTGCAGCCTGCTGGTGAACGGCGAACGCGCCGAGGCGCTGGTCGCCTCCTACAAGACGCTGCTCGAGGTGCTGCGCGAGGATCTCGGCCTCACCGGCACCAAGCACGGCTGCGAGCTGGGCGAGTGCGGCGCCTGCACGGTGCTGCTCGACGGCGAGCCGGTGCTGTCCTGCCTCGCCCTGGCCGTCGAATGCGAGGGTCGATCGGTCGAGACCATCGAGGGCCTGGCGCGCGGGCCGGAGCTCCACCCGCTGCAGGCGGCCTTCGCCGACTTCGGCGGCTCGCAATGCGGCTACTGCACCCCGGGCGTGATCATGACCGCCAAGGCGCTGCTCGACAGGAACCCGAGTCCGACCCGGCAGGAGATCAAGGAAGCGACCGCCGGCAACCTCTGCCGCTGCACGGGTTATAACCAGATCGTCGAAGCGGTCGAGGGCGCGGCGGCGGCGCTGCGCAAGGAGACGGCGTGAAGAAACGGCTCGACGTCGTCGGCAAGGCGCGCCGGCGGGTCGACGGCCGCGCCAAGGTCACCGGCGCGCTTCGCTATGCCGACGACCTTTTCATGCCGCGCATGCTGCACGCCAAGCTCCTGCGCTCGCCGCACCCCCACGCGGTCATCGAAGGAATAGATACCGAAAAAGCGAAGAAGCATCCCGGCGTTCATCTCGTGCTCACCGGCAAGGACTTCCCGGTGCCCTTCGGCATCATGCCGGTGTCCGTGGACGAGTATCCGCTCGCCTCCGAGCGCGTGCGCTACGTCGGCGATCCGGTCGCGGCAGTCATCGCGGTGGACGAGCAGACTGCCGTTGAGGCGATCGGTCTTATCGAAGTGAAATTCAGGGTCTTGAGACCAGTCGAAAACCCGCAGGAAGGGCTGAAAAACCCGGAGCCGCGCATTCACGACTATGGCGAGCAGGGAAACATTCACCGCAATCAGTCTTACGAATTTGGAAATATTGAAGAAGCCTTGAGAAGTTCGGACCTGGTGTTCGAAGATCTGTTCTTCTACGAGGGCAACACGCACCTGCCGATGGAGCAGCAGGCCTCGCTGGCGTTCCTCGACCCGGAAGGCAAGCTGCAGATCTCCTCGAGCACGCAGAACCCGCACTACCTGCACCGGCAGCTCGCCCGCGTGCTGCAGATCCCGGAGGCGAAGATCCGCGTCGTCGCGACGCCGAATGGCGGCGCCTTCGGCGGCAAGTGCGATCCCGGTGGCCACGAGTTCGTGGTCTGCAAGGCGGCGCTGGTGCTCGGCCGGCCGGTGAAGATCGGCCTTACCCGCGAGGAAGTGTTCTACGTGCATCGTGGCCGCCATCCGGTGCTGATGAAGATGAAGACCGGCGTGACGAAGGACGGCAAGCTCACCGGCATGCACCTGCAGACGCTGCTCGACGGCGGCGGCTACGGCTCGCACGGGCCGGCGAGCACCTTCTACACCGGCGTGCTGACGCCGGTGACCTACCACTATCCGCGCTTCAAGTTCGAGGCCTGCCGCGTCTTCACCAACAAGCCGGCGTGCGGCCCGAAGCGCGGCCACGGCACGCCGCAGCCGCGCTTCGGCCAGGAAGTGCAGCTCGACAAGATCGCCGAGAAGCTCGGGATCGATCCCGCCGAGTTGAGGTTGAGGAATTTAGTAAAAGAGAATTCTTTAACGGCGAGCTGGCTCAAGGTCGGATCGATCGGCCTCGAGGAGTGCATCCACAAGGTCGTCGAGATGTCGGGCTGGAAGCAGCGGCGCGGGAAATTGGCAAAAGGGCGCGGCCTTGGCCTCGCCTGCAGCGCCTACATGTGCGGCGCCGGCGTGGCGATCTACTGGAACAAGATGCCGCACTCGGGCGTGCAGGTCCTGCTCGACCGCTCGGGCGGCGTCATCGTCTATTGCGGCGCGACCGAGATCGGGCAGGGGTCGGACGATGTCCTGGCAGCGATCGTCGCCGAGACGCTCGGTGTCGGCACCGACGTCGTGCGCGTCGTCAGCGGCGACACCGGGATCACGCCGGTGGACCTCGGGTCGTACTCGAGCCGCGTCACCATCATGGCGGGCAACGCCGCGGTGCAGGCCGCCGAGCGGCTGCGCGCCCAGATCGCCGCCGTCGTCGCCGAGACCCTCGGCACGCTGCCCGACCGGGTGGTGTTCTCGCAGGGACGCGTGTTCGCCGCCGACCACTCTGGCCCCGGCATGTCGTTCGTCGAAGCGGTGCACGCAGCCGAAGGGCAGCTCGGCACGCTGTCCGCCGTCGGCTCGTACTCGCCGCCCAAGGCGCCGGGCACGTACAAGGGCGCGGGCGTCGGCCCATCTCCCGCCTACAGCTTCTCGTCGTGCGTCGTGGAAGTGGAGGTGGACGAGCGCACCGGCTGGATCCACGTGCCCAAGATCTGGATCGCGCACGACATCGGCCGCGCGCTGAATCCCACGCTCGCGCGCGGCCAGGTGATCGGCGGCGTCTACATGGGGCTGGGGGAAGCGCTGATGGAAGAGCAGTCCTTCCGCCGGCTGCCCGAGAAGCTCTCGGGCGCGCTCGTGCACCGCGCGCCTTCGATGCTCGACTACAAGAGCCTCACCTCGCTCGACATGCCCGACGTGGAGGTGGCGTTGATCGAGGACCCCGATCCGAACTGCCCGTACGGCGCGAAGGAAGTCGGGCAGGGGCCGCTGCTGCCGGTCATGCCCGCGGTGGCGAACGCGATCTACGACGCGGTCGGCGTGCGCATCGATGAAATTCCCATCACGCCCGACAAGGTCTTGAAGGCTCTGGAGAACAAGGCGAAACGCGTCGGCCCGGAAAGCTTCCCCGCGGTTCCCTATCCCGAGCCCATGTTCGTCCTGCCGCCCTGGGAAGGGGGCGACGGCAAGGAGACGAAGCGCGATGCTGCGGCTGCCGTGGTTTGAGCATCGCGCCCCGCGCTCGGTCGCGGAGGCGGCGAAGATCCTGGCGGGCGAAGGCCCGCGGGCGATGCTCATCGCCGGCGGCACCGACCTGCTGCCCAACATGAAGCGGCGCCACCAGGCGCCGGGCGTTCTGGTTTCTCTTCGACAAGTGAAGGATTTGAAAGTCCAGTCGAACGGAACTTTCGGGGCAGGTCTTACGTTGAGTCAGATCGTTCGGGATCCACGAACCCCGGCAGCGCTTCGCCAGGCAGCGGCGCAGGTCGCCACGCCCCACCTGAGAAACATGGGCACGCTCGGCGGCAACCTGTGCCTCGACACGCGCTGCAACTACTACAACCAGACCTACGAGTGGCGCAAGGCGATCGATTTCTGCCTGAAGGTGGACGGCAAGACCTGCTGGGTGGCGACGGCGAGCAAGCGCTGCGTCGCAGTTTCCTCGACGGATACTGCGCCGGCGCTGATTGCGCTGAACGCGGCCGTTACACTGGTCTCTGCATCAGGATCACGAAATGTCAGCGTCGAAAACCTCTACAAGAACGACGGGATCGAGTACCTCTCCCGCCGGCCGGATGAAATCCTGACCGAAGTGAGCGTGCCGGCGGGCTGGACGAGCACCTATTGGAAGCTGCGGCGTCGTGGTTCGTTCGATTTCCCCATCCTCGGTGTCGCCGCCGCGGTGCGAATGGAAGGCAAGATCGTCCAGGAGGCGAGACTGGCCCTGGGCGCGGTCGCTTCCCGTCCGTTCCTCGTCGAGAAGGCGGGCGAGTTTCTCAAGGGCAAGCCGCTCAGCGACGAGGCGATCGCGCAGGCGGCCGAGCTGGTTGCCAACCGCGCGAAACCCATGGACAACACCGACATGGATCTCTACTGGCGCAAGGAAGTCGCGGACGACTTCACGGGCTATGCGCTGCGCGAGCTGCGCGGCGACGACATGCGCGAGACGCGCCTGCGCATTGCGCGCGCCGCGATTGCGTAGCCTGCTTTGCGCGCTGGCGCTGGTCGCCAGCGAGGCGTTCGCCGAAGCGGTCACCCTCGGCATCGGGCTGGACAGCATCCCGGCAACGCTCTTGAAGCCCGAGGGCGCCGGTCCGTTTCCGGCGGTGGTGATGCTGCATGACTGCAGCGGCCTCGGTCCGCGCTCGAGCGGCGCCCCGGGGCGCTGGGCAAGGCAACTGGTTGCGCAGGGCTACGTGGTCATCCTTCCCGACAGCTTCGGCACCCGGGGCTATCCGAACGGCATCTGCACCGACGCGTCAAAGGGGCGCTTCGATGTCCGGCCGATCCGCCGCGCCCGCGACGCGCGAGCCGCGCGGGCATTCCTGCAGACACTCCCCTACGTTGCCAAGGATCGCATCGGGTTGATGGGCGGCTCGCACGGCGGGGCGAGCACGCTGGCGACGCTCCTCCATCAGGAGAGCGGCTTCGTCGCGGCGGTGGCGCTGTACCCGCGCTGCAGATTCTTCGAAAAGCTCAAGCCCGACGTGCCGCTGCTCATCCTGACGGGCGAGCTCGACGACTGGACGCCGGCGAAGGAGTGCGCGCCGCTCGCCGGCGAGCGCGTCACGGTGAGGGTCTATCCGGGGGCGCATCATGCCTTCGACAGCCCGCGGCCGGAGCGCTATGTCGCTGAGCGGATCAATCCGTCCTCGCCGACCGGCCGCGGCGCGACCACCGCCGGCAACGCCGAGGCGTGGGCGGACAGCATCCGCCAGGTGACCGACTTCTTCGCGAACAACCTGCGGCGCTAGTCGTTGCGGATGTTCGCCGCCTTCGCGACGGCGCTCCACTTGTCGATGTCGCGCCGCACCCGCGCGCCGAGTTCTTCCGACGTTCCGCCGACGGGATCGAGGCCCATTTGCGCGAAGCGCTGGCGGACCTCCGGGGTCTGTACCACGCGCGCGACCTCCTGCTGCAGCTTCGCGACGATCGCCGGCGGCGTCTTCGCCGGGGCGAAGAACGCCGTCCACACCGGCACCTCCATGTCCGGGACACCGGCCTCCGCCATGGTCGGGACATCGGGCCACGACGGGTGGCGCTTGGGGGAGGTCACGGCGAGGGCGCGGATCGTGCCGGCCTTGAGCGGGCCGGTGGCGGGCGGCGGATCGACGATGGTGAGCGCCACGTTGCCGGAAATCAGCGCCTGCACCGATTCGCCGCTGCTCTTGTAGGGGATCATGACGAAGGCGGTGCCGGTCCGCTGCTTGAACAGCTCGGTGGTGATCTGGAAGATGCCGGCGCTCGAGGCGTAGTTCGCCTTGCCCGGGTTCGCCTTGGCGTAGTCGATCAGCTCCTTTACGTTGCGGATCGGCAGCTTCGCGTCGACCGTGACGAGCAGCGGGAACTGGCAGATCATCGAGATCGGCGCGAAGTCGCGCTGCGGGTCGTACGGCAGCTTCGAATAGGTCGCCGGGTTGATGGTCATCGGCCCGCTCGGCCCCATGAGGATGGTGTAGCCATCGGGCGCGGATTTCGCCACCAGCTCGGCGGCGATGATCGACTGCGCGCCGGGCTTGTTCTCGATCACCATCGGCTGGCCGAGACCCTTCTGCATCTCTGGCGACATGGCGCGGACGATGATGTCATTGCCGCCTCCCGCAGCGTAGCCGACGATGATGCGGATCGGCTTGCTGGGGTAATCCTGGGCCAGGGCGCCGCCGCTCATGTTGCAAAGGGCGGCGAGACCGCAGAGCAGGGCGATGATGCGGGTCATTCGAGATCCTCCCGTTTTATTTGAAGTGCCAGAGCAGCCATATTCTGCTCCAGATGCTGGATCGAGTTGGTGCCGGGGATGGGCAGCATCACCGGCGATTTCGCCAGCAGCCAGGCGATGGCGACCTGCGCAGGGGTCGCCTTCAGCTTCTTGGAAAGCGCAACGACTCGTTGAGACCGTAGGGCCGCGCCGGCGCCGAGCGGGTACCACGGAAGGAATGCGATCCCGAGCTTCCCGCAGTGCATCAAGACATCCTCGGACGAGCGGTTATCCAAGTTGTACTCGTTCTGCACCGAGACGATGTTCGCGACCTTGCGCGCGCGCTCGAGCTCGGCGACGCTGAAGTTGGAGACGCCGATGTGCCGGATCTTGCCTGCGCGCTGGGCATCGAGCAGCGGGCCGAGCGAATCCTCGAGCGGCACCTTAGGGTCGATCGCGTGCAGCTGGTAGAGGTCGATGCGCTCGAGCTTCAGGCGTTTCAGGCTGCCGTCGATCGACTGCCGGAGGTGCTCGGGCCGGCCGTCCTCGTCCCAGCGGCTCGCTTTCGGCCGCACCAGCCCGCCCTTGGTGGCGATGACCAGGTCCTTCGGATACGGGTAGAGCGCTTCGGCGATCAGCTCCTCGTCGACGTAGGGGCCGTAGGAATCGGCCGTGTCGAAGAAGTTGGCGCCGAGCTCGTAAGCGCGGCGCAGGACCTGCAGCGCGTGCCTGCGCTCCTTCGGCGGTCCCCAGACGCTCGGCCCGCAGACGCGCATCGCGCCAAAGCCGAGCCGGTTGACGGTCAGCTCTCCTACCTTAAGCCTTTGTTTTTCCATGTTGGGATATGGCCCACTTTTTGCAGCGCAAGATGTGTGGTGGAAGTCCCACACTACAAGCATCACTATGACGCAATGGAGGCAGGAGGCACCACCTTGCTCGGCAGCATCTCGGACTTCTGCCGGCGCACCGGCATGGCCGAGTCGACCTTCGGCCGCCGCGCGGTGAACGACGGCAAGTTCGTCGCCCGTCTGCGCGACGGCGCCCGCGTCACCCCTGAGACCCTGCAGCGGGTCAACCTGTTCATCTCCAGGAACGGCGGCGTCGGCGCCGGCGAGGCGCCGCCCGAGCTGCTGCCGCTCATCCGCGCCAGCGCCGCGCAGCCGATGACGACTCCCGCGGCGGCGACGCGCGAAGACCCGGAGAAGAGCTTCCGCTTCTTCGACAACCGGCAGAAGTATCTGCTGTTCGTCAACACCTGCGGCGAGAAGGAGGTGGTCGCGGGCCGCGTCGGTCTCGAGCTCGCGCACATCCATCCGCGGCCGCCGGCGGTGCGCCTGTTCGACGCCGGCATGGGCGACGGCTCGGTGCTCGCGCAGGTGATGCGCGAGATGCACCGGCGTTTTCCGACCGTGCCGTTCTACATCGTCGGCAAGGAAATCAGCCTCGAGGACGTGCGCCTCAGCCTGCGCAAGATGGTCGACCGTTTCTTCGAGCATCCGGCGACCGTGCTGGTCGTCACCAACATGTACTACACCGAGGCGCCCTGGTTGTCGCCGCGGCAGGTGGCCGCCGCGACATCGATGGTGTGGCACGAAGCGCCGCTCGCCGGCAGCACCTCGCACGAGTTCGCCGAGCAGATCGCCGCGCTCGAGCCTTTCCTGGCGAAGAACTGGCAGGCGCGCCACAGCCCCAGGACCGGCAACCCGGTCTACGACCACCCGGTGGCGCTGGTGATCTATCGCGAGGACTACCGCTTCCTGCTGGAGAACGTGATCCCGCGCCGCGGCGAGGGCCGCGCCGACTACGACATGGTCATCGCCTCGCAGCCCTACCGGCTGAGGGCGCCGCTCGAGTTCAAGGCGCAGAAGGTGATCGCGCCGCTGGTGCGCGCGCTCGGCAAGGGCGGCCGCCTGCTCGGCATCCATTCCTGCGGCCGGGATCCCGGGCTGGAGATCGTGCAGAAGGTCTGGCCGGGGGAGAACCCGTACACGCAGACCCGCCACGACGTCCTGCGCGCCGCGAAGAGCGAGCTGGGCAAGGACGCGCGGCGCTACAACTTCAACGCCTACAGCGACGCGCGGGCGGTGTTCCGCTATGAGATGCACACGCTGCCGAGCGAGATTTCCTCCAGCATCGGCACCTCGACGCTGTTCGCCGCCTGGAACGCGGCGATCTACGTGGCGCAGATCGACGACGCCCGCCTCGGCGAGGCGCTGCGCGGCACGCGCTACCTCGACGCGACGCGCGAGGTGCTGCAGAAGCACGGCTCGCTCTGGTTCCTGGATGAATCCTATGTCGTTTCCCGCAAGCGCGACTGAGGCGGGCCTCCAGGCGCGCATTGCCGAGCTGGTGACCGGCGGGTCGCTGGAGATCTCGCCGCGCGATCTGCATCGCGCAGCGGAGGTCGCCGCGCTCCTGCCGAAGGACACCTGCGTCTACATCCCGTCGCTGCCGGGACTGCCGCTTTCGCGCACGCTGGAGATGGTCGCCGCGCTGCGCGCCGCCGGCCTCGACCCGGTGCCGCACGTTTCGGCGAGGCGCATTCTCGACAAGGAAGAGTTCAAGAGATTTCTCCATCAATGTGTTTCCGGTCATGGCGTGCACCGCGTCCTCGTCATCGGCGGCGACGAGCCGAAGGCGAAAGGGCCTTTCAACGACAGCCTGGAGGTGCTGAAGAGCGGCCTGCTCGCCGATGCCGGCATCCGCGAGATTGGCGTCTCGGGCTACCCGGAGGGACATCCGGGAATTGCTTCTTCAGTCCTGGCCTCTTCTCTCGAAACCAAACTCAAGCTGGCGCGCGAGCAGGGCCTGGGGCTGTACGTCGTCACCCAGTTTTCGTTCGCGCCGAAGCGGATCGTGGAATTCTGCGCCGCGCTGGCGCGCAGCGCGCCGTCGACCGGCGTCTATGTCGGCATCGCCGGTCCGGCGGATCCCGTGGCGCTCTTGCGCTACGCGCAGCGCTGCGGCGTCAGCACCTCGCTGCGCGCGCTGCGCAATCTCGGCACCGGCATCGCGCGCCTCGTGGTGAATACCGATCCGCACGAGCAGGTCGCCGCGCTCGGCGGCTATCTGCAGGGGCGCGACGCCGGCAACGTGGTCGGCGTGCATCTCTACAGCTTCGGCGGCGCGGTGCGCACCGCGCGCTGGATGCGGGAGCGGATCGCTCCCTAGGCAGCCTCGCGCGAGTAGGCGCGGAAGGCGTTTCGTCCCTCTTCCTTGGCGCGGTACATGGCCGTGTCGGCGTTCTTCAGCAGCTCCTGCGCGTCGCCGCCGTCGTCGGGATAGAGGCTCGCGCCGATGCTGGCGGTGATCCGGCATTGCCGGCCGCCGAGCGTGAAAGGCTGCGCCAGCACGTCGATCAGCTTGAGCGCCACGTTGCCGACGAACAGCGGCTCCACGACCTCCTCGAGAAGCACCACGAATTCGTCGCCGCCCAGCCGTGCCACCGTGTCGCTCGCGCGCAGGCCGTCGGTGAGCCGCCGCGCCACGTCGCGCAGGACGCTATCGCCGGCATCGTGGCCGAGGCTGTCGTTGATGCTCTTGAAGCGGTCGAGGTCGATGAACAGCACCGCCAGCCGGCGCCCGTGCCGCTGCGCCTGGCTGATGGCGTGCTCCAGGCGCTGGACGAACATGACGCGGTTGGGCAGCCGGGTGAGCGAATCGTGCGTGGCGACGAAGCGCAGCGCCTCCTCGGCCTGCTTGCGGATCAGGAACTGTCCGACCTGGCTGCCGATGGCGCGCACCGCCTCGATCAGCGGCGGGTCCGGCTCGCGCACCACGCGGCTGGCGAACGCCGCGACGCCGAATGTGCGGCCGGCCGACTGCACCGGGAAGACGAACGAGCCGCGGATGCCGAAGTCGGAGGCGTAGCGGCGGGTGGCGCGCGGGTCGTTCGAGATGTCGGCGGTCCAGATCGGCTCGCCCGACTGCCAGGCCCGCCCGGCGAGACCCTCGCCGGGGGCGAAGGTCATGTCGCGCGTTCGTTCGATGAACTCCGTTACCTTCTCGTGGGCGATGCCCCAGGACTCGGCATAGCGCAGCAGGCCGGCGCGCACGTCGAGCGCGAAGTAGCGGCCGCAGTCCCATTGCTCCGCCTCGCAGATCGCGCGCAGCATGCCTTGCAGGCCCGACGAGACGCTGTCGGCCTCGGCCAGCACGCGCGTCACGGCGTGCTCCATGATCAGCCGCCGCTGCGATTCCGCCAGCGCCGACTGGCTGCGCCGCAAGTCCCCGGTGATGGCGATCGCGAGCCGTTGCGCGCGCCGGCTCGAATTGGTGAGCGAGCCCACCAGGCCGGTGAGCAGCACGGTGATGAGCAGGCCGCCGACGAGGGCGAGCCAGGGCATCGCCACGTCGCCGGCGGTGCGGAAGCGCCCTGGCGTGGCGCTGAAGAGGAGCTGCCACGGCCGGCCGCCGACGTCGATGCTGCTCGCCGCCTGGAAGATCTCCGCGCCGGCGCTCGCCCGTCCGCCCTCGTACACCGTGTCGCCCGCGTCGACGACCCGCAGGTGCAGCGGCGTAGCCGAGAGGACGTCCTCCACCAGCTCGCGCACCACGAAGGTGATGCTGACCACCCCGAGCCACGCCTGCTGGCGCGCGTCGTAGCTGTTCATCGGCTGGTCCTGGCGGTAGACGGGAAGGCGCAGGCTCATTGCGTTGCCCGATCCGGGCTCGGACACGAGCATGAACGGGGGCGTGGCGACGATCGCGCCGGTATCGCGCGCGCGCAGGAACGCCGCGCGGCGCTCCGGATCGGACAGGAGATCGAGGCCGAGGCCGGCCTCGTTGCGGCCGCGCGGCTCGACGAACTGCAGCACGAGGTAGTCGCTGCGCTCGCCGGCGGGCGTCACGCGGTGCACGGTCCTTTCGTACGCGGCCTTGTCCGCCGGCCGCAGGTACTGCGCGTAGCTCAGTGAACGGATGCGCGCGCCGTGCTCGGCCGAGATGGACGCCGCGTAGCGGCTGAACGCGCTGTGATCGACTTGCGCGCCAGCGTGAAACAGCCCCTGCAGGCCGCTGAGCACGATCTCATATCCGCGCAGCCGGGTCTGGATGGCGCCACGCGCCTCGGCGACGCCGGCGCTGAAGCTCGCCTGCGCGGCATCCTCGACTTCCTGGCGCAGCGACCGCCAGGCGAAGAGCGAAAGCACGACGCCGACGACGAGGATCGCCCACGCCGTCGGCTGCCGCAACCAGTCACGAAACTCTGTGCTGTCCCACCGCAAGGGCTCCCCTCCCGCGCGCTGGCATCACCCGGCGGATTCTATCCCCGGCCGACGAAGGGCATCTTGGTCGCCATGATGGTCATGAACTGCACGTTGGCGTCGAGCGGCAGGTTGGCCATGTGCAGCACCGCCGCGCCGACGTGCGCGACGTCCATGCGCGGCTCGACCATCATCGTGCCGTTCGCCTGTGGCACGCCCTTGGCCATGCGCTCGGTCATCTCCGTGGCGGCGTTGCCGATGTCGATCTGGCCGCAGGCGATGTCGTGCTTGCGGCAGTCGAGCGAGACGCACTTGGTGAGGCCGGTCACGGCGTGCTTGGTGGCGGTGTAGGCCACCGACATCGGCCGCGGCGCGTGCGCCGAGATCGAGCCGTTGTTGATGATGCGTCCGCCCTTGGGGTTCTGCGCCTTCATGATGCGGATCGCTTCCTGCGTGCAATAGAACATCGCGTTGAGGTTGATGTCGACCACCGCCTTCCAGGTCTCGAGCGGCAGGTCCTCCATCGGCACCGCCGGCGCGCCCATGCCGGCGTTGTTGAACAGGACGTCGAGCCGGCCCCACTTGTTCTTGGTCTTTGAGAAGAAATCCTTCACGACTTCGGGGCGCGTGATATCTCCCGCCAGCACCATGGCGCGCTCGCCGGCGCCGGAATCGGCGGCGGTCTTGTCGAGCAGCTCCTTGCGCCGGCCGACCAGCGCCACGCAATAGCCGTCCTTCAGCAGCGCGAGGGCGGCGGCCTTGCCGATACCCGTTCCGGCGCCCGTCACGAGCGCGACCTTCTGGTTCATGATTTCCGCTCCTGTCTTTCGATGAAGTCCATCACGACTTCGTTGAACCGCCCGGGTCGCTCGAGGTTCACGAGATGGCCCGCGCCCTTGATCATCACCAGCTCCGCGCCGGGGATGCGCCGCGCCACGTCGCGCGCGAGCTGCGGCGGATAGACCGTGTCCTCGTCGCCGGCCACCACCAGCGTCGGCACGCGGATGTTCTCGATCGGCGCGCCGCGATCCTGGGCCACCGAAGCCTCCAGAGTCTTGCGGTACGACTCCTCGCGCGTCGCCGACACGCTATCCCACAGGGCCTCGAAGGCGCCGGGTCGGGCGCGGCTGCCGAGCAGCCGGCGCACGCTCTCGGGCGTGCGCTGCTTGCGCTCGGTGACGAACCGGCGCACCTCCTCGGCCGAGAGCGCGTCGAAGCCGGGCGTGGTGCTGACCAGGGACAGCGACTTCAGCCGCTCGGGGAAGTGCAGGGCCACGTTGCGCGCGATCCGGCCGCCCATGGAGAGGCCGACGAGATGCATCTTCTTCACGTCGAAGTGCTCCGCCACCCGCAGCACGTCGCCGCTGAAGTGCTCGAAATGCAGAGGGCCGGGATAGTCGTCGGAGTCGCCGTAGCCGCGCGCGTCCCAGGCCGCGGCGCGAAAGCGCGGCGAGAATGCCTCGACCTGCGCCGTCCAGTTCTGCCGGTTGCCGCGGATGCCGTGCAGGAACAGCACGAAGGGGCCGTCGCCCGCGACCGAGACCGCCAGGCGCGGGGCGGGGCCGACGAGCACGGTCTGCGCGCTCACTCGGCCTTCGCACCGGAGATCTTGACTGCCCTGCCGCGGCTCTGTCTGTCTTTTTTCAAGAAAGAAGCAAATTCATCCGGTCCGCTGCCGATGACTTCGTAACCCTTGTCGACGAGCTGCT
>Ga0075351_1000046_pt1 | contig 14365 bp, 12 predicted proteins | sample Sandmound_ThreeS_3_FD_120091 | JGI IMG/M metagenome (GOLD analysis project Ga0075351, IMG submission 120091) | Natural and restored wetland microbial communities from the San Francisco Bay, California, USA, that impact long-term carbon... | ecosystem: Environmental > Terrestrial > Soil >... | reverse complement strand
TCCGCGCGCCCGAGCAGGTCGGCGCCGATGTGAATCGGGTAGCTGCGGCTGCCGAGCGCTACGCCGAGGCTTTCCATCGCTCGCCCAGCTTGCCGAGGAGATCTCGCGCCAGAGCCGCGACACCCTGCTTCCCGGTATCGATGACCACGTCGGCGATCGAGCGGTAGAGAGGATCGCGCTCGGCGTAGAGCTCGCGCAGGCGCGCCTTGGGATCGGCGGTGGCGAGCAGCGGCCGGTTGCGGTCGTGGCGGACGCGCTCGTACAGATCGTCGGGCCGCGCGTGCAGGTACACCACGGTGCCCGTCGCCGCCAGGAGGCGTCGGTTCTCCTTCGCGCCGACGACGCCGCCGCCGGTCGCGAGCACGATGCCGCGCAGCGCGGCCAGCTCGCCGATCACTGCCGTCTCTCGCGCGCGAAAGCCCGGCTCGCCCTCGATCTCGAAAATCACCGGGATCTTCACGCCGCAGCGCCGCTCGATTTCCTGATCGCTGTCGAGGAAGCGAAGCTTCAGCCGCCGCGCCAGCACCCGGCCGACCGTCGTCTTGCCGGCGCCCATGAGGCCGACGAGATAGAGGTTGGCGGAGCGTTTCATGCCTTGCATTGTAGGAACAAAAACGGCCGGGGGGTCCCGGCCGTCGTACCGCGCGAAGAGAGCGAAGAGTACTGGGCGGTCAGCGAATCGTGAGGCGCTCGTTGACGATGCGCGGCGTGATGAACACCAGCAGCTCCGTCTTGCGCGAGGAAGTCGTCGTGTTGCGGAACAGGGCGCCGATCAGCGGCAGGTCGCCGAAGAACGGAATCTTGGTGATGTCGGTCCGGTCCTGCTGCTCGTAGATGCCGCCGATGACCACGGTGCCGCCGTTCTCCACCAGCACTTCGGTCTTGACGTGCTTGGTGTTGATCTGCACGCCCGCCGTGGTGGTGGCGCCCGGCTGATCCTTGTTGACGTCGAGCGTCATGATGACGTTGCCGTCGGGCGTGATCTGCGGCTTTACCTTGAGCGCCAGGCTCGCCTTGCGGAACGACACCGCGGTCGCGCCGGAGGAGCTCGCCTGCTGGTACGGAATCTCCGTGCCCTGCTCGATCAGCGCCTCGATCTGGTCGGCGGTGAGCACGCGCGGGCTGGAGATGATCTTGCCCTTGCCGTCGGCTTCCAGAGCGGAGAGCTCGAGGCTGAGGAACCGCGACAGTGACTCGTTGAAGAGGATGAATGAGAACGTCCCGGCGTTGAAGGCATTCAAGCCGGCGGAGGGCAGATTGACCTGCAGGCCGTTACTCGTCAGGTTCGGCGTACCCGTGACGACCTGTGTGCCGCCTTCGCGCGCCGCCTGGCCGGTGTTGCCGAGCTCGGCGCCGCTGGTGAGGCGGCTGCCGCCCGGGCCACGCGCGGCGCCGAGCTGTGCGAAGCCGAAACGCACGCCCAGGTTCTTGAAGAAATCGTCGCTCGCCTCCACGATGCGCGCCTCGATCATCACCTGGCGCACCGCGATGTCGATCTTGGCGATCAGCTTGCGCACTTCCTCCAGCCGCGCCGGCGTGTCCTGCACGAAAAGGGTGTTGGTGCGCGCGTCAACCACCGCACTGCCGCGCTTGGACAGGATGCGCTGGTTCGCGTCCGAGAGCAGCTTCTGCACGTCGGCCGCCTTCTGGTAGTTCATCTGGAACGACTCGGTGCGCGTCTGCTCGAGGTCGTTGATCTGCTGCTGCGCTTCCAGGGCGAGCTTCTCCCTCGTGGCGAGCTCGTCGCGCGGCGCGATCCAGATCACGTTGCCGCTGCGGCGGCTGTCGAGGCCGCGCGTCTGCAGGATGATGTCCATCGCCTGGTCCCAGGGTACGTCCTTGAGACGCAGCGTGATGTTCCCGCCCACGGTGTCGCTGGTGATGATGTTGAGGTCGGTGAAGTCGGCGATGACGTTGAGCACCGCGCGCACTTCCACGTTCTGGAAGTTGAGCGAGAGCTTCTCGCCGGTATAGCGGCCGCGCGCCGAGGCGCGCGTAGGGTCGGCGGACACCGGCTTCACCTCGACCACGAACTGGGTGTCGGACTGGTAGGCGTTGTGCTCCCACTGGCCTTTCGGCTCGATCACCATGCGCACGTTCTCGCCCTGCTGGAAGGCGCTGACGGTGTTGACCGGCGTGCCGAAGTCGACCACGTCCAGCCGGCGACGGAGGTTCTCCGGCAGCGAGGTCTTGATGAAGTCGACGACGATGTTCTGGCCCTGCTGGCGGATGTCGATACCGGTGCTGGTGTCGGAGAGGTCGATGATCACGCGTCCCTCGCCCGCCCGACCGCGGCGGAAGTCGACGTCGCGGATGGCATGCGTCGAATCGGCCCTGCCCTCGGCGAAGTGCGAGATCTGCCCGCCCGGCGCGACCTGCACCTGGGCAGGCTCGGAGAGCGTCACGACCAGCGTGCGGCCGTCGACCTTGGTCTCGTGCGCGACCGGGCGGCGCAGGTTGAGCACGAGGCGCGTGCGCTCCGCACCCTGCACGACGTTCATGCTGCGCAGCTCGCCCTGGCCGATGTCCTGGCTGGCGCGACCGAGCCCGTTGAGCGTGTTCGAGAAGTCGAAGGCGATCCGTGCCGGCGTGGTGACGGCGAAGTTGGGCGGCGGCGTCTTGAGCGCGTCCTTCATGGTGATGCGCACCACGACCTTGCCGCCCTCCTGCGTGACGTCGAACCCTTCAATGCTGTTGGTCTGCGCGGCGGCGAGGCCGAGCCCCGCGAGCCAGAGCAGCACAACACCGAGAGACTGGATGGCTTTCATTGTTTTCATCGTCTTGCCTCCACCAATTGGAGCGTGCTGGCACGCTCCACCCACTCACCCCCGCTGTCCTGCACCAGCTCCTTCAGGTTGATCTGAAACTCGTCGATCCCCGTGATGACGCCAAAGTTCTGGCCCATGTACATCCCCTTCTTCACCCGGTAGAGGTTCGGGCCAGCCTTGACGAGCGCGAACGTTTCCTTCTCCTGCGTGATCGTGCCGAGCATCTGGATCGACTCGAGCGGGAATGCCTCGAGCGGCTCCTTGATGCGCTTCTCCTGCTCGGCGATCTTCGAGTTGAGCTTCTCCTTCGGCTCGGTCCGCGCCACTTCGATGCGCTCCGGCCGGAACGGATCGGTCAAGCCCTCGGCGGTGTACGGCACCGGCTCGTAGGGCTTCACCTGCGGCAGCGGCGGCACCTGGCCGCGGAAGTCCTTGGTCGCCTCGGCGAGCTCCTGCTTCAGCTCCCTGTGCTCGTCGCCGCCGCACGCCGACAGCGCGAGCAGCGCAGCGGCGATCAGGGGCGTGCGCAGTCGCTTCATTTCTTCGCCACCGGTTTCTTCGGTGCCGCTCTCTTGCGCTGCGCGTTGGCTTCGTCGTCGCTGAGGTAACGGAAGGTCCGCGCGGTGGCGTCCATCGTCAGATTGCCGTCCTTTTGCGCCGAGATGGAGACATCGTTCAGCGTCACGATGCGCGACAGCTGGCCCACGTCGCTCGCGAACGCGCCCATGTCGTGGTAAGTGCCGACCACCTTCACGCTGATTGGCAGCTCGGCGTAGAACTCGCGCACCGTGTCTCCCGCCGCCGGCTTGAAGAGCTCGAACTGCAGGCCGCGGCCGAGGCCGGCCTGGTTGATGTCGACCAGCAGTGCATCCATCTGCGACTTGTCCGGCAGCTGGCGCAGCAGCGCGCCGAACTGGACGTTGATCTCGCGCAGCTGCTGCCGGTGCAGATCCAGGTTGATCGCCTGGCGCTTCTTGTCGAGATACTGCTGTTTCAGCCGCGCCTCTTCGTTGTGACCAGCCTCGAGCTCCTCGATCTGGCCGGCGGTGTCGGCGAAATAGCCAGCGACCGGGATGACGATCAGCACCGCCAGGAGCACGAGGGCCTTGGGCGCCGCATGCCAGGTGCCGGCGTCCTGCCAGTTGGTGGCCTTGATTTCCTCGACGATCGCGTTGAGATTGATGGCCATGGCTATTTCTTCGCCGCTGCGGGCGGCGTCGCGGCCGGCTTGACGTCCACCGGGCTCTTGAGGAAGAGGAACATGTTGAACTGGGCGACGCGCTTCTTATCCACCGTCGCCGCCCTGACCTCGACCAGCACCGGCTTCTCCAGCCAGGGCGAAGAATCGACGTTGCGCATCAGGGTCGAGACGCGCGCATTGGACTGCGCAAAGCCCGAAATGTCGATGCGCAGGCCCTTCTGCACCAGTCCCTTGAGATAGACCCCCTCGGGCATCTGCCGCACCAGCTCGTCGAGCAGGTGCACGGTCTGGGACCGGTCGCGCTGCAGCGTCTCGATCACCTGTTTGCGCGCGAGCAGCGCCGCGATCTCGGCCTTGAGGCTGTCGATCTCGGCGATCTCCTGGTCGAGCTTGGCGATCTCGCCCTTGAGGAAGGCATTGCGATCGACTTGGGTATCGATCTGACGCTGATAGAACGTGTGCATGGCGCCGACCAGCAGCAGACCGATCGCCGCCGTGCCGCCGGCGAGGACGAAGAAGTGCTTCCGGGCGCGCTTGCGGCGCTCCTCGCGGTGCGGCAGCAGGTTTACGCGGACGGTCATGTCGGGTCGAACCTGCGCATCGCCAAGCCGTAGGCGACGATCAGCGAGGGCGCGTCGACCATCAGGCGCTTCTGCTGCACACGCGGCGAGGTCTGCATATGCGCGAAGGGGTTGGCGATCATCGCCGGGACCTGCGCTTGCGTGGTCACCACCTCGTCCAGGCCGGGAATGACCGCCGAGCCGCCGGCGAGCAGGATGTGGTCGACGTTGTGGTACTGCGTGGAAGTGAAGAAGAACTGCAGCGCGCGCTGCACCTCGGTGGCGAGGTTCTGCATGAAGGGCCGCAGCACCTCGGCTTCGAAATCGTCGGGCAGGCCGCCCGAGCGCTTGGCGTTCTCGGCCTCTTCCGGGCTCATGCCGTAGCGCGTCACGATCTCCTGCGTCAGCTGGTTGCCGCCGAACGCCTGCTCACGCGTGTACACCGATTGATCGTTGCGCAGCACGGTGACGTTCATGACGTTGGCGCCGACGTCGACGATGGCGATGTTCTTGTCCTTGCCGGCCTCGGGCAGCGACTGCACGACGATCGACAGCGCCGTCTGCTGCGCGAACGATTCCACGTCCATGACGAGAGGCTTCAGGCCTGCCGATTCGGCCACGGCGACGCGGTCCTCGACCTTTTCCTTACGGGTCGCGGCGATCATCACTTCCTGCTCGTCGGGGCTGGTTGGCGAGGGGCCGACGACCTGGAAATCGAGATTGACTTCCTCGAGCGCGAACGGGATGTACTGATTCGCTTCCGTCTCGACCTGCATCTCGAGCTCGTTCTCGCGCAGGGCGGCGTTGACGACGATCTTCTTCGTGATCACCGCGCCGGTCGGAACCGCCATCGCGACGTGCTTGGTGCGCGTGCCCAGGCGCTTGTAGCCGCGCTTCACCGCGTCGATGAGCGCCTCGAGGTTGTTGATGTTGCCGTCGACGACGGCGTCGCGTGCAAGCGGCTCGATCGCGTAGCGCTCGACCCGGAATCCGCCCTTGCCCGCGTCGACGATCTCGAGCATCTTTACCGAGGACGAGCTGATGTCCAAACCGAACAACGGCGGTGCCTTCGGTGTAAATAGATCCAAGGCCACTGCGAGCCCCCTTGGTTATTTTCCTTTGCGTATCGGCTCTTAGGCGCGATACGTAGAAATCGCGTTAAATCCTAGCAACAACCCCTGCGGCTGTCTAGTTAATTATCCGCAAGAGCAAAAAGGTATGATGCACCGTCTGGTTTCGAGCCTGCAATAACGTCCCGGCGAAGGTCTAACTCCCCTGATGTGGCTGCGCTTTCTAGCCTTTCCCCTGGCGGTCCTGGCCGGGCTGACGGCGATCGGCATTCTCGCCGTCGCCCTGGTCATCGCCCTCGCCTACCCCAACCTCCCCACCCTCGATGCCCTGACCGAGTATCAGCCGAAGATCCCCCTGCGCATCTACTCGGCGGACGGGGTTCTGATCGGCGAGTTCGGCGAGGAGCGCCGGGCGGTCGTCTCCATCGCGGAGGTACCCGCCGACCTGAAGAACGCCATCATCGCCATCGAGGACGAGCGCTTCTACCAGCACCCCGGCATCGACTACGTTGGCGTGATGCGCGCCGCCTACGCCAACCTGGTCGCGGGCGGCCGCCGGCAGGGCGCGAGCACCATCACCATGCAGGTGGCGCGCAACTTCTTTCTCTCCTCGGAGAAAACGCTCACCCGCAAGCTCTATGAGGCACTGCTCGCGTTCAAGATCGAGCACAGCCTCACCAAGGAGCAGATCCTGGAGCTCTACCTCAACCAGATCTATCTCGGGCAGCGCGCCTATGGCTTCGGCGCGGCGTCGCAGATCTACTACAACAAGGCCGTCAGCCAGCTCACGCTCGCCGAGAGCGCAATGCTCGCCGGGCTGCCGAAGGCCCCTTCCCTCTATAACCCGATCACGAATCCACAGCGGGCAAAACAACGCCAGCAATTGGTGCTGAAACGCATGGCCGAGCTTGGTTACATTACTGCGGTGCAGCATGACGAGGCCGTCAAAGCCCCCGTGAGGACTCGGCGGGAAGTGAGTGAATACTCTTTCCACGCAGAGTACGCCGCCGAGATGGTCCGCCAGGCGCTCGCCGATCAATACCCGGAAGAGGTCTACAACCGCGGCTTCCGCGTCTACACCACGATCCGCAAGGCGGATCAGGAAGCCGCTTATGCCGCGCTGCGCAAAGGCGTCCTCGAGTACGACCGCCAGCACGGGTACCGCGCCCCCGAGGGCTACGTAGAGCTGCCCGCCAACCCGGGCGACGAAGACTTCGACGATCTGCTCGGCGAGCACCTGGATAGCGACGATCTGCTCGCCGCCATCGTTCTCGCCGCCGATGCGAAGCACGTGCAGGTCGCTCTGCGCACTGGCGAGAAGATCGACATCGCGGGCGAGGGGCTGCGCTTCGCCGCGCGCGGGCTGGACGCGAAGACGGCGCCGCAGCGGCGCATCCGGCGCGGCGCTATCGTGCGGGTACAGCGCGAAGGAAGGGTCTGGCAGGTCGTGCAGCTGCCGGAGATCGAGTCGGCGTTCATCGCCCTCGATCCGCAGGACGGAGCGGTACGCGCGCTGGTCGGCGGCTTCGATTTCAACCGCAACAAGTTCAACCACGTCACGCAGGCGTGGCGGCAGCCCGGGTCGTCCTTCAAGCCGTTCATCTACTCTGCGTCGCTCGAGAAGGGCTTCACTGCGGCGACGGTGATCCCCGACGAGCCGGTGGTGCTCGAGGCGGAGGAGACCGGCAGCCAGCGCTGGGAGCCGAAGAACTACGACGGCCGCTTCGAAGGGCCGATGCGGCTGCGGACCGCGCTCGCCAAGTCGAAGAACATGGTCTCCATCCGCGTGCTGGAGGCAATCGGCCCCAAGTACGCGCAGGACTATGTCACCCGCTTCGGCTTCGACGCGGACAAGCACCCGCCCTATCTCACCATGGCGCTCGGCTCCGGTTCGGTCACTGCGTGGCAGATGGCGCGTGCCTACGCCGTGTTCGCCAACGGCGGCTACCTGGTGCAGCCGTATTTCATCCAGAAGATCGTCGATGACCGCGGCAACCCGCTCGCGCTGGCGCAGCCCAGGCGGGCCGGCGACGAGGCGCTGCGCGTCATCGATGCGCGCAATGCATTCGTCATGGACAACATGATGCAGGACGTGACCCGCATCGGCACCGCCGCGCGCGCCGCGCGCCTCGGCCGCGGCGATCTCGCCGGCAAGACGGGCACCACGAACGAATTCGTCGACGCCTGGTTCGCCGGCTATCAGCCCTCGCTGGTCGCGATCGCCTGGGTCGGCTTCGACCAGCCCCGGACGCTCGGCAAGAATCAGACGGGCGGCGTCGTCGCCCTGCCGATCTGGGTCAGCTACATGGAAAAGGTGCTGGTCGACGTGCCCGAAGCCTCGCGTACCGTGCCTGACGGCGTGGTGATGGTCCCGACCGGGCCGTATCCCCCGCTGCCCGGCGACAACCGGCTGGTGCCGGAGTTCTTCTATCGCGAGGCGATCCCGCCGCCGGAAGTGTTGCAGCCGCCGCGCCCGGTCGCACCGCTGCCCCAGCCGGACGCGCCTCCAGTACCCGGTGCCTAAGGGCGCAGAAGCACCGGCTCTCCGCCCTGCGCGGACACGAGCTTCGAGAGCGCGGTGAAGAGCTCGGCGCCGTCGCGCGTATCACGCCATGCCGCGCCGTCCCAGCGAAAGTGGTATCCGCCGGCGCGCGCCGCGACCCACATTTCTCTTGCCGCCGCATGGCGGTTGATGATGATCTTCGAGCCGTCGGCGAACTCGAGCTCCAGCACCCCGCCTTCCTTCAGCTCGAAGTCGGCATCGATGCCGCTCGCCTCGAGGGCTGCCTCGATCCGCTCCAGCGCCCGCTTCGCCAGCGCTTCGAATTCAGTGTCGCTAAGCATGAGTTAACATGCGGATTTTATGCGCTTCTTACCGCATTTCGGCCGTCGCGTCGCGCTTCTTCTTCTGGCGATGCTGCCGCTTTGCGCCTGCGGCCAGAAGGGACCGCTCTACCTGCGCGATCAGCCGCCACCCGGCGTGAAGCCGGAGAAGCCCGCGCCGTACAAGCCGGTCCCCTATCCGCCGGAAGATTCCCGCGACGGAAAATAGGCCCATGGGGTTCGCCTACCGCGACGGCATGCTGCATGCCGAGCAGGTGGCGCTCGACGAGATCGCGCGCCGTTTCGGCACGCCCTGCTATGTCTACTCGCGCGCCGCGATCGAGGCGGCCTATCGCGAGTTCACCTCGGCGCTGCGCGGGCACGACGCGCTCGTCTGCTACTCGGTCAAGGCGAACTCGAATCTCGCCGTGCTCTCGCTCCTCGCGCGCCTGGGCGCCGGCTTCGACATCGTCTCGGGCGGCGAGCTGGCGCGCGTCATCGCGGCCGGTGGCGATCCGCGCAAGACGCTCTTCTCCGGCGTCGGCAAGCGCGAAACCGAGATCGAATTCGCGCTGACGAGCGGCGTCGGCTGCCTCAACATCGAGTCCGAAGCGGAGCTCGGCCGCGTCGCCACCGTCGCGCGCCGGCTCGGCAAGCGCGCGCCCATCGCGCTGCGCGTCAATCCCGACATCGACGCAAAGACGCATCCCTATATCTCCACCGGCCTGCGCGAGAACAAGTTCGGCGTTCCACACGCCGATGCCGAACGCCTTTACGCCCGCGCCGCCGGCATTGCGGATCTCGAAGTGGTGGGCATCGGCTGTCACGTCGGCTCGCTGCTCGCGGACCCGGCGCCGTACATCGCCGCGGTGGAGCGGCTGATCGTGCTCGTCGACCGGCTCGAGACGGCCGGTATCCGCCTGCGGCACATCGATGTCGGCGGCGGCATCGGCATCCGCTACCGCGACGAGGCGCAGCAGCCGATTGCCGCCTTCGTTGCCGGGACGCTCGCCGCGCTCGGCAAGCGCAAGCAGACGGTGGTCTTCGACCCCGGCCGCTCGCTGGTGGGGAACGCGGGCCTGCTGCTCGCGCGCATCGAGCACGTGAAGCCTGGCGCGACGCGCAACTTCGTCATCGTCGACGCGGCGATGAATGACCTGATCCGGCCGGCGCTCTATGGCGCATGGCACGAGGTGCGCCCGGTTCGGCAAACGGAAGCCGCCGCTGCAGCCGCTGTCTACGATGTCGTCGGCCCGGTGTGCGAGAGCGGCGATTTTCTCGCCAAGGATCGCATGCTGACGCCGCGCGAAGGGGATCTGCTGGCGCTCATGTCCGCCGGCGCCTACGGGATGGCGATGAGCTCCAATTACAACTCGCGGCCGCGCCCGGCCGAGGTGCTGGTTTCGGGCGCCGAAGTCCATCTGGTGCGCAGCCGCGAGACGGTCGAGCAACTGTTTGCCCTGGAGCGGATTCCGGGATGACAATCCCGGGTCTCGCCCATGCCTGAGACCGCCAACGTGACCCCCACCAGTCGCCGCGTCCTGATCGTCGGCGGACTGCTGGTCGCGCTCACGGCCGGCGGCCTGGCCGCGTATTTCGCGAGCGACAGCCGGGCAAAGGAGCAGCGCAAGGGGCCGAAGGGGCCGCCGGCGGTGCCGGTCACGGTCGCGCGCGTCGAGCAGCAGACACTGCCGGTGCGCCTGCGCGCCATCGGCAATGTCGAAGCCTTCGCGACCGTCGCCGTGAAAGCCCGAGTCGACGGCCAGATCGTCGCCGTCAACTTCCGCGAAGGCGAAGCGGTCAGCAAAGGCGACGTGCTGTTTCGCATCGACGCGCGCCCCTACGAGGCGGCGCTGCGCCAGGCCGAGGCGAACCGCATGCGCGATGTCGCGGCGCGTGACCAGGCGCGCTCGCAAGCGAAGCGTTATCAGGAGCTGCTCGACAAGAATTTCATCTCCAAGGAAGCCTACGCGCAGATCCGCACCAACGCGCAGACCGCCGAGGCGATCGCGAGGGCGAGCCAGGCGGCGCTCGAGAACGCGCGTCTCAACATCGAATACTGCGTCATCCGCTCGCCGCTCGACGGCTACGTCGGCCGCACGCTGCTGCAGGCGGGCAACCTGGTGAAGGCGAACGACTTCAACCCGCTGCTCGTCATCAATCAGGTCAAGCCGATCTACGTCAATTTCGCCGTACCGGAGCAAGACCTGTCCGAGGTGCGCAAGTACATGGCGCAGGGGCCGCTCGCCGTCGAAGTCCTCCCGGTCGAAGCGCAGCAGGCGCACCCGCGCGGCAAGCTGATCTTCGTCGACAACGCGGTCGACCCGAGTACCGGCACGATTCGCATGCGCGCCCAGTTCGACAACGGGGAGGCGGCACTGTGGCCGGGGCAGTTCGTGAACATTCTGCTCAGCCTCTATGAGCAGGTCGATGCGCTGATCGTGCCCGTGCAGGCGGTGCAGACCGGCCCCGACGGGCAGTACGTCTATGTCATCGGCGACGACATGGTCGCCGAGGTGCGGCGCATCAAGGTGCAGCGCACCGACGGCGATCGCGCCATCGTCGAGCGCGGGTTAGTCAGGGATGAGCGCGTCGTCACGCGCGGCCAGCTGCGGCTCGGGCCGAAGGTAAAGGTCCAGATCGCCAAGCCGGCCGCGGAGGTTTCCTGAACTTCTGCGAGCTGTGGGTGCGCCGGCCGGTGATGACCGTGCTGGTGATGGCCGGCATCCTGATTTTCGGCCTGGCGGCGTATCGGCTCCTGCCGGTTTCGACCCTGCCGCAGGTGGACTTCCCGACCATCCAGGTGACGGGCGAGCTTCCTGGCGCGAGCCCGGAGACGATGGCCTCCGCGGTCGCCACCGTGCTCGAGCGGCAGTTCTCGACCATCGCGGGCATCGACGAAATGAGCTCGCTCTCGGGCCAGGGAATCACGCGCATCACCATCCAGTTCGCGCTCGACCGCGATATCGACGCTGCCGCGCAGGACGTGAACTCGGCCATCGCCTCGGCCGCGCGCCAGCTGCCGGCGACGATGTCCGCGCCGCCTTCGTTCCGCAAGGTCAACCCCGCCGACTTTCCCGTCTACTACCTGGCGCTGACCTCGCAGACGCTGCCGCTTTCGACCGTGAACGAGTACGCCGAGACCTATCTCGCGCAGCGCATCTCGACCATCAATGGCGTCGCGCAGGTGCAGGTCTTCGGGCAGCAGAAGTACGCCGTGCGCGTGCAAATCGATCCCAACGCCCTTGCCTCGCGTGGCGTCGGAATCAACGACGTCGAGCAGGCGCTCGCGCAGGCGAACGTCAACCTGCCGACCGGCACGCTCTACGGCAAGGACCGCATGGTTGCCGTGCAGGCCACCGGCCAGCTCAACGACGCGGCGGCCTTCCGGCCGATCATCGTCACCTATCGCAACGGCTCGCCGATCCGCCTGCAGGAGCTCGGCCAGGTCGTCGACAGCGTGCAAAACGACAAGCTCGCCGCCTGGTTCAAAGGCAAGCGCGGCATCGTGCTCGCGATCCAGCGCCAGCCGGGCACCAACACCATCGACGTGGTCGACTCGATCAAGAAGCTGATGCCGACGTTCCGCGCCGAGGTACCGCCGGCGATCGAAATCGAAACCCTGTACGACCGCTCGGTGACCATCCGCGCTTCGGTGGCGGAGGTGCAGTTCACGCTCTACATGGCGCTGATGCTGGTGGTGCTGGTGATCTTCCTCTTCCTGCGCAATATCCCCGCCACCATCATTCCGGCGCTGGCGCTGCCGATGTCGATCATCGGCACGTTCTCGGTGATGTATCTCTTCGGCTACAGCCTGGACAACATCTCGCTGATGGCGCTGACCCTGTGCGTCGGCTTCGTGGTCGACGACGCCATCGTCATGCTCGAGAACATCACGCGCCACATCGAGCAGGGCAAGAGCGCGATGCAGGCGACGCTCGAAGGCTCGCGGGAAATCGTCTTCACCATCATCTCCATGACGATCTCGCTCGCGGCGGTGTTCATTCCGGTGCTGTTCATGGGCGGCATCCTCGGCCGCCTGCTGCACGAGTTCGCGGTGACGATCATGGCAGCGGTACTGATCTCGGGCTTCGTCTCGCTGACGCTGACGCCGATGATGTGCAGCCGCATTCTCAAGACGCACGATCCGAACCGGCACCACGGCCGCCTGTACCTCGCCTTCGAGCGTGTCTTCGACGCCTGCCGCGACGCTTATGACGTCAGCCTGCAGTGGACCCTGCGCCACCAGCGAGTGGTGCTGATCGCATTCCTGATGGTGTGCGTGCTCACCGGCGTGCTCTTCTACCGCGCGCCGAAGGGTTTCCTGCCGAGCGAAGATTCCGGGCAGCTGTTCTGCTTCGTCGAAGGGCCGCAGGATATCTCGTTCGAGGCGATGAGCGACCTGCAGCGGCGCGTCGCGGAGATCATCAGCCAGGATCCGAACGTCGAGGCGGCGATGTCCTTCATCGGCGCCACCGGCTTTTCGCCCTCGCTCAACGTCGGGCGCATCACCATCACCCTGAAGCCGTTCAAGGAGCGCCGCCCCGCCGACGAGGTGGTGCGCGGCCTGCGGCCGAAGCTTGCCAACGTGCTCGGCGTCAAGGCCTTCATCCAGAACGTGCCGGCGATCCGCATCGGCGGCCAGCTGACCAAGAGCCCCTACCAATACGTGATGCGCAGCGCCAACATCGACGAGCTCTACCAGTGGGCGCCGGTCATCGAGCAGAAGCTGCGCAGCCTTCCCGGCCTGATCGACGTCACCAGCGACCTGCAGATCACGCGCCCCGAGGTGACGGTGCAGATCGAGCGCGAGAAGGCATCCGCGCTCGGCGTCTCGGCGCAGAGCATCGAGATGGCGCTCAACAATGCCTACGGCGCGCGCCAGGTCTCGACGATCTACACCGCGACCAACCAGTACTGGGTGATCCTCGAGCTGGCGCAGCGCTACCAGACCGATCCTTCGGTACTGCCGCTCCTGTACGTGCGCTCCTCGACCGGCGCGCTGGTGCCCCTCAACGCGCTCGCCAAGCTCGCCCATGGCGTCGGGCCGCTCTCGGTTGCGCATCTGGGTCAGCTGACCTCGGTGACGTTCTCGTTCGACCTACGGCCTGGCGTCGCGCTCTCTCAGGCGATCAGCGAGGTGCAGGCGGGCATGCGCGACGCGCAGGTTCCCGCGACCCTCACGGGAACCTTCTCCGGCACCGCGCAGGCCTACCAGAGCTCGCTGCAGGGAATGGGCATCCTGATCCTGCTGTCGATCGTGGTGATCTACCTGGTGCTCGGGGTGCTCTACGAGAGCTTCATCCATCCCCTGACCATCCTTTCCGGCCTGCCGACCGCCGGCCTGGGCGCGCTGCTCACGCTGATGGCGTTCGGCGTCGAGCTCAACATGTACGCCTTCGTCGGCATCATCATGCTGGTCGGCATCGTGAAGAAGAACGCCATCCTGATGATCGACTTCGCCATCGAGGCGCAGCGCAAGGACGGCCTGCCACCACAGCAGGCGATCCACCAGGCCGGCCTGATCCGCTTCCGGCCGATCATGATGACCACCATGGCGGCGCTGATGGGCAGCCTGCCGATCGCGATCGGCTTCGGCGCCGGCGGCGGCGCGCGCATGCCGCTCGGCCTGGCGGTGGTGGGCGGACTGCTCCTGTCCCAGCTGCTGACGCTGTACATCACGCCGGTCGTGTACCTCTACTTCGAGCGACTGCAACAAATGCTCGGCGCCAAGGCGCCGACGGGAGCCACCAAGAATGCCGGCGAACCACGAGCCGCGTAGCCTCGCGGTGTTCTGCGACTTCGAGAACATCGCGCTCGGCGTGCGCGAGGCGAAATACGCCCAGTTCGACATGCAGAAGGTGCTCGAGCGCCTGCTCGCCAAGGGCTCGATCGTGGTGAAGAAGGCCTACTGCGACTGGGAGCGCTACAAGGAATTCAAGG
>Ga0075351_1000045_pt1 | contig 14506 bp, 10 predicted proteins | sample Sandmound_ThreeS_3_FD_120091 | JGI IMG/M metagenome (GOLD analysis project Ga0075351, IMG submission 120091) | Natural and restored wetland microbial communities from the San Francisco Bay, California, USA, that impact long-term carbon... | ecosystem: Environmental > Terrestrial > Soil >... | reverse complement strand
CCGAGCGTTCCCCCGGGGACTTCGAGCGCACCGAGCAGACAGGCGAGCAGCGTGCGCGCCCAGCAGCATTCATAGCCGCCCCAGCCATTGTTGACGGTCTTGCCTAGGGCGATCGAGACCGGGCGGAACGGAAGCGTCACGCCCTCGATCTCGGTCGTCTCGCCGACGCGCGCATGGCTGAGATATTCGTTGGCGATCCGCCGGATGGTTGCGGCCGGCACGTCGCAAATCGCTTCCGCCCATTCCGGCGTGTAGTCCTTCACATGCGCGACGAGATGGGCGAACGCCGGTTGCACGATCGCCTTGCCATAGTCCGAAACCTCGCCGTCCGGCCCCACCGCGATCCCGTCGACCGTGTATTTTCCTTCCAGCGCGGGGCGGATATCGGGCGTATCGAACGGGCGCGCGCGGCCGGTCCGTAGGTCGAAGACCAGCGGCTTGCGGCCCTCGGGATAACGCAGGAAAAACCCATTCGGCGCGATGAGATAGGCCGCCGAGGTGCGTTCCTTCAGGAACGGCAGGTCGAGCCGCTCGCGCCGATGCTCGTGCAGGAGCACGTACAGCATCGCATAGAGGAAGGCCGAGTCGGTCTTCGGCTTGATCGGCACCCATTCCGCCGAACACGCCCCGGTGACCGAGAGATGCGGCTCGATCTGGACGCGCTTCATCCCGCGCTTGCGGGCGTCGGCGTGACGCTTCACCCCGCACACGCCTCCCGACGCCTCCACATTGGCGCCGAACGACAACAGGTACTCGCACAGCGGCGTATCCGGAGAGACGGTAAAGGCGCGGTGCCACAACTCGCCGTAGAGATGTTCGGAGTGGTAGCATTTGACACCCTGGCCGGAGCCGAAGCTCATATCGACCGCGCCCCAGGCGGCGAGCAGGGCCGGCAGCGTGCCCATATAGGCAGTCGGCGTGCCGCCGCCGCCGAAACTTGCGGCAAGCCGCGGAAACCCGGTCTCGTCGAGCACGCCCGCCGCGCGCGCCGCCTTGAGCTTGCTCGCCACGAGATCGAGCGCCTCGTCCCACGAAATGCGAACGAATCCGGGGTCGTGCTCGCGGCCCTTGTTCGGGTTGGTGCGCTTCATCGGATAGAGCACGCGGTTCGGCGTATAGACCTTCTGCAGGAGGCCGAACGCCTTCACGCACGCCTTGCCGCCGGCCGGGTGCACCTCCGCCGCCTCGAAATTCGGCATGATCTCGGTGGCGACGCCGTCGTCGATGCGCACCTTCAACAGGTCGGGACCGGCGACGCATTGGTAGCAATAGGTGGAGACGGTGCGCTCGTTGCCAGGCTTGCTCACTGGCATGGCGGACACTCCTATCAGGTGCGGCGCTTGGCGGCTTTTGCTTTTACCCGTTCCAGGGTCTTGGCGACATCGACGACGAAGCGCGCATGCATGCCGCCTCCGATCGCTTCGATCTCGTCCTTCGCGGCGACCTCGAACGCGACCTTGCGGCCTTCGACCGCCGTCACCGTCGCGGTGATCTCGACCGTCATGCCGGGAGGGGTCGCCGCCGTGTGCTTGATCGCTACTTCGATACCGACCGAGTCCTCGCCGCGGTCGGCGTGCTCAAGGATCAGGTCGCGGCAGGTATGCTCGATGTCGCGAACGAACCATGGCGTCGCGTAGACCCGGCCTTCCTCCCCCATGAAGCTGATCGTCCTGTCGGTGTCAATGACGAAGCGATTGGTTCGCGACACGCCGGGGCGCAGGCTCGCCTTCATTTCATGTCCTCCCGATGCCACAGGCTTTTACTGGACCTGCGGCCGTCTTCCGGTTTCTTGGCCCTTCGCGGGCCATCGATCTGTCGCATAGGAGCGCCAGCCCCGTCTTTGATTTATTGCAAACTAATTTTGCCGCGCGTCGGTCGTTCATTTGCATTCAAACGTCCTGCCTCACACGCCGAGATATCCGCTCTGCACCCGCGGGTCGGCGAGCAGCATGGCGGCGTCGCCGCCGACGGTGATGCGGCCGGTTTCGATGACATAACCGCGGTCGGCGATGGCGAGCGCAGCGCTCGCATTCTGCTCCACCAGCAGCACCGTCATGCCGGACCTTTTCAGTTCGGCGACGACGGCGAGAATCTGGTCGACCAGGATCGGCGCCAGGCCCATCGATGGCTCGTCGAGCAGGAGCAACCGCGGCTTCGCCATCAGCGCGCGGCCGATCGCCAGCATCTGCTGCTGGCCGCCGGACAATGCGCCGGCAGCCGTATGGCGCAACGCGTCAAGCATGGGAAACATGGCGAAGACGCGGGCGATGTCGGCCCCCATGTCGGCGGATGCGCGCGTCCATGCGCCGAGCCGCAGATTATCCTCGACCGAAAGCGGCGTGAACAATTGCCGTCCTTCCGGCACCTGGGCGATCCCGAGCGTAACCCGCCGGTGTCCGGGCATGCGGTCGATGCGTTGACCCTCGAATCGGATCTCGCCCGCGGTCGCCGGTTGCACCCCGGAGATGGCCCGCAGCAGCGTCGTCTTGCCGGCGCCGTTGGCGCCGAGCAGCGCCACGATTTCCCCGGCGCGCACTTCCAGCGATACGCCGTGCAGCGCCTCGATGCGGCCGTAGCCGCTGCGCAGTTGATCAATGGACAGCACGCGAGTCCCTCCGCGAGCCGTGAACGCCGAGATAGGCCTCGATCACGGCCTGGTTGGTGCGCACCTCTTCGGCGGAGCCCTCGGCCAGCGTCGCCCCATTTGCCAGCACGTGAATCCGGTCGGATATATTCATGACCAGCCGCATATCGTGTTCAACCAGCACCACCGTCACGCCGCCCGCGGCAATTTCGCGGATTACGCCTTCGAGCGAGGCGGTCTCGACCGGATTGCACCCCGCCGCCGGCTCGTCGAGCAGGAGCACCTTGGGCTCGCTCGCGAGCGCGCGCGCGATCTCCAGCCGCTTGAGGTCGCCATAGGCGAGGCTGCCGGCCGATTGCTCGGCGATGGCCGCAAGACCTACCCGGTTGAGCGCCGCCTGCGCCAGTTCGCGGGTCTCGCGATTCTGCCGGCCAACCATCGGCAGATGAAGCAGGTCAGCGATGATTCCGGTCCGCTCGTGGCGGTGGCGGCCGACCATGACGTTCTCGATCGCGGTCATGCGGAAGAATATCTGCAGGTTTTGGAAGGTGCGCGAAAGGCCACGGCGCGCGAGCCTGTCCGGCTTGAGCCCGGTAACGTCTTCGCCGGCCAAGAGCACGCGTCCGTCCCGCGGCGCGTAGATTCCGGAAATCATGTTGAACAAGGTCGTCTTGCCGGCCCCGTTCGGTCCGATGATCGAGAACACGCAGCGCTCCGGAATGGCGATGCTCACCCCATCAAGTGCGCGCAGCCCGCCGAACCGCATCGAGATATTCTCGGTGGCGAGGATGGTCATGACGGCCGCCCCTTGAACGCCGCGGCGATGCTCGGAACGATGCCATTGCGCAGAAAGATCATCACGCCCATGAGGATGAGGCCGAGCACCAGATGTTCGTACTCGTGCAGAAAGGTGAGGGCCTGCGGCAGCACGACGAGCACCGCCGCTCCCACGAGAGAGCCGGCGATCGATCCCATGCCGCCCAGCACCACCATGGCGACGAGCTCGATCGAGCGCAGAAAGCCCGCCACGTCCGGCGTTATGTGCCCGTTGAACAGCGCGAGATAGGAGCCCGCGACCGAGGCGTAGATGGCCGAGAGGACAAAGACGCGGAGCTTGGTGCGCGCGACGTCGATGCCCAACACTCGCGCCGCGGTTTCGCTGTCGTGGATTGCGCGCATGGCGCGCCCGGCCGGACTATCGATCAGGTTCAAGGCGAGCGCGGCGCCGGCAAGGAAAGTTGCGCCGGAAAACCAGTACCAGGTCTCCGAGCCGCGCACCGCCCAACCGATCAGGACCAGCCGGCGCACCGACATGCCGTCCGGCCCGCCTGTCCACGCCGCCTCATTGGTGAAGACGATGGCGAGCAGGAGCCCGAAACCGAGCGTCGCCACCGCGAGATAGTGTCCTCTGAGCCGCAAGATTGGTCGGCCGACCAGGAAAGCGACCACGGCGGAGAGGGCGGCGCCGGCGATCAGCGACAGCCATGTCGGCAAGCCGAAATGCGTCGGACCGATCGCAACCGCAAAAGCGCCGATCCCCATGAATCCGGCATGGCCGAGGCTCACCTGACCGGCGAATCCCATCAGCAAATTGAGTCCGAGCGCGGCGAGCGCGAACACATAAACAAGGGCGGCGACGCGGTAGTAATAAGTCGATGGAAAGAACATAGGCACGACGGCGATAACCACCGCAATCGCGAGCACCGGGGTCAGCCGATAGGCGGCGAAGCGCACCGCGACCGCGGACCAAGAGCCGAACCGACGGCCTAAGAGCGAGGTCTCCTTCACTGCCGGTCGTCTTTCATCGATGCGACGCACGCTCATACGCGCTCCACGGTTGCCCGGCCGAGCAGCCCTTGCGGGCGAGCGAACAGGACGACCAGAATGACGATGAACGCGACCGCATCTTTGTATTGCGACGACAGGTAGCCGGCGGCGAAGGCCTCCAAGAGCCCCAGCAGCAGGCCGCCGATCACCGCGCCTGGCGCGCTGCCGATACCGCCGAGCATGGCGGCGGCGAAGCCCTTCAGGGCGAGCAGCGTGCCGATGTTGTAGCTCGTCAGCGTGATCGGGGTGATGAGAATGCCGGCGATCGCGCCGATCGCCGCCGACACCGCGAAGGAAAAGCCGACCGTGCGCCGCGTATCGATGCCCACGAGGCGGGCGGCGAGTTTGTTCGCCGCCGTCGCGAGCACCGCTTTGCCGAACAGCGTGCGCTCGATGAAAGTCCATAAAAGGACGACGATCACCAGCGCGCCGGCGAGCACGACGAGGCTCTGCGGCAGGATGGCGGCGCCGCCGAACCGGATCGGCGTATCGCCGAACAAAGGCGGGAGACTGTGATAGCGCTTGTCGAATATCACCTGCGCCGCGCCACGTAGGAAAATCGATGCGCCGATCGTGATCATGATCAGGCTGACGGCGCTCGCGCCGCGCGCCGGTTCGATCGCAAAGCGATAGAGCGCGAGGCCAACGGCGGTGGCGATGACAACAGCCAACAGGGCGGCGAGGGGGAGCGGAATTCCGGCCGCGGCGAGGAACACAGTGGAGAGCCCGCCGATCATGACGAACTCGCCCTGCGCGAAGTTGATCACGTCGGACGCGTTGTAGATCAGCGTGAATCCGAGCGCGACCAACGCGTAGACCGCCCCGACGGTCAGCCCGGAAAAGGCGAACTGCAGGAAATCGGCCATGGCCTACCCGATTCGCTTGGCTTGAGCATTGCCGTGGCCGGAGGCACGGCGACGATCAAAATCGCCGCCGCGCCTCCGCCGGTTGCGCCTTACGAACCGGAATCGGGAACGAGCACCCAGTCGCCGTTCTTGATCTCGAGCATGCGGAAGGCCGACTGATCGAGGCCCATGTGATCGGTCGGCGACATGTTCACGACGCCGCCGGTTCCCACAAAGCCCTTGGTCTTCTCGATCTCGTCGCGCAGCTTCGCCTTGTCCTTGAAGCCGCCGGCGCGATTGGCTGCTTCCGTCAGGATCATCAAAGCATCATAGGCGTGGCCGCCGAAGGTGGAGACGTCCTGCCTTGTTTTGCCCTCATAGGCCTTCATGTAGCCGGTGACGACCGGCTTCTGCTTGTCGGTGTCGGGCAGCTTTTCGGCGACGAGCAAGGCGGCGGCCGGCAGCCGCACGCCGTTCGCGGCGTCCCCGGCGAGCTGGACGTACTGCTTCGACGCGACGCCATGGCTTTGATAGAACGGCTGCGGAATCGCCAGCTGCCGGTAATTGCGGGTGACGATCGCGGGCCCCTGGCCGAAGCCGGTGTTGAGGACGGCCTGAATGCCGGGCTTGCTTTTGATGTTGGTGAGTTGGGGCGTCATGTCGGTGTCGCCCGGCCCGTAGGTCTCTTCATGGGCGATGGTGATGCCGTATTTTGACGCGACCTTCACGCATTGATCGTGCATCGACTTGCCGAACGCGTCGGTGCCGGAGATGAGCGCGATGTTAGTCAGCTTGCGCTTCTGGAGATCGGCGAAGATTTTCTCGCAGGCCATCTTGTCGGTGTGCGGCGTCTTGAACACCCATTTCTTCACCGGCTCGACGATCGGGATGCCGCCGGCGAGCGAGATGAACGGGACCTGCGCCTCCTCGAACACCGGGATCATCGCCATGGTCGTCCCGGTTGTGGTGCCGCCGATCACCGCCGCGACCTTGTCGTCCTCGACCAATCTTGTCGCGAAGGTGCGCGCCGCATTGGCGTCGCCGCCGTCATCATAGACGATGAGCTCGACCTTCTGCCCGTTGATGCCGCCCTTCTTGTTGATCTCGTCGACATACATTTCGAGCGTCTTCTTCTCGGGGTCGCCGAGGAAGGAGGCGGGTCCGGTCACCGACAGCGAGGAGCCGATCTTTATTTGCGCGAGGGCAATGCTCGGCGCGCCGACCATGACAAGCACGACAGCGGCGGCGGCGACCCGCTTGACGGAAAAATGAGAACATGAAGTCACAATCGATCCTCCTTGGGGGGATTTTAGACGTTTCCTCGTGGTTGTTTTGGTTCTTTATTCTGCGCGCATCTTGACCGGAGCGCGGGCCGGCCGCAAGGGCCATGTCGAGGCGCCGATCGGGCGCTAGCGAAAATCGCGACCCTTGGGTAGGGCGGAGCGGACTTTTGCCGTCACCGCGAACTCGTCGGTGAGCTGTGGCTCTTCGCGCAGCAAGGCGGCGAGCGAGCTGCCGGCGCGCAGCGGAATTCGGCCTTCCGGGATCGGGCGCTTGACCTCGTCGCAGCGGGCGAGCGCATCGATGCAGCCGGCGTCGGTCGCGAGCCGCTGCAACAGCGGTGTGAGGTCGTCGAGGCGGCCGGCGACGACATGGATCACGCCGGATTCGTTCTGCAGCCTGCCGCTGACGCTGACGAAGCGGGCGCCGAGCACGATCGGGCGAAAGGCCTCGAACACCTGCGGCCAGACGATCGCATTGGCGACGCCGGTTTCGTCCTCCAGCGTCATGAAGATGACGCCCTTGGCGGTGCCGGGGCGCTGGCGCACCAGCACAATGCCGGCGACGCTCACTCTTCGGCCAGAGGGGATCGTGGCGAGGCGTTCGTTACGCAGAATGCCGCGGCGGTCGAGATCGCGGCGCAGGAACGAGGCCGGATGCGCTTTCAGCGACAGGTGGAGGTGGCGATAGTCGGCGACCACGTGTTCGCCAAGCCGCATGGGCGGCAGCGCAACGTCAGGTTCGAGTTCCGGGGTTTGTACGCGCGCAAACAGCGGCAGGTCGTCCTTGTCGCCGGTCCGGCGCAGCGCGCGCACCGCCCACAGCGCCTTGCGGCGGTCGAGGCCGACAGAGCGGAAGGCGTCGGCTTGCGCGAGGCGCTCCAGCACGGCGGGCGAGAGCTTGGTGCGCAGCCATAGATCGCGCACGGAATCGAAGCCTGCTCCGCGCGCGCGCTCGATTGCGCGGGCGTCGTCATCGGAAAAGCCGTTGATCTGGCGCAGGCCGAGCCGCACCGCATGGGTTGCGCGGATATCGTCCTGCATCTCGGCATGGCGGGGGTGAACTTGGGACACCTTCCCTCTCCCCTCGCGGGAGAGGGTGCCGAGCGATCCCGAACTTGATTCGGGGGAGCGAGGCGGGTGAGGGGGCATCGAATTTACGCCGCGCCTGCGACTCTCCCCCTCACCCGGCTCAGACCTTTGGTCCTCGCCCCCCTCTCCCGCGAGGGGAGAGGGGGGAAGGAGTTCCAGCGTGTTGTCCCAGTCGGAAAAGTTCACATCGACGGGGCGGACTTCGACGCCGTGTTCTTGCGCGTCGCGCACGATCTGGGCCGGCGCGTAAAAGCCCATCGGCTGGCTGTTGAGAAGCGCGGCGGCGAACACGTCCGGATAGCGGCACTTGATCCAGGCCGAGGCGTAAACGAGCAGCGCAAAGCTCGCGGCGTGGCTTTCCGGAAAGCCGTATTCGCCAAAGCCCTCGATCTGATTGAAGCGGCGCTCGGCAAAGTCGCGCGGATAGCCGCGCGCGGCCATGCCTTCGATCAGCTTGGTGCGGAAATATTTAATGGTGCCGACGCGGCGGAAGGTCGCCATGGCGCGGCGCAGCTGGTCGGCCTCGGACGGGGTAAAGCCGGCCGCGACGATCGCGATCCGCATGGCCTGCTCCTGGAACAAGGGCACGCCGAGCGTTTTTCCAAGCACCTGGCGCAATTCGTCCGCCGGGCCGTGCGCGGGGGAGGGCGAGGGAAAGTGCACGTCCTCCAGGCCCTGCCGCCGGCGCAGATAGGGGTGCACCATGTCGCCCTGGATCGGCCCTGGGCGCACGATCGCCACCTCGATGACGAGATCGTAGAACGCGCGCGGACGCAACCGCGGCAGCATGGTCATCTGCGCGCGGCTCTCGACCTGGAACACGCCGACCGAGTCCGCGCGCGACAGCATGCGGTACACCGCCGGGTCCTCCGGCGGAATGACCGAGAGATCGAGCCGCGCTTTCTGTTTCTTCTCTTCTTGTGGAGCATGGTTAGTTGTCACGCATGCGTTAGCGTACCCGGATGGCTGGAGCCGCCCCCCACCCCCGACCCCTCCCCGCCACTCGCTTTGCTCGCGGGGGGAGGGGAGTTGAGCGCGGCCCTCGCTTTCCCACCCCGGCGGAGCGATGCTTTGTTTTTCCCTCCCCCCGCGCAGCGGCGGGGAGGGTAGGACGCCGGAGGCGTCCCGGGTGGGGGGCGTTTGCTTCTCATTGAGTTTCTGGGTGGGAGTCTCGCCCCCCTCCCAATCAACACCGGCGCGCCGGCATTGATCGGTCCCCTCCTCAAGGGGGGAGGCGAAGCAAGCGGGGTAATGCTTCTGCAACAGATCGAGCGAGCGGCGCAGGCAGGACAGCATGCCGAGCCCGAGCACGTCGATCTTTAGGATGCGCAGCGTGTCGAGATCGTCCTTGTCCCATTCGATGACGGTGCGTTCCTCCATCGCGGCGTTCTCGATCGGCACGAGCTCGTCGAGCCGGCCGCGGGTGATGACGAAGCCGCCCACGTGCTGGGAGAGGTGGCGCGGAAAGCCGATCAGCGCGCGGGCGAGCGCCAGGACCTTGGCAAGCCGCGGATCGACCGGGTCGAAACCGACGCGGCGCGCATGTTCGTTGGAGATCGCCTCGGCCGACCAGCCCCACAGTGTGCCGGCGAGCGCGCCGATCGCGTCGTCCGAGAGGCCGAACACCTTGCCAACCTCGCGAATGGCGCTGCGTCCGCGATAGCAGATGACGGTCGCGGCGAGTCCCGCACGCTCGCGCCCGTAGCGCCGATAGATGTACTGGATCACCTCCTCGCGCCGCTCATGCTCGAAATCGACGTCGATGTCGGGCGGCTCGCGCCGCTCGGCCGAGACGAAGCGCTCGAACAGCAGGTCCGCACGCTCGGGATCGACCTCGGTCACGCCGAGACAGTAGCAGACGGCGGAGTTCGCGGCCGAGCCGCGGCCCTGGCAGAGAATGCCCTGCGCGCGGGCAAAGCGGACGATGTCGTGCACGGTGAGGAAATACGGCGCATAACCGAGCTCGCCGATGAGCGCGTATTCGTGATTGAGCGCATGGCGCACGTTCGCCGGCACGCCATGCGGGTAACGCCGGCGCGCGCCTTCCTCGGCGAAGGCGACGAGTGCGTCCTGCGGGGTGGCGAAACCTTCGCGGATTTCATCCGGGTACTCGTAGGCGAGTTCGTCGAGCGAGAAGCGGCACCGCTCGAGAAAACGCTGCGTCTCGCCGACCGCCTGCGGCGCGGCGCGGAACAGGCGCGCCATTTCGTCTGCCGATTTGAGGTGGCGCTCGGCATTCGCTTCGAGCCGGCGGCCGGCGTTATCGAGGGTGAGGTGCTCGCGGATGCAGGTGACGACGTCCTGCAATGCGCGCCGCTCCGGCGCGTGATAGAGCACGTCGCCGACGGCGATGAGCGGAATTTTCGCCGTCGCTGCGAGCGCGGCGAGGCGTGCAAGCCGCCGAGCGTCGTCGCCGCGATAGAGCATGCTCGCCCCGAGCCACACCGCATCCGGCACGGCCTCGCGCAGATGCTGAGCCACCCTCCCCTGGAGGGGGAGGGTCGGCGCGCGGCCCGCGCTAGCGGACGACGCGCCGGGGTGGGGTGACGAGAAGCTCAAAGTCACCCCCTCCCGGCGGGCTGCGCCCGCCGACCTCCCCCCTCCAGGGGGAGGTGACGAAATATCGTCAGCATCGCCGCACGAGTTGCATGCCGGAAACTCCGCCAGCACGATCAGGTTCAGCCCCGCGGAATGCGCCAGGAGATCGTCGAAGAACAGCGTGCAGGCACCCTTTTCGGCGCGGCGCTTGCCGAGCGTGAGCAGGCGGGTGAGCTGCGCCCAGCCGGTGCGGTCCCGCGGATAGGCGAGAATGTCGGGGGTCGCGTCGGCAAAAACGAGCCGCGCGCCGACCGCGAGGCGCACGCCATGCTCTTTCGCCGCCTCATGCGCGCGCACGACGCCCGCAACCGAGTTGCGGTCGGCGACGCCGAGGCCGGAAAGCCCCAGCGCCTTCGCCTGCATCACCAGTTCTTCGGGGTGCGAGGCTCCCCGCAGGAACGAGAAATTGGTGCTGACGGCGAGTTCAGCATAGGCGGACAAGACGCACCTCGACCGGACTGAGGCAGATCATAACAAATAGCATGCGCCATCAGCGGAGTGTCGCGAAACGGCTATTCGCGCCGCATTCGCTCGTCTGCAGTGACGGCCATCAGGCGATAAGCCCGCGCCGTGTGAACTCGGTGCCGGCATATTCAATATGCTCGCCGGCAAGTGTGTGTGAAAGCCAACCGGCGAGTTCCTCGATACCGGTGCGAAATTCGACCTTGGGAGAAAAACCGAGCTTCACTTTGCTCTTCGCGATATCGGCGAAGCAGTGCCGGACGTCGCCGGCGCGAAATTTGAAAGTGATATGCGGTTCGATCTCGCCCACGCCCATGACCTCCGCGAGTTCATGCGCGAGGCCGGCAATGGTGCGGCTTTCGCCCGCACCGACGTTGAAAACGTCGCCCACGCCCAACTCGGTTCCGAGCGCGAGCATGCAGGCCTCCGCTACGTCGCGCACATGGACGAAATCCCGGCGCTGCCGGCCGTCTTCGAAGACGAGCGGCGGATGCTTGTTGAGGAGCCGAGCGACAAAGACCGACATCACGCCGGTATACGGGTTGGAGAGCGCTTGGCGCGGCCCGTAGACGTTGAAAAAGCGCAACGCGACCGTCGGGATGCCGTAGGCACGTCCGGTGATCTGGCACATGCGCTCCTGGCAATATTTGTTGAGCGCATAGATCGAGTTGAGCGAAGGCGGCTTCGTCTCCGGCGTCGGCGCCGGGATCAGCGTTCCGCTCTCGTCCTGCGGCTCCCACTCGCCGCGGCGAATCTGGTCCAGCCGGCGTTCGGCGGGATTGACCAGCGTGCCGTCGGCCCGCCGCGCGAGACCTTCGCCATAGACGTTCATCGACGAGGCGCACACGAGTCGCTCGACCGGATGGCGCAGCAACGCTTCGAGCAGCACGGCCGTGCCGCAATCGTTGGCGTTGGTATAGTCAGCGATCTTGTACATGCTGGGGCCGGCGCCGACCGCTGCGGCGAGGTGGATCACCGCGCCAACTCCGGCAAGCGCGCGGCTCAGAGCCTCGCGGTCGCGGATGTCGCCGACGATCAGCTCGGCGTCTTCGGGAAGATGCGGCGGCCGCTCGGTTTCCCCATGCGCCTGCGGACTCAGATTGTCGATGATGCGGACAGCGAACCCGTTGGCGAGCAGAAGCTCTGCAACATGCGACCCGATAAAGCCTGCCCCGCCGGTGATGAGAACATGCGTCGGCATCTCCCGCTCCTTTGGTCCCGGCTGCTGGTACGCCGGTAGGCGAACGCGGAGCGAGAAATTTTGTTCCTTGCCGGTGGTGTTATACTACCTTCGCCAAAGATACGAAGCCACGGTCAGAATACCTGCCCAGGCCCGTTCCAGGGCAGACCAAGATGGCTCGCCACCGACGCGGCGATATCGGCATAGGACGATCGCGCCCCGATCGAGCCGGGAGGCGCAGCGCCATACGCAAGCACCGGCGCCTGCTCGCGCGTGTGATCGGTGCCGCGAAATGTCGGATCGCAGCCGTGATCGGCGGTGATGATCACGAGGTCATCCGCGCGCAGGACGGCATCAAGCTCGGGCAGGCGGCGGTCGAACGATTCGAGCGCGGCGGCGTAGCCGGCGACGTCGCGGCGATGGCCGTAGAGCGTATCGAAGTCAATAAAATTGGCGAACAGGAAGCCGCCGTCGGCAAGTCCGCTCGCCCCCTCGATCGTGCAGTCAAAGAGGGCGTCGTTACCCGCCGCCTTGAGCACGCGACCCGTCGCGCGATGCGCGAAAATGTCGGCGATCTTGCCGACCGTGATGACGTCGCGGCCGGCGGCTGTCGCGAGGTCGAGAATGGTCGGCGCGGGCGGCGGCGCCCCGTAGTCGCGGCGGTTCGCGGTGCGCGTGAAATCAGCGGCCGCAGCGCCGAGGAAGGGGCGCGCAATCACCCGTCCGATATTCAACCGATCGACCAGGCCGCGGGCGATGAGGCAGACTTCGTAGAGCCGGGAGAGCCCGAATGCCTTCTCATGCGCCGCGATCTGGAAGACGCTGTCGGCCGACGTGTAGCAGATCGGCTTGCCGGTCCGCATATGCTCTTCGCCCAGCGCAGCGATGATCTCCGTGCCGGAGGCGTGCCTATCGCCGAGAATGCCGCGCAATCCGGCTTCACGGCAAAGCGCCTCGACCAAGTCCGGCGGGAAGCACGGCGTCGTGTTGGGGAAGTAGCCCCAATCAAACCGAACCGGGCAGCCCGCAATCTCCCAATGTCCGGAGGGCGTGTCCTTGCCGTGCGATGCCTCTGCCGCGCAGCCGTAGCGCCCGCGGAGGGGGCCCGCCTGAAGGTTCGGCGGCACACGGCCGCTCGCCAAGCGGCATGCTTCGCCGAGCCCGAGCCGGGCGAGATGGGACAAGGCAAGCGGTCCGCGGCGCAGGCCCGGCCGATCGCCTTCGCCGTGCGCGCAGGCTTCCGCGATATGGCCGACGGTGTCCGCACCGGCGTCGCCGTACTGCCCCGCGTCGGGCGCGCCCCCGACGCCGACCGAGTCGAGAACGAGAATGAAAGCGCGGGGCATCGATGTCCTCTCGACGTATATTGCTCCCGCGTCTCAAACGCGAACGCGCCGCGCGGATCAGACGATCGGGCCGCACCAGCCGGGCAGGAAGCGGGCGTCGGGCGATTTCGCAAGCGTCGTCGCTTCGCCGAGCGCCTTGTCGAAATCGCGTTTGACGGCCGCCCGTTTGATCCGCCGCCGCAGGAAATCGGCCCACAGAAATTCGCTGAAGGGCGTGGTGTCCTTGGAAAACCCCCCGGCCCTGCGCAACTCGCCGGCAAGGCTGCGGAACGGATCGTCGACCATATCGGCGACCGCTTTGGGTATGTCGCCGAACCCGCAACGCACGCCCCTCTGGTCATAGGGGTGACACCAGCCGCGATTGTCGAGGAATATCCAGAAGGCATCGCGGTCGAGCATGCGCAAATCGGTGACGACCGAAACGAGCACATGTTTCTGGCCCTCGTCGTGGAGGGCGCGCGCCAGGTGATGCTGGTCGATGATGTAATGTCGCTCTTTCGGTCCGAGAATTACCGGGATCATATGCCGGCCGAGGAACTCGCTCTTGTCCTTCCTCGCCTGCCAGCTCTCTCGCTTCGCCCACACCTCGTGCATGCCGACGGTGATCTGGGTCGGCCGCAGTTCGGATATATCCACCGGGCTGATAAGGGGTTCGCGGACATGCATGGCTGCTCCCTCCGACGATGCGCGGCCCTCGGATCTCACCAGCCGCGGGGCTGTCCGACACCCCGACGCAACTCGTCGGCAGCGATGTTACGTCGCTTTGGATTGACGCAGGCCAAGTTCACGCAGCGAGCGGTCGATCCATAGCTTGGTCAGTTTCTCCTGCGCGCTGTTCTGGCTGAGCCGGCCGCGCAAGCATGCGAAATCGACTTGATCGAGCTCCTGGTCCTGGTTGGCGCAGGAGAACACGACCGTTTCGACGCCGGTCGCGGGATCGCGATGCGCCTGCAGGCATTGGGCGCAGATCTCTTTCATCATGCACTGCATCGGCGAGTTGATCGAGCCGATCGCCTTGTGGCCGGACTTGAGGTGGGCGGCGAGAATCCCGTGCCGCGCCCGCGCGACCGCCCCCATCATCCCGTCCGAACCGATGGCGATCACGCGGTCGACTTCGCCGAGCGGGATTGATTGCGGCCCCAAGGCGCCCGTCCCGTAGGCGTCCAGCGCCGCGACGATATTGCCGACGAAGGTCTTGTCCTGCGGCCGGCCCGGCGTGAAACCGGGCAATTCATCGCAGCACCAGATGATGACGTCGGCCGCCGCCTCGATGTCCGCCACCTTGTAGCGGT
>Ga0075351_1000043_pt1 | contig 14652 bp, 16 predicted proteins | sample Sandmound_ThreeS_3_FD_120091 | JGI IMG/M metagenome (GOLD analysis project Ga0075351, IMG submission 120091) | Natural and restored wetland microbial communities from the San Francisco Bay, California, USA, that impact long-term carbon... | ecosystem: Environmental > Terrestrial > Soil >... | reverse complement strand
GCGCCCTTGGGGCGGCCCTTCGGGCGCGCCCCTCTGACGCGTGCAGGATGTCAGGCCTGCTGCACCGCGATCGACTTGCGCTCGGGTCGTAAGTGCGGCGCGGGCGTCTCGCCGCCGTAGGTGGCGCGCACGTAGTCGGCGACGATGGCGCCGAACTCCTCGGCGATGCGCTCGCCCTTGAGCGCGACGGTCTGGCGCCCGTCGACGTACACCGGCGCGACCGGCACCTCGCCCGTTCCCGGCAGGCTGATGCCGATGTTCGCGTGCTTCGACTCGCCCGGGCCGTTCACGACGCAGCCCATCACGGCGACGCGCAGGTTCTCCGCGCCGGGGTACTTCTCGCGCCAGACCGGCATCTGATTCCTCAGGTAGGCCTCGATTCTCTGCGCCAGCTCCTGGAAGACCGTGCTCGTGGTGCGCCCGCAGCCCGGGCAGGCGCTGACCATCGGCGAGAAAGCGCGCAAGCCCATCGTCTGCAGGAGCTCCTGGGCCACCTGCACCTCGCGCGTGCGATCGCCGCCGGGCTCGGGCGTGAGCGAGATGCGGATGGTGTCGCCGATGCCTTCCTGCAGCAGCACCCCCATCGCCGCCGAGGAGGCGACGATGCCCTTGCTGCCCATGCCCGCCTCGGTGAGTCCGAGGTGCAGGGCGTATTCGCAGCGCGCGGCGAGCGCGCGGTAGACGGCGATCAGGTCCTGCACCTGGCTCATCTTGCAGGAGATGACGATGCGCTCGGCCGGCAGCCCGAGCTCCTCGGCCTGCCGGGCGGATTCGAGGGCGGAAACGATCACGGCTTCCCGCATTACCGCTGCGGCATCCGAAGGATTGTCTTTTTTCCCGTTTTCATCCATCAGGCGCGCGAGCAGCTCCTGGTCGAGGCTGCCCCAGTTGACGCCGATGCGCACGGGTTTCGCGTGCTTGATCGCGCACTCGATCATGGTCGCGAACTGCTCGTCGCGCTTCGCGCCCTTGCCGACGTTGCCCGGGTTGATGCGGTACTTGGCCAGCGCGCGCGCGCAGTCCGGATACTGCGTCAGCAGCTTGTGGCCGTTGTAGTGAAAATCACCGACCAGCGGCACCCGGCAGCCGCGCGCGTCGAGCCGCTCGCGGATGCGTGCGACCTGCGCCGCGGCCTCGGGCGTATTGACGGTGATGCGCACCAGCTCGGAGCCGGCGCGCGCCAGCGCCTCGACCTGGCGCGCGGTCGCTTCGGCATCCTCGGTGTCGGTGTTGGTCATCGACTGCACGACGACCGGGGCACCGCCGCCGATGTGGACGTCCTCGACCATGACCTGATGCGAAATCCTGCGGTTCATGGGCTCAGGGAATGGTGAAGCGCGCGATGTCCTGCTTGCTGTGCGGCCGCAGGTCGAGCAGGCGGTCGTTGTGCAGCACTTGCACGTGGCTCGCGTTGCCGATGACCAGCTCGAACGGCCCGCGCCCCTGCACCACGCGCTCGCAACCCGCCGGGTTGAGCGACGAGAGGAGCTGGCGCCCGGCCGCGTCCCTGACTTCGAGCCAGGCCTCCTCCTCGCAGCGGAAGACGATGCGATGCACGCCCGCCGGAATCGGCTTCTGGACGAGCGCCGCCTCCTTGAGCGCTTTTTCGGCCTTGTCGCTCTTCTCCGAGGACTTCTCCGTGACCGGCAAGGCCTTCTCCTTCGCGACCACCGCGACCTTCTCCGCCGTCTTGGGCTTTTCCGCGGTCTTGGTCTCGGTCGGCGCCGGCGCGGCCACCGGAGCAGGACGCGCGGCGGGCGCAGCTGCCTTGGGCGCAGCTGCCTTGGGCGCCGCGGCGACCGACGGCGGGTGCCGAGTCTCCTGCTCGCGGTACCACTGATACGCGATCGCGCCCACGGCAACCAGCACCCCCAGCGAGGCGCCCAGGTAGACGAAGGTCGAGCGGCGCGCGCCGTCGGAGAAAGGCACCGGCTGCTTGTAGCGTGCCGCGAGGCTGTTGGAGTCGGGCGCGGCGAAGCGATCGGCAAGGCGCCCGAGAAGCGGCTCGGCGTCGACCTTCAGCAGGCGGGCGTAGGCGCGCACCATGCCGCGCACGAAAGTGCCGCCGGGCAGCGCCTCGAAGCGTTCCTGCTCCAGCGCCTCGAGCTGCCGCGCGGCGAACTTGAGCTGCTGGGCGACGTCGGTGAGCGCGAGCCCGCGCTCCTCGCGCAGCCGCGCCAGCTCGGCGCCGACGCCGCTCGCCGCCGCGTCAGTCATATTGGCCTCGCTGCAGCGCGCGGTACTCGGGCGAGCTCGGGTAGCGCCGGCGCAGCTGGTTGGCGTAGCTCTGCTCGGCGACGCGCTCGCCCAGCTTGCGCTCGATGCGCAGCGCCAGCCAGAGCGACTCGGCGCTCGGCGTCTGCAGCTTGTGGTAGCGCGAGACCAGCCGGCGCGCTTCCTCGCTCTGGCCTTGCCGGTAGCGGATCTCGCCCAGCCTGAGGAGCGATGGCGTGTCGTCCGGCTCGAGCTTGAGCGCGCGCTGGAAGAACTCTTCCGCGTCCTTCGGGCTGCCGGCGCGCTGGCTGCACACGCCCGCGGCGGAGTACGAGCGCCACGGCGTCGCATAGAGCGGGTTGCGGATCGCCTGCAGAAAGTAGCTCACCGATTCCTTCTCGCGGCCGCTGCTGCACAGGAACCAGCCGAAGTTGTGGTTGATGTCGGGATCGTTGGGCGACAGCGAAAGGCCGCGCTGGAAGCTTTCCTCGGCCAGCCGGTTTTCCTTCAGCTCCATGTAGACCAGGCCGAGCATGCTGTGCGCCGGCGCGTAGTTCGCGTCGGCGTCGATGGCGACGCGCAGCTCCTCAAGCGCGATCGCCATGCTGCCGCGCTCGAAATAGGCGGCGGCGAGATCAGTATGCACCCTGGCGCGGTTGCGGGCGTCTCCCATCTCGCCGACGATCGTCCCCGTCTCCACCGACGGCCCGGTGCTCTGGCTGGCGCAGCCCACGAGCGCGAGGAGGCCGAAGACCGCGGCGAGCCGCTTCATGCGTGCACTTCCTTCACCGGGACGACGCGCGACGAGCGGCGCGTGCGGTCGGCGACGTCGCCGGCGAGCTGGCCGCAGGCGGCGGCGATGTCGTCGCCGCGCGTCTTGCGCGTGGTCACCGTGACGCCGGCGTTCTGCAGGATGCTGGCGAAGCGCCGGATGCGCTCGTCGGGCGAGCGCTCGAATCCCGAGTGCGGGAACGGATTGAACGGAATGAGGTTGTACTTGCAGCGCACCTCGCGCGCGATCGCCGCGAGCTCGCGCGCATGGACGTCGCCGTCGTTGACGCCGTCGAGCATCACGTACTCGAAGGTGATGAAGTCGCGCGGCGCCTTCTCGAGGTAGCGGCGGCAGGCGGCGAGCAGCTCGCGCAGCGGATAGCGGCGGTTGAGCGGCACCAGCGTGTCGCGCAAGGCATCGGTCGGCGCGTGCAGCGATACGGCGAGCGCGACCGGGCACTCGTCGCGCAGCCGGTCCATGCCGGGAATCACGCCGGCGGTCGAAACGGTGACACGGCGGCGCGACAGCCCGTAGGCGTTGTCGTCGAGCATCAGCCTCAGCGCCGGGATGACGTTGTCCAGGTTGAGCAGCGGCTCGCCCATGCCCATCATGACGACGTTGGAGATGCGGCTTTCGACCAGCCTGCTCGCCAGCCACAACTGGCCGATGATCTCTGCGGTCGAGAGATTTCTGTTGAATCCCTGCTTGCCGGTCGAGCAGAAAGCGCAGTCGAGCACGCAACCCGCCTGGCTCGAGATGCACAGCGTGCCGCGCCTGGCCTCGGGAATGAAGACCGCTTCGACCGCGTTGGCGCCGTCGACCTTGAGCAGCCACTTGCGCGTACCGTCCTCCGCCAGCGTATCGCCGACGATCCGCGGCGCCTCGACGCAGGCTTGCGCGGCGAGCTTGTCGCGCAGGCCCTTGGCGAGGTCGCTCATGCGGGTGAAATCGCTTTCGCGGCGCTGGTGCACCCAGCGCAGGACCTGACGGACGCGGAAGGGCTTCTCCCCGAGCTCGGCGAAGAACCCGGCGAGGCCGGCCGCATCGAGTCCGAGGAGGTTGGTCTTCACCGCTTGAAAATCTGCTCCGGCTTGAAGAAGTAGCCCACTTCCGTGCGGGCGTTCTCGACGCTATCGGAGCCGTGCACCGCGTTCGCGTCGATCGAGTCGGCGAAGTCGGCGCGGATGGTGCCTTTGGCCGCTTTCTTGGGATCGGTGGCGCCCATCAGCTCGCGGTTCTTGGCCACGGCATTCTCGCCCTCCAGCACCTGCACCAGCACCGGTCCGGAGGTCATGAACTTGACCAGATCGCCGAAGAACGGCCGCTCGCGATGCACGGCATAGAAGCCCTCGGCCTCCGCGCGCGAGAGATGCATCATGCGCGCCGCGACGATCCGCAGGCCCGCCTTTTCGAAGCGCGCGAGAATCTGTCCGATCGCATTTTTTTTCACTGCGTCAGGCTTGATGATCGAAAGCGTGCGCTCCACCGCCATTACCGGGGCTCCATAGGCAAAAGTAGGCGCGGATTCTATCACGCTCACCCCGCGAATTTCGTAAAAACAATGGCTTAGGTCCTGCTCAGAAACTCACCGCCAACCCGATCGACCAGCCTCTGACGTGCTCGCCAACCTTGTACCTGGCCATCAGACGCGTGCGCGTCACGACGGCGTCGTAGGCGCTCGAGTCGAGCTCGAGGCCCGTGCCAATGGAGCTCAGGTAATTGAAGCCCAGCACACCATCCAGGTCGCCCAGGAAAGTCGTGTGGGCAAACTCGAGCACGTAGCGCAGCGGCCGCTCGAGCATCGTGACGCCCGTCGGCGCACGCCAGCGGGACCAGAGGCTGATGCTCTGGGCATCGGCGCTGCCCTGCACCGCCGCTGAGCTGCCGCCGAAGCTGTGCAGGTAGATATTGCTATACCGCAGCTCGACGTCGATCTCACTCCCGGGCCGATAGCGCTCGTAGTCGAGCACGAGCGAGCCGCCCAAGCCGTAGGCGTCGAGCCGGCCGTTGTGGAGGAAGTCGATCTCCTCGCCCGTTCCGGTCTGGGTGGCGGAGACATGGCTGTCGACGCGGCCGTACGAGAAGTTGAAGATCGGCCGGAACACCAGTTCCTTGCTCAGCGGGAAATCCCAGCCGACGCCCCCGGTCGCCGAGTACGCGTCCCAGTTCGCGGCCACCGAGCGCTCGACCGCGCCGCTGCTGCCGACGAAGGTCGGGTCATAGCGGGCGTAGCCCAGGGTGCCCTCGAGATAGAGCGGGTAGAGCCGGGATTCCCTGCTTACCGTGAAGCCGCCGCCGAGCGTGCTCATGCCCAGGTCGGGATTCCCGGTCGCCGCGTTGGAGACGCCAAGCGAGCCGGTGGTGACATCCGGCGTCAGCATGTAGCCCATCATCGCGAGCACGCCGTTCACACGCTTCTGCAGGTTGCCCTCCACCAGCTGGCCGAGCGCTGGCGGCGAAGCGAGCGCGAGTGTCAGAGCTGCAGCCGTTGCCTTCAGGCACGTCAGGGTCATGATTCGCACTCGCGCCTACTTCGGAAAAAGCAGCGTGGTGGTGAAGAAGAAACCCCAGCCCTTGGGGCCGCTCTCCGGGCTTGCGGCCCAGTAGATGAAGCCGGCCTCGAGACTGACACGCTCCCCGCCAAGCCTCAAGAGCTTGGCGACGCTAGCCTCGAGCGGAACGGACCATTGCTTCACCTCCCAGTCGTAGGTGGCCTCGGTCTGCAGAGTGTACGTCCAGGCCTCGCCGGCAGTGTAGGAAGCGATCGGTTGCAGAAAAGTAGAGCTGATGCTCTCGCCCGCTTTGCCTCCAGCAATCGACCAGATGTGATTGGCGACGATCCCGACCGTCCACGGACCGGAATCCCGGAACACTCCGCCGGCGGGCCCGAGCGCCCACTTCTTCGCTCCCAGATCGTCGCTTCCCGTCGGCAGAAGCACTGCCGCGCCCAGTCCCCAATCCACGCCGTCCGCGCTTGCCTTCCGCGGCGAGAGGAAGAAGCTCTGCAAGGTGTCGCCCAAACCGGACTGGCTGCCGGCGCCCGGAGAGACTTCCTTCTGCGCCGTGGCCTGAAAAATCGTGCGCGAGATGAGATCCCAGTCGGCACCGAGCGTGAACGGAACGAGCGGTTGAATCTTCAGCGCGTACGACCTGCCGGCGTTTTCCGGGCCGATGTTTCTGTCGTAGCTGAGCTGCACCGGCACCTTCACCATGCTCGTGAACGGATTGACGACCTGCCCGGCAAGCTCGTCGTCGCTCTGGGCGCACGCCGCGGCGGAGACGAGTGCGCAAACAATCGCCAGCACGATTGCTTGCGCGCGGATCAGCACCTCATCTTGCCGGGCGAGGAGTCGAGCGCCATTCGGGAACGAGGCCCAGCGCTCCACGCGCCGCCTGGAAGCGGGCGTCGATACCGAGGCCGGGAACCCAGACGAGATCATCGCCGCTGAAGAGCAGCGGCAGGCGCTCACGCTGCCAGGGCGGGACACCGGCTTCCTGAAAAAGATTCTTCAGCGTGCGGCGCGGGCGCCGCGGATCGGGCTGCAGGCGCTCGCCGCCGGAGCGAACGCGAACGCTCAAAGGCCGGTGCTCGAGCGCGATGCCTTTGCCGCGGGCGCGGCGGAAGCGCAGCTCGCCGCCGAGCTCGGGCAGCCTGAGGCGCGGCTCGCCGCTCCATTCCTGCGGGGAAAATTGCCACGCGAGCTCCGGGTCGAGAAACAGCCTTCCCCGGTACGTCCTGAGCGTCGCCCCGTCGTGCCGGAGCTTGATGCGCGGCGCGGCGGAGGCGAGCTGCTTGAGCATCTCGACGAGCTTCGCCTCGCTGGGCGCCTTCAGGCCCCGGGATCGCAGGTACTGTCGCAGCAGATCCTCCTTGCCGATCTCCTGCTTCGAGAAGTGCTTCGCCGCTCGGCCGAGGTTCTGCCTCCATTTCGGAAACTTCCCGTCGAGCAGCGGGCCGACGGCGCGCCGGATGAAGTTGCGGGTCAGCGCTTCGTCGGCGTTGCTCTCGTCCTCGAGCCACTCGAGGCCGTGCTTGCGCGCGTAGGCGAGGATTTCATGTCGCGTCGTCCCCAGCAGCGGGCGCAGGAGCACCTTGCCGCCAAGGCGCGAGCGCTCGGACATGCCGCTCGCGCCGCGGGTGCCGGCGCCGCGCAGCAGGTTCATCAATACCGTCTCGGCCTGGTCGTCGAGGTTGTGCGCGAGCGCAATGACCTGGAAAGGGCTTTCCCGGAAAGCCTGGTAACGCACTTCCCGGGCAGCCGCTTCCAGGCCTTTTCCTGCCCTGCGGACCCTCACCTTCTTCACGATGAGAGGGACCTTGAAACGCTTGCACAGGGCGCGACAGAACTCCGCCCAGCGGTCGGCGTTCGGGCTCAGGCCGTGATGAACGTGAATCGCGGCGACCCGGCGCTCCTTGAGCCGGTGCAGGAGAACGACCGAGTCCACCCCGCCGGAGAGCCCGACCGCGAGCTTCCTAACGCTCGGTCGCTTCCTTGAACTTGCCATGGCTCATCAGCCGCTCGAGGCGGATTTCGACGAGCTCCTTGGGCTTCTTCTCCCGCAGCTGCTTCAGGGTATCGGCGAGCGCCTTCTTCAGCGATTGCGCCGTCGCCTGCGGGTCGCGGTGCGCGCCGCCGAGGGGCTCGGCGACGATCTTGTCGATCAGGCCGAGCGTCTTCAGGCGGCTGGCGGTGATGCCGAGCGCCTCGGCCGCCTCGGGCGCCATGGTGGAATCGCGCCAGAGAATCGAGGCGCAGCCTTCCGGCGAGATCACCGAGTAGGTCGCGTATTGCAGCATGAGGACGGCGTCGCCGATGGCGATGGCGAGCGCGCCGCCCGAGCCGCCCTCGCCGATGACCGTGGCGATGATCGGCGTGCGCAGCCGCGCCATCTCGAACAGGTTCCTGCCGATCGCCTCGGACTGGCCGCGCTCCTCGGCGTCGATGCCGGGATAGGCGCCCGGCGTGTCGACGAAGGTGAACACCGGCAGGCCGAATTTCTCCGCGAGCTTCATCAGGCGCAGCGCCTTGCGGTAGCCCTCGGGCTTGGGCATGCCGAAGTTGCGCGCGATCTTCTCCTTCGTGTCGCGGCCCTTCTGGTGGCCGATGATGACGCACGGCTCGCCGTTGAAGCGCGCCAGCCCGGCGACGATCGCGGCGTCGTCCGAGAAAACGCGGTCGCCGTGCATCTCCTCGAAATGCGTGAACAGCATCTGCACGTAGTCCAGCGTGTACGGTCGCTGCGGATGGCGCGCCACCTGCGCCACCTGCCACGGCGTGAGCTTGCCGTAGATGTCCTTGGTGACGGTCTGGCTGCGCTTGGTGAGACGCTGGATCTCGTCCGAGATGTCGACCGCCGAGTCGTCCTGCGCGTAGCGCAGCTCCTCGATCTTGGTTTCGAGCTCCGCGATCGGCTGCTCGAATTCGAGGAAGGTGGTCTTCATCCGGGCCGCGATTCTAACCGATTGTCACGACACGGTTTCTGCCGCCGCTCTTGCCTTCGTAAAGCGCCTTGTCCGCCCGCGCCAGCACGACGCTCACCGGCTCCTTGCCCGCGTAGGTCGCGACGCCAGCGGTGACGGTTACGCGCGGAACACCCGGGAACGCGGTGGCCTCGGTCTTCGCGCGCACACGCTCCGCGCATGCCTGCGCGCCCGCGCTCGCGGTCCCGGGCAGGATGATCAGGAACTCCTCGCCGCCGAAGCGTCCGTAGACATCGACCGCGCGCAGCTCGGGCGGCACCAGGCGGGCGAACTCCCGCAGAACAGCGTCGCCCGTCGCGTGCCCGAAGCGGTCGTTGATGGACTTGAAGTGATCGATGTCGAGCAGGCACACGGCGAACGGCGTGCCGAGGCGCTCGGCGCGCGACTGCTCGCGCGCCAGGGCTTCCATCAGATAGCGCCGGTTGTAGGCTCCGGTCAGCTCGTCGCGGATCGCCAGCTCGCCGATGCGCTCCACCGCCAGCTGCAGCTCGCGATGGCTGTCCGAGAGGCGAATGCGCAGCCGGTTGACGTAGGCGCCCATGATGGCGAACCACGGCAGGACCACGGCGAGAACCAGGAACTCGGCCAGCGCGTTGCTCGGGTTGATGCCGGGGCCGCGCAGGTAGAGGAAATGCAGCATTGTCGCGTGCGCGACGAGCGCAAGCAGCGCGAGCGCCATCATGCGCGTGGCGTTGAGGCGCAGCACGCCGAAGAGCATGGCGACGAGGTAGAGCGGCGTCAGCACCGCGCGCGCCGGGCCGGCTTGATACATGATGTAGGCGAGCAGCAGCAGCGCAGCGCCGACCTGCTCGGTGGTGAGGCTGGGGTCGCCGAAGCGCAGGTTCAGGCCGGTGCGGAAAAGCACGGCGAAGAGAACGATCAGCGCCACGAAGCCGATCGTGCCGTCGCTCGCCGCCCGCCACGGCAGCAGGCCGAGGAATGCGCAGACGGCGAGCGCGACGCAGACCAGCAGGGACGTGCCGGCGGCCATCAGGAAGCGCGCGACGCGCGGCGATTGCCGCTCGCTCCTCGACGGCAGTCCGACCGTCGCGTCAGACAGGACTTCGCTCATCGCGCCGCCCCCTTGGCTGGTCAGTATTCTACCGGCAGCGGATCGAGCGAGCGCCAGAGGTACCAGGTCGCCACCGATCGCCACGGCCGCCAGGTCCCGCCGAGCGCTTTCATGCTTTTCAAGGAGGTTTTCCTGTAGGAAAGGCGTATCGCCTTCTGCAGCCCGAGGTCGTCGAGCGGAAACACGTCCGGGCGCAGCAGGTTGAACATCAGGAACATCTCGGCCGTCCAGCGGCCGATGCCGCGCACGTCGGTGAGCTCGGCGATGATCGCCTCGTCGTCCATCTCCGGCCAGCGGCGCTCGTGGATCTTGCCGTCGACGAAGTGCTGCGCGAGATCGGCGATGTACTCGGTCTTGCGGTCGGACAATCCGCAGGCGCGCAGTCTTTTCCTTTCCTTCGCAATCACTCCCTCGGGGGTAATGTTCTGATCAAGACAAATGCAAACCCTGTTCCACACGCTCTGGGCCGCCTTGACCGAAATCTGCTGGCCGCAGATGGCGCGCGCGAGCGTCATGAACGCTTCGCCCCGGCGCATCATGAACACCTTGGGATGGCGCCTGATGATCGCGCCCATGACGGGGTCCCGCCTCGCCAGCGCCCGCTTGGCGCGATCCCAGTACTCAGGCTTCATGCAGCGGCAGGTTGAGGAGAAGGTTCTGCGGCTTCATCCGCACCGCATCGGCTTCGTCGCACGAGAGCGCGAGATAAACGGGTCGCCCGGCGAGGTCGCGCCGCATGACCGAAGGGTCGGCGAAGTCGAGGCGAAAAAGGGCGAGGATGTGGCGCATCCTGCCCTGCTCCACCTGGCTGCCGCTCCACAGCTCGTTCAGGATCGCGGTCGACTCGGCGTCGAGGCCGACATGCCAGGCCCAGCGCTCCTCCTCGATCCTGCGGATCGGCTTGACCTGGATCTTGGTATTCAGGAAATGAAAGACCCAGGATTCGATCACCCGCGCAAGCGCGTCGAGCGCCGGCCGGCCGTAGGTCAGGCTGATGACGGTGTCGTGCTTCGCCTCGCGCTGCCAGTAGCTCGCGGCGTTGGCGCGGTCGATCACGTCGAGCTCGGTCCCGGCCAGATCTCCCTGCGCTTCGACGATCAGGCGGCCGATGCTGCCGTAGCGGTTGCCCGAGGCGTGCATCTCGACCGTTTCCAGATCGGCGAGCAGCGCGTGCCCGTCCTTGATCGTCGCCTTCTGCTCGCGAAAGAAGAGCTCGGCCGCGCGCGGCTGCAGCGGGTCCTCGCAGCCGTCGAGGATGTTGCGCAGGATCACGTGTGCGAGCTGGTCGATGAACATCGGCGGCATGTCGACCTTCGACTTGAAGAGGCTCATGTAGCAGCCCTCCACCGTACCCGCGGCCAAGAGCCTATCCCGGAACCGCAGCACGACATCGTAGTTGTGCCGGGTATCCACGTCCTTGATCGCATCGACTTTCACTTCGCTTCTGGGGTTTTCCATCAGCGCGGTATGAATACGACGCTCCTCGTCGCACGACTCCTCGACCGGGTGCACTTCCGGCCGCAGGTAGTAGGCGCGAAGAAAGTCGTCGCTGACCCGCAGCCTTCCGGCCGGGTCGCGTTCTAGGAGGTGATAGCCGCTGTTACGCCAGAAGTCAGGCAGGGGCGAGAACCAGTCGCGAATGGGACGCGACGTGCTGCTTGAGGAACTCCATCTGGTCGGAAAGGATGCGGCGATTCGTCAGGATCAGGTATTCCGCCTTGTTGGGCACGTACGGCGCGTAGAGCAGCTCCATGCCCGACTCGTGCGGCAGGCGGTTGCGCTTGCCGCCGTTGCAGTGCCGGCAGGCGGTGACGACGTTCATCCAGGTATCGCGCCCGCCGCGCGAGAGCGGCGTGATGTGATCGCGGGTGAGCCGGAAATAGCTGAACTCGCCGCCGCAGTAGGCGCACGTGTGCCGGTCGCGGCGGAAGAGCTCTCGGTTGTTGAGCGGCGGCACCTGGTTGAAGCCCTTGGCCGCCAGCGCCTTGCCCTTGATGGCGACGATCGAGTGCGCGGTGATACTCGAGCGCTCGCCGGTCAGGCGAGAGATCCCTCCATAGTAGGTGAAGGTTTCGTCGCCCATCGTCCAGGCCACCAGGTTCTTCGCGTAGTAGAAGCACGCCTGCTGCCAGCTGATCCAGCGGTGCGGGATGCCGTGGGCGTCGAGGGAAAGGATGAGCGGCTTATCCATTGGCAGGCATCATGCTTTGCGAGGCATTCTGCCAACCAATCTGCGGAAAAACAAGGGACTGCGGAGCGAACCTCTATTGCCCGATAACGGGAGCCCTAGTCCTTGCCGACGGCTTCCTTGAACCCCTGTCCGGCGGCGAAAGCCGGGATGGTCTTCGCGTCGATGCGGATTTCCTTGCCGTTGACCGGGCTGCGCCCGGCGCGCGCCTTGCGCTTGCGCGGCAGGAAGGTGCCGAAGCCGACCACGGTGACGCGCTTGCCCTTGGCGACGTTGCTGACGATGGCGTGGAAGACCGCGTTCACCGCCTCCCCCGCCGCCGTTTTGCTGACGTTGCCTGCTTTCGCGGCCACTTCCACCAGATCGGACTTGGTAACGACGTGTGGCATGCGCTCTCCCCGTTCGGATCATCGTATCGAAATCGAAATCGAAATACAACGCGCCCCCGGAGCGCAGCGTGATTTTCTTGCACGGCGGCTGCAAACATTTATCATTGCGGTCGAGGAGGGAGTACACACATGACTCAGTTCAATCGGCTTGCGCTCGCCGCGCTCGCCATCGGCGCCCTCAGCGCGCCGGCGCACGCGCAAACCACGTTGACGTTTTCCAGCTGGGTGCCGCCGACGCACCATCTCACCATCTGGCAGGCGAACTGGGCCGCCGAGGTCGAGAAGGCGACCGGCGGGAGGGTGAAGTTCCAGTCGCTTCCCAAGGCCCCGGCCGCGCCGCCCGGAACGTTCGACGCGGTGCGCGACGGGCTGGTCGACCTGTCGTACGTCACGGCGAGCTACACGCCGGCGCGCCACATCCTGCCGCTCATGGCCGAGTTGCCGGGCGCCGGCCAGACCGCTGAGATCAACTCGGTCGCCTTCTCGCGCATCCACTGGAAGCACTTCCAGAAGGTCGGCGAGTACAAGGGCGTGCACCTGCTGGCGGTCTTCACCCACGGCCCCGGGCAGATGTTCACCAAGAAACCCGTCAAGTCGCTCGATGACTTCAAGAACCAGAAGATCCGCACCGGCGGCGGCATCGCCGAGCAGGTGGCGAACGCCCTCGGCGCCTCGGCGTTCGTCAAGCCCGCGCCCGAGTCCTACGAGCTGCTCAACTCCGGCGTCGCCGACGGCGTGTTCTTCCCCTTCGAGTCGATCGTCTCGTTCAAGCTCGACAAGGTGATCGGCCAGGCGACCGTCTTCCCGGGCGGCCTGTACAGCTCCGCGTTCGGCTTCTTCATGAACGAGGACAAGTGGAACAAGCTCTCCAAGCAGGACCAGGCGATCATCACCAAGCACGCCGGCGAGGCTGCGGCGCGCAGCAACGGCAAGTCCTGGGACAACGCGGATCAGGTCGGCCTCAACGCCCTCAAGGCGGCCGGCGCGAATATCATGACCGCGACGCCCGCGATGCAGGCCGAGGCGAAGAAGCGCTCCGGCCCGATCATCGAGGACTGGATCAAGAAGGCGAGCGCCAAGGTGCCGAATGCCCGGGCGGTGCTCGACGAGTTTCACGCCGAGCTGAAGAAGGTCGCCTCCGGCAAGTAGAGGAACAGGCAGTAAGATAGGGCGCGGATCGAACCGCGCCCTTTTATTTTGTGAACGCGCCCGTACACCAGTGGGAAAGGCAGGCCGACGCGGTCCTGGGCATCGCCGCGTCCGTGCTGCTCTTCGGCATGATGGTGCTTACCTTCGCCGACGTGGTCGGGCGCTACCTCCTCAACAAGCCGATCCGCGGCGCCTTCGAAGTCACCGAGCTCCTCCTGCTGGCGCTGATCTTCGCCGGCCTGCCGCTCGTCTCGCACGCCGACGAGCACGTGACCATGGATTTCATCGACCGCCTGCTGCCCGGACGGCTGCGCCTCGCCTGGATCCGCTGCATGCACGCGGTCTGCGCGGCGCTCATGTTCTTCGTCGCCTGGCAGACCTGGATCAAGGCCGGCAAGATCGCCGGCTATGGCGACACCACCGACGTGCTGCGCATCAGCGTCGGGCCGTTCGTCTACTTCATGACGGCGATGATCGCGCTCACCGGCGCGGTGCACGTCTTCAAGGTTTTCACCCCCGGCGCCGCGCGCGCCTCGCAGGCGACCACCTGAACGAATGACCGAGGCGCTGATCGGGCTCGGCTGCATGCTGGTGCTCGCCTTCCTGCGGATGCCGATCGCGCTCGCCATGGGCGTGGTCGGCATCGTCGGCTATGCCTACATGCGCGACTGGAGCTGGGCGGCGGCGTTCGCCACGGTGCAGACCAAGGTCTACGAGACCGGCCGCAACTACACGCTGTCGGTGATCCCGCTCTTCATCCTCATGGGCAATTTCGTCACCCGCGCCGGCATGTCGCAGGAGCTGTTCCGCACGGCGTACGCGTTCATCGGCCATCTGCGCGGCGGCCTCGCGATGGCGACCATCGTCGGCTGCGCCGGCTTCGGCGCGATCTGCGGCTCGTCGATCGCCACCGCGGCGACCTTCGCCAAGGTCGCCTATCCCTCGATGAAGAAGTTCGGCTACTCGGACCAGCTCGCCACCGGCGCGATCGCCGCCGGCGGCACGCTCGGCATCCTGATCCCGCCCTCCACCATCATGGTGATCTACGGCATCATGACCGGCACCAGCATCGGCAAGCTCTTCGCCGCCGGCATCCTGCCCGGCATCGTCGCCACGGTGCTCCTCTGCCTCGCCGTGCAGTACATCACGTGGCGCGATCCGAAGGCCGGGCCTCGCGGCGAGCGCCTGACGTGGAAGGAACGCTTCGCGACGCTGCACGGCCTCGGCTGGTTCGCGGCGGTGGGCGTCGCGGTGATCGGCAGCGCGCAACTCGGCTTGCTGGAGGCGGACGACGCCGCCGTCCTCGGCGCGATCGCCGTTTTCATTCTGTCGCTGTTCTACAAGGGCGTGACCAGCGTCATCGCGCTCTTCGTGCTGGTGATGGGC
>Ga0075351_1000042_pt1 | contig 14719 bp, 12 predicted proteins | sample Sandmound_ThreeS_3_FD_120091 | JGI IMG/M metagenome (GOLD analysis project Ga0075351, IMG submission 120091) | Natural and restored wetland microbial communities from the San Francisco Bay, California, USA, that impact long-term carbon... | ecosystem: Environmental > Terrestrial > Soil >... | reverse complement strand
TTGAATTGCCGGCTCAGGTCGTGCAAGAGCGGCTACGTGCACCTACTTTTGCCCGGCAAAGCGCAAGTGCTCCGAGCACGGCAATGCGTTCGCAGGAGCGGTGCGGGTGTAGCTCAATGGTAGAGCAACAGCCTTCCAAGCTGATGACGAGGGTTCGATTCCCTTCACCCGCTCCATTATTTCTATTGTCCAGCCCGGAGACATGGGTGACGGGTTGTACCTAAGACATGGGTGACAATCTCGTGCCGAACGGATTGTCGATAGTCTGCAAGGTTCTCTGCTCCAAGTCGATGTAGCCGAGATCATAGTGCATGAAGCTGACGAGCCAAATGCCGTCGTCGACTTCCTTGATTCCGAGCTTCTGACCGGCGAGCACGGTCGAGATGTTGATCTTCTTTCTGTGCATGCAGATGCGGCCGCAGGCGGTGACCAGCAGGTCGCGATCATGGAAGGGGTATTCCAGCTCCGGCAGGCCGCGATAGGGGCGCGGTGAGGCGGTGTAGCGCTCGGCCGGGCAGCGCATGCCGAGGGCTTCGTGCGGGCGTTCGTCGTTGAACTCGCGCCGGAAGGCATCGAACCTTTGCTGCTGCTGCAAGATGGTGGGCTCGGGCGGCCGGGTGGCCGCCTGCTTCAAGGTGAGATGCATGCGCTCGTGGCGGCCGTTCTGTTGCGGATGGCCGGGCTTGATGCGTTCGATGTCGATGCCGAGCCGCAGCCACCAGACCGAGAGGCGGGAGAGATTGTAGAGGCCGTTCGGACTGGCGAAGGGGAGCCCGTTGTCGCTCCGGATGGCGCGTGGCAGGCCGCGCTCGCGGAACAGCTGCTGGAAGGCTTCGATCACCGGGAGGTCCCGGGTTGCTTCGAGGGCTTCGCTCAGCAGCAGGTAGCGCGAGGCCTGGTCCGTCACCGTCAGGGGGTAACAGTAGCGGCGATTGCCGAGCTTAAACTCGCCCTTGAAGTCGGCGCACCAGAGATCGTTGGGGGCGGCGGCAACCGACAACGGCGTCCCCTGGGCGCGGTTCTTGCGGTCGCGGGCGCGCCTGACCAGGCCATGGCGGTCAAGCACCGCATGCACGGTGCTCCTGGCCGGGAGCCGTACGTCGCCGGCCAGCTTGCGCACCAGCAGTTCCCTGATCTTGCGTGCGCCCCAATGCGGTTTGTCGCGCTTGAGATCGATGATCAGCCGCTCCAGTTGGGACGGCAGCTGGTTGGCGTAGCGCACCGGCCGGCGCGAGCGGTCAGTCAGCGCCTCGAGCCCATGGTCCCTGTAGCGGTTGAAGATCTTGTAGCCGGTCTTGCGCGAAATGCCGAACTCCCGGCACACCTCGCTCATCCCTTCCCCGTCCAGCAGGCGGGCAACAAACCGTAGACGTTCCTCCATCACCGAACACGCTCTCCACGGCATCAACACCTCCCGCCAAAACGCGAAAAGTGTTACCCATGTGTCCGGTACGTTCCGTCACCTATCTCTCAGGCCGCTCATCACAATGCCATGCGCGCCGCCCCGCGCGCTCGGCCACGCGGCGGCGCGACGATAGCTTCTTCCCGAGGTTGCGCTCCGAGCTACGCGGCCTGCCTCGCCCAGACACGGCAACCGACGCCACCGATATCCGGCCCTCGATAGGCATGTTGCGCCGCCAACAGGGCCGCATCGGCAGACGGGTAGCGCTGGGAGTTCTCGTTAATGCCGCAGTTGAACCAATCGCTGGCATAGAGACCGGTGGCAACGTTTTCCTCGGCATCAATTTCGGCGCAGATGATGTAGGTTGTCTGCATTTCTGATCACCCGCAAATAAAATATTCCGATAATCGCACGTAACTCCGGATTGCCTTAGTGCCCTTGCGGCAGATCAAAAAAGCCAATTCGCGCGCTCGTTTTTGTTTTGGTCGCCCCACCCTCTATCTCCCGCGTGCGTCGTGCCAATTCGCCCGCGGCCGCGCCGGTGCCGCTATCGAAGGGGGGTGGCAAATCCGCAACAGGGTTCTAATGAAATGGCGCTAAACGCCGTTAAACGCCGTTAAACGCCCTCTTCACCATATTTCGTATGAAAAAGAACACTTTCGCCCAATACCGTCCCCCGCGTGTAGCAACTGCATCCAGGAACGGTGGGAGGGTCCAGTGCTGAAGCTTGTGGTTGGAGCCGTTGTGTCAATCGCGATGGTCGGCAGCGCAATTGCAGCCGATCTGCCGCGCCGAGAGCCAGTGCCTCCGCCCGCGCCTGTCGCGGTCGGTAAGGCTCCGATCGGCAAATTGCCCTGGGGCAAGGGGCCGGTCGTCGCGCGGTACTGACACGTTCGGAATATCCCCTAAGTGGCCCGGCTCCCGTCGTCGGACGGGAGCCGGGTTTTTTGCTGCGATCGCTAGCGCGGCTCCGACTTCACACGGAGCGAGCGCATGCGGCACGAGCGCCGCTCCCGGGCCTATCGGAAGGCCGCGGGCGGGCATGGCCCCCGCAAACTGGCCCGCTCAGTCCGAGTCGTTGGCGCGGTATGCCAACTCTGCCTCGACCCTGCGAATCGCTTCTTCGAACGCGAGCAGCTCCTTCGTGATGACCGATTGGCTGAGGGCCGGCCTCACGGCTTCCAATTCCGCAATGAGCGTGTTTCGGCCGCGTTCGTAGAGCCTGCGGCGATCGTAAACGTTCTGTAGGCCCTCAACGGCCCTCGCGATCAGTGGATAATAGTCAGCCATCGAGTCCTTTCGCGGAGACAAGGCATAGTAAATCCCCGCTCTCTCCTCCGCGTCTCTCCGACCCGCGCCTCACCTGCGCGACCGTTGAATGCTTCACTCAGCCTTGCCGCGCCTCCCGAGGATGAACTTTCTTCGGGCGGCGGAGCCAGGATGCCGGCTTCATGCTGCCACAGCTCTGAGGTCATCGCCAGCGACCGGGCGCCGAGCGGCCACAAGTTGCCGGAGGTCATGGGCGCTGCCGGGAGGCCCGGATCGTACCGAAAGCGGTGGACGTGTACCCGGTGGCGGGGCGTTCAGTACAAGGCCAACGCGGATCAAAGCAGGGAACATGACGCGGACGACGTATCAATTATTCGGCTCTGAGGCTGTTGCTTTGCCGTCTGCGTCCGCATGTTCGGGCAGGAGCGATGCCGCCAGTTTGTCGGCGAGAATGATTGCGCGATCGCGTTTCACCCGGCCGGCCGGAATGCTGGCGTCGCCCGCGTAAAGGCGCTTCAGCGCCTCCGCCTTATCCGCTCCGGTCACCAGCCAAAGGACCGTCGCGGCCCGATTGAGGATTGGATAAGTCAGGGTCATACGGCGATGGCCCTGATAAGGGCCGCTGATCGTCACATCAGCCGTCGTGACGTCGAGCGCGGGATCATTGGGGACCAGCGACGCCGTATGCCCGTCGGGTCCAAGACCGAGATGAACGAGATCCAGCACGGGCGGCGTGCCGGCAACCTGTTTAAGCGTCGCCTCATAACGCCGGGCGCCCGCGGCGAGATCGTCGTCGTCGACCGGCATCGGATGCACCTGCCCCGGCCGCAACGGCGCAAGCGACAACAGCGCCTCGCGCAAATGCGTCAGCGTGCGGTCTGCGCTGGACAGCGGCGCCACACGCTCGTCGGCTTGGAAGATATGGACGTCGCGCCAGGACAGTTCTTGCGCCGCGAGGGCGCGCATCATGATCCACGGCGTGCGTCCGCCGCTGAGCGCAAGACACGCGCGTCCGCGCGCCGCGATCGCTTCGCGGGCTTTGCTTGCGATCAGCGCAGCGGCGTGCTGCGCCGTTGCTTCATCTCCGTCGAATACAAGCAGTCTCACACCGGCACGACCTTCTTTATCTTCGGCGGGAGGCTTAACGCGCCCGGCACGATCGGATCGCGCCAGCCGCCCATCTTCCTCGCGATCTCATCGGCTTGCGGCGGCCCCCAGGTGCCCGGCTCGTATTCATAAAGCGGCGTGTCCAATCCCAAAATCGAATCGACGATCCGCCACTGCGCCTCGGCGCTGTCCTCACGCGAAAACAGCGTCAGGTCGCCCTTCATGGCGTCGCCGATCAACCGCTCATAGGCTTCCATCTCATCGCCGCTTTGATGCGAGACGCAGAGTTCGACCTGCTCCCCGGTCATGGCTTCCCCAGACGCCTTGACCCGGGTGCCGAGAGCAATCACCACGCTCGGACTCAACTGGAAGCGGAAATAGTTAGGCAGGCTCGGCGTTTCCGCATTGAAGACGACCTGCGGCGGATAATGCAGCTCCACGATCGCCTCGACCGCCGTCACCGGCAGACATTTGCCGGCGCGCACCAGAAAAGGCACGCCCTGCCACCGCCACGAGTCGACATACAGCTGCAGGGCCGCAAACGTTTCCACCATCGAATCGACGGCGACGCCGGGCTCCTTGCGATAGCCGCGGAACTGGCCGCGCACGAATTGCGACTTGTCTAACGGCCTAATCGCATTGAACACCTTGACCTTCTCGTCGCGCAAATAGGTGCTTTCGGTGCTGATCGGACATTCCATCGCCAGGATCGCAACGATTTGCAGAAGATGGTTTTGAATGACGTCGCGGATCGCTCCGACCTCGTCGTAGAACTGCCCGCGGCCGGCGACGCCGAATTCCTCCGCAAGCGTGATTTGGACGCTGTGCACGTAGTTGCGGTTCCAAATCGGCTCGAGAAACGAGTTGGCAAACCGAAAGTAGAGCAGGTTCTGCACCGGCTCCTTGCCAAGATAATGATCAATGCGGAATATCGAGTCTTCCTCAAAAACCTTGTGCAGCGTGACATTCAGCGCCCGCGCGGAGGCGAGGTCGCGACCGAACGGCTTTTCAATGACGACACGCGCATCTTGTGCGCATCCAGAGCTGCCCAGGCCTTCAATGACGGTCGGAAACATGCTCGGCGGGATCGCGAGATAGTGCAGCGGCCGTTGACTGCCCTCGAGCGCGATACGCATCCGCTTGAAAGTATCGGCGTCTCGATAGTCGCCATCGACGTAGCGCAGCGAGCCGATAAGCTTGCTGGCGATCTGTTCTTTGACGCCTTTGACAGCGCTGATGGCGTCCCGCGTATGCGCCTTGAAATCATCAAGCGTCCAACCGGACTTGGCTACTCCCACGAGCGGGACATCAAGCTTGCCCCGAGCACACATCGCATAGAGCGCAGGCAAGATCTTCTTGTGCGCGAGGTCGCCGCTCGCGCCGAACAGAACCAATGCGTCCGATCGTGGTGCCTTTGTCATTCGGACTTCCCCGAAATTTGATTCCCCTTACTTCGTCGCCTTTTTCTCGGCATGACCGCCGAATTCGTGGCGCATGGCCGACAGCATCTTGTTCGCGAAATCTGCCTCGCCGCGGGACGCAAACCGGTCATAAAGCGCAGCGCTCAACACATGCGCCGGCACGCCTTCGTCGATGGCCGCCTTGAGGGTCCAGCGCCCTTCGCCCGAGTCCGACACCCGGCCCTGGAACTGCGCCAGATCGGGGTCGTGGAACAGCGCATCCGCGGCAAGATCGAGAAGCCAAGATGCGATCACGCTGCCCCGCCGCCAAACTTCGGCGATTTCTCCGACGTCGAGATCGTATCGATAAGCCTCCGGGTTCGCGAGCGGCGCCGTTTCGGCATCGACCGTGGCGGCGCGGGCGCCGATGTTGGCGTTGCGCAGAATGTTGAAGCCTTCGGCATAGGCGGCCATGATTCCGTATTCGATGCCGTTGTGGACCATCTTCACGAAGTGGCCGGCGCCGGCCGGTCCGCAGTGCAAATAGCCGTGCTCGGCCGTGCTCGGACGTTTCTCGCGCCCGCGCGTGCGTGGCGCGGATTCGATTGGAGGCGCGAGCGCCGCGAAAATCGGGTCGAGGCGCCGGACGACCGCGCCTTCGCCGCCGATCATCATGCAATAACCCCGCTCCAAGCCCCACACGCCGCCGCTGGTTCCGACATCGACATAGTGAATGCCCTTCGGCCCAAGCGTCTTGGCGCGCGCGATATCGTCTTGGTAAAACGAGTTGCCGCCGTCGACCAGCACGTCCTCCGCGCTCATAAAACCGGCCAGCGTCGCGATCGTTTCATCGACAATCGCCGCTGGAAGCATCATCCATATCGCCCGCGGTTGCTTCAGCTTCGCGACCATATCTTTCATGGAGTTAGCGCCGACCGCCCCCTCGTTGGCGAGCTCCGCCACCGATTGCGGCCTGACGTCGTAGACGACGCATTCATGGCCGGCCCGCATGAGTCGCAGCGCCATATTGGCGCCCATCCGGCCCAAACCGATGATGCCGAGTTGCATTCGTGCCTTCCCCTTTTCACAGCAGCGCTGGTGGACGTTTTCGCCGTCGCTGCCGTTCGAACGAAACCGCCTTCAAGATGCCGGGCTCGCCGCCCGACTTGCCGCAATCTGCTCCTTGGCGGCCGCCAGAACCTTGTCCGGCGTAAAGCCGAACTTTTTCAGCACATCCTTCAATGGCGCCGAAGAACCGAATGTGTGCATGCCGATCTTGGCGCCGCTCGTGCCCACGTAACGATCCCAGCCGATGACGGAGCCCATCTCCACCGACACCCGCGCCGTGACGTCCGGAGGCAGAACATGTTCGCGGTAGGCGCGCTCCTGCTGCTCGAACAATTCCCAGGACGGCATGCTGACGACGCGGGATGGCACGCCCTCCTGTTTGAGTTCCTCGTGGGCCGCGAGACAGAGCGAAACCTCGCTGCCCGTTCCGATCAGAATGACCGCCGGCTTGGCGTCGGTTGTGTCCGCAAGAATGTACGCGCCGCGGCTTACGCCGGCGGCCGATGCGTAGCGGGTGCGGTCGAAGGTCGGCAGCGCCTGCCGGCTCACCACCAGGCAAGCCGGCTGATGCTTGAGCAAGATGATCGTCCGCCAGGCTTCGAGCACCTCGTTGGCGTCGGCAGGGCGGATCGTGATCAGACCCGGGATGCTGCGCAGCGCGATCAACTGTTCGACCGGCTGATGCGTCGGCCCATCTTCGCCGAGGCCGATCGAGTCGTGGCTGAACACGTAGATGACCGGCACTTCCATCAGAGCGCTCAGCCGGATCGGCGGCTTCATGTAGTCGGAGAACGTGAGGAAGGTTGAACCGAAAGCGCGGATCTTGGACAGCGCGAGGCCGTTCAGGACTGCGCCCATCGCCTGCTCGCGTATGCCGAAATGCATGTTGCGGCCTTGCGGCGTCTCGGCCTCCAGTTCACCTGCCGCGCTGAAGGTCAAACGTGTCTTTGTCGACGGGGCAAGGTCCGCGGAGCCGCCGATCAGCCACGGGTAGCGGGGCGCGATCATGTTGAGGACCAAACCCGACGCATCGCGGCTGGAGATACCCTTCGGGTCGGCGGCAAATCCCTTCAGATCCTTGTCCCACCCGTCGGGAAGCTCGCGCTTCTGCATGCGCTCGATCTGGTCGGCCAGGTCCGGATACTTGGATTTGTAGGCTTGGAAGAGCGCCTCCCAAGCGGCGCGAGATTTCGCCCCGCGCTTGCCGACACCGTCGCGGAATCGTTCGATCACGCCGTCCGGCACCAGGAACTTGGCGTCTTCCGGCCAGCCGTAGCTGCGCTTGGTCAAGCGGATCTCCGGCTCGCCAAGCGGTTCGCCATGCACGGCGCTGGTGTCATGCTTGTGCGGCGCGCCAAAGCCGATATGGCTCTCGACGATGATCAGCGTCGGCACGTCGTTGGTGCGCTTGAACGTCTCGATCGCCTGCGCCAGGCGCTCCGCGTCGTTGGCGTCGCCGACGCGGCGCACATTCCAGCCATAGGCCAGAAAGCGCGCGGCGACGTCGTCGCTGAAGGCGAGGCTCGTGTGCCCTTCGATGGTCACGCGGTTGCTGTCGTATATCCAGCAGAGATTGCCGAGTTCTAGATGGCCGGCGAGCGACGCGGTCTCGCTCGAGACGCCCTCCATCATGCAGCCATCGCCGCAGACCGCGTACACGTCGTAGTCAAACAGCGTGAAACCCGGACGGTTGAAGTGGCGCGCGAGCCATCGGCCCGCGATCGCCATTCCGACGCTCATCCCGACACCTTGACCCAGCGGCCCGGTGGTCGCCTCGACGCCGGACGTCAGGTGATATTCCGGATGCCCCGGACATTTGCTGCCGAGCTCGCGAAATCGCTTGATGTCATCAAGGCTGACTGCAGGCTCGCCGATACGTTCGTATTTGGCGTCGACTGCTTTCACGCCGGCCAGAAAGAGCACCGCGTATAGCAGCATCGATGCGTGGCCGTTGGACAGGACGAAGCGATCGCGGTTCGGCCAGATCGGGTCCTCGGGGTCGAAGCGCAGGAATCGTTGCCACAATGTATAGACCACCGGCGCGAGACCCATCGGCGTGCCGGGATGGCCGGAATTGGCCTTTTGCACCGCATCGATCGTCAGCGTGCGGATAGTGTTGATGGCGAGTTCGTCGAGACGGTCATCCTGTCTGAATTCGTCGCTCGACGCATCGAGAGCGTTGTCGGTGCTCGGCTTGCCTTCGGGCGGCATCGAGACATCCCCTGTGGCGTTTAGGTCCTGTTCCGCACATCTCCGCGCCGTTCAGTCGACAATGCGGCCGGAGTTCACATTCAGATCCGGGCACGGACGCACGACAGCATTACATGAGCGCATGACATCGGCAATTCAACACAGCCTCGCGCTGGTGTGTCGACCGCGTGCATCATTAGCTGACGCACCGCACGCGATCCGGGCGGGGAGATTGATCAAGACACTGCACGTCGCCCGTTAACGGCTTCGCTGCACGTATCTTGGCAGAAGCACCAATATGAATGCGTCCTCCTCGGCTATTCACCGCTGCTGAGCTTCGAGCGCCGGATCGGATCAGCTCATCATGCGCGCGTTGAGGTCGAGCATGATCCACAGGCTGCCGCCGATCATGATGAAGATCAGAAGTGCAGCGAAGGCCAAGGTCAAGAGGTTCTCGCGCGGCGTCGACTGACCGACATGCAGGAAATAGCGCAGATGCACCACGACCTGCACGACCGCGAGGATGGCGATGATCACCAGCGTCGCGAACGGCAGCAGAAGGCCCGCCGCCACCAGCCCGAACGGGATCACGGTCAGCACCAGGGCCAGTACGAACCCGGTGATATAGGGTTGCAGGCCCTCAAAACGATCGCTGGACTGCATCACAGGACCCCCGGCAGATAAACGATGGAGAAAATGCCGATCCAGACGATGTCCAGAAAATGCCAGAACAGGCCGAGCCGAAACAGGCGCGACGTCACCGGCTCGGTCAGCCCTTTGGCGAGCACCTGAAGCGACAGGATCAAAATCCAGATCAGGCCCGTGCTGACATGCAAACCATGGGTGCCGACCAGGGTGAAAAACGCGGAGAGGAACCCGCTGCGTTGCGGACCGGCGCCCTGCTCGTACATGCCGGTGAACTCGCCGATCTCTAGGGCGACGAACCCCGCGCCGAGCACAAAGGTGACGGCGAGCCAAGCCAATGCAAGCCGCTGCTTGCCGAGCCTTATCGCGACGGAGGCGAAACCGAAGGTGATGCTGCTGCACAACAGCAGCATCGTCTCGCCAAAGGTGCGCCCGAGCGAGAACAGGGTCTTGCCGGTCGGCCCGTCGGCATGATTCGGCGCCATGACCACATAGGTGGCGAACAGCAACGCGAAGATGATCGCGTCGCTCATCAGGTAGATCCAAAAGCCGAGCGCTTTCTCCTCGTAGACATCCACCTCCGCGGCAGGGCGCTCGGCGGACGCACTCGCGGCAAGACTGGTCATGTCGCCCCCCGCGGTACGGGCTGATCTTGCGCCACCGGAGCGCGGTCCCAGGCGCGGCGCGGCGCTTTGGCCATCACCTGCCAGCGCTGATCCTCGATCGCTTCGATCTCGGCGGCGGTCATGCGGTACTCGGTATCGTCGTCAAAACTGCGCGCGGCGAGCGTGATCAGGATGACGAGGCCGGCTACGATCGCGAGCCACCAGATATGCCAGACCATGGCGAAGCCGAGCACGAAGGCGAAGCCGCCAATGATCACGCCGATCGCGGTGTTACGCGGCACGAAGATATCGGTGTAGTGCGCGGGCCGCTGATAGGCGACGCCGTGGCGCTTCATCTCGTGGAAAGCGTCGAGGTCGTGGACTTCGGGAACGACCGCGAAATTGTAGGGCGCAGGCGGAGACGCGGTCAACCATTCCAACGTGCGGCCGCCCCAGGGATCGCCAGTCAGGTCGAGGGTCGCCTGGCGGCTCTGGGTGCTGACCACCAACTGCATGATCTGGCAGGCGATGCCGCCGGCGATCAGCACTGCGCCGAAGGCCGCGAGGATCAGATAGGGCTGCCACTCGGCGACATTGTATTGCTCCATGCGTCGCGGCATGCCGAGGAAGCCCAGGGCGTAAAGCGGCATGAAGGCGAACCAGAAGCCGATCAGCCAGAACCAGAAGGCGCGGATGCCCCAGCGCTCGTCGAGGGTGAAGCCGAACGCCTTGGGGAACCAGTACATATAGCCGGCGAAATAACCGAACAGCGCGCCCGGGATCAGCATGTTGTGGAAGTGAGCGATGAGGAACGTCGTATTGTGCATCAGATAGTCGACCGGCGGCACGGCGAGCAGGACGCCGGTCATGCCGCCGATCACGAAGGTCACGATGAAGCCCACGGTCCAGTACATCGGCGCCGTCATCCACAGCCGGCCGTGATACATCGTCAGCAACCAATCGAAGATTTTCACGCCGGTCGGCACCGCGATGATCATAGTCGTGATGCCGAAGAACGCGTTGACGTTGGCGCTCGATCCCATCGTGAAGAAGTGGTGCAGCCAAACCGTGAACGACAAGAACGCAATCGCCATGGTGGCGTAGACGAGGGAGGCGTAGCCGAACAGCCGTTTGCGCGCGAAGGTCGCGGTCACTTCCGAATAGACGCCGAAGGCCGGCAGGATCAGGATGTAGACCTCCGGATGGCCCCATATCCAGAGGAGGTTGATGTAGTTCATCATGTTGCCGCCGGCTTCATTGGTGAAGAAATGCATGCCGAACAGCCGGTCGAGCGCGAGCAGCGCCGCCGCCACGGTGAGCGCCGGAAAGGCGAACACCATGAGCAGGCTGGTGCAAAGCGAGGTCCAGGTGAATAGCGGCATGCGCATCAGCGTCATGCCGGGCGCGCGCCGCTTGGCGATGGTGGTGACGAAATTGATGCCGGTCAGCGTCGAGCCGACGCCCGCGATCAGGAGCGCCCAGATCCAGTAGTCGGTGCCCACGTCGGGGCTGTACTCGATGCCGGAATAGGGAGGATAGCCGGTCCAGCCGGCTGTCGAGAACTTGCCGATCACGAGCGAGATCAGCACCAGCGCCGCCCCCGCCGCGGTGAACCACAGGCTGATCGAATTCATGACCGGGAAGGAAACGTCGCGCGCGCCGATCTGCTGCGGCATGACGATGTTCATCAACCCGGTGAGGAACGGCATCGCCACGAAGAAAATCATGATCGTGCCGTGCGAGCTGAATACCTGATCGAAGTGGCCAGGCGGCAAATAGCCGTCGGAGTTCAGCGCGATCGCCTGCTGAGCGCGCATCATGATCGCGTCGGCAAAGCCGCGCAGCAGCATCACGCTGGCAAGCATGACGTACATGATGCCGATGCGTTTATGATCGACGCTGGTCAGCCACTCGGACCAGACATAGCGTAGGCCGAGCCAAAGGATCAGCGCGAGCGCGGCCAGGCCGCCCAGCACCGTGACCGCGGCACCGCCCATGGCGATGGCGCTGTAGAATGGCAGCGCATCGACGGTGAGTTTTCCGAGCACGTCCAATCTCCCGCCTAATGGCTCGCGGCCTGAGCTTGGCCTGCAGGCATCGCACCGGTGCCCGCCGGGGCATATTGGGCGATGATGCGCGCGAACAGATCCGGCTCGAAGGTCCCATAGTAGGTCACCGGATGACGCTGGCTCGGCTTGACAAGCTGCTCATAAGAGGCGGTGTCCAGCCTGTTGGCCGACTGCTTGACCTTGGCGACCCAGGCCTCGAAGTCCTGGTCAGACATGGCGATCGCCGTGAAATACTGATTGGCGAAGCCGGAGCCGCTGTACTGCATGTTCCGGCCGGCGAATTGACCGGGCTTATCGGCCAAAAGGTGGAGGCGGGTCTCCATGCCCGCCATCGCGTAGATCTGGCCGCCCAGCGTCGGGATCATGAACGAATTCATCACGGTATCGGAGGTGATCTTCAAACTCAGCGGCCGTCCGCTCGGGAACACCAGTTCGTTGACCACCGCGACGTCTTGCTCGGGATAGAGAAACAGCCACTTCCAATCCTGCGCCACGACCTGGACTTCGAGCGGAGGCTTTGCGGAATTGATGCCTTTGTAGGGATCGAGCCGGTGCGTGTAGTCCCACACGAACGTGCCGAGCACGATCACGATCAGCGCCGGCACCGACCACACCAACGCGTCCATCCAGACCGAGTAGCCCCAGTCTGGGTCATAGATATCGTGCGTGCTGGCGGGCCGGTACCACCACACGAATATGAAGGCCATGATGAATACCGGGATCACCACGATCAGCATCAGGCCGAACGCCGTGAACAAGAGGTCGCGCTCGACCAGAGTGATCGGGCCTTTGGGATCGAGCACCGGCGCCTGAGTGAGACCGCAGCCCGAAACCATCAGCACAAGCCCAAGCAGGAGCGCGGGCTGCAGCCAGCGCTTGGCACATGCAAGAAATTGGGATCGCCTGCTCTTATCGATCAATGCCGCCGCCTTCCCAGCGGACCATGATCGAGCGCGCCCGCAATCGGCTTGCCGCATGGCGCAGCGAACCGCGCCGGATGACTCGCCCGACGGGCGAGAAGAAGCGCGGATCGGATCGAGCCGAATAAGTGAGGCGCTGTGAAACGGTGGCGCAGCGCGCCGTGTCGGCATCGATCTCGGGGGGTAGGGGAGCGAATTTCCTGAGCCACGCTCTCCAACTCCAAATATCTGCTGACAATGAGCAATAGGTTGTCGGAAAACACGGGAGAAAGCAACCATCATGGCCACGGTTGCCGGCATTTTCCTCGCTTTAGTTAAGCAGCGCGCGCAGCTCGATGCATTTACCAAATTTCTGATGCGCTGATGTCGCACAAGAAGATCGCGCACCGCCGCGACGAATCATTTTCGTGAAAAAATAACGCCTTGCAGCAGCCGTAACCGCACCTCGTTCTTGTGTTGCGCCGGCATAGAAAAGAATAATGAGAAAGGATGTTCGCGACGTGACCGCTGTCATCCGACCGTCATCGAATCTTTGCCGCCCCATGCGTTCCGCTTGAAGTTCGGCAACCGAGTGTCGTGCATCAACTTTCAGAATTGACGGCGTCGAGATTTCTCCGATCGCTTTCGCAACAAACTGCCTAATCAACTCCATACAAGAGTGACGCCGATATCGCCGGTTTCGGTACGGCGCTGTCGATCGCCCGGCCTAAAGAAAACGACTAGCGGGGCCGATAGCCTTCGGCTATCGGTTTGATCATCGATCGGCATTTCACGCCGGCCTCGATATTCGGTTTGCTTGGCGTGTCGAGACCGCGCCGTCAGCCGATCTCGATGCGGCGTGAGTGAACGGCTTGGCGCTCCGCTGCATCGCAACGACCAGGGAGACTGTCGATGTCGCTGATCCAATTGCTCGAGGCCGGTCGGTCTCTCGCCGAACGCATTCCTTACAGCTTGGTTGCGCTGGTCGCGCGGTTCGGCGTCGCCAGCGTGTTCTGGCGCTCCGGCCAGACCAAGGTCGAGGGCTTCCACATCCGCGAAGCGACCTTTTTCTTGTTCCGCGACGAGTACAAGGTTCCGCTGTTGCCGCCCGATCTTGCCGCCTATATCTCAACCATTGCCGAGCACGTCTTCCCGATTCTCTTGGTCATCGGATTTGCCTCCCGCCTCTCGGCCTTGGCGCTATTCGGAATGACCATGGTGATTCAGCTGTTCGTTTTTCCCGATGGCTGGCCGGAGCACATTTTGTGGGTCGGGCTGATGCTGATTATCATCGCGCGCGGACCCGGCGCCCTCTCGCTCGATCATCTGTTGTGGACGAAACTGGGCCCTGATGGCGCGCGGATCGGTCCGGCCGCCGCGAAAACGCCCTGAGCAACGACCTCGCAGGGGTCTTGCGATTTTTCGGTGGCGCGCCTGGCCGCATGACACCGAACCGAGCGGGAGCGTCCCATGAACGCCGCGACTCCCTCTTTCCGCCTCCCGTCGCGTCTTGCGCCCTCCATCGAGGCGTGGAGCGGCCTTACCACTTTTCTTGAGAAAGGCGCCGGCGCGGTTCTCGACCTCGCCATCCGGCTCTGGCTTGCAGAGATATTTTTCGTCTCCGGCATACTGAAAACGGTCAACTGGGAAGTGACCGTTTTTCTCTACGCCAACGAACATCCGGTACCCGGCCTCGATCCCGCAACCGCTGCCCTGATCGGGACCGGCATCGAGCTGCTCTGCCCTATCTTTCTGGTGTTCGGTATTGCGACCCGCTTCGCCGCAATTCCGTTGCTCCTCACCGCCGCCTTTCTGCAATTCACCTACAAGGAGCTCACCGATCATCTTTACTGGATGGCGCTGCTCGGATTCTTAATTCTCCGCGGCCCGGGCGCGCTCTCCCTCGATCACTTTATCGCGCCGCATCTGGAACGATCGGCGATTCCTTTCGGCCGCTCCCTGTGCCGAATCGCGGCATTTCTTGCGCGCTTTCTGCTGCCGCCGTTCGCGCTCGTGGTCCGCATTTGGCTCGCCTGGCTCTTGTGGAGCGTCGCGTTTCGGGCTG
>Ga0075351_1000041_pt1 | contig 14731 bp, 14 predicted proteins | sample Sandmound_ThreeS_3_FD_120091 | JGI IMG/M metagenome (GOLD analysis project Ga0075351, IMG submission 120091) | Natural and restored wetland microbial communities from the San Francisco Bay, California, USA, that impact long-term carbon... | ecosystem: Environmental > Terrestrial > Soil >... | reverse complement strand
GCCGCCTGGGAAAACGACCGCAACGCCCATCACACCAAGGCAGACTGGCAATTCACAACCAAAACTGCCCGTGTCAAACTTAAACACCTATACCCTTCAATCTAGCTGAATCAACCGACTAGCGCGCCTGCTGCACCAGCCCGGCGTACAAGTCCTTGTTCTGCTCACGCAGGACGTTCTTCTGCACCTTGCCCATGGTGTTACGCGGTAGACCGGCCACGAAGATCACGCGCTTCGGTCGCTTGAATTTGGCGAGCCGCTCTTCGAGCGCCGCGAGCACGGACGCTTCGGTCAGGCTCGCGCCCGCCGCCGCCACCACCACCGCAGTGACGCCCTCGCCAAAATCGGGATGCGGGCAACCGATCACCGCCGATTCGACGACGCCCGGCAGCGCATCGATCTCGGTTTCCACCTCTTTCGGATAAACATTGAAGCCGCCGGAAATGATCAGATCCTTAGCGCGGCCGACGATATGCACATAGCCGCGCGCGTCGATCTTGCCGACGTCGCCCGTGATGAAAAAGCCGTCCGGGCGAAACTCGCTCTTCGTTTTCTCCGGCATGCGCCAGTAGCCGGAAAACACGTTAGGTCCCCGCGCTTCGATGATGCCGATCTCGTCTTGCGCGAGCACTGTGCCGGCGTCTGGCTCGACGATGCGCAATTCCACTCCCGGCAGCGGAAATCCGACCGTGCCCGGGATGCGCTCGCCGTCATAGGGGTTTGACGTGTTCATCCCGGTCTCGGTCATGCCGTAGCGCTCGAGGATGGCGTGGCCGGTGCGCGCCTGGAAGTCGCGGTGGGTCTCAGCAAGCAGGGGCGCGGAGCCGCAGGTGAACAGCCGCATATGGGCGCACAGCTCACGGGTCAAACCGGGATGTTGAAGCAACCGGGTGTAATAGGTCGGCACGCCCATCATCGCGGTTGCCTTCGGCAGCAGGCGGATCACCTCGTCAGCGTCGAATTTCGGCAGAAACAGCATGGTTCCGCCGGCCACCATCAGCGTCACCGCCGCCGTGAACAAGCCGTGGGTGTGATAGAGCGGCAGTGCATGCAAGAGCACATCTTGCGCGGTGAAACGCCAATAGTCCGCCAGCACCTCCGCATTCGAGGACAGATTGCGGTGGCTCAGCATCGCGCCCTTGGAGCGGCCGGTGGTGCCTGAGGTATAGAGGATGACGGCGAGATCGGAATCCGTAAGCGCGACGTCGGCGAATGCGGACGGCGATTGCGCCGCCAGGTCGATAAGCGAGCCCCGCCCGCATGCGTCGAGGGTGTCGACCGCGGCGTTGCGCGCCAGGGCGATGGCGGAGACGCCGTCCCGCTTCGCCGGATCGCACACGACAAGCTTGGGCTCGGCGTCGCCGATGAAATAATCCAGCTCGGCGATCGTGTAGGCGGTATTAAGGGGGAGATAGACGGCGCCTGCCCGCAGCGTCGCGAGAAGCAGCATCAGGTTTTCGGGGGTCTTTTCCACCTGAACCGCGATGCGGTCGCCGGGCCGCACCCCGCGACGGATAAGCGCCTGGGCGAGCCGGCCTGAGCGCGCGAGCATGTCGCCGTAACTGATGCGCTCGCCTGAGGCCGTCTCGATCAGGATCTTGTCAGCCGAAGCAATACGGCTGCGGATCAGGTCGAACAGATTCCCGGACATCGGAAGCCCCGCGCGCGAAGCTCCGCCGCAAGAGCTGGCGGACGAGGAGGACCATCCTTATCAGAACGGCCGCCTGGTCAACACCACGCAGCGCGCGCGCTCCGTCGTCAGGCGGTAGGCACGGCCGTTTCGGCCTTGGCCGGGGCAGGCACCAGCGCCTTTATGGGGCGGGCCAGCTTGCGCACGGCGCTCGCGGCGATGACCGCGCGGTTCTCGGCGAAGGCTTCGTGGTTCTTCTCGATATCGCCGAGATCGTAGAGGTAATTGACCATCAGCCCGAAGGACTGGTTGCGGGCGCGCGAGGAAAGATCGGCCGGCCAGTTCAGCCGTTCGAGCCGAGCGCCGTTGCCGAGATGGAACCGGGCGACCTGGTCGATCGGAAAGCCCCGCCGGTCGCGCGCCGTCATGAAGTAGGCCGCCGCCGCCCGCAGGATCGGCTCGCGCAGCTCCGCGAGCGCGGTCTGGTCGGTCCACCAGCTTTCCTCGTCGAGCTTCGCTAAGGCCGCGCGGTCGGCCTCCAACAGCGCCGGCGACTCGGGGGTAGCGCGCTCGCGCCCGAGCCACTCGCTGAAATTGGGCGCCGGCGAGAGCGTCACGAAGGTCGAGAGGCGTGGAAAATCCCGAGATATCTCGGCGACGACCTGCTTGATCAAAAAATTGCCGAAGGTGACGCCGGCAAGCCCGCGCTGGCAGTTGGAGATCGAGTAGAACACCGCCGTCGTCGCCCGATCCGGATCGAGCGGGACGCGCTTGGCCCCGAGAATCGGCGCAATCGCCGCGGGAATTTCGCGCGTGAGGGCCACCTCGACAAAGATAAGCGGGTCGTCGATCAGCGCCGGATGGAAGAACGCGTAACAACGCCGGTCCGGCGGATCGATGCGGGCGCGCAGATCGCTCCAGTCGTGGATTTGATGGACCGCCTCATAAAGGATGATCTTTTCCAGCACGGCCGCCGGCGTCGACCAATCGATCCGGCGCAGCACCAGGAAGCCGCGGTTGAACCAGGCGGCGAACAGGTGGCGAAAATCGGTGTCGATCGGCGCAAGCTCAGGCCGGCGGGTCATGGCGTCGAGAAGCTGCTCGCGCATGTGCACGAGCGCCGCCGTGCCCTGCGGGGCGAGATTCAGCCGGCGAAACAGCTCCTGGCGGCGGGGCTCCGTCGCCTTGTGCAGCTCGTTGGCGGTCGTGTCCGAGGGGGCTCGCTGCCAGGCCTCCAATGCCGCCTCGATGCGGGCCCGGTCCGGTCCGAAGCGAGACAACAGCGTTTCGAAAAAGGCGATGCGCGAGCCGGTCTTCAACTCGTCGTAGCTCGCCAGGATTTCCCGCGCCAGCGCCACGCCGGAGGCCTCCCCGCGGATCGACAGCAGCTGTTCGCACAGTTCGGCAAGGCTCTCGGAATAGGCAAGCCCGGGAGGCGCGCGCCGACGCTCGATCAGCGCCCGCCCGCGCTCGGTAATGGTCTGCAACAGTTCGCCGAAGAATGAGCTGTTCATCTGCCCGGTCCCATCAGGGTATCCGGTAACCAAGTGGCGATTTCGGGGAATATACACAAGATGACGATCCCGAGCAGCATCGCAATCACATAGGGGAGCGCGCCGAGCAAGACCGTGCGGGTCGGCACTTCCGGTGCAATCGCATTAACGACGAAGAGGTTAAGTCCGACCGGCGGAGTGATCAGCCCGACCTCCATGTTGACGGTCACGATCACCCCGAACCAGACCGGATCGAAGCCGGCATTGAGGATGATCGGCAGCAGGATCGGACTGGTCATCAGGATGATGCCGGCGGGCGGGATGAAGCAGCCGCAGACTAACAGAAATACGTTGATCAGCAGCATCAGGACCCAGCGATTGACCTGCAGGTCGGCGATCGCCTGGGCGAGCGTCTGGGTGATGAACAGCGAGCTCAGCATGTAGCTGAACAGCACCGCAGCGCCGATGATCATCAAGATCATCACCGATTCGCGCGTCGTATCGCGCAGGATGCTCCACCACTGGAAAGGGTTCCAGATGCGGTAGATCAGCATCGCCAAGACGACGCACAGGGCAGCCCCTACGCCGGCCGCCTCGGAGGGCGTCGCGATGCCGCCATAGAGCACATACATCACCCCGAAAACGATTACGAGAAACGGCGCAACCTTCGGGATTGACTGGAACTTCTCGCGCCAACTGTAGCGGAAGTCGGCGGCGTAGGCGCGGAATCCCTTGATCCACAGATAGCCGATCGTCCACGCCATGAACAAAGCGGTGAGCATCAGTCCGGGCATGACCCCGGCAAGGAACAGCCGCCCGATCGAAGTTTCCGTGGCGATGCCGTACAGGATGAAGGTGATCGACGGCGGGATGAGGATGCCCAGAGTGCCGCCGGCGCAGATCGATCCGGTCGCTACCTCGTCGGGATACCCGCGCTTGCGCATTTCCGGGATCCCCATCTTCCCGATCGCGGCGCAGGTCGCGGGGGAAGACCCGGTCAAGGCGGCAAACAGCGCACAGGCGCCAAGATTCGACACGACCAGTCCGCCGGGAACGCGGTAGAGCCAACGGTCCAACGCGATATACAGGTCCCGGCCGGCCGGCGAGGAACCGATCGCCGCCCCCATCATGATGAACATGGGAATCGAGACGAGCGTAAAGTCATGAAGGCCGGACCACAGGGTCTCGGCCGCAATGCCAAGGGCATCGACGCCCTGAAACAGGACAAGGAAGGCCAATCCAATAAAGCCGAGCGAAAAGGCGACCGGCGCGCCGGTGAGAAGGACAAGAATTGTTGCAACGAGAACGATGGTTCCTTGCGCTGCCGGGCTCATGCCGTGGCTTCTCCGCCGAACGGCCGCACCCGACCGGTCACCAGCTCCAAGAGATCGACGATATATTGCAGCGTAAGCACGCCGAGCCCGATCGGCATCGACCCATAGGGTATCCATAACCGCGCCCGCCACATCGAGTCGGACACCCAGTTGTTCTCCCACGCCTCCTGCCAGAATTGGAAGGTCAGCACCGTCATGACGAGTGCAAAAACGAGCGAAACGACGGTCGCCACGATTGCGAGCCAAAACCGCGCCCGTTCACCGACCATCATCGGCAGCACGTCCACATTGACGTGGCCCTTGGTCATCAGCACGTAAGGGGCGCCGATGAAGGTGGCCCCGACCAAGCTGAAGGTAACGAAATCGGTCTGCCAGATCGTGTTCTCGTTCAATACATAGCGAATGAACACCATCTGGCAGACGATGACGACTGCAGACGCGATGAGCGCAGCCGCGGCGATTCCACACAGCAGCGAAAGGCCGCGCACGGTTCGGACGAAGATTTCCATATACCCCTCCCGGCGCCCCTGGCGACGGCGCGCCGAGCGGACGCGCCGTCCGTGATTTGCTCGGTTGCTATTCTGCCGCGAGGGCCTGGTCGATCAGCGCTTTCCCGTCCGGCACTTCCTTGGCGAATTCCGCGTAAGAGCTTTGTCGCGCGACATTCACCCAAGCTTCGAACTCGGCTGGCGTGAGCGTGATGACCTCGACATTGTTCTTCTTGAAGACGTCGACCATCTTGTCATCGAGAGTCTTGGTTGCTTCGTTGAAATACGCTTCGGCTTTCTTGCCGGCGGCGAGCAGCGCGTCCTGCTGCGCCTTGTTCAGCTTCGAAAAGTTTCGCTTCGACATCAGCACCGGCTCGTACATGAACCAGAGCGCATTCTCTCCGGGCGCAGTTAGGCATTTCACCTGTTCATACAGCCGGAACGAAACGAAACTACCGGCGCTTGTGTCGGTCGCCTCCGCCACGCCGGTCTGAAGCGCGTTGTAGACCTCATTACTTGGGATCGAAACGATCGAACCTCCGGCCTTCTGCCACATCGCCGCGAATGTCGGTCCGGCGGAGCGGATTTTCACGCCCTTAATGTCGTCCGGGTTGCGGACGCAGTCTTTCTTCGAGGCGACGGCGCCCGCGAGCCAGGCATCGGCCAGGACAACCACCCCGGCCTTATCGATTTTCGCTTTGATCTCTTTCATGAACGGCGAGTTGTTCAGCCGCTGGGCCCGCTCGTGGTTGCGCACCAGCCCCGGCATCAGCGTGGCGCTGAAGGCGCGCACCTTTCCGCTCGCGTAATCAAGCGGGAAGGACGAAATATCGAGCTGGCCGTTGACCAGGGCGTTCCATTGGTCGTTCGGCTTGAACAGCGAGGCGCCGGGATAAACCTGAATATCGAGGCCGACATTCGCGGTCTTTGCCTCGCGCGCGATGATCTGCACCATCTCGTCGCGCGGATCGCCTTTGCCTCCGGGAAACTGGTGCGAGGCGCGCAAGGTGACTTGCGCGTCAGCCGTAAACGGCAGCAGCGCCGTCACCGCCAATGCGACCAGGATACTCCAAGGTTTGTTCATGACGTTTTCTCCCACAGGTTTCAGGCTTATTCTCGCTTGCCCCTATGGAAGGGCAATGCAGCGCCCTTGTCAAAGACAACCGGAATATGGGAACCCATTGATTACCAATGACTCGTCGTCTTTGTCGCAGCCTGCTGCCCCCGTCCCGTCGGCGCACCTCGGCGGGGCGTTGAAATTGCCGTGCATCAAGTTCCGACCTATCGCTTCGCCCCAAGTCCGAACGGCTATCTGCATCTCGGCCACGCGCTGTCGGCGTGCCTGAACTTCGACAGCGCGCAGCAAGCCAACGGCCGCTTCCTGCTCCGCATTGAGAATATCGATCAGACGCGTTGCCGGCCGGAGTTCGAAGTGGCGATCTACGAGGACCTCGCCTGGCTCGGCCTGAAATGGGAGGCGCCGGTGCGGCGTCAATCCGAGCAATTCGCCGCTTATCGGGCTGCCTTGGCCCGTCTGGCCGAGATGGGGCTCGTCTATCCCAGCTTTGAGAGCCGCACTGAAATCGCTCGCCTCGTGGCGGAGCAGGAACGGAGCGGCCCGTGGCCGCGCGACCCTGACGGCGCGCCGCTCTATCCCGGGCGCTCTCGTCATATGGACGCTGCCGAACAAGCCCGGCGGATCGCGAGTGGCGCGCCTTATGCGCTGCGCTTGGACATGACGGCGGCGATCGCGCGGGCGCCGGCATCGCTGACCTGGGACGAGACCGGATGCGGCCCAAACGGGGAAACCGGAGTCCTCGCCGCCGAGCCTGCGGTGTGGGGTGACGTCGTGCTCGCGCGCAAAGATTCGCCGACGAGCTATCATTTGTCAGTCGTCATCGACGACGCGGCTCAGGGTGCGACCCATGTCGTACGTGGACAGGACCTGTTCGCGGCGACCAGCCTTCATCGTCTCCTGCAGGCGCTGCTTGGCCTCCCGGCGCCGACCTATCGGCACCACCGCCTGATCCTCGATGCCGACGGGCGCAAGCTCGCCAAGTCGACCGGGGCGACGGCGCTCTGTGCCCTGCGGGGGCGCGGGGTGAGCCCCGCGGCGATCCGGCGGATGGTCGGCCTTTGAGCATCCTGACCATCCCTATGCGCTTGATCCCCAGTCGCGCTATGGTGCGAGGAAGCGTCGCGCGCCAGTCCGCCGCCTTCCGCCGTTATTTTGCGAGGCAATTATGAGTCCCACCAACGCAACCGGCCTCCGGCCCGCTCGCGTCGGCGCTCGCAAAACCTATTCGCCGTTTGTTCGGCGCTGTGTGCTGGTGTCCGCGACCGCGATCCTGACGCTGTCGACCTCCATAGCAGCCCTGGTGAGTCCGGCTTCCGCCGATTCGCCGTCGGGCATGGCGGTCTCGGTGGTGCGCGCCAAACGGGAGTGCTTTTCGGACACCGTCCGTGTCACCGGCACCGTCGTGCCAAAAGAGGAACTACAGGTGCGGCCCGACGTCGAAGGCGCGCGCGTCGCGCAGGTGCTGATCGCGGACGGCGAAAGCGTGACCGCCGGACAGGCGCTCGCGCGCCTTTCCCGCCTGCAAGGGACGAACGCGCCGGCATCGAGCCTCACCGTGAGCGCGCCGGCCGCCGGAACCATGGGGCGGATCATGACGCAGGTTGGCGCCATGGCGTCGATGGCCGGGCCGCCGATGTTCCTCATCATTGTTGGCGGCGAATTCGAGCTGCTGGCGGAAATCCCCTCCACCCGCATCGGCAAGATCGCGGTCGGCCAGCCCGCACGGGTAGATGTTGTCGGCGTCGGCGTCTTTTCCGGCCAGGTGCGTGCGGTTTCGCCCGAGATCAATATCGCAAGCCAGACCGGCCATGCGCGCATATCGCTCGGAACCGACCCGCGGCTGAAAATGGGCGCTTTCGGCCGCGCCACCGTGGAAGTCGGAACGAGCTGCGGCACGAGCGTGCCGCTGTCGGCGGTTCTCTTCGGCCCGCTTGGGTCGGTCGTGCAGGTTGTGCGCGACAACCGTGTCGAGACGCGGCCGGTTCCGATCGGCCTGTTGGCAGGTGGCAATGTCGAGATCAAGCAGGGGCTGAGCGTGGGCGACCTGGTCGTCAAGCGAGCCGGCACCTTCCTGCGCGAAAATGACCGCGTTCGCCCGTTTATCGACGATGAGGCAAGCGCGGAGCGCTAAGGTACTCGCCTGGCCGCCTTGCCCGTAACCGCCGACCGTCGCGTTCCCGGTCGCGGGAGATAAGTCATTGCTTCTGCAAGAATATATCGTCGCGTTCGAAAGCAATAGCGGCGGGCTAGCCATAAATTGACCGCCATTCGATATGATTTGTATAAACAATCGACACGGCATGCGGGGAGGAGGAATGCGGCTCGCTGTCGCGCAAAGAGCCGGACGCCGCGCGATTTGGCTTGGGATCATCGCGGTGACTGCCGCCTCCAGCCTCGTATGGGTCTGGAGCGTGAATTCCGCGCATAATCCGCAAATATCCGCGGCCGAGATCATCGCTTCCCGATTTCCCGCCGAGTGGATCGCGCACGCGCCCAAGTCCGCGGCCGCGTACGTTCTTGCGCACGCTTTCTCGCGCGAGCAGCTTGGGCGCGAGCAGGCGCCGCGGGAGCCCGCGGCGCCTGCCGACCCATTCGATTGGCTATCGCAGGCGCTGCTGTTCGAACAGGCGCGTCAGGATTTGATCACTAGCCCCTACTCGGGAATGCAGATTCCGCGCTTCGAACCGCGCGACATTGCAGCCATCTCGGCAATGCCGGTTCCCCGCACCGCCAGTCGCGCGTCTCCGGCGAGCCTCCTCAATGACGCGCAAATCGCCAGCATCAAGAAACGGCTCAACCTTTCATCCGACCAGCAAAAACTCTGGCCATCCGTGGAAACTGCTTTGCGCGCGGTCACGTGGCGCGGCAACCCCGACAAGCTCGATAGCAAGTCCGCGACGCTCGACCCCAAGGGTGTCGAGAAGCTGAAGGTCGCGCTGATCCCGTTCCTCAAGACCCTGAACGCCGCACAGAAGGACGAGTTGCGTATGATCGCGCATCTGATGGGGCTCGGACAATTCGCCTCGCAGCTTTAGCCTTCTCGCGGATCCACGTTTGCTTTTTCATCGATCGGAGAGGTACATGCGGCATCACGACGATCAGTCCGCCGCGCGCAGGAATGATCACGAACGCCTGCTTGACGAAATCCGCGATATTATGGACGATTTCACCGATAAGGCGCAGACGGCCAGCGCTCTTGCCGGGCGGCTCAAAGCATGGTTTTCACGTCATTTCGAGACGCACGACGCGCGCCTAAACTGGGCGTTGCGCCTTCACCCGCACTGACCTTTCCGAACCTTCGCTTGCCGCTTCACGGACGGCATCGAGCAAATCAAAATAGCGAGCAGAAGGACGCCATAACATGTTGAAAGGACTTATTATTTCTGCCATCGCCCTGGCCGCATCGAGCGGGATCGCTGTCGCCGGCGACGTGGCGGCAGGCCAGGTCGTGTTCAAAAAATGCGCGCCTTGCCATGCAGTCGGCGAGGGCGCGAAGAACAAAGTCGGCCCGGAGCTGAACGGGATCGACGGACGGCATTCGGGCGAGGCCCCGGGTTATAGTTACACCCCAGCCAACAAGGACTCCGGGATCGTCTGGAGCGAGGCGACGTTCAAGGAATACATCAAGGATCCGCGCGCAAAGATTCCGGGAACGAAGATGGTTTTCCCCGGCATCAAGAACGAGAAAGAAGCGGACGATCTGTGGAGCTACCTCAAGCAGTTTGGAGCGGACGGCAAAACGCAGTCGTAAGAAGACGGCCCACGGACCCGCACGCCGCTCGGCGCAAACCGGTCGCCTCGACGTCACGGGATGGCGCCTGCGCGGGAGACCGCGCGGCGCTCGACAAGGCGTCCGCCACCACAGCCGGATGGTGCGCGATACTCAAGCGGCCGTCTTGCAAGACAAGGCGATCTGCTCGATATGCCGGTGATCGGTGCCGCAGCAGCCCCCCAACACGTTGAGCTGGCGATGCCGCGTTGCGCGCTAGACCAGACGCACCGCCAGAGCGCGCATTCCGCTTCGATGGGCGGATATCGCACTGTTGTGCGCCGGAGCAGCGACACGGTTCGGGAAGCCCGCAAAAAATCACGCAGCGAGCGGACGAAAATCCATCGCGCTCGCCTGGCGCCAGGCTTCGCGGAACAGCGGGTCGCGGGCGCCGTCGAGCAATTCGCCGGGCGCGAGCTGCGGATAGAGCTGGTCGAAAGTCATCACTTCGCTCGCCGACACGCGTCGCGAGACATGGTGCGGGCGGAATTCGTTGGGATGATCGAGCCCCGCCGCCGCGGTCAATTCGATGAGAGCGTGCATAGTGGAGGCGTGGAAGCTCGCCACACGCTCGATCTTGTTCGACACCACGAGCGCGCGCTGCAGCGTCGGGTCCTGCGTCGCGATACCGGTTGGGCAGCGGTCCGTGTGGCAACTCTGCGACTGGATGCAACCGAGCGCGAACATGAAGCCGCGCGCCGCGTTGCACCAGTCGGCCCCGAGGGCCATCGCCCGCGCAATATCGAAGCCGGAAACGATCTTGCCGCCCGCCCCGATCTTAATGCGCTCGCGCATGCCGGCTCCGACCAGCGCGTTGTGCACGAAACTCAGGCCTTCTCGGAGCGGCATGCCGAGGTGATCGAGAAACTCGAGCGGCGCCGCGCCGGTCCCGCCCTCTTTGCCATCGACCACGATGAAGTCCGGATAGATGTCCGTCTCCAACATCGCCTTGCAAATGGCGAGAAACTCCCACCGATGGCCGACGCAAAGCTTGAATCCGACCGGCTTGCCCCGCGACAACCGGCGCAACTCCGCCAGGAACTCGACGAACTCGATCGGAGTCGAAAAGCTTGGGTGCCGCGCCGGAGAAACGCAGTCCTGGCCCATCGGTACGCCGCGCGCCGCGGCGATCTCGGCGCTCACCTTCGCCGCCGGCAACACGCCGCCATGGCCGGGCTTGGCGCCCTGACTCAGTTTGATCTCGATCATTTTGATCTGCTCGTCGACAGCCGTCTTGGCGAATCTGTCGGGGCAAAACGTCCCGTCCGGCCGGCGGCAACCGAAATAACCCGAGCCGATCTCCCAGATGAGATCGCCGCCCATTTCGCGGTGATAGCGGCTGACGCCACCCTCCCCGGTATCGTGCGCAAAGCCGCCTTTCTTCGCGCCAGCATTGAGCGCACGGATCGCGTTCGCGCCGAGCGCCCCAAAGCTCATCGCCGAAATGTTGAGGACCGAGGCGGAATAAGGTTTGGCGCAATCGGGACCGCCGATCGTGATGCGAAACGGTTGGGCCGCGAGCGGCCGCGGCGAGACCGAGTGGCACAGCCATTCGTAGCCGTCCGCGTAGACATCGTACTGGGTGCCGAAGGGACGCTTATCGAGAACGCGCTTGGCGCGTTGATACGCAACGGCCCGCTTGTCCCGGCTGAACGGCAGGCCGTGCTTTTCGTCCTCGAAGAAGTATTGACGCATCTCCGGCCTGATCTCTTCGAGCAGGAACCGCAGATGCGCCAATATCGGGTAGCTGCGCAGGATTGCGTGCTTGGTCTGGAAGACGTCGAACGTGCCCAGAAAAGCGAGCCCTGCGAACAGCGCGATGAAGACAGACAGGTAAGGCAGCAGATGCGGCTCGCGCCATGCGAGGGCGATCAGAAGCGCGGTCGCAACAAGGGAAACCGTGTAGGACAGCAGCCGCGGCGTAAAAGGCAGAAGCAAAGCGCGCATGGATGACTCCCGAAGCCGGGGCCTCCGTCCCACCGCCGCGAGGCTCACTGCCGTTTGCTATTCTTCACGCCGGCCGAACCGCTTCGGTTAAGGCCTCCGGCCGGCGGATTCCTAATGGCGGGGCGGGCCGCCCGGCGTCACCGTGTCGGGACCGGCGTATCGCCGCGATAGTCGTAGAAGCCGCGTTGCGTCTTGCGGCCGAGCCAGCCCGCCTCGACATATTTCACCAGGAGCGGACACGGCCGGTACTTGGAGTCGGCGAGACCCTCGTACAGCATCTGCATGACGGACAGACAGGTGTCGAGGCCGATGAAATCCGCGAGTTGCAGCGGCCCCATCGGATGATGCGCGCCGAGGCGCATTGCCGTATCGATCGCCTCGACGGTGCCGACGCCTTCGTAAAGCGTGTAAATCGCCTCGTTGATCATCGGCATCAAAATGCGGTTGACAATGAAGGCGGGAAAATCCTCGGCGACCGCGACCGTCTTGCCGACATTGACGCAGAACTCCCGCGCCGTCTCGAAGGTCGCATCGTCGGTGGCGATGCCGCGGATCAGCTCCACCACCTCCATCACCGCCGGCGGATTCATAAAGTGGACGCCAATGAACTTTTCCGGCCGATCGGTCGCGGCGGCCAATCGGGTGATCGAAATCGACGAGCTGTTCGAGCCGATCATGGCGTCAGAGCGCAGGATCGGACACAGCTCGGCGAAAATCTTGCGCTTGACATCCTCTTTTTCAGTCGCCGCCTCGATGACGAAATCGCTGTCGGAAAACTCATCGATCGACTCGGCAGGAATGATGCGCTTGAGCGCCTGCTTCCGCTGCTCCTCGGTGATGCGCTGCCGCTTCACCTGCCGGGCCATGTTGCCGTTGATGGTCGCCAGAGCAGCCTTGAGACGGTCGGCGGATACGTCGTTGAGCACGACATTCAATCCCGCAAGCGCGCAGACATGGGCGATGCCGCTGCCCATATGCCCGGCGCCGATAACGCCGACCTTTTTGATTGTTTTTGCCATGAGACCTGTCCGATGGCGCTTCGCTCTGCACGCCGAGTCGCGGCGCGCCGAAAGAGTCGAGGCCATTATTTGTATATATACCGCCTATCCTGCGCCGCCGCCACGGCGGCGTGTCCATCCTTACGCCGAATTCACTTTCCGAGCTTGCCGAGCTCGTCGGTGAATTCCGGCACCGCCTTGAAGAGATCGGCGACCAGGCCGTAATCGGCCACCTGGAAGATGGGCGCTTCCTCGTCCTTGTTGATGGCGACGATCACCTTGGAGTCCTTCATGCCGGCAAGATGCTGGATCGCACCAGAAATGCCGACCGCCACATAGAGCTCGGGGGCCACCACCTTGCCGGTCTGCCCCACCTGCCAATCGTTGGGCGCATAGCCGGCGTCCACCGCGGCGCGCGAGGCCCCGACCGCCGCGCCGAGCTTGTCCGCGAGGGGCTCGATATATTTGGCGAAGTTCTCCCGGCTTTGCATCGCCCGCCCGCCCGAGACGATGATGCGCGCCGAGGTCAGCTCCGGCCGCTCGGACTTCGACAGCTCCTCGCCGACGAAGCGCGACAGGCCCGGATCCGTCGCCACGGCGACCGTCTCCATCGGCGCGGCGGCGCCTCCCTCCCCCGTCGCCTGAAACGTCGACGTGCGCACCGTGATGACTTTCTTGGCGTCGCGCGTGCGCACCGTCTGCACCGCGCTGCCCGCATAAATCAGGCGATCGAACGTGTCCGGCGCGATCACCTTGACGATGTCCGATACTTGCATCACGTCGAGCAACGCGGCGACCCGGGGCATGATGTTCTTCCCCGTCGTCGTGGCCGGCGCGAGGATCGCGTCGTAGCCGCCGGCGAGCGAGACGATGAGGGCTGCCACCGGCTCGGCCACCATATGCTCGTACAACAGGTCGTCGGCGAGCAGCACCTTGGCGACGCCGTCGAGCTTGGCGGCGGCCTCGGCGGCCGGCTTGCAGTCCTTGCCGGCGACGAGAAAATGCACCTCGCCCCCGAGCGCGCGCGCGGCGGTGAGCGCCTTGTAGGTGGCATCCTTCAACGCCGTATTGGCGTGTTCCGCAACGAGGAGGGTCGCCATCAGAGCACTCCAGCTTCGTTCTTGAGTTTGCCGACCAGCTCAGCGACCGAGCCGACCTTGACGCCGGCCTTGCGCGCGGGCGGCTCGAACGTCTTGAGCACCTCGATCCGGGGCGAAACATCGACGCCCAAAGCGGCCGGGGTCTTTTCCGCGATCGGCTTCTTCTTGGCCTTCATGATGTTCGGCAGCGAGGCGTAACGCGGCTCGTTCAGGCGCAGGTCGGTGGTGACGACCGCCGGCGCCTTCAATTTGACCGTCTGCAAGCCTCCATCGACTTCGCGGGTGACGAGAATCCCGTCGCCCTCGATCGTGACTTTGGATGCAAACGTCCCCTGAGGCCAGTTCAACAGAGCGGCCAACATCTGGCCGGTCTGGTTGCTGTCGTCGTCGATCGCCTGTTTGCCGAGGATCACCAGGCCAGGATTTTCTTCCTCGACGACCTTTTTCAGGATTTTGGCGACCGCGAGCGGCTCGATAACCCCGTCGGTCTTGACCAGAATGCCGCGATCCGCGCCCATGGCGAGCGCCGTGCGGATCGTTTCCGCCGCCTGGGCCGGCCCGATCGAGACCGCGATGATCTCGGTCGCCTTGCCCGCCTCCTTCAGTCTGATTGCCTCCTCGACGCCGATCTCGTCGAACGGGTTCATCGACATTTTCACATTGGCGAGCTCGACCCCGGAGCCGTCCGGTTTCACTCGGATCTTGACGTTGTAGTCGACGACCCGCTTGACGGTGACGAGTATTTTCATGTTTTTACTCCCGCGGCGGCGCGCAAACTATGGCGGGTCTTTGCCTGTCAACGCGCGTCCCACTCCTCCCATCAGTTGCTCTTGAACGCATGACTATTAAGCGTCCGTACGCCGACGGAATCCGTTCGATGGCGCTCCTAGACGT
>Ga0075351_1000039_pt1 | contig 14920 bp, 12 predicted proteins | sample Sandmound_ThreeS_3_FD_120091 | JGI IMG/M metagenome (GOLD analysis project Ga0075351, IMG submission 120091) | Natural and restored wetland microbial communities from the San Francisco Bay, California, USA, that impact long-term carbon... | ecosystem: Environmental > Terrestrial > Soil >... | reverse complement strand
GGGCTTGCGCAGGCCCAGGCCCTCGAAAAAGATCTGGTTCAGCTCGTAGTCGTAGTTCTGGCCGGTGTGCACCAGCACGTGCTTCACCGCGCGGTCGAGCTCAGGAATGACGCACGAGAGCTTGATGATCTCGGGGCGCGTGCCCACGATGGTCATCACCTTCATGGCACGAGCTCGTGCTTCGCTAGCAACTCACGGGTGGATTTTTCGTCCAGAACCATGTCGGCTGAGCTGAATTCACCCCTCAGCGCGTTCGCCTCGGCGGCGTCGCGGCGCAGTTCGGGCAGCATCGGCAGGATGGCGAGGTACTCGCCGCGGCGCACGCAGTGGTGCGCCTCCTCCTCCGAGACCATGATCTCGTGCATCTTCTCGCCGGGACGGATGCCGGTGACGCTCGTCTTGATCGGCTTCCTGCCGATGAGCGCCTGGGCGATGTTCTGCACGGTCGCCGAGGGCGCGCGCGGCACCCAGGTCTCGCCCGGTTTTGCCTCGCGCAGCGCCGCGAACACGGTGTCGGCCGCCTGGTCGAGCGAGAGGAGGAAACGGGTCATCTGCGGCACGGTGAGGGTCACCGGGCCGCCGTTCCTGATCTGGTCGAGGAAGAGCGGAATCACCGAGCCGCGCGAGGCGAGCACGTTGCCGTAGCGCACGCAGATGAAGCGCGTCTTCGGGTTGAGGATGTTGGCGGCGATGAAGATCCGCTCCTGCAACGACTTCGTCATCCCCATCACGTTCACCGGCTTGCAGGCCTTGTCGGTGGAGATGCCGATCACCGTCTCGACCGGGTACTGATTTTCCTGGATGGCGCGCACGATGTTCGCGGCGCCGATGCAGTTGGTGAGGATGGCCTGCTCGGGAAAGTACTCGCAGGTCGGCACCTGCTTCAGCGCCGCGGCGTTGACCACGATGTCGGCGTCGCGCACCGCGGCGCAGATCTCGGGATAGCTGCGCACGTCGCCGATGCGGAACTCCAGCACGTTCATGAAGTTGCGGAAGATCACCTCGTCGGTGGCCTCGCGGCGGTGCTGGTAGCTCATGCGCATCTCGTGCTGCTTCGCCTCGTCGCGCGAGAAGACGATCACCTTCTTCGGCGTGCCGAGCTCGTTGGCGAGCGCGCGGCGCACCAGCGTGCTGCCCATCGAGCCGGTGCCGCCGGTGACGAGGATGGTCTTGTCCTGGAAGATCATGCGGCTTTCCTTGTTTCCACCGCCAGCTCGTCGAGCATCGCGTCCCACCCGGGCGGCGTGTAGCCGAAGACGCGGCGGAAGCGAGTCGAGTCGAGGCTGCGATCGATGCGCGGCTCGTCCACCGGCGCGATGTCGACGCTCTTCCCCAGCCGCTCGCGCAGCTTGACGAGCAGCGAGTACTTGTCGATCGGCGCCGCCGACAGGTGATAGAGCCCGGACGCCTGCGGGTGCTTCTCCAGCACCATGCGGATGACGCGCGAGAGCTCGCGCGTGGTGAGGCCGGAGAAGATCGCCTTGCGGTAGCCGCGCACGCTTCCCTTCTGCGCCAGGAACCAGTCGACGAGGCTCGTCTTGCGGTACAGGCCGAGGCCGATCATCGAGGTGCGCAGGGTCAGCGCGCCTTCGCCGGTCACCTCGCCGAGGAGCTTCGAGCGGCCGTACACGTCGACCGGGTCGGGCCGGTCCTCCTCGCGGTAGTTGCCCCTCTCTCCCGAGAACACGCAGTCGGTGGAGAGCTGCACCAGGTGCGCGCCCGCGGCGCGGCAGGCGAGGGCGAGGCGGTGCGGCAGCAGCGAATTCACCTCGATGCTGGTGATCGCCTGCTCGCTTTCCGGGCGCTGCTTGACGATGCCGATGCAGTTCACCACCGCGGCGGGGCGGAACTGGGCGATGACTTCCTCGATGCGCGCGCCGCCGCGCACGTCGACGCCGGCGAAGACGTGATCGCGAGAAAACTCTTTCCGCTGCTGGCGCAGCGTCACCCCGGTCTCGTGGTGATCGCGCAGCTCGCGGTACAGCTCGTGGCCGAGCATGCCGTCGCCGCCGAGGACGAGCAGCCTCACTGCGCGCTCACTTCGGCAAGCTCGGCCTCGAGGCGAGCGAGCAGCTTCTCGCGCTCGAAGTGGCTGCGGAACCAGGCTTCCCCGCGGTTTCCCATGGCATCGAGTTCCGATCGTGCAAGCGCGCTCGCGGCACGTACCGCATCGGCGAGCGCGTCGGGGTCTTCCGGCGGCACCGCCCAGCCTGCTCCCGCTTCGCGGATGATGCGGCCGCCCTCTCCCTCCAGTGCCGCGATGATCGGCCTGCCGCAAGCGAGATACGACTGAATCTTCGACGGGATTGTATAGGCAAAAATCGGCTCCCGCCGCAGCGTGGCGAGCAGCACGTCGGCGCGCGCGAAGTAGCGCGGCATGTCCTCGGCTGGCCGTTGTCCGAGCAGCTGCACGTTGTCGAGCCCGCGGCGCTTGACCTCGCTCTCTACCCAGCCACGCATGCGCCCATCGCCGAGCACGATCCACTGGATGTGCTTCTCGCCGCGCAGCCGCTCGGCCGCGGCGAGGACGGTAGGAAAGTCCTGCGCCGCACCGATATTGCCTGCATACATCACGCAAAAGCCGGGGTGGGGTTCAGGTTGCATCTTCTTGTAGAAAGCTTCGGCGCTGTTCGGCAGATAACGGATCCGCTCGCGCGGCACGCCGTGCGCCGCGACCGACGGGATGAAGGCTTCCGACTGCACCAGCACGCGGTCGCAGCCGCGGTAGATCCATTTGATCAGGCGCTCGACGAGCGCCAGCACCGCCGGCGAGCGCACCGCTCCGGTCGCCGACAGGCTTTCGGGCCAGAGGTCCTGCACCCAGAAGACGAGCGGCGCGCCCTTGAGCGCGCGCAGGGCGCGTGCCGGGATTCCGATCGTCATCGGCGAGGGCTCGTAGACCAGGATCGCGTCGAACTCCCCCTTCGCCTGGAGCGGCGCGAGCAGCGTCGCCATCAAGGCGTGCGAGAGGTAGTTCAGCGCGAGCCTGACGCCTCCACCGCCGCCCCGTGGAATGAGCGGTACGCGCCGCACCTTCACCTGATTGAAAGTCTCGCGGAAAGGGCCAAGGACGCCGTAGCCTTCGAAGAAGCTGCCGCCGGGATAGTTTGGCAGCGCGGTGTAGACGGTGACCGTGTGGCCGCGGCTCGCAAGGCCCTCCACCACGTCGTTGATGCGGAAGTTCTCGGGCCAGAAGTACTGGGTGAGGACGAGCAGCCTCACGCCAGCCGCCGGTAGATGTCCAGCACCTGCTGCGCGTTTCTCCGGCTGTCGAAGTTCCTCTCGGCCAGCCGCCGCGCCGCCGCGCCCATGCGCCGCGCCTCCTCCCGGTTCTTTTCCAGCTCAAGAATGGCGCCTGCCAGCGCCGCGGCGTCGCGCGCCGGGATCTGCAGTCCCGTCTCGCCGGGCACGAAAGTGTCCGGCAGCGGCTCGCTCACCGCGGCGATGCTCGGCAGCAGATGCCATGCCGCCTCGATCACCGGGCGGCCGATGGCATTGAGGTGCGAGGGAAAGCACACCACGTCGAGCGACTCGTAGACCGACGAGACCTCGGCCACGAACTCGACGCGGTGCACGCGCTCGCCGAGCCCGTGCGCGGCGACGAAGCGCTCCACTCCCGCTTCCATATCCTGGGCGAAGCCGAGCCCGCGCAGCAGCCGCTCCTTCAGCCCGCCGAGGCGCCGCGTGTTGCTGCCGACCAGCACCAAATCGACGTTCGCGCCTTGCGCGAGCACCAGACGCGCCGCCTCGAGGAAATCGAACACGCCCTTCAGGGCGAGCAGCGTGCCGACCATTCCTACCCGTAGCGAGCCGGCATGCAGGTTGTCGCGCAGCCGCTGCACCGGCGCCGGCACCGCGCCCGCGGAGGCGGGCGTGAAGCCGTTGTGCACCACCTGCACCGGCACGCTCGCCGGGAGGCTGGCGCGCACGGTCTCATCGATGGCCACGACGGCATCGGCTCGGCGCTCGAGCAGCCGCTGCAGGAGACGCGAGTGCCGCTGCACCGAGCGGGCATGAACCACCAGCGGCCGGCCGAAAAGCCACTTGGCCGCCAGGCCGACGCCGAGGATCGTCACTTCGTTGATGTGGATGAGATCGATGTCGCGCCAGCGCCGACTGGCTTTCCATAATGCAATTAGAGTGAAAGGAAGCAGCCAAATCTCGCGCAACAGGATGAGCCAGCGCAGGCCGCGGTAGTGCCCGTAGCGCGTCGTATCGTAGCGCGACACGCCGAGCACACGCTGCACTTCGAAGCCGGATTGCGCGAAGTGATCGGCAGCACTGCCGCGCGGCGCGATCAGCAGCGGCTCGACCGCCCCCTTGGGAAAGGCGCGCAAGAGCTCGAGCAGGCTGCGCGAAGCGCCGCCGAACGGCCCTGCGAGGTGGATATACAGAACCCGCTTCACGCCACCTCAACCTGGAAGCGCCGCATCCACGCGCCGAAGGAAATCATTCGCCACGGCAGGAACGTAAACGGCCTCCTGCCGGCGATGACGTCCTCGAGCATCGCCGAGGCCTGCGGCCGCAGGATGCCCTGGCTCGCCTCCCCCGCCTCGCGCATCGCCCTGCGGAAGCCCTCCGGCGCTCCGTGCTTCAGCCATTGCTCCTCGGCGGTGGCGAAGCCGATCTTGTCCGCGCGGCTGCGCACTTCCTCGGGCAGGACCTCGCGCATCGCCTCGCGCAGCACGCGCTTGGTGACGCCGAGCGCGAGCTTGTGCTCCTCGGCAAGGCCGAGCGCCGTCTCGACCAGCCGGTAGTCGAGGAACGGCACGCGCGCCTCGATGGAATGTGCCATCGAGTCCCGGTCCTCCCAGTGCAGCAGCATCGGCAGGCTGGTGTGCAGCAGTTGCGAGACCGACATCTCGAAGACGTTGGTGGGATTTCCGCCGAGTGCGAGCAGCGGGCTCACCGCCTCGGCCCCGAGCCGCGCCAGGTCGATGCAGTCCGCCCCCACGCTCGCCGGGCGATGCAGCAGGCGTCGCAGCGGCTGGCGCACGAGCTCGGGCAGCAGCAGATTGGCGGCGTGCGCGGCAAGCTCGACCGCGGACAGCCGGTGCCGCGCGCGGAGCGCGCGCATCTCGCGCAGGAACTCCAGCAGCCGCCCCTGGCGCGCCAGGCTCGAGAGCCGCGCGGAGAAGAAGCTGGCGTAGCCGGCGAGCTGCTCGTCGGCGCCCTGACCGTCGAGCATCACCTTGACGCCGTTGGCCGCGGCGAGGCGGAACACGTGCCACTGCGCGTAGATGCTGGTCGAGCCGAAGGGCTCGTCCTGGTGCCAGGTGAGCGTGGGCAGGTCGCCGAACAGCGTGGCGAGCGGCGGGTCGACCTGCGCGTTCGCCACGCCGGTGTGCCTCACCACCGCGTCGATGAAGCGGCCCTCGTCGAAGCGCGGGTCGCTGGAGCGGGCGGAGAAGGTCCTCTGCGCTGCCTCCGCGCCGGCGTCGCGCAACTGCCGATTGGCAACGCAGACGATGGCAGACGAGTCGAGTCCGCCGGAGAGGCAGGATCCGACCGGCACGTCGGCGCGCAGGCGCAGCCGCACCGAATCCTCGAGCACCTCGCGATAGGCGGCGGCGGCATCGGCGCCTTTGACCGCCCTCGGCGCGAGCGCGTACCAGCGCCGCGGCAGGACGCCGCGCGCGAGCTCGTCGAGCGTCGCGCCCACGCAGGTGCCGCCGGGCAGCTGCCGCACGTCCCGGAAGAGCGTCTCCTCGGTGTGGTCGAACAGCCCCCAGTTCACGAAGTCGTAGGCGCGCTGGCCATTCACCCTCGCCTTCCAGCCGCGCAGGACGGTGAACTGCTTGATCTCCGAGGCGAAGGCAAGCTCGCCGGAGGGCGAGCGCCAGTAATAGAGCGGCTTCACCCCGAAGCGGTCGCGCGCCGCGAATACCCGGCGGCGCGGCCGGTCGACGAGCACGAAGGCGAACATGCCGTTGAAGCGCTCCAGGCAGTTCTCGCCCCAGCGGCGGAACGCGGCGAGGATGACCTCGGTATCCGACCGCGTCGTGAATCGCACGCCCTCGCGCTCGAGCTCCGCGCGCAGCTCGATGTGGTTGTAGATCTCGCCGTTGTAGACGATGCACAGGCTGCGGTCGGCCGAGTACATCGGCTGCTGTCCCGCGGGGGAAAGATCGACGATCGCCAGCCGGCGGTGTCCGAGCGCGAGCCGCCAGTTCCCTTCGGCGAAGAACGCGAAGCCTTCGCCGTCCGGACCGCGGTGGCGCACGGCATCGGTCATGGCGTGGATCGCCGGCGCGAGCTCGGCGCCTGCGGGAGCAAACAAGGCTGAGAGGCCGCACATGCTAGGGCAGCAAGCCTGCGACAAGATCCAGCAGCTTCGCCTCGTTCGCCTCGGCGTTCATCGCGCGCGCCGCGCGATCGGCGGCGTGCTTCATCCGATCGATGTCCGCGGCCGAGAGCCGGTGCAGCGCATCCGCCAGGCTGCGCGGCTCGAAGTCCGGCGCGACGACGCCGCAGCCATATTCGCGCACGAGGCGCGCCATCTCCGGCGAGGGTCCGATGGCGACGGCAAGGCGCGCCTGCAGGAACTCGAAGAACTTGTTCGGCAGCGCCATCCGATAATTGAAATTGGCGGGCGGCAGAAGGAACAGCCCGATGTCGTAGCCCGACGAGAAGTCGACCAGCTCCTGCATGCGCAGCGGCGGCAGGAAACGGATCCGGGCATTGTCCGCAGCCCGGCGACGCAGCGCCTCGATGTAGCCCGCGTCCCCCGGCAGGAGCACGAGGTCGAGCGTGTAGCGCTCGTCGAGGTGCTCCATCAGCCGGATCATCGACTCGGTGCGGCGCGATGGGATCGCCGCTCCGTGATGCACCATGCGAAGTCGTGCCGGATCGGTCGGCTTGACCGGCAGCTGGTGGAGCGGCGCGGCGTTGGTGATGACCTCGACCCGGATGCCGAACTCGGAGGCGTAGCGCTCCGCGATGCCCTTGCACACCGTGGTCATCCGCGCCGCCCGCGGCAGGTAGCGGCGGCACAGCTCCCGGCGATGGCGCGCAAGGAAGAAGCGCCAGAACAGGCTGTCCTCGTATTCGAGCGGCGAATATTCGTGGGCGTCGAAAAGCACCGGCTCGCCGCCGGCGACGGCGAGCGCGACCGGCAGCGCGTCGAGCTCGTTCGCGAGGACGAGATCGAACCCCCTTCCCTGCAGGGCTGCCCGGGTGTACCGGACCCGCGGATGCCCCCAGTAGACCGTCTCGCCCATTCCGAGCCGCAGCTGGGCCGCGACGAGCGCCTTCGCGCCGAGGCTCCTCGGAACGACCGGCACCTGGACGTGCTCGGCCGCCGCCTCCGGCTTTTCGCCGAAGCCGCACGTGACCACCTCGTGGCGCCCGGCAAGCGCGCGGATCTGCCGATCCACGCGCGGATCGGAACGCAGGTTCGAATAAGACAGGACGAGGACGCGCGCCATCAGCGGCCGAGTGCGACCCGGTAGTCGGCGATCACGGACGCGGCGATCTGCGCCGGGTGGTGCCATCGCTCGACATAGGCGCGACCGCGCGCGCCGATCTCGGCCAGCTTCTGACGCGAGGATTCCGCGAGCGAGCGCAGGACCGCCTCGATGCTGCCGGGTTCGGCGCTGACCACGGGCAGCTCGGCCCGCATCGCCCCGGGGATGAAGGCGAGGTCGTCCTGCCGCAGGTAGGCGACGACCGGCTTGCCCAGCGCCATCGCCTCGACCGCGAACCCGCCGTACCACCCCGCGAGGAGCTGGTCGACGGCGACGTCGCAACCCTCATAGACCGCGCGCGCCTCGCTGCGGCTCAAGCCTTCGACCAGGACCAGATCGATGGCGACGCCGGCACGCTTCAGCCGCTCGACCGCCGCGACGAGGTGGCGGGTGCCCTTCACGCCACGGTGGCTAGGCGCATGCACGACCTTGAGCCGCGCGTTGCCGGCCGAAGGCGCCGGCCGCCAGCTTTCGAGGTCGACGCTCGCGTAAGGCAGGAACTTCGCCTTGCCCGGCAGCACGTGCAGCAGGTCCGGATTCAGCGCGTAGATGCCGTGGCTGCAGGCGGCAAAGCGCTGAATCGTCCGGCGCTTCTGCTCGTCGCTGCCCGGCGGATAGTAGTCCGCGGCAACCTCGTGGACGAAATGCACTGGATAGTGGCTGCGGCAATAGTCCGCCTGCCGGGCGTCGTCGCCCTGAAAGGTGACGAAGACCGCCTTGCCCGCCCGCCTAAGGAGCGGCAGGTCGCGCATGAAGAGCAGGGACTGATAGAAGCCCAGCAACCGCGCGCGCAGCCGGCCGCGGTTGCCCGGCAGGAGAAGGTGAAAGCTCGGGCCGGGAAAGAGCGACGAGCCGAAGTTGAAGTGCACGACGTCGAAGTCCCGCAGCGCGCGCAGCAGGAGCGCGATGCGCTTGCGCTCCAACGCGAGGAAGCGGTCGCCGGGCTGTGCCAACGTCTCGTCCACCGCGTAGCCATACGGGTTGGGATGGAACGCGACCGACCAGGAGCGCTGCCCGAGCGCGCGCTCGGCGCGCGCCAGCTCCGGCGCGTGGCCGCCGACCACGTCCGGGCAATGCAGCACGCGCAACGGCTCGCTCATGCCCCCTCCTGCAGCATGAAGCGCAAGCCGTCTGCGAAGCGCACGCGCGGCGCCGCGAGCAGCGCGCGCATCTTCGTCGTGTCGCCGACCAGGTGGCGCGGCTCGCCGGGCTGCGGCTCGAACAGCGGCGCCCTGCCGAGCGCCGTGCCGATCAGCTCGCACATCCGCCGCAGGCTGAGCTCCTCCGGACCGGCGACGTTGATGGTGTGGCTGCCCTCGAGATCGAGCGCGCGCGCGATCGACTCGGCGGCGTCGCTCACGTACGTGGGGTTGAGCCGCACGCCTTCGGCGCCCTGCAGCGTGACAAGCGTTCCTTCGCGCACCGAGCGCACCAGGCGCGGCACGAGCATGCCGCTCTTCTGCCCCGCGCCGTAGACGAAGAAGAAGCGCAGGACCACGGTGCTCATGAGCGGCGCGTAGTTGCGCACCAGGACTTCCGAGCACAGCTTGGTGCCGAGGTAGAAGCCGAGGTTGCCGGCGGCCACCGGAGCCTCCTCGTTCAGGCCGCCGGAGGAGCCGAAGACGAAGCGCTTCACGCCCCGGCTGCGGGCGTAGTCGAGCAGGCGCAGCACCCCGTCGGTATTGACGGCAAAGATCTCCCGCGCTTTCTCGGGAAATTCGCGAAATGCTTCCGACTGCGCGAGGTAGACGACCGTGTCGACGTCCCCAGGCAGCTCGCCAGGATCGAACGGCGCTGCGAGGTCGACGCGCTGCCAGGTGACGTTCGGCAGCCGCTCGCCCGCTGTGCGGCCGATGGCATGGACCTGCCAGTGCGGCGAGAGAAGCCGCAGCAACCGGGAGCCGATGAGGCCGGAGGCGCCGGTGACGAGGCAGCGTTTCATGGCCGCTCCAGCAGAGCGCCGTACAGCCCGGCGGCGACGAGCGCGACGATGACCACCGCCGCGAACGCGAGCGGCGTCTTCTCGAGCGGGATGGGATGCAGCTTCTGCGACCAGAAGAGGTACAGCGCGGTGAGCACGACGTACGACAGGAACGTCGCGAGCGCGGCGCCCGCGGCCCCGTACGCCGGGATGAGGACCAGGTTGAGCGCGATGTTGATCGCCGCCGTCAGCCACGACGCCCAGGCGAAGAGCCGGGTCTCGCGCTCGATGGAGATGCCGACGGCGGTGATCTGCGTCGTGCCCGACACCACTACGCCCATCACCAGGATGGCCAGCACGCCGGCGGCGTCCCAGTATTCCGGCGGCGTCAGGAGCTGCAGCAGCGGCTTGCCGAACAGCGCGACCGCGGCGCCGACCAGCAGCAGCACGAACAGCCATACCGACAGCACGCGCGCATAAGCGCTGCGGTAGGTCGCGACGTCGCGCCGCATCTTCATCGCCATCGGGCTCCAGGCCTGGCCGAACGCGCCGTTCAGGAACACCACGATCGCAGCGAACTTGTAGGCGATCGCGTACAGGCCGAGTTCCGTCGCGGTGCTCATTTCGGCGAGCATCCAGCGATCGGCCATGCCGAAGATCCAGTAGGCGAGGCCGGCGAAAACGAACGGGTAGCCGAACGACACCAGCCGGCCCGCGAGCGGGAACCGGCACTCGAGCGAGAGATCGCGGCGCACCAGGACCAGCGCCACCGGCACGGCGGCGATCGCTCCCACCAGAGCGCCGGCGAACAGGCCTTCCAGGCCGGCGTCGAGAACCAGGATGAAGAACAGGCCTGCTGACACGCCGAGCAGATTCTTCAGCAGCGACACCGCAACGAATCGCCACGGCGTGAGATGAAGTCGCAGCGTATCGAGACAGTATTGCAGGATCTGCTCGGGAACGATGGTGGCCAGCGTCAGCACGACGATCGTCCAGGAAACGCCGTAGCGCGTGGCAATGGTCTCCCGCAGCGGGAACAGCGTCGCGGCGAAGACCGCGACGATCGCCGTCGACGATGCGACCAGCACCAGCAATCCGGTGGAAATGATGCTGGGTTGCGTCGCTGCCGCCGCCTCTGCGTCCCAGTAATAGCGCTGCGCGGCGTTGCTGATGCCGAGGTTGGCGAGCAGAGCGACCAGGCCCGCGCTCGCCGAGACGAGCGCGTAGACGCCGAACTGCTCCACCGTGAAGACATGCGCATAGATCGGGAAGACGGCGAATGCGATGAGGCGGAAGGCGAAATCCGCCGCGCCATAGATCGCGACGTCTCGACCGAGCGCTTTCAGCACGAGAGTCGCTCCCGGAGCCGGCCGGTGACGGCTTTCGCATCGTGCACGCGAGCGAGCCATTGCTGCAGCTGCCGGCCGGTTGCCTCGAGATCGATCCTCCCCTCGGCGATATCCTCGAGCGCGCGCTTGATTTCTTCCTCGCTCCCGGCATTGATGACCGGCGGCATCCCCCACGGCCGCTCGAAGGACGTGTTCAACCACGTGAGAAGCGGTGCGCCGCTGGCCATGGCTTCGAGCGCGGCGGTGCCATACATGCCGACCTTGAACTGGTCGACGACGAAGTCCGCGGCCCCGTAGAGCCGGAAAAGAACCGGCTTCGACACCGCGGCGTCGAGGAAAGTCGTCGCGCCGGAGATGCAACGCTCCTTGGCGAAGCGCATCGCTGCCGCGTAATCGCTCCCCCAGCCCGTAAAGATCAGGTGGACTCGCTTTCCGGCCGGCGTCCCGGCCAGGGCACGCAGCAGACGATCGTGACCCTTCCAGGTGTAGTCGACCCGCGACGGAACAAACCCGATCAGCGTATCGGGCGCGACCCTCTCGCCGCGATCGGCGAGGAATTGCTGAAACCATTGCCGGCGCTGCGCCGCAGGCGGTCTCGGCCGGATGCGGATCGGAATGGGCAGAAATTCGACCTTGAGCGTGCGGATATAGGGCTCGGCCCCGTAGTAGCTCGTGCGGATACCGGTCGGCTCGTGGCTGCCGACGCAGATCGCGCTGTCGAACGCCGCTCTCAGCCAGCGCCTTTCGGCAGCAACCGCGATGCGCAGCTTGAGCTGCCGCCAGGAAGGCAACGGCAGGCGTCCCGCGGCCATCATCATGTCGGCGCCGAACGGCCAGACGATGTAGGGCCGGCCCGAGCTCGCGGCAAGCACGCTGCCTTCGATCCCGCAGACGAGCAGCGCGTCGCACTGGCGCATCTTCTCGAGCACGGCGGCGCGGTGCGGAGCGCGCAGGTAGCGGCGAAACAGGAGCGCATCCAGCGCGCTGTGCCGCCCGTTCGCGGCCGTCGCCCGTGCCGACGGCGCGGCCGCCAGCGGATCGAAAAACCAGGGCGGCGGGACCCAGCCGACCTGCTTCTCGAACTCGCCCCACTGGCGCCAGTCCCAGCCGCCGGCGCGCGACATCTCGTCGCGCGTCAGCCGGAACTCGCAATCCTCCCAGACCGGCTGGGAAAACGGGTAGCGATCCCAGCGATCGCGGATGAAGCAGACGTCGACGCCCTGCTCGCGCATCGCTTTGGCGAAGACATACATGTTGTTGGCGATGCCGCCGTAGATGCCCACGGTCATCGCACGGCTCCCGCGCGCAGGCCGCAGAAGTCCCGCCACACCACGATCTCGGACCGGTCGCCCACGCGTTCGCGGATGCGCGCCGCGATCTTGTCGCCGAAGGCGAGGCTCGCGACCAGCACCACGTCGGTCGGGCGCCGCACGAAGTCCTCGAAGTTCTCGACCGGCGACGGGAATCCGTCGAAATACCGGCCATGCAGGCCCGGATCGTCGTCGAAGAAGCGCACGCCGTCGTGCAGGCCGATGGTCGAGAGATACGGCAGGCCCCGCAGCGGCACATAGACGCCCAGGGCTCGCTCCTTGCGGGCAAGTGCTGCAAACGACTTGATGGTGCGCTCGGCATTCGCGCGAAACCGTTCGAAGGGCGCCCAGCCGACTTCGCTGGAACGAGCGCCTTCGCCATCGGGCTCGGCAGCGCAATAGAGCACGCCGCCGTAGCTGGCGCGTTCGATGCGCAGGGGGCGGAACCCCGCGGCACGCACCGTGCGCTCGAGCGACACCTCGTCGAAGTAGTTGAGATGCTCGTGCAGCGCCATCGAGATGTCGCCGCTGGCGATGTGCTCGGTGCAGTCCGGGACTGCGAACACGATGCAGCCGCCCGGGTTGAGGTCGCCGCGGTGGCGCTGCAGGAACGAGACGGGATCCGCCGTGTGCTCCAGCACGTCGTAGTGGATGATCAGGTCGCGGCCGAGGCGTCCGCCGGCGAGCGGATAGAACTGCGCCAGGATCGGTACGCCCGCGCGCTCCGCGGCCAGCCTCGTAACCGGGCTCGGATCGACGCCGCAGACATCCAGGCCCCTCCCCTGCAGCGCGCGCAGCAGGTAGACGCCGCCGCAGCCGATGTCTGCGACGCTCCGGGGCCGGGATTCGCGCGCGGCGGTCGCGCGTTCGAGGAAATCGAGAAAGGCATCGCCGTAGACCTTGGCGAGTGCGTGCCCGTCCTGGAGATAGCCGACGTTCGCCTCCTTCTCGTAGATGCGCCGCAGCCAGTCGAGCACTTGCGGATTGCGCTCCTGGATCACGAGGCCGAGCGCCGGGTCGAAGCTGAAAGCGAACGGCAGAAACGCCGGCACGTCGGAGTCGCGTCCGGCCGGCACGTCCGCCATCCGCCAGTAGAACTGCAGCTCGCCCAGGTCGAGGCGGCGTTTCATGCCTCGAGGCTCCGATACGTATGCGCCAGCACGTCCTTCTGGAAGAAGAGGCCCGGCGTCGAGAGGATGCCGAGGGCGTGGAAATTGCGCAGGCCGAGCGCGCGGACTTCGTCCCGGATCGCATTCGTCGACGCGCTGTTGCGAAGGCTCGGCATCGGGAAGCCGGCGAGCAGCGGTTCCGCGCGAGCGAACGCGAACTCCTCGCCCGGGTCGATGACGCCGAACGAGCGCAGCTCGTGCGCCGCCCGGGCGACCGCGTCGCCGCGGGCCATCTCTTCCGCGTCGAGCAGGAGCTCGACCGAAACCGGAAATCCGCCCGCCCGGGGCGCTCCTTCACAGTAGGCGGCGAAGTTCGTCACCCGGAACGTCCGGAAGCCGGGCTCGTAACAGTAGAAATAGTAGAGATCGCCCATGCGCGGCGGCTGCCCCAGCAGCACGTTGACCACCACCGTGCGAAGCGGACGGTCGAAAGGCAGCCGCGAAAGATCGATGCCGAGCAGCGGCGCGGCGGCCGGCAACCCCGTGGTCCAGAGCACGCGCTCGACGCCATCGATGCGGCGCTCTCCCGAGCCTGCCGACAGGCGCAGGCCTTCGATCGCGTCGCCGCGCCGCTCGACGCCGACGACGGTGCAACCGGTCATCAGCTCCACGCCGTGCTCGCGGAGTCTCGTGCACAGCGCGTCGATCACGCGCTGCATGCCGTAGCGCTTCGGGTAGTAGCCCTTGCGCCCCGACGCGAAGCGCGCCGGCAGCCGCCGCTGCTCGGGAAAGCCCAGCCTGGCGCGCACCGTTTCGGAAGCGGCCATCATCTCGCCGAAAGGCGGATCGTCGTACAGCACGACGCGCGTCATGCTGGTCAGCTGCATCGCCATCACGTCCATCTCCGCGGCCGGACGCCGGAACTGCTTGTGTACGGCGGGCGCGATTGCCGCATCGGCGATCGGCGTGCCGAACCGGGTGCGCGCGTAGGCGAGAGCGCTGCTCGCGTCTTCGGCCTGTCCCGACTGCGCGGCAAAGCTTTTTCGAAACGCCGCCAGCTCGGGCGCGTCACGCAAGTCGGGAAAGGGCGAATTGAGCTGCAGGCGGCCGCGGTAAAAAAGCCCGGCGAGATCGCGCTTGTTTCCCTCCAGCAGCTGCCACTCCAGCTCCGGCAGCAGGCCGAAGAGAAGAGCGTCGAGCGGGCCGATCCCCGTCTCGTACATGTTGTGCATGCCGTAGTCGAACAGGCCGTGCTCTGCGTAGTCGAAGCAGCGCAGCAGGCCGCCTACGGAAGCCTCGCGCTCGACCACGACCACGCGGCCGGCGCGCCGCCTTGCGATCAACAGCGCAGCGACGAGGCCGGAAATGCCGCCGCCGACCACGATCGAAACGCGCTCCATCAGCTCGGCTGCGCGCTGGGAGCCAGCGCGGAAAACGGCAACACGTAGAAATCGGGATACGCCTCGAGAAGGCGGCGCGCCTCGAGCGCCTTGAGGGCCGGATTGCGCAGCCTGGTGTAATACTGGTAGCGCCTGTCGAGCGTTCCCCAGCGCTTCTTGAAGCGGTACACCCCGTCCTGCGAGGCCCAGGTCCCGCCCCAGTTCCACCAGCCATAGCCCTCGCGGGAAGCGTCGCACATCGCCGTGAAGACGATCAGGCTGAGGGCCTGGGACTCGCGATGCTCCTTGCGCACGACCGGCGTGTAGTACTCGACGGTGTGGTTGAAATAGAACGCCAGCAGGCCGGCGACCGGCTCGCCGTCGAT
>Ga0075351_1000038_pt1 | contig 14985 bp, 16 predicted proteins | sample Sandmound_ThreeS_3_FD_120091 | JGI IMG/M metagenome (GOLD analysis project Ga0075351, IMG submission 120091) | Natural and restored wetland microbial communities from the San Francisco Bay, California, USA, that impact long-term carbon... | ecosystem: Environmental > Terrestrial > Soil >... | reverse complement strand
TCCAGAAATTTCTCCTCCAGCTCCGTGTCCGACAGGGGCATGTCCGGATCGCCCTTGCGCGTCGGCTGCAGGAACTCTTCGCTTCTTCCATCGGCGAGCCGGATGGCGACGCGCGCCGCGCGCTGCGCGGGAAAGCGGGCATCGAGCTCCGGGTCGAGCGCGACTGCGACCTTCTTCATCAGCGCGCGCGTTCCGGGGTCCTTCAGCCGGTCTTCCTCGAAGGCGGCGAGGCGCACGCTGCCGTGGGTCAGGGCCGTGGCGACGACGTACTTCAGGGAAAACCGCCCCTCGGCCGGAGTGCGCGGCTCTTCGTAATGCGCGACTTCCAGACCGGCCCGGTAGGTGCCGATGCTCACGCTGCGGATGTCGTCGGTCCGCAGGCCGAGGCGCCTCTTCACCTCCAGCGCGCCGTCGATCGCGGCGAACGTGTGGCCGCAGCAGGCGTGGTTCTTGAAGGTCATCCTCGTGATGTGCCAGTCGCGACCGAGCGTGGCGAGCGCCTTCTCCCAGTCCGGGTCGTCGCCCATCGCGCGGCCGAAGCCCTCGATGCAGTCGAGCGACCCGGTGACCCCCGCCTGCGCCGCGAGCGCGGCAGTGACACCGGCCTCCGCGGCACGGCCCGCGTGCAGGGGCTTCGACATGGAGTCCATGCGGAACGCCTGCTGCAGCGCCGCGGCGAACGTCGCCACCGTGGCGAGCGCGTGCGAGAACTGCTCTTTCTTCAGCCCCAGCAATTCCGAGCAAGCGGCGGCGGCCCCAAAGCAGCCAATCGTTCCCGTGTTGTGCCAGTGCTTGTAATGCGCGCGGCCCATCGCCGCGCCGATGCGGGTGGAAATCTCGTAGCCGACCACGATGCCGCGCAATAGCGCGGCCCCGGAGAGATTCTCTGTTTGTGAAAGAGCAAGTGCAGCGGCGATCGTCGGCGCGCCGGGATGGTAGATGCCGTCGCGGTAGATGTCGTCGACTTCCACCGTGTGCGCGGCGGTGCCGTTGATGAGCGCCGCCGCGCGCGTGGTGGCGCGCTTGCCGAGCGCGAGGAAGGCGTCGCCGTGATTCAGCTCCTCGGCGAGCGACTGCTCGAGCAGCGTCGCCGGAGGGACCACCGCGCCGGGATAGAGCGCGGCGTGCCAGTCGATGACCGCGCGCTTGGCGTGGTGCAGGACGTCGGCGGCGAGCGGCGTGCCCCTTTGCGCCTCGGCCCAGGCGCCGCAGCGCTCGGCGGCGTACACGCTAGGTCTTGTAGGAAGGATCGAGGCGATCGGCGAGACGCCGCATCGCCGGCCACTCCATCAGCCCGACGATCCGGCGCACGCCGCGCTTGTAGGCGTGGCTGGTCTTCTCCTGCACCGCCCGCGCGGGGATGATGATCTCGTCGTCGGCGCCCTGCGCGAGGAGCTGCGCGCGGCAGGCCTTCTCCAGGCGATAGATGGAGTTGAACGCCTCGCCGACGCTTCGCCCGACCGCGAGCGCGCCATGATTGCGGAACAGCATCACGTCGCAGTCGCCGAGGTTGGCGACCATGCGCTCCCTCTCGTCGAGGTCGAGCGCCACGCCCTCGTAAGGGTGATAGGCGACCTTGTCGAAGCGCATCGCCATCTGCGTCATCGGCAAGAGCCCCTTCTTCAGGGACGACACCGCCATCGACGCCACCGAGTGCGTGTGGATCACGCAATGCAGCTCGGGCTTCGCCTCGTGGATCGCGCCGTGGATGACGAAGCCGGCGTAGTTGAATTTGTAGTCGAGGCCCTTCGGCCACTCGGGCTCCCAGAGGACGTCGCCCGCCAGGTTGACCTTGAGCAGCGACGAGGCGCAGATCTCGTCGTACATCAGCCCCATCGCGTTGAGGAGATAGTGCTCGCTTCCCGGCACGCGCACCGAGATGTGGTTGTAGACCAGATCGTCCATGCCGAAGTGCCGCACCAGGCGGTAGGCGCAGGCGCAGTCGAGGCGCGCCTGCCACTCGGCGGCGCTCACCTTGCCCTTCAGGGACTTGAACTTGAGCGGCGGGTAGTCGCGGTCCGCCGCCTCCATGTCCGGGTAGTATTTGCGCAGGTCACTAACTTTGGGCTTGCTCATGAGACGAATTTACCACTCTATTTTGTTGCTCGCGGTCTTCGCATCGGGGGCGTGCGCTCAGGATTTTCCGAGTCGCGCGGTGCGCATCGTCGTGCCCTGGCCGCCGAGCGGCAACGTCGACATCACCGCCCGCACGGTCGCGCCGGCGCTCGCCGAAGCGCTCGGCCAGCAGGTGGTCGTCGAGAACCGCGCCGGCGCGGGAGGCCGCATCGGTACCGAGGCGGTGGCCAGGGCTCCCGCCGACGGGTACACGCTGCTCCTCGGCTCGAGCGGCACGGTCACCGCCGGCCCGGCGGTGTTCAAGAACCGCCCCTACGAGCCGAAGGACCTCGTCGCCGTCGGCCCGATCCAGTCGGTGCCGATCGTGCTGACGGTGGCGCTGAAGACCAATGTTTCGTCTTTCAAGGAATTTACTGATCTGGCAAGAGCAAAACCCGGCCAGGTGAGCATCGCTTCCGCAGGCAGCGGCTCGTCCAACCACCTCGCCATCGAGCTCCTGATGCGCATGGCCGATCTCAAGCTGCTGCACATCCCCTACAAGGGCAGCGGCCCGGCGCTGATCGACCTGATCGGCGGGCAGGTCGAGTCGATGATGGACCAGCTCACCGCCTCGATCGGCCACATCAAGGAAGGGCGCATCCGGCCGCTCGCCATCTCGTCGCGGACGCGCTCGCCGCTGCTGCCGAACGTGCCGACGCTCGACGAGCTCGGCGTCAAGGGCTACGAGGCCGACACCTGGACCGGCATCTTCGCGCCCGCTGCGACTCCATCCCCGATCGTCGGGAAGCTGAACGCGGCCTTGCGTAAGGCGATGTCCAACGAGCCGGTGCGCCAGCGCTACCTGGCGATGGGCGTGCAGGTGATGGACATGAGCCAGGCGGAGTTCGCCGCCTACGTGCGCGCCGACTACGAGAAGTGGCTCAAGGTGGCGCGCGAAGGGAACATCGTCGTCGAGTGACGGTCCTGCCGCCCGACGAGCGGCTGCGCTCGCCGCGCCGCGCGCTGCCGCCGGGAACGGTCGACTGCCACGCGCATATCTTCGACCGCCGCGAAAGATATTCCCTTTCGAAAGACAAGAAGTACAGCCCGCCGCTCTGCACACGGGAGGCGTGGCTCGCGCTGCATGCCGCGCTCGGCGTCGCGCGGGGCGTGCAGGTCAACGCCACGCCCTACGGCTTCGACAACTCGATCACCGCGGACTTCCTGCGCGAGCATCCGGGACGGTTTGTGGGAGTTGCGACGATCGATTCCCAAATAGAAGAAACAGATTTAAGAAAGCTCGATGAAGCGGGGTTCCGCGCCGCGCGTCTCATGGACCAGTTCGGCAATGCGGCGACGACCGCCCAGCTCGAACCCATCGTGCGGCGCATCGCGCCGCTCGGCTGGCACCTCGAGATCAACATCGCGCGCAGCTCCGACTGGGTGGAGCTCGAGCCGCGCCTCGCGCGCTGCCCGGTGCCGCTCGTCTTCGACCATCTCGGCCGGCCGCGCGGCGGCGAGGGGGTCGACTCGCCCGGGTTCCGCGCGATCCTGCGGCTGCTCACGAAGCGCGACGACTGCTGGACGAAGATCTCGAGCTGGTATCGCCTCTCCGACCGCGGCCCGCCCAGCTACGCCGACATGGCGCCGTTTGTAAAATTGTTATTGAGGGAGCGCTTGGATCGGTGCGTCTGGGGCACGAACTGGCCGCATCCCGGCCTGCATTCCTCGATGCCGAACGATGCCGACCTCGTCGATCTCCTAGAGGAATGGCTGCCCTCTGACGCGGTGCGCGTCCCGTTGTACGCGACCAACGCCGCGAAACTCTATCGGTTCTCTGACACACCCTTGATTGACAAGACGGAGTAGCGCTTCCTAACATCAGCGCGCACGTTTTTCCGTTACGAATTTCAAAAAAATGGGAGGTTGTTGTGCGACGCTTTGCTCTTACTGCAATGGCGCTGGGGGTCGTCGGGTTTTCATCCGCCGCGTATTCCCAGGGCAGGACCATCGAGGAAACGCTGGTCGTCAAGGACCCGACGGTGGCCGCGCCGAACAACTGGCTGTTCGGCGCCGCGCTGGAATACATGTATGTCAAGGGGAGCTATGACCTGTACGACAGCACCGGCACCAAGATCGCCGACGGCGACATCAGCTTCGGTCTGCCGGGGGCCAACCTTTGGGTCGGCTATAACAACCTGACCGTCAACTTCGCCTATCGCAAGGGTTCCGGCGACATCGACCGCAAGTGGACGAACGGCGCGGCGTCGACCGACAAGCTCGACCAGAAGGACACCGAGCTCACGCTTCGCTACCTGTTCCGCACCAGCAGCGGCATCTCGCCGTACATCCTGGCGGGCTACATGCAGACCAAGTTCGACGAGGACGAGACGATCACGAGCCCCGGCTTCTTCTGGACCTACAACGGCACCACCCGGAGCCAGCGCTCGACGACCTACAACTCGCCGATGATCGGCGGCGGCGCGATCTTCCCGTTCAGCGACAAGCTCGGTGCAAGGGCGGATCTTCGCCTCACGTACACGAGCGCGGAAATAAAGTACGACGACGGCTCCAAGTACACGGGATCGGGCATCGGCGGTGGCTTCACCGCGACCGGCTACTACAACATTACCGACTGGATGAACGCGCAGCTCGGCGTGCGCTACACCAGCCTGAACGGCGGAGATGTCGGCTACAAGAACTTCTTCGGCCTGTTCGGCATGCTCGGGGTGACGATCCGCTAGGGGAATTGTTTACAAGGGGGCAGAAACGCTTTTCGCTGCCGCCGCGGCGAAAAGGGAAACAATAGCCAGGGGAGGATGCAAGAAATGAAGCCCCGGTCTCTGCTGCTCGGCCTGCTGCTGCTCGCCTGTGCGCCGCTGGATGCCATCGCGGCCAACAGTCGCGCGCTGCTCATCGGCATCAGCCAGTACGCCGAGCTCGAGGGCCTGAAGTACGCCGACGCCGACGTCAAGACCTTCTCGCAGGTGCTGACCGAGTTCGGCGGCTACCGCCGCGCCGACGTCACCGTGGTGCTGAACACCGAGGCGACGAAGGTGCGCATCATGGACGAGATCACCAAGGTGGTGCGCGCGAGCAAGCGCGAGCCGCTCGAGCATTTCATTCTCATGTTCGCCGGGCACGGCATGCCCGGCCGCATCGAGGGCGGCCGCACCGGCGCCGGCGGCGCCGTCGAGACCAACATCTTCCTCGCGCCGTCGGACGCCTCGACCGCGCAGTCGAGCTTCTTCTCCACCGGCCGCGAGGTCGGCAACGAGACCTTCATCAACCGCGCCTGGCTGGCGAAGCAGCTCTCCGAGATCGACGCCAGGTCGATCGTCATCATCCTCGACTCCTGCTACAGCGGCACCGAGGCCTTCGGCGAGCTGTTCTTCGAGAACCTCGGCTACTCGATCCGCTCCTTCGAATACAGCGGTCCGCAGCGCGGCGTGCGCGACGTGCAGAAGACCCGCAACCTCGAGATCCGGGAGTCGAGCGCAGCCGGCGGCGGCCAGAAGCGCATCGCCTATTTCGCCTCCAGCCGCGAGGACCAGCCCTCCGCCGAGTACGACGAGCTGCGCCACGGCGCCCTTTCCTACTGCCTGTTCGAGGAGATCCGCCGCGCGCGCGCCGAGGTCTACGAGAACGAGACCCGCAACCTCTCCGTCGACAGCGTCTACTCCAACATCACGGCGCTGTTCCGCGAGACCAAGGTCAAGGGACGCTCGCTCGACGAGTTCCACCAGCCCGTGCTGCTGCCGATCCCGAGCTATGCCGGCGTCAAGGACATGTCCTTCCTGACGGTGACCGGCACCAAGCGCAAGGAGATCCAGACCGGCATGCTCGAGATCCGCACCGATCCGCCCGGACTGCAGATCTACGTCGACGGCCAGAGGCGCCCCGAGATCACCAACACCAGCCTGCTGCTGCAGGAAGGCAAGCACCTCGTCGAGCTGTACATGCCGGCCACCGGCTATCGCAACAGCTTCACCGTCGACATCACTCCGCTGCGCACCGTGACCGAAACGATCGTGGTGCGCGGTGAGCTGCGAGTGGCCTCTTTCTGGCTGCAGAACGGGGTGAAATCGGCCGGCCCGGTGCTGGAGGTGTATCTCGACGGCTCGCCGCTCGGCCCGTCAGGCTCGCGCGTCAACAACATCGTCGCCGGCTCGCATACCCTGGAAGTGCGGTTCGAAAAAGTGAGCAAGAGCCGCCGGATCGAGATTCGCCCGGATTCGCCGCTGACCGTGAACTACTCCGTGATCCGGGAAAAGGCGCCCGCAGCGCCGCGGGATCGCAAGAACGTCCGCAACGTTCCGATCTAGGGCTTGCGCAGGGCCGATTTCGGCCGGAAGGCCTTGACCACCGCTTCGTGGGTCTCGATGTACGGCCCGCCGATCAGGTCGATGCAGTAGGGCACGGCGGCAAACACGCCGTCGAGGGTCTCGCGGATCGCCTTGGGCTGGCCCGGCAGGTTGATGATCAGCGCTTTTCCGCGAATCACCGCAACCTGCCGCGACAGGATCGCGGTCGGCACGTACTTCAGGCTCACCGCGCGCATCTGCTCGCCGAACCCCGGCATCACCTTGTCGGCCACCGCGAGCGTCGCCTCCGGGGTGACGTCGCGCTTCGCCGGGCCGGTGCCGCCGGTGGTGAGGACGAGGTGGCAGCCCTTCCCGTCGACCAGCTCCTTCAGCGTCGCCTCGATCAGCGGCTGCTCGTCGGCGATGAGACGCGTCTCGTCGCGCCACTCGGGCGAGCGGATGGCGGACTTCAGCCAATCTTTCAGCGCCGGGATACCTTCATCTTGGTAGACGCCGGCCGAGGCGCGGTCGCTGATGGAAACCAGGCCGATGATCATTTGACCTCGAAGACTTCCAGGTGAACCGAATTCTTGCGGCGCGCGCCCGTGCCCACGCAGATCAGGCGGTTCAGCCAGGCATAGCGCGGGTCCCCTGTCTCGAACAACGGGGCAGTACGCATGTAGTAGAGAGCGGGATCGACATCCTCTCCTGCGGCGAGTTTCTTCAGGACATCGGCGGGCCCATGACGGTAACCGTGGTTACGCACGTAGATGAGCGCCCCGTCGGCCGTCTCCAGGGTATAGCGCGCGTCGAGGTCGGCGACGCCGTCGGCGCGGATGATCTGCCAGTCGGCGCCGCCGGCGAGCACGCGACCCGAGAGGCGCTCGCCGCGGAAGCTGCCGCCCGTGATGCCGATGATGCGCCGCCGCCCCTGCGGCGTATCGCCAAGCTCCTGGGGAGGAGCGAGCGTGATTTCCGCATTCAGGAGGGGCTGGAGTCTGAGCATTCCCTGATGAGGCGAAAAAGCTCGCGATAGCAGCGCGGCGGCTTCGCCTCCTTCTGTTCCTTGCGCGTATTGCGGATCAGCGTGCGCAGCGCCTGCAGATCCGCTCCCGGATGCTCGGCGGCGAAAACGGTGAGCGCGGCGTCGTCGGCGAGCAGGCGCTGGCGCCAGGCCTCGAGCCGCCGGTGGCGCGCCGCCGCCTGCGCCGAGTAGCCGGCGATCGCCTCCAGCCGCTCGCGCAGCGGCGCCGGATCGACCTCGCGCATCAGCCGGCCGATGTACTGCATCTGGCGCCGCTTCGCCTCATGGCTCCTGACGCGCCTCGCCTCCAGCACCGCCTCGCGCAGCTTGTCGTCCATCGGCATCGCTTCGATCTGCGACTCGGGGAGCGCGACGAGCCGCTCGCCCAGCGATTGCAGCTCGGTCATCTCCTGCTTGCGCCTGGTCTTGCTGACAACTCCGTCTTCCATCGCCGGGTATCATAGCGCGGCATATGACGAAGCACCCCGTGGCGAGGCACCCCGGCTTCACCTGCGACCGTGCCGAACTGCAGGGTCTCGCGCAAGCGGTGCTCGAGCGCGCCAGGCGCGCGGGCGCGAGCGGCTGCGATTGCGAGGTTTCCGAGGCGCACGGCCTCACGGTCACGGTGCGCAAGGGCAAGCCCGATACCATCGAGCACAACCGCGACCGCTCGCTCGGCGTCTCGATCTACCTCGGCGAGCGGCCGAAAGTCCGGCGCGGCCACGCCAGCACCTCGGACCTTTCCCGCGCGGCGCTCGAGCAGACGGTCGACGCCGCGCTCGCGATCGCGCGCCACACCGCGGAGGACGACTGCGCCGGCCTGCCCGACGCCGAGCTGCTGGCGCGCGACATTCCCGACCTCGATCTCTTCCATCCCTGGAACCTGTCGGCCGAGGAGGCGGTCGGAATCGCGCGCCGCTGCGAGGCCGCGGCATTCGCGGCGTCGAAGAAGATCCGCAATTCCGAAGGCGCCAGCGTGTCGCTGCAGCATTCGCAGTTCGCGCTCGCCAACAGCCTCGGCTTCAGCGGCGGCTACGCCGGCACGCGCCACTGGCTCTCGTGCGCCGTGATCGCCGAGGAGAAGGGCCTGATGCAGCGCGACGACTGGTACAGCGCCTCGCGCGTGCCCTCGCGCCTCGCCGATCCGGTGAAGCTCGGCCGTTATGCCGGCGAGCGCGCCGCGGCGCGGCTGGGCGCGCGCAAGATCAGCACCCGCCAGGCGCCGGTCCTGTTCGAAGCGCCGGTCGCGATCCAGTTCATCGGCCACCTGGTGTCGGCGGTGAACGGCGGCAATCTCTACCGCAAGACCTCCTTTCTCGTCGACAGCCTCGGCAAGCAGGTGCTCTCGCCGATCGTGCGCATCGACGAGCGGCCGCTCGAGCCGCAGGGCCTGTCGAGCAGCCCCTTCGACGAGGAAGGCGTGGCGACGCGCGAGCGGGTCATCGTCGCGGACGGCGTTCTGCAGGGCTATTTCCTCGGCAGCTACTCGGCGCGCAAGCTCGGCATGAAGTCCACCGGCAACGCCGGCGGCCACCACAACCTGGTGGTGCGGCCGGGCAGGCTCGACTTCCGCGCCATGCTGCGCGAGATGGGGACCGGGCTGCTGGTGACCGAGCTGCTCGGCCACGGCATCAACCTGGTCACCGGCGATTACTCGCGCGGCGCCGCCGGCTACTGGGTCGAGGGCGGCGTGATCCGCTACCCGGTCGAGGAGATCACCATCGCCGGCAACCTGCGCGACATGTTCCTCGGCGTCGTCGCCGTCGGGGCCGACGTCCTGGTGCGCAACGGCCGCTCGACCGGCTCGATCCTGATCGATCACATGACCATCGCGGGAGACTGAGATGCGGATGAAGGTTCTTTTCCTGGCTTCGCTGTGGCTCGCCGCCACGGCCTCGGCGCAGCCCGCGGCGCGCACGCAGGCGCCGGACGTCATCTACGTGCCCACGCCCTACGAGGTGGTCGACGAGATGCTGAGGCTCGCCGGGGTGAAGAAGGGCGACGTGCTCTACGACCTCGGCTCGGGCGACGGCCGCATCCCGGTCACGGCGGCGAAGAAGTTCGGCGTTCGCGCCGTGGGCATCGACATCGACCCGCAGCGCATCGAGGAGGCGAAGGAGAACGCGCGGAAGAATGGCGTCACCGGCCTGGTGCAGTTCCGGCAGGAGGACCTGTTCCGCGCCAATTTCCGCGAGGCGACGGTGGTCACGCTCTATCTCCTGCCCGACCTGAACGTCAAGCTGCGGCCGAAGCTGCTCGCCGAGCTGAAGCCCGGCTCGCGCATCGTCTCGCACCAGTTCGACATGGGAACCTGGAAGCCCGAGCGCAAGGTCGAGCTGAACGGCCGGACGATCTACCTCTGGACCGTGCCGAAGAAGGAGGGGCGATGAGCGCTCCATTGACCATCGAAGTCGTGTCGGACGTGATCTGCCCGTGGTGCTACATCGGCCAGCGTCGCCTCGGGAAGGCTCTCGCGGCGCTCGAGGGCGAGGTGAGCGCGGAGATCCGCTGGCTTCCGTTCCAGCTCAACCCGCGCATGCCGCCCGAGGGGATGCCTCGCGCCGCGTACCGCGCGGCGAAGTTCGGCTCGATCGAGCGCTCGCGCGAGCTCGACGCGCGCGTGGCGGGGGAAGGAAAGAGCGAGGGCATCGCGTTCGCATTTGAGCGTATCGAGCGCACACCGAATACCGTCGCTGCCCATGCGCTGGTCGGACTGGCGCAGGAGCAGGGGCGCGCCGACGCGATGCTCGACGCGCTGTTCCGCGCTTACTTCGAGGACGCGCAGGATATCGGCGACACGGAAACGCTTGTTGCTCTTGCGCAGCGCTGCGGCGTGTCGGGCTGGCCCCGCCACGAAAGCGCGACGGAAGTCGTTGCGCTCGACCAGAAGATGCGCGAGCTGGGCATTTCCGGGGTGCCGACCTTCATTTTCGCGCGCAAGTACGCCGTCTCGGGCGCGCATCCGCCCGCGACGCTGATGGAAGCGATCCGCCAGTCTTCTAGGTGAAGTCGAGCCGCGTCTCGAGCGCCATGCCGTAGATCGGCAGCGGCGGCCGGTGCGGCAGCTCGAGCGGCGGCAGCTCCAGGGCGCCGAGGGTCTGCACCGCGGGGCCGAGCGCCTTCATGAACTCGAGCGACAGCACGATCTCGCCGGTGCGCGCGCGGTGCACCAGGCGCTCGGCGATGCTGACGCAGTCGCCGAAGGCGACGAACTGCTGCTTGCCGAGCGGGCCGGCCATGCCGAACACCGCTTCGCCGAGGTGCACGCCCAGCCCGACCGCTGCCGGCAGCCCGTACTCGGCCTTCCACTTCTCGCCGAGCGTGCCGAACTCGCGCTGCACGGCCTGCGCGGCCTTGAGCGTCCAGTCGGCGAATTCGCGCCCTTCGGAATGGAAGGCCGCGACCAGCGAGTCGTTCTGTACCGAGAGGACTTCGCCCCGCTCGGCGATCACGTTTTTCGCCGCGAGGGTGAAGAAGTCGTTGGCGAGCTGCAGGACCTTGGCCGGCTCGAGCACCTCGGACAGGCGCGTGAAATTGCGCAGCTCGGCGTAGAGAATGGCGGCGCGGCGCCGCAGGGGTGTCATGCGAAGAAGGCGAGCAGCGCGACGACGAAGATGACCAGCGATCCCGCCGCGAAGAAGGAGAGCGTGGCGGGCGAGACATCGGGCAGGTCCGGATCGCGCGGGATGGGCGCGGCGTGATGCGCAGCGTCCTTCGCTTCGGCCTGCCCGTCCATCTGCTTGTGGTGGCTGACCACCGTGGCCTCGGCATCCGCCTCCGTCGCCGTCATCTTCTGATTGAAATTGCGGAAGAAGTCGTCGGCGACCTTCTTCGCCGTTGCGTCGATGAGGCGCGAGCCGATCTGCGCCAGCTTGCCGCCGACGCTCGCCTTGACGTCGTAGGCGAGCCTGGTGGTCAGGCCTTCGGTGGAGAGGCGAACCTGCGCGCCGCCCTTGGCGAAGCCCGCGGCGCCGCCCTGGCCTTCGAAGGCGATGGCGTAGGAATCGGGCGGCTTGATGTCGGAGAGCGTGAGCTTGCCCTTGAACTTGGCGCTGACCGGGCCGACGCGCGCGACCATCAGCACCTGGTATTCGTTGTCGCCGCTCGGGGTGATCGACTCGCAGCCCGGCACGCAGACCTTGAGGACTTCGGGATCGTTGAGCCCGTTCCACACCGCCTGCTGCGGGGCGGCAATCAGCTGCTCGCCGCTCATCTCCATGCGCGTTTCTCCTGGCTGTTTCGCGTGAGGGGTCGGTTCAAGGTCCGGGCGAGGTCGACGAGGCTCTTCAGATTATGCACCGGCAGGAAGAGATCGACGTGCGGCAGCATGGCGCGCACCCCGGCGGGCCGCGCCTCGAATTTGTCGTAGCGCAGCAGCGGGTTCAGCCAGACGAGATAGCGGCACGACTTCGCCAGCCGCTCCATCTCCTCGCCCAGGCCTTCGCCCGCTTCGCGGTCGAGGCCGTCGGAGACGAGCAGCACGCAGGCGTTCTGGCCGAGCACGCGACGCGACCAGCGCCAGTTGAACTCGCGCAGCGAGGCGCCGATGCGCGTGCCGCCGGACCAGTCCTGGATCGCTTCCGCCACCTTCGCCATCGCCACGTCGACGTCGCGGTGGCGCAGCGCGCGCGTGATGTTGGTGAGGCGCGTGCCGAACACGAACACCGTGACGCGGTCGCGGTCGTTGGTGATGGCATGCAGGAAGTGCAGAAACATGCGCGAGTAGGGGTTCATCGAGCCCGAGATGTCGCACAGCACGACCAGCGGCGGATGCAGCTCGCGCGGCGCGGCGCGCACCAGCGGGATGATGTCGCCGCCCTCGCGCAGCGTCTCCCGCAGGGTCTTTCTCAAGTCGATCCGATTTCCGCCGCGGTCAATTTCGTACCGGCGGGTGCGGATCACCGGTAACGGCAAACGAAGCTGGGAGAGCATCTGCTTCGCCTGCGCCAGCTCGGCGGCCGACATGGTGTCGAAGTCCATGCGCGCGAGCACCTCGCGCGAGGAGAAGGTCAGGCGCGCCTCGAACTCCTTCTTCTCGCTCTGGCGCTCCTCGGGCTTCTTCTGCGCGAACAGCGCGTCGGTGAGCCGCTGGCTCTGCTGCTGCTCGGGCTTGGCGGCGCGGCCCTGCGTCTTGGGCAGGAGCAGCGACATCATCTTCTCGGTGAGCTTCGGGTCCTGCCAGAAGATGCGGAACGCCTGGTCGAAGATCGGCCGGTGCTCCTGCTTGGAGAGCAGCACCGCCGACATCGTCCAGTACCAGTCCTCGCGGTGCTGCGCGCCGGCGATCTGCAGCGCCTGGACGCAGTCGATGACGCGATCGGGCCCGACGCGCAGCCCGGCGGCGCGCAGCAGACGCGCGAAGTGCATGACATTCTCTGCAAGCCGGCCTTCCTGGCTCATGCCGCTCTGCCTTTCGTGATCTGCGCCGAGTGCTCCTGGGCGAGCTTCTCGAGCGCCGGCGATGCGACCACCGCGTGCTCGTGGACGTAGCGCTCGTGGTTGCGCTCGACCTCGCCCAGCCAGTAGACGTAATTCGCGCCCAAGGCTAGGCCGCGGCGGCGGCCTTCGCCTCGCTCACGAGGCGCGAAGCTTCCTCGCCGCTGATGCGCTCCAGGTCGTCGCGGTACTTGAGCAGCACGCCGAGGGTGTTGTTCACCGTCTCGGGATCGAGGGCGACGCGGTCGAGCGCCACCAGGCAGTTCGCCCAGTCGATCGTCTCGGCGACGCCGGGCAGCTTGAAGAGATCGCTCTTGCGCAGCCGCTGCACGAACTCGACCACCTCGCGCGACAGCGCCGCCGCGGCGCCGGGCGCCTTGCGGTGCAGGATCTCGAGCTCGCGCGTCGAATCGGGGTAGTCCACCCAGTGATAGAAGCAGCGGCGCTTCACCGCGTCGTGGATTTCGCGCGTGCGGTTGGAGGTGATGACCACGATCGGCGGCTCGGCGGCGCGTATGGTGCCGATCTCCGGGATCGTGATCTGCCAGTCGGAGAGCACTTCCAGCAGGTAGGCCTCGAAGGGCTCGTCGGTGCGGTCGAGCTCGTCGATCAGCAGCACCGGGGCGGCGCCCAGCGGCTGCAGCGCGCGCACCAGCGGCCGGCGGATGAGGAAGCGCTCGGAGAAGATGTCCTGCTCGAGGCCCTCGCGCGACTTCACGCCCTCGGCTTCGGCCATCCGGATCTCGATCATCTGCCGCGGATAGTTCCATTCGTACGCGGCCTGGGCGATGTCGAGGCCTTCGTAGCACTGCAGGCGGATCAGCTCGCGCCCCAGGCCGTCGGCGATCACCTTGGCGATCTCGGTCTTGCCGACGCCCGCTTCGCCCTCGAGGAAGAGCGGCCGGCGCATCGCCAGGGCGAGGAACAGCGAAGTGGCGAGGCTGCGGTCGGCGACGTACTCGCCTGCGGCGAGCAGCGCCTGCGTTTCGTCGATCGATTTCGGCAGAGAGCGGGGCATGGAGGGCGGCGAAAACGTGCATTTTCAGGCATTCGCGCGGGTCCCGCTAGCCCGGTTCGACGACGGGGAATATAGTGCGGGGCGCATGCCATCAAGAAGAAGATTCGTCGCGGCAATGGGCGGCGCATTGCTCGCGTCTCGCCTGGCGTGGGGTCAGGCGCGCCGGGTGGCGGTGGTCGCGCTCTTCGCGGGCGAAGAGGAAGACGATCAGCCCGCGGCGCAGCCCTTCTTCGACGAGCTGCGCCGGCGCGGCTGGGTCGAGGGCACCAACATCGACTACGAGCGGGCCTACGGTCGCGGCACGCGCGAATACATGGAAGGCCTGGCGAAGTCCGCCGCGAGCCGCGAGCCCGACCTCATCTACGCCAGCACCGCGACGATCGCGCTCGCGGTGCTGAAGGAGACCCGCTCGGTGCCGGTGGTCTTCACCTCGGCCTCCGATCCGGTGGCGAGCGGGCTGGTGGCCTCGCTGCGCGCCCCGGGGCGCAACGCCACCGGCGCGTACCAGTCCGCGGGCGACGGCCTGCGCCGCCGCATGCAGCTCGTGGGGCAGATCATTCCCGACCTGAAGCGCGTCGGTCTGGTGCTCGACCGGCGCGCGACCGAGGCCGCGCGCCAGCGCAGGCTGCACCAGGAAGCGGTGCGCACGCTCCCCGGGGTGCATCTCTCGGTGTCCGAGTTCACCAACTTCGAGGCGGTCGCCAAGGTGCTCGCCAATTTCCGCCGCGAGGGCGTGCAGGCGGTGTTCCTCAGCCCTTCGGTGACGCTGCTCGGGCGCCGCCGCGACGTCGCCGAGACGGCGATGCGCAACCGGCTGCCGCTCGTCGCCCATCGCCTGGAATGGGCGGAAGCGGGAGCGCTGCTCACCTACGGCCCCGACGTCAGCGACGCGCTGCGCCGCAGCGCCGCCATCGCCGACCGGGTGCTGCGCGGCGCCAAGCCGGGCGAAACCCCGGTCGAGCAGGCGAAGCGCTTCGAGCTGATCGTCAACAAGCGCAGCGCCATGGCGCTCGGCCTCGCCGTACCCGACGACGTCCTCAAGGCCGCCGACCGCGTGATCGAATAGCCGCGGCTTACTGGTAGCGCTGCCGCTCGTGCTGCGCGATGTCCTTGAGCCCGATCTGCTCGAGGAGCGCCGCGCGGTGGCG
>Ga0075351_1000035_pt1 | contig 15775 bp, 20 predicted proteins | sample Sandmound_ThreeS_3_FD_120091 | JGI IMG/M metagenome (GOLD analysis project Ga0075351, IMG submission 120091) | Natural and restored wetland microbial communities from the San Francisco Bay, California, USA, that impact long-term carbon... | ecosystem: Environmental > Terrestrial > Soil >... | reverse complement strand
GCTTGCTGAAGTCGAGGCCCGGTCCGTCGGCGGCCGCAGCCGCGGCGGCAGCGGGAGCGGCAGCAACCTCGGCGCCGCCGAGCAGGCGCTCGAGATCGCGCACCACGGAAGCGGCGTCCGGCACCTGCCGGCCGAGCGTGCCGAGGAGGACGCGCACCGGCAGGTCGGTCAGCGTCGGATTGGGATGGTCGCGCAAGTGAGCCACGTTCTGCAGCGCCGGGATGATGCGTCCGCTGCGCACGCCGGCCATCTCGTTCTCGAGTCCCTGAATCATGCCCGCCTGCGCCCGCGCGATGCCGAGCAGCAATTCGGCGAGTTGTTGTGCGCTGATCTGCATGGGTGCCTCCTGCGGCGATGGTAGCATCCTCGCCGTGTTCTCCGGCACGCGTCCCGACAATCTCGGAGTCAAGGACGGCCGCTTCGCGGCGTGCAAGCCGACGCCCAATTGCGTCTCCTCGCAGGCCGACCCCGCGGATGGCGAGCACTACATCGCGCCCATTGCCTTCAACGGCACCATGCCGGAGCTGCGCCGCGCGGTGGAATCGATGACGCGCGCCACCGTGATCCGCGAAGAGGGCAACTATATTTACGCCGAGTACAAGAGCGCGCTGATGGGCTACGTCGACGACGTCGAGCTGCTGCTCGACGAAAGCGCACGGCTGGTGCATGTGCGCTCGGCGTCGCGCCTCGGCCGCAGCGATTTCGGCGTCAACCGCAAGCGCATCGAAGAGCTGCGCACGCTCATCGGAGCTCGACGATGAGCGGCTGGTGGTCGGAAGCGCGGTTCGCGCCGTCGACGCGCATCGCCGCCAGGCGCGGCGCCAGGTCCGTGGTCACGAAAACGTAGTCGCAGCAATAGGGCGACTCGCCCTCGTCGCGCTCGTGCACGCGGAAGGTGTGCGGATGCGGCTGGCCCGGGTTCAGCGCCTGCCAGCTGTCGACGAGAAATTCGCCGATGCCGGAGTGGAGCGGATCCTCGGGCGGCAGGTTGAAGTCGCCGCACACGATCGCGCCCGAGGGCCACGGCATGGCGCGAAACGGGCCGTCGTCGCCTTCTCCTTCGCTGCCCTCGCCGAGAATCTCGCGCAGGCGCGCGATCTGCGCCGCGCGATGCCGGGCCGAGTAGTACTCGAGGTGCGTGGTGAGGACGCGCACCGGGCCGAACGGCGCGTCGACCACCGCCTCGACCGCGCTGCGCGGCATGCTCGGTCCGTCGCGCGGCGGCCAGGGCAGCGAGTGGCGCAGGACGCGCCCGACCCTGAGGCGCGAAAGGATCAGGTTGCCGAAGCGGCTTCGCCTACCGTTCGGCGCCGGCAGGTCGACGCCGCTCACCAGGCAGCCTTCATATTCCGGCAAGGCGTGCATCAGCGCGTGCGGCTGGTCCTCGCCGGCGCTGCCCGGCAGCTCGGGGAAGTTGGCCGCGACCTCCTGCAGGCAGATGACGTCGGGGTCGACGCGCCGCGCCTCGGCCGCGATGCGCGCGGGATCGACCGCGCCGTCCAGGCCGCGGCACCATTGCACGTTCCAGCTCAACAGCCGCATGCGCGGTCGCGCCCGCCTAGAAGCGCGTCATCCAGGCCGGGGATGCGGTGATGACGATCAGCACCACGACTAGCGCGATGATCACGGCGAACATGGAGAAGCGTGCCGCCCTCTCCGCGGCCGCGGCGGATCTTTCGGCGGCGTATACCGCGCGACGGTGCAGGGTCTGCGCCTCTTCCAGGCGACGGATCCCCCGGTCCTGCAGCCACTCGTGGGCCCATACCGGGTTGCCGGTCAGCATGCCGCGGTTGCGCAGCTCGTTGACCTTTTCGAAGCCCAGGCCGTCGAGCCGGGCGAAAAGCTGTTCCTTGGTTTCTTCCATCCCCTACACCTTTCGATCTGGCAAGTGCATCATACGAGCGTCAAGGAGGGATTTCATGCGCCTTTTCGCGCGCTGTCTCGCGGCCATTGCGGCGGCGGCGATGTTCAGCGCTGTGGCGCAGGACAAGCCGGAGGAAACGCTGGCCGCGGTGATCGCGGTGCAGGCGAAGATCCTGCCGAACGCCCGCAGCGCCGAGTCGCTCGGCACGCAGCGCCGCGGCAGCGGGGCGCTGATCCGCGACGGCTACGTCCTCACCATCGGCTACCTCGTCATCGAGGCCGAGGCCATCCAGCTCACCGGCGCCGACGGCCGCACCGTGCCGGCGACGGTCGCCGCGTACGACCATGCTTCCGGCTTCGCGCTGCTGCGCGTGGTCGGCACGCTCAACGCCAGGCCGCTCGCGCTCGGCGATTCGGCCGCGCTCGCGGAGCGCGAGCCGGGACTGGTCATTCCGGCGGCGGCGCGCGAGGCGCCCACCCTGGTGCAGGTCGTCTCGCGCCGGCCGTTCAGCGGCAGCTGGGAATACATGCTCGACTCGGCGATCTTCACCTACCCGCCAGTGGCGGACTGGTCGGGCGCGCCGCTCATCGGCGCCCGGGGAGAGCTGCTCGGCATCGGCTCGCTCATCGTCTCCGATGCCGGCGCGCCGGGAACCCAGTCGCCGGGCAACATGTTCGTGCCGGTCGACCTGCTGAAGCCGATCCTCGAGGACCTGATCGCCGAGGGACGGCGGCGCGGGCCGGCCCGGCCGTGGCTGGGCGTCAACACCGACGAGTTGCGCGGCCATCTCTTCGTCTCGCGCGTCTCGCCGGAAGGGCCGGCGGAACGCGCCGGATTGCGCGCCGGCGACATCGTCGTGGCGGTGAGCGGCGAGCACGTGTCGACGCTCGCCGAGTTCTACCGCAGGATCTGGGAGCGCGGCGGCGCCGGCGTCGAGGTGCCGATCCGCGTGCTGCAGGGCGCCCAGCTCAGGGACGTGTCGGTGCGCTCGATCGACCGCGTCGACTACTTCCGCGCGTCGAAGACGTACTAGCGCCGCCGGTGACCGACCTTCCCCTGACCGAGGAGGAAAAGGCGCAGATCCGCGAGCGCCTGCAGCGCCTCGAAATCGAGCACCACGATCTCGATGACGTGATCGACCGGCTCGCGGCCGATCCGGCGCAGGACCGCCTGCAGCTGCAGCGCCTGAAGAAGCGCAAGCTCGTCCTCAAGGACCAGATCCAGCGCCTGCGCACGCGCCTGATTCCCGACATCATCGCTTGATCGGCGCTTTTACGATCGCGTGATCGCTCTGCTCCAGCGCGTCAGCGAGGCGAGCGTCGCCGTCGACGGCAAGACCATCGCTTCGATCGGCCGAGGGATCCTGGCGCTGATCGGCGTCGAGCGCGGCGACACCGAGTCGGAAGCCGATCGCCTGGCCGAAAAGATCATGGCTTTCCGGATCTTCCCGGACGATGCCGGCAAGATGAACCGCTCCTTGCGCGACATCGGCGGCGAGCTTCTCCTCGTGCCGCAATTCACGCTGGTCGCGGACACGAAGTCGGGCACGCGGCCGAGCTTCTCTTCGGCTGCCTCGCCCGCCGAAGGCGAAAGACTCTTCTCTTATCTTATAAATCACCTCAAGGAAAAAAGCGTTGTCATCGTTACAGGCCGTTTCGGCGCCGACATGAAGGTCAGCCTCGTGAACGACGGGCCGGTGACTTTCTGGCTGCAGGTTTCTCCGCCGGGTAAGTCCTGAACTTCGCCGGCGAGACGAACTCGACCATCTGCAGGTCGCTCGAGTGGCGGAGCTCGCGGTGGCGGATGCGCGGCGGCTGGTAGAAGCAGGTGCCGGCCTTCATGGTGACGCGGCCGATGCCCTCGTACTCGAACACCGCCGAGCCTTTCAGCACGTAGACGAACTGCACGTCGACATCGTGCCAGTGCCAGTCGCCGTGCGGCGCCTTTCCCCGGCGCGCCCGGATGACATGCGCCACCACCTTGCCGCGCGTCGCGCGGAGGATGCCGAGGTCGCGGTACTCGAAGTAGCCGCGCAGGCCGCGGCGCGAAAACTTCGCGCCCTTCGAGTGCGAGACGTTGAACCTTTTCGGGTAAGCTTTTGCCGGCATGTTCGAGCAGTTTATCGGCACCAAGCCCGTGGAGGAAAGGCACCGCATCGACACCGCGGCGCTGGAGAAGTATCTGGGCTTCAAGATCGAAATAATCGAGCAATTCAGGGGCGGGCAATCGAACCCGACCTACAAGATCAACAACAAGTACGTCCTGCGGCGCAAGCCGCCGGGCAAGCTGCTGCCCTCCGCCCATGCAGTCGATCGCGAATACAAGGTCATCAGCGCCCTGCACAAGGTGGGCTTCCCGGTCGCGCGGCCGCACGTGCTCTGTGAAGACGAGAGCGTGATCGGCACCGCGTTCTACGTCATGGATTTCGTCGCGGGCCGGGTGCTGTGGGACCCCTCGCTGCCGGGCATGACGCGCGAGCAGCGCGCGGCGATCTGGGACGAGCAGAATCGAGTCATCGCGCTTTTGCATACGATTGATTTTCAGAAAATCGGGCTGACTGACTTCGGCAAGCCGGGCAACTACATCGCCCGCCAGGTCGAGCGCTGGAGCAAGCAGTACCGCGCTTCCGAGACGCAGCGCATCGAGGCGATGGACGGGCTGATCGACTGGCTGCCGAAGAACATTCCGCCGGAAGCGGGAACCGCGGTGGTGCACGGCGACTTCCGCCTCGACAACACCATTTTCCATCCGACCGAGCCGCGCATCCTCGCGGTGCTCGACTGGGAGCTCTCGACGCTCGGCGATCCGCTCGCCGACTTCGCCTACCACTGCATGAGCTGGCACATCCCGCCCGACAAGTTCCGCGGCATCGCCGGGCTTGACCTGGCGCAACTCGGCATTCCGGGCGAGGCCGAATATGTGAAGAAGTACTGTGAAAGAACAAGAAGAAACTTCATCGACCCGTCGCACTGGGATTTCTATCTCGCCTACAACCTGTTCCGCATCGCCGCCATCTGCCAGGGCATCGCCAAGCGCGTGCTCGACGGCACCGCCGCCAGCTCGTTCGCCCAGGAGGCGGCGAGCAAGACCGTGCCGCTCGCCGAGCTCGGCTGGAAAATGGTGGAGAAAATCCACGGTGGAAGACTTTCTGGGAGAGCCGCTTGAACTTCGACTACACACCCAAGGTGCAGGAGCTGCGCCAGCAGCTGACTGCCTTCATGAACCAGCACGTCTATCCCAACGAGCACAAGTGGCACGAGCACGTGACAAGCGAGAAGCGCTGGGAAACCGTTCCTTTGATCGAAAAATTGAAGGTAAAAGCGAGAGAGGCAGGTTTGTGGAACCTGTGGCGGCCGAAATCGCACGGCGGCACGCTCACCAACCTCGAGTACGCGCCGCTGTGCGAGATCATGGGCCGGGTCACCTGGGCGCCCGAGATCTTCAACTGCTCGGCGCCCGACACCGGCAACATGGAGACGATCCTCAAGTACGGCACGCCGGAGCAGAACAGGCAATGGTGCGAGCCGCTGCTCGAGGGCAAGATCCGCTCGGCGTTCCTGATGACCGAGCCGAACGTCGCCTCGTCCGACGCAACGAACATTCAAACCAGGATTCTTCGCGAGAAAAATGACTATGTGATCAACGGCACCAAGTGGTGGTCGAGCGGCGCCGGCGACCCGCGCTGCAAGATCTACATCGTCATGGGCAAGACCGACCCGGACAACGCCTCGCGCCACAGCCAGCAATCCATGGTGCTCGTGCCGGCGGAGACGAAGGGCGTCAAGATCCTGCGCCACCTGTCAGTGTTCGGCTACGACGACGCGCCGCACGGCCACATGGAGATCGAGCTGAAGGACGCGCGCGTGCCGACTTCCAACGTGCTGCTCGGCGAGGGCCGCGGCTTCGAGATCGCGCAGGGCCGCCTCGGGCCGGGACGCATCCACCACTGCATGCGGCTCATCGGCCAGGCGGAGCGGGCGCTGGAGAAGATGTGCCGCCGGGCCACCGAAAGGGTGGCCTTTGGCAGAGCCGTGGCTGATCAGGGCGTGACGCGCGAGCGCATCGCCGAGGCGCGCATCATGATCGACGGCGCGCGCTTCATGGTCCTGAACGCCGCCTGGAAGATGGATACCGTTGGCAACAAGGTGGCGAAGAAGGAGATCGCCATGATCAAGGTGCTGGCGCCGAACGTCGCCTGCCAGGTGATCGACTGGGCGATGCAGGTGCACGGCGGCGGCGGCGTGTCGGAGGACTTCGGCCTCGCCCATGCGTACGCGCACGCGCGCACGCTGCGCTTCGCCGACGGCCCCGACGAGGTGCACCGCAACCAGATCGCCAAGCTCGAGCTCGGCGAGCAGACCTCGGTCGTGGAGGCGCTCGGGCGGAAAAAGAGCAGGTGATCGTCGGCGTTCCCCGGGAGGTCAAGACGCACGAGTACCGTGTCGGCCTGACGCCGACGTCGGTGCGCGAGCTGGTGTCTCACGGGCACCAGGTGGTCGTCGAGAAAGGCGCAGGCCTCGGCATCGGCGCGCCCGACGCCCTGTACGAGAAAGCCGGCGCGCGTATCGGCGGTCCGTGGCAGGAAGCGGAGCTGATCGTCAAGGTGAAGGAGCCGCAGAAGGCCGAGCGCGCCAGGATCACGAGCAAGCACGTGCTGTTCACTTACCTGCACCTCGCGCCCGATCCGCAGCAGACGGCGGACCTGCAGGCTTCCGGCGCGATCTGCATCGCGTACGAGACGGTGACGAGGCAGGGCGGCGGCCTGCCGCTGCTCGCGCCGATGTCGGAGGTCGCCGGCCGCATGTCGGTGCAGGTCGGCGGCACCTGCCTCGAGAAGGAGCGCGGCGGCATGGGCATCCTGCTCGGCGGCGTGCCGGGCGTGCCGCCGGCGAAAATCACCATCCTCGGCGCGGGCGTCGCCGGGTCGAGCGCGGCGCGCATGGCGGTGGGCTCGGGCGCGCGGGTTTACGTATTGGATCGATCCCTGGATGTACTAAGACGGGTAGAAGCTGAATTCGGCGCGCGCGCGGTCACCGTCTATTCCAGCCGCGATGCGGTGGAGCAGCACGTGCTCTCGGCCGACCTCGTCATCGGCGCGGTGCTGGTGCCCGGCGCCGCGGCGCCGAAGCTGGTGTCGCGCGCCATGGTGACGGCGATGAAGCCCGGCAGCGTGGTGGTCGACATCGCCATCGACCAGGGCGGCTGCTTCGAGACCTCGCGGCCGACCACGCACGCCGATCCGACCTACGTCGTCGACGAGGTGGTGCACTACTGCGTCACCAACATGCCCGGCGCGGTGCCGCGCACCTCGACCTACGCGCTGAACAACGCGACGCTGCCTTTCGTGCTGGCGCTCGCCGACAAGGGCTGGCGGCGCGCGCTCGCCGACGACGCCCACCTGCGCAACGGCCTCAACGTCGCGCGCGGCAAGGTCACGCACGCGGAAGTGGCCGCGGCGCTCAAGCTGCCGTACCAGCCGGCGGAAGAATGGCTCAAAGGAGCATGAAATGCTGAAGCTGTGCGGCTTTCACATCAGCAACTACTTCAACAAGGCGTACATCGTCCTGCTCGAGAAGGGCCTCGAGTTCGAGGTCGACGCCAACTGCCGGCCGTCGCAGGACGAGGCCTTCGTCGCGCGCACGCCGATGGGCAAGGTGCCGTTCCTGGAAGTGAACGGGACGACGCTGGTCGAGTCGGACGTGATCTGCGAATACCTGGAGGACGCGTATCCGCAGAAGCCGCTCCTGCCGCGCGATGCGCTCGAGCGCGCCCGGGTGCGCGAGCTGGTGACCATCCTCGAGCTGCACCTGGAGCTGGTGGCGCGGCGCCTGTACGGGGAGCTCTTCTTCGGCCGGCCGCCCGTGTCCGAGGAGGCGAAGCAGGCGGTGGAGAAGGACCTGGCCAAAGGCCTGCGCGCGCTCAAGAGCCGGGCGAAATTCGCGCCGTATCTCGCCGGCGCCGAGCTGACGCTCGCAGACTGCGCGGCGGCCGTGCACCTGCCGCTCGTCAGCCTGGTCACGAAACGCGCCTTCGGCCGGGATTTCCTCGAGGCGATGCCGCAGGTCAGGCCCTACCTCGAGATGCTGGGCAAGCGTCCCGCGTTCATGAAGGCGAGCGAGGCGCGCAAGGCCGCGCAGGCGGCGCTCGCCAGGAAATGAATCCGCTGCAGGAGTACGTCCGCTACTTCGTCACGCTGACGGCGGTGCTCGACCCGTTTCTCGCGGTGCCGATCTTCCTCACGCTGACCGCTTCGCAAGGCGCGCATGCGCGCGGCGTGCTGATGCGCGTGGTCGCGATCACGGTCTTCGCCGTTCTCGCCGTATCGGCGCTGCTCGGCGAAACGATCCTCGGTTTGATCGGTGCGAGTCTCGCCGCGTTCCGCGTCGGCGGCGGCCTGGTGCTGCTGCTGATGGCGCTGGCGATGCTCAACGCCCAGGCGGGGGGAGTGCGGCAATCGGAGCAGGAGGCGGCCGAGCTCGAGAGCGGCGAGCTGCGCGGCGTGGTGCCGCTCGCGGTGCCGCTGCTCGCCGGCCCGGGAGCGATCAGCACCACCATCATCGCCGCCGAGAAGGGCGATGGCGCCGGCCATCTCGCTGCCGTCCTCGCCTGCATCGCCGTCGTCAGCGTGCTCACCTGGCTCGTCTTGCACGCCGCCAACGCCATCGGCGAGCGCATGGGCACCACCGGGCTGAACATCGCCACGCGCCTGCTCGGCCTGCTGCTCGCGGCGCTCGCCATCCAGACCATGGCCGAGGGGCTCAGGGAGCTTTTCCCAGGCCTTTCCTAGAGATCCAGTCCTCGATCGTGCGGCACATTGCTTCCGGCTGCTCGGTCGGAATCCAGTGCTCGGCGTCGAGCTGGACGAATTCGGCCGCGGGCAGCGGCGCGAGCTCGGTGCGCGCTCGCGCGAGGTCGGTCATGGTGGTGTTTTTCGACGTGAGCACCAGCACCGGGCAGGTGATGCGTGAGAGGTCGGGCAGCGGGTCGCCGACCGCGGCGAGCGCCTGCAGATAGGTTGCTGTCGGCAGGGAGCGCAGGTCGGCGAAGAGCGACGCGTATCTGGCAAGGTCCGTGGTGCCGGCACGCAGCGACTTGTCGAGGGCCTCGAGGTCCATCGGCTCGATGCGCCGGCGGTAGAGGCCGAGCGCGTTCAGGCCGCGCACCAGCCAGGCGATCGCGAGCGGAACGAAGCGGAAGTGCCGCAGGAATCCCAGCTTGCCGGTCAACGCGCGCGGCGGCATGGGCTCGATCAGGACGAGCCCGGCGGCGAGCTGCGGATGGCGCACGGCGAAATTGAGGGCGATGTTGGCGCCGAGGCAATGTCCGGCAATGACCGCCGGGCCATCGAGCAGTTGCGCCAGGTCTTCGCACCACTGCCGCATGCCGATGCGGCCGCGATCGCTCGCGCCGGCGGCGCCGCGCAGGTTGGGCCGCAGGATCCGCCAGCCGGTAAGGCGGGTGCGCGCGACGAAATCCCACCAGCGCGTGCCGTTGCTCGCCAGGCCGTGCAGGAAGACGATCGTCGGTTTCAAAGCGTCAGCGGGTTGCGCGGCGCGCGCTCTTCCAGCACGTCCTCCATGCGCGCGCGGATCGCGCCCTTGATGCGCGGATGGGTGAGGATGTAGAAGCGCTCCTCCTTCACCGCGGCGACCACCGCGCGGGCCACGTCGTCGGCCGAGAGCTTGCCGGAGGAGACGGCTTTTTGAAGGTGTTGTGCCAGCATCTCCTGTTGAGAAGATCTTTTCGAAGAATTCTGCAATTCCTTCGGCCGGTTTCTCTCGCTGTTGGAGATCCCGGTCGGGACATAGGCGGGGCAGAGCACCGACACGCCGACCGGCGAGCCCTGCAGCCGCAGGTCGTGGTAGAGCGTTTCGGAGAGCGCGACCACCGCGTGCTTGGTGACGTTGTAGATCCCCATCCCGGGCGGCGAGATCAGGCCGGCGACCGAGGCGGTGTTCACCACGTGGCCTTCGCCTTGCGCGACGAGGCGCGGCACGAAGGCGCGCACGCCATGGATCACGCCCCAGAGGTTGACGCCGAGCGCCCATTGCCAGTCATGGACCGTGTTCTCCCACAGCGGCCCGAGCGGCGAGACGCCGGCGTTGTTGCAGACCACATGGACTTCCTTCAGGGAGGCGGCAAAGGCGTCGACTTCGCTGCCTTTGGAGACATCCACTCGCATCGGGACACCCTTCACGAGGCGCGCCGTTTCTTCCAGACCCTTCTCATCGACGTCGGCGAGGGCCACGTTCATGCCCTCCTCGGCGAAAGCAATTGCCATGGCGCGACCGAGGCCGCTGGCGGCGCCGGTGACCGCGGCCGTTCTGCCGCGCAGTGTCTTCATCGTTCGGTCTCCGTCAATGCCGCTCGAGCCATTCGCGCGCCTCGAGCCAGAGCGTGTCGCGGAACTGCTCGCGGAAAAAGCCGAAGTGGCCGACGCGCCGCACGCCCAGGTCCTTGGGCGTCATGACGCGCACTTCGCCCGGGGTCCCCGGATAGAGCTCGAGCAGCTTGTGCACCGCGTGCAGTGGCGCGAATGGATCGTCGCTGAACGCATAGGCGCGCAGCGGCGCGCCGAAGCGCGCATAGGCCTCCTCGACGCGCAGCGCGCCGACGAGGTAGGTGGGATTGCGGCACCAGCTCGCCCATTCGATCGCCACGCCCTTCGGCAGGTCCTCGCCGAAGCCGAGGCGCGAGCCGGGGAAGTAGCCGAGCAGGTGCGAGAGGCCCGGCAGCGCGAAGTGCGTCACCGGCCACATCCAGGCGCGGCCGAGCGCCGGCCAGTTGCGCCAGTAGCCGCTCTGCGCGCCGACCACCAGGGCGCTGGCGATGCGCTGCGGCGAAGGAAGCAGGCCGAGCGCCTGTCCGCCGAAGCTATGGCCGACGACGTGGATCCTGGGCGAAGGGAGGAACTGCATCGCCGCCGCCGCGTCAAGCAGCACCCAGTCGCGCATGCGGGCGCGCACCTCGCGCACGTGCCCTTGCAACGACTGGCCGATGCCGCGGTAGTCGAAGGTCAGCACCTGGAAGCCCTGCTGCGCGAGCCAGGCCGCGAACTTCGCGTAGTAGCCCTGCGGCACGCCGGTCGCGGGCAGGATCAGCACGGCCCGGTCCGCGCGCTCGCCATGAAGCGTCGCGCTCAAACGGTAACCATCCGCCGCGGTGAGGGTTATCTCCATGAGTTCACGATCAGCGAAGCGCCGCCGACGAGGATCAGCGCTTCCATGAACAGCACGTGCAGGTGCGCGTGCATGCGCGTCACCAGCCACGCGGCGACGGCGCTGCCGGGAATCGTCGCTGCGCCGATCACCAATCCCGTAAGCAGCGACTCCACGTCGAGGAGCGCGAGGCGGTGGAAGAGCGCCGCCTTGCACAGGTCGAGGACGATGCTGATCAGCGCGTCCGTCGCGAGCACCGCGGTGCCCGACATGCCGGTGCCGAGCAGCAGCGTCACCATGATCACGCCGGTGCCGGTGGCGATCCCGGTGGCGAGGCCGAAGACGCCGGAGCCGATCGCCAGCCCCTTGCGGTCGAGGACGATTTCTCGATGAGAAAGAAAACGACGCAGAGGCACCGAGCCGATCACCACCAGGCCGAGCAGCGTGCCGAGCACGCGTACGTCGAGAATGCTGTAGATCCAGGTGCCGAGCACGAGGAAGGGAAGCGACACGGCGAGCACCAGGACCAGCGTCGGCCGCTGCAGGCTGGCGCGGTAGAACCAGAAGCGCCCGGCATTGATCACCACGCCGGCGACCGCGAGCACCGGGATCACCGCCTTGATGCCGATCAGCGGCGCGAGCGCCGCGGCGAGGATCACGCCGGTGCCGAAGCCGCCGACGCCGCTGATGATCGCCGCGCCCATCGCGAGCGCCGCCACCAGCGCCAGGCTTGGGGCGTCGAGGAGCAATCTAGCCGCGCGGCACGGGGCGCGGCTTCCCGTTGCGGTCGATGGCGACGTAGGTGAGGGTCGCTTCGGTCACCTTCACCACCGTCGGCGTGTCGGGCTTGCGCTCGGCGTAGACCTCGACGGTCACGGTGATGGAGGTATTGCCGATCTTCACCACGTCGACGTAGAAGGAGAGCAGGTCGCCGATCTGCACCGGCTGCTTGAAAACGAACTCCTTCACCGCGACGGTCGCGACCCGGCCGCGCGCGATGCGCCCGGCGATCGTGCCGCCGGCGATGTCGACCTGCGACATGATCCAGCCGCCGAAGATGTCGCCGTTCTGGTTCGCGTCCGCCGGCATCGGCATGACGCGCAGCGCCGGTTGCTTGTCTTTAGGAAGAGATTCCAAGAGGCAAGGAAGCTTTTCCATGCTCCAGATAATGGAGCGGCCCGCCGCGGAAGGGCGCGAAGCCGGTGCCGAAGATGAGTCCCGCGTCGGCGAGGTCGGCGTCGGCGACGATGCCTTCCGCGACCGCCGATTTCGCTTCATTGAGGTAGGGCGTGATCAGCTCGTCGATCAGCTTCTGGTCGTACGCATCGGCGGGCGCCTTCTGCGGCTTGCCCTTGACCCAGGCGTAGATGCCCTTGCCGGACTTGCGCCCGAGCTCCCCGGCGGCGACCTTGGCCTCGAGGAATTGCGGCACCTGCGCATTGGCGGCCTTGGCGAGCGATTTGCCCGCGTGCAGGCAGATATCCAGCCCAACGGTATCGGCGAGCTCGGCCGGGCCCATCGGCATGCCGAAGGCTTCCATCGCCGCGTCCAGCGTCTCGGGCTTCGCGCCTTCCTCGATCAGGCGGAAGGCGTTCTGCATATAGGGCCCGAGCACCCGGTTGACGAGGAAACCGGGCGAGTCCCTGGTCGGCAGCGGCAGCTTGTCGATCTGCCGGACGAACGCCGCGGCGTTCTGCGCGACCTCTTTTCTGGTGTTCTTCCCTGAAACAACCTCAACCAGGGGAAGCTGCGGGACGGGATTGAAGAAGTGGATGCCGACGAGACGTGCCGGATCCTTGAGCGCGGTACCGATGTCTTCGAGCTTCAGGCTGGAGGTATTCGTGGCAAGAACGGCTTCCGGTTTTGCCAGTGATTCCAATTTTGAAAAAAGCGTTCGCTTCGCGTCCAGGTTCTCGAAGATCGCCTCGATGATCACGTCGGCCTGCTGCGCGCCCTGGCCGGAGACGTCGGGAATCAGGCGGTCCATGGCGTCGCGGATGCGGCGCGGGTCGCGCAAGCGGCGCTTGAAGAGGTCGGCCGAGCGCTTGATCGCCGGCGCGATGCGCTCCGGCGCGGTGTCCTGCAGCGTCACGGTGATGCCTCTCATGGCGCAGACCGCGGCGATGTCGCCGCCCATGACGCCGGCGCCGACCACGTGCACGTGGCGCGCCTTGAAGTCGCCCTTGCCGAGGGATTTCAGGCGCTCCTGCAGGAAGAAGATGCGGATCAGGTTCTTGGTCGTCGGATGCGCGAACAGCGTGCGCACCGAGGCCGACGGGTCGCCGTCGGCGGCGAATGGATCGCCGTCGTACTTCCGCCACAGCTCGAGGATCTGGTAGGGCGCCGGGTAGTGCTCCCGCTCCGCCTTCTTCGCGACTTGCTTCCGGGCCAGCAGGGCGAAGACGATTTTCGGGATTCTTTTCGTAAAAGGCAGGGGCATTTTCGGCTTCGCCTCGAGCGTCACCATGCGCGCGGTGTTCTCGAGGACGCGCAGCGGTACCGCCTCGTCGACCAGGCCCATGCGCTTCGCGCGCCGCGCGTCGACCGATTTGCCCGTCAGGATCATGTCGAACGCCGCCGCCGGGCCGACCAGCTTCGGCAGCCACTGCACGCCGTGCCACGCCGGCATGATGCCGAGCATCACCTCGGGCAGCGCGAAGCGCGTCTTCGGATCGTCGAGCGCGACTCGATAGCGGCAGGCGAGGGCGAGCTCGACGCCGCCGCCCATGCAGAAGCCGTTCACCATCGCCGTGGTCGGGAAGGGCAGATCGGCGAGCTGCTGGAACGTATCCCAGCCCAGGCGCACGAACGCCAGCGCTTCTTCCGGCGTCTTGAAGCGCGTGAACTCCTCGACGTCGGCGCCGGCGATGAAGTTCTCCTTCGCCGAGCAGATGACGAGGCCTCTGGGTTTCTCGCTTGCGATCGCCCCAAGGCTGGAGCCGAGTTCCTGCAAGGCGTCCTTGGAAAAGGTATTGGCGGACTCGCCCTGCTTGTCGAAGGTGAGCCAGACCAGACCTTCGCGGTCCTTCTCCCAGCGCCAGTGCTTCGCGCCGGTGCCTGCCAGCTTGTCGAATGAGGCGCGTTCCATGCGGGCTCCCTGGATTGCGTTTCTTATTGGCCGATCGGGTTGCGGCAGAACGGCGGAAGCAGGCGAGGCGGCGCGTCGCTCGCGCACACCCACTCCAGCGCCTGATCGCCCTGCTGCCTTGGCGTGAGCACCAGCGTACGGCCTTCCAGCTCGCCGCCTGTGAGCGCGATCTTCACCGGCCGGCGCTCGGCCTGGGCCTTGACGATCATCTCGGTCACCTGCGAGCGGACCTTCAGGTCATCCACGTAGACGCTCATGAAATACCAGTACGCTCCGAACCAGCCCACGGCGAGCGCTGCGAGCCCGAGCAGCACGCGCTTCAGCCATGGCTTCAAACCGCCTCGACCAGCATCGCGCCGCCGAGGCCGCCGCCGATGCAGATGGACGCCATGCCACGCTTTGCATTCTTTCTTTTGAGGGTTCTGATCAGGTGCAGGACAATCCGCGCGCCACTCGCGCCGACAGGATGGCCGAGCGCGATCGCGCCGCCGTCCACGTTGAGCTTGTTCTCGTCGAGAGCGCCCATCGCGCCATCCAGGCCGAGCTGCTCTTTGCAATATTTCTCATCCTTCCAGGCCGCGAGGCAGCCCAGCACCTGTGCGGCGAACGCCTCGTTGATCTCCCAGTAGTCGAGGTCGTTCAGGCCGAGGCCGTGGCGCTTGAGGATCGGGGTCGCCGCGTGCACCGGGCCGAGGCCCATCTGCGCCGGGTCGAGGCCGGCCCATTGGGAATCCACGATTCTTCCAATGGGGGTTAGATTGAATTGTTTCAAAGCAGATTCCGATGCGAGGATCAGCCACGCCGCGCCGTCGGTGATCTGCGAGCTGTTGCCCGGGGTCACGTTGCCGTATTTTCGATCGAAAAAGGGCCTCAATTTCCCCAAGCCCTCGAGAGAGGCATCCTTGCGCACGCCGTCATCCAGGGAATAGGCGTTGCCCTTCGCGTCGTACAGCGCCTCGACCTCGCCGCCGCCTGGCGCCAGGGTCCCAGCTTCCTGCGCTTTCACGACTTTCAAATGACTGTTTACCGAGAATTCGTCCATCTGCCGGCGCGTAATGCCGAAGCGATGCGCGAGGTTCTCGGCGGTCTGGCCCATCAGCAGCCCGACCATCGGATCGGTGAGGCCCTTCATGATGCCGATGACGGGAGCGAGCAGGGACTTGACTGGCAGTTTTCCAAATAAGGAAATTCTTTGCAGGGGCGTTTTCGCGGCCGCCATATCCGAAAACCACAGGACCATCTTGTCGCCATAGAGAAGCGGCGCGCGGGAGAGCGCGTCGACGCCGCCGGCGAGCACCAGGCTCGAGCGGCCGGCGAGGATGTTGCTGACGCCCGAGTCGAGCGCCTGCATGCCGGAGGCGCAGTTGCGCATCACGGTCCAGCCGGGGACCTTCTGGCCGCAACCCATGCGCAGCGCGGCGACGCGGCCGATGTTGACTTCGTCGACCGAGGGCGCGGCGCAGCCGAGGATCACCTCGTCGAGCTCGGTGGGCGCGAACTTCTGCCGGATGAGCAGCGAGCGTCCCGCCTGCGTGGCGAGGTCGCTGGCGGCGAACGGCCCGGGGCGGTTCTTCGACTTGAGGAACGGGCTGCGCGCGCCGTCGACGACGTAAACCGGGTTCATGCGGCTCTCACGAAGCTCTTGGCTTGCGCCTGGTCGGCGAT
>Ga0075351_1000034_pt1 | contig 15798 bp, 18 predicted proteins | sample Sandmound_ThreeS_3_FD_120091 | JGI IMG/M metagenome (GOLD analysis project Ga0075351, IMG submission 120091) | Natural and restored wetland microbial communities from the San Francisco Bay, California, USA, that impact long-term carbon... | ecosystem: Environmental > Terrestrial > Soil >... | reverse complement strand
TATCTGGAAAAGAGGGCAAAGCTCATTACCGAGCGGGCGATGCCGCTTGCGCCGCCGGGCGACACCGAGGCGAGCGGCACCAGTCACCTCTCGATCGCCGATGCCGATGGCAACGTCGTCTCGATGACCACGACGATCGAAAGCTCGTTCGGCAGCCGCGTCATGGCGCGCGGCTTCCACCTCAACAACCAGCTCACCGATTTCGACTTCGTCCCGGGCGGCGCCAACGAGGTCGCCGGCGGCAAGCGGCCTCGAAGCAGCATGGCGCCGACGATCGTCTTCGACGCGGCTGGCCGCGTGCGCATGGCGCTCGGCTCGCCGGGCGGTCCATGGATCATCAACTACGTGGCAAAGACCCTGGTCGCGGCGCTCGAGTGGGGCCTCGACGCGCAGGCGGCGATCGACGTGCCGAACTTCGGCAACCGCAACGGCGCGACGCTGCTCGAGCAGGGGGTCGCCCCGCCGGCGCTGGCCGAGGCACTGAAGGCAAGAGGGCACGAGACGCAGCTTGCGCCGCTCGTGAGCGGGGTGCACGCGATCGAGCGCGTGCCTGACGGCTGGCGTGGCGGCGCCGACGCGCGGCGGGAAGGCGTGGCGCTCGGCCGGTAAGCTACGATTCCTCCATGAGACTCTCGCTCGCCATCGTCGCGCTCTGCTGCCTGCCCGGCGGCCCGGCGGCCGCGCAGGACGCCGAGGCCGAGCAGCGCGCGAAGGAGATCGAGGCGGTCTGCAGCCAGACGTACTGCCGCCCGGCGCGCACGGTGCGCCTGCTGCGCGAGGACGGCAGCATGTTCGAGAGGGAGGTACCGCGCCTGCCGATCGTCCTGCCGACCGGCTGGATCACCGTCTATCCCGGAGAGGAAATCCACGTCGAGCTCACGCTGGCGCGCGGCACGATCCGCTCGGCGCGCGCAGTAGCCAAGGTCGCCAGGCCCAACAGCACGCTGACCTTCAAGCTCAGCCAGCAGCCCGGGCGCGCCGACATGCAGCTCGCCGTGTCGCACAGCCTGCCGCAGACCCTCAAATACAGCTTGGGGATGATGCTGCCGAGCGGCGGGCAGGTCTACGCGACGGCGAGCTGCCCGGTGCCGCCGGGGCTCACGACCTACGAGACCTGGCCCAATCCCGTCTTCCAGCTGGTGATCAGGGACCTGCGCCTGTTGCCGGAAGGCACGCCGCTCACTTGCGAGAAATGAGGCTATGCGTTGAGCCTCTCGAGAATCTTCTTCAGGGAAATTTCGACGTCGAAGGACACGTCGACGTCGATCGCCCCCTGTGGCGGCTCGAGCGTGTCGAACTGGCTTTGCAGCAGCGAAGCCGGCATGTAGCGGTGGCGCCGGCTCTCGGCGCGGCTCCGGATCAGCTCGAAGCTGCCGCGCAGGTGGACGATCGCGTAGTCGTCGACGCCCGCCAGTAGTCGCCGCCGGTAAGCCTCCTTGAGCGCGGAGCAGGCGATGAGCGCCTGCTTTTCGGCTCGCACCAATGCGTTCAGCCGGTCGAGCCAGGGCCAGCGGTCCTCGTCCTGCAGCGGGATCCCCGCGGCCATCTTCTTCACGTTCTCCGGCGGGTGGTAGTCGTCGCCGTCGATGAACTTCCAGCCCAGGCGCTGCGCCAGCGGCTCGCCGATGGTGTTCTTGCCCGACCCGGAGACGCCCATCACCAGCACGATCATGGGGTCTTGTGGACGGCGTGTCCTCCGAAGCGTTGCCGCATCATGGCGATCAGCTTGCGCGCGCGGTCGGAGCGCCCCTGGCTGGAGAAGCGCGCCATCAGCGCGGTGGTGATCACCGGCGCCGGCACGCCGAGCTCGATCGATTCCAGCGCGGTCCAGCGCCCGGAGCCCGAGTCGTCGATCACCGGCGCGACGCCCGCCAGCTCCTCGTTCTCCTCGAGGATGCTCGCGCACAGGTCGAGCAGCCACGAGCGCACCACGCTGCCGTGACGCCAGGTCTGCGCCAGCCGTCCGGTGTCGATGTCGAGCTCCGGCTTCGCCGCAAGCAGGGCGAAGCCCTCGGCAAGCGCCTGCATCATTCCGTACTCGATGCCGTTGTGGATCATCTTCGCGTAGTGGCCGGCGCCGCTCGGTCCGCAGTGCAGCCAGCCGCGCTCCGGGTCGGCGGCGAGGATGCGGGCGAACGGCTCGAAGATCTCGATCGATCGGGGCGTGCCGCCGAGCATCAGGCAGTAGCCGTGCTCGAGGCCGTGCACGCCGCCGGAGACCCCCGCGTCGATGTAGCGCAGCCCCTGCTGCGAGAGCGCCATCGCGCGGCGCATCGAGTCGCGGTAATAGCTGTTGCCGGCGTCGACGAGGGTGTCGCCGGAGGAGCAGAGCGGCAGCAGCTCGCGCACCGCGTCCTCGACCGGCGCGCCGGCGGGTAGCATGATCACGATCACCCGCTCGCCCGCAAGGCGCGCGCACAGCGCCGCGAGGTTCTCGGCGCAGTCGACGTTGGCTTCACCGGCGAGCGCCTTCTGCGCCGCTTCCGAGCGGTCGTGGCAGATGACGTGCGCTCCGGCGCGCGCCAGGCGCCGAGCCATGCCCGCGCCCATCCTTCCCAGCCCGACGATTCCTATTTCCATGTCTGCTCCAGTTTGACTCGGAGGATTCTAGGGTCGGAATGCGAATCCACGTCGCGAAAGCTGCGCAGCCAGGTGAGCTGGCGCTTGGCGAGCTGTCGCGTGGCGGCGATGCCGCGGCCACGCAGCTCGTCCTCGCCGAATCTGCCTTCCAGAAATTCCCAGGCCTGCCGGTAGCCCACCGCCCGCATGCTCGGCAGCGCCGGATGCAATGCAAAGCGGGCCTTCAAGGACCGCAGCTCGTCGACCAGTCCCGCGGCGAGCATCGCGCCGAAGCGCACAGCGATCTGCGCGTGAAGTTGCGTCCGCTCGGGTACGAGCGCGAACGCCTTGAGCACGAAAGGCAGCGGAGCGTCCTTGCGCAGCTGGAGCTTCGACAGGGGCTCCCCGGTCAGCTTCCAGACCTCGAGCGCGCGCTGGATGCGCTGTGCGTCGTTCGGCTGGATGCGCTGCGCTGCCTCGGGATCCACCTTCGCCAGCTCGGCGTGCAAGCTCGGCCAGCCACGGCGCGCGGCGCTGGCGTCGAGCTCCGCGCGCAGCTCTACGTCGGCCGACGGCATGGCGGCGAGGCCGCTCGTCAGCGCACGGTAGTAGAGCATCGTGCCGCCGACCAGAAGGGGGATTTTCTTTCGACCAAAAATACCCTGGACGATCTGAATTGCTTCGTCCCGCCAGCGGCCAACGGAGTAGGCCTGGTCCGGATCGACGAGGTCGAGGAGGTGGTGCGGCACGCGCGAGCGCTCGGCGGCGGTCGGCTTGGCGGTGCCGATGTCCATGCCGCGGTACACCTGCGCCGAGTCCATGGCGACGATCTCCAGCGGCAGCCTGGCGGCGAGCTCGAGGGCGAGGCGCGACTTGCCGCTTGCTGTCGGCCCCAGCAGGACGAATGCAGTATCCAGGCTACCGCCCGCCGGAGATGTCCAGCAGCGCTCCGGTGGTGTAGGACGCCTCGTCCGAGAGCAGCCAGAGGATGGCGCGCGCGACCTCCTCGGGCTCGCCGTAGCGGCCGAGGGGCGCGGTGGCGCCGATGCGCGCCAGCCTGGCCGGGTCGCCGCTGCTGGCGTGGATCTCGGTGTTGATGATCCCCGGACGCACGGCATTGACGCGGATGCCGTCGGAGCCCAGCTCCTTCGCCAGCCCGATGGTGAAGGTGTCGATCGCGCCCTTCGCCGCGGCGTAGTCGACGTACTCGCCGGGCCCGCCGAGCTTGGCGGCGACGGAGGAGAGGTTGACGATCGCGCCGCCCGGGCCGCCATGGCGCTTCGACATGCGCTTGATCGCCTCGCGTGCGCAGAGGAAGCTGCCATGGACGTTGATGCCGAACATGCGCTGCAGGCGCGCTGCAGTGATTGCTTCCACGCGCGCGCCCTGGTCCACGACGCCGGCGTTGTTCACCAGCGCGGTGATGCGGCCGAGCTTCGCGTCGATGGTCGCGAACAGACGCACCACGTCGGGCTCGGAGGAGACGTCGGCCGCGACCGCGATGCCGCCGATCTCTTTCGCCAGCGCGTCGGCGGCGGTCTTGTCGCGCAGGTAGTTGACGCAGACCGCGTAGCCGCGCTCGGCGGCGAGGCGGGCGGTGGCGGCGCCGATGCCGCGGCCGCCGCCGGTGGCGAGCAGGACTTTCTTCATCAACGGCCCCTCATGAACAGGCGATCGAGGTCCGCCAGCGTGAGCTGATACCAGGTCGGCCGGCCGTGGTTGCAGGTCCCCGAGCGCTCGGTCTCTTCCATCTCGCGCAGGAGGGCGTTCATCTCGACGACGCTGAGCGCGCGGTTGGCGCGCACCGCGGCATGGCAGGCCATGGTGGCGAGCAGCTCGTTCTGGCGCGAGGAGAGCACCTGGCTCGCGCCGTACTCGCGGATCTCGCGCAGCACGTCCCTCGCCAGGCCGGCGATGTCGCCGCCGGCGAGCGGCGCCGGCGCGGCGCGCACCGCCAGCTCGTTGGGGCCCGAGACGCTCACTTCCAGGCCGAGCTTCTCGAGCGCGGCGCGGTTCTCCTCGGCGGTGGCGATGTCGAGCGCTTCCGCCGAAAGCACCGCCGGCACGAGCAGGCTCTGGCGCTGCACCGCGCCGGCGTCGAGGTTGGCTTTCAGCTTCTCCATGACGATGCGCTCGTGCGCCGCGTGCATGTCGACCAGCACCAGCCCGGCCTCGTTCTGCGCCAGGATGTAGATGCCGTGCAGCTGGGCGAGGGCATAGCCGAGCGGCGGCGCGTTTTCGCCTTTGGCGATGGGAGTCGGCACGAACGACTGATAGCTCCCCAGCGGTTGCTCGACCGCCAGTGCCGCCTGAATCGGCCTTCCCTGAGACACGGCGGCATAGGCCACCGGCGCTTCGGCGGCGCTCGGCGAGAGCGCGCGCTTCAGGGCATGAAAGACGAATTGATGGATCGCCCGCGGATCGCGGAAGCGCACCTCGGTCTTCGCCGGATGCACGTTGACGTCGACCGCGCGCGGATCGATCTCCAGGTAAAGAACGTAGGCGGGCTGGCGCTCGCCGTGCAGCAGCTCGGCGTAGGCTTCGCGCGCGGCGTGCGAGAGGAGGCGGTCGCGCACGTAGCGGCCGTTGACGAAGAAATACTGCGAGTCGGCGCGCGCCGTGGCCGCGTGCGGCGATCCGGCCAGGCCCGCGAGGCGCAGCGCTCCCGATGCCATGTCGAGCGCCATGCCGGCGAATTGCTCGCCGAGGAGCGCGGCGATGCGCTCGGCCGGCGTCTGCACGCGCAGCGCCTGGTTGACGCGACCGTTGTGCTTGAGCGCGAAGGCGAGGTCAGGGCGCGCGAGCGCGATGCGCCGGAACACGTCCTCGCAATGGCCGAACTCGGTCGCCTCGGTGCGCAGGAACTTGCGCCGCGCCGGGGTATTGAAATAGAGATCCGCGACGGAGACGGTCGTGCCCTGCGCGCGCGCGGCGGGGTGCACCTCGCCGAGCTGCGCGCCTTCCGCGGAGATCGCCGCGCCGTGCGCCGCTTCGCGCGTGCGGCTGGTGATCGACACGCGCGCGACCGACGCGATCGAAGCGAGCGCCTCGCCGCGAAAGCCCATGGTCGTCACCGCCTCGAGGTCCTCCAGGCTGCCGATCTTGCTCGTGGCATGGCGCGCGAGCGAGAGCGGCAGCTCGTCGCGCGGAATGCCCGAGCCGTCGTCTTCCACCTGCACGCGCTTCGTGCCGCCCGCCTCGAGGACCACCGTGATCGCGCGCGCGCCCGCGTCGATGCTGTTCTCGAGCAGCTCCTTCAGCACCGAAGCGGGCCGCTCGACCACTTCGCCGGCGGCGATCTGGCTCACAAGAAGCTGCGGCAGGACGCGAATGGCGGGCACGCGTCGATTATAGAATCGGCCCATGGAGTTGCTGACATGGTTTTGGGACCTGGTGGTGCATCTCGACGTGCATCTCGCGGCCTTCGTGCAGCAGCACGGCCCGTGGGTGTACGGCCTGCTGTTTCTCATCGTCTTCTGCGAGACCGGACTGGTCGTCACGCCGTTCCTCCCCGGTGATTCGCTGCTGTTCGTCACCGGTGCGGTCGCCGCGGCAGGCGGCATGGACATCGTCCTCGTCATGGCGACGCTGGTCGCCGCAGCGCTGTGCGGCGACAACGTCAATTACTGGGTCGGCCGGACGCTCGGCGTGAAGGTGCTCGCGCGCTTCATCAATCCGGCGCACCTGCGGCGTACTCACGAGTTCTACGAGCGCCACGGCGGCAAGACGATCATCCTGGCGCGGTTCGTCCCCATCGTGCGCACCTACGTGCCGTTCGTCGCCGGCGTGGGGACGATGCCCTACCTGCGCTACCTCGCCTTCTGCATCGCCGGCGCGCTGCTGTGGGTGGTCTCGCTCTGCCTTGCCGGCTACTGGTTCGGCAACCTGCCGAAGGTGAAGGAAAACCTGACGGTGGTCATCCTCGCGATCGTCGCCCTTTCGGTGTCGCCGGGCGTGATCGCCTGGCTGCGCAGCCGCTCAGCGCAGCGCCAGGGGTGAACTCGGGCGCGGCGGGTTGCGCGCGATGTAGTCCTTGATGCCTTCGAGAATCGCCCGCGCCAGCTTGTCCTGGTAGGCCCTGTTGGTGAGGCGCCTCTCCTCCTGCGGGTTGGAGATGAAGGCGGTCTCGATCAGGATCGAGGGCACGTCGTGCGCCTTCAGCACCGCGAAGCTCGCCTGCTCGACGCGCGGCTTGTGCAGGTCGTTGACCGAGCCCAGGCGCTGCAGCACCGAGCTGCCGAGCCGCAGGCTGTGGTCGATGGTCGCGGTCTGCGACAGGTCGAGCAGCGTCTGCGTCACGTAGGAGTCCTTGCCCTTCAGGTCGACGCCGCCGATGAGGTCGGACTCGTTCTCCTTCTTCGCCAGGAGGCGCGCCATCTCGGAGCTGGCGCGGCGCTCGGAGAGGGCGAAGACCGAGGAGCCGCGCGCATCGCGCCGCAAGAAGGAATCGGCGTGGATCGAGACCAGGAGATCGGCCTTCACCTGGCGGGCTTTCTCGACGCGCACGTTGAGCGGCAGGAAGTAGTCGCCGTCGCGCGTGAGCAGGGCGCGCATGTTCGGCTCGGCATCGATGAGCGCCTTGAGGCGGCGGGCGATCATCAGCGTCACGTCCTTCTCACGCGAGCCGCGGCGGCCGATCGCGCCCGGATCCTCGCCGCCGTGTCCGGCGTCGATGACGATGGTCGCGAGGCGCGCCACCGGCGCACCGGCCGGCCGCGGCGGCTTCTGCGCTTCCTGCCGCTGCGTCTGCTCGAGGAGCTGGGCAAGCGGGTCGATCGGCGTCAGCGGATGCAGGTCGAGCACCAGCCGATAGCCATAGTCGCCCACCGGCTTCATGGTGAACACCTGGTGCTTCACCTCCTGCTTCAGGTCGAGCACCAGCCTGACTATGCCCGGGCGGTTGAACGCGACGCGCAGGCCCTGGATGTAGGGGTCGTCGGCGGTGAGCCTGGCCTGCAGCTCGGCAAGCGGCGTGGAAATCTCGTCGCTCTCCAGCTCGAGCACCAGCCGCTCGGGATCCTTGACGTTGAAGAGCGTGTACTTGGGCTCCTCCTTCGTCTCGAGCGTGACGCGGGTGTACTCCGGCGCCGGCCAGATGCGCGCCGCTACGACGTCGGCTTGCGCGGCGCCGGCGAAGGAAAGCGCAAGGACGAGAGCCAGGCCTCGCCAGCGGGCGTGTGCGCGGAGAGGGAGGCGCGCCGCCCCGGCTCGGCGAAGTCCAGCCGCAACTCGAGGTCCGGCATGCCCAATGCGGCGCCAGCACGCTCCGGCCATTCGACCAGGCAGGCGGCGTGCGGTCCGAAGTATTCGCGGAAGCCCGAGCTGTCCCATTCAGCGGCGTCTTTCAGCCTAAAGAAATCAAAGTGATACAAGTGTAATCTCGAAAGGCTATAAGGTTCAACCAGGGTGTAGGTCGGGCTCTTCACCTTCCCCTCATAGCCCAGGCCGCGCAGGATGCCTCGGACGACGGTCGTTTTCCCCGCGCCGAGGTCGCCGCGAAGGTGCAGCACGCGGCCCGGCACGACACCCGCGGCCAGGGCAAAGCCGAGCGCCTCGCTGGCCGCCGCGTCCGGCAAATTAAGATGGGTCGACATGAACGTCAGGGACTACGCGGCCCTCGCGCAGCGCATCAAGGCGTGGGGACTCGAGCTCGGCTTCCAGGCAGTCGGCGTCGCCGACGCGGACCTGTCGGCGGCCGAGCCCCGGCTGCTCGAGTGGCTGGCGCAGGGATGGCATGGCGAGATGGAGTATATGGCGCGCCACGGCGCGCTCCGCTCGCGCCCGGCCGAGCTCAAGCCCGGCACGCTGCGGGTGATCTCGTGTCGGATGGATTACGCAGTCGATCCTTCCGAGGGGATTTCTTCGGCGAGAAGCAAAGCCGTCATCGCCCGCTATGCCCGCGGCCGCGACTATCACAAGGTCATGCGTGACCGGCTGCAGAAGCTCTGCGACCGGATCGCCGCCGAAGCCGGCCCGTTCGGCCATCGCGCCTTCAGCGATTCGGCGCCAGTGATGGAGGTCGAGCTCGCGGCGCGCGCGGGCCTCGGCTGGCGGGGCAAGCACACGCTGCTCCTCTCGCGCGAGGCCGGCTCGTGGTTCTTCCTTGGCGAGATCTACTGCGACCTGCCGCTACCGATCGATCAGGAACAGAAAGATCACTGCGGTACCTGCGAGCGGTGCATCACCGTGTGTCCCACGCAGGCGATCCGCGGGCCGTACCAGCTCGATGCGCGGCGCTGCATCTCGTACCTCACCATCGAGCACAAGAGCGCCATCCCGGAGGAGCTGCGGCCGCTGATCGGCAACCGCGTCTACGGCTGCGACGATTGCCAAGCCGTGTGCCCTTGGAACAGCTTCGCCCAGCCCACAACTGAGAACGATTTCCAGGCGCGCAATGGCCTGGACCGGAGCACCCTGGTCGAGCTGTTCGCATGGACCGAAACGGAGTTCGACGAGCGGCTGCGCGGCTCGCCGATCCGCCGCATCGGCTACGAGCGGTGGCTGCGAAATCTCGCGGTGGGGCTGGGGAATGCGCCGACTTCACCAGAAATAGTCAAGATTTTGAAGTCAAGGCAAGACCATCCTTCCCCTCTGGTGCGCGAACATGTGAGGTGGGCTCTGGAGCGGCATGAGCGCCTGGCGGCCTGACGCGCTGCTGCCAGGGCTCGAAGCCCTGGATCTCCCGGCGCCCGACGACTACGACGGTCCGGTCACGGCGACGCTGGTGCGACTGGCCGCGGGCAGCGCGCCGCGCGGCGCGGTTCTTTACGTGCACGGCTTCAGCGATTACTTCTTCCAGCGCCACCTGGCCGAGCGCTTCAGCCTCGAGGGCTTCGCCTTCTACGCGCTCGACCTGCGCAAGCACGGGCGCTCGCTCAAGCCCCACCAGCACCCCAACTTCTGCAAGAGCATCGTCGAGTACTACGCCGATCTCGATCACGCCATCGACGCGATCGGCGCGCCGGTGCTGCTCGCGGGACATTCCACCGGTGGCCTGGTGTGCTCGCTGTACGCCCATGAAGGCGCCCGACGGAACGAGGTGCGCGCGCTGTGGTTGAACAGCGCGTTCTTCGAGTGGCGCGCGCCGCGAGCGCGGCTGCCGTGGCTGCACGTCGCCGCCGCAACGGGCCGCTTCTTCCCGTTCCTCTCGGTGCCCGAGCGACTCCCGCCGACCTACAACAGCGTGCTGCTGGAGCACTGGGAATTCGACACGCGACTCAAGCCCGTCCAGGGATTCCCGCTCTATTACGGCTGGGTCGGCGCGATCAGCGATGCGCACGCCAAGGTGCATCGCGGCCTGGGACTGGAGATTCCGGTGCTGTCGATGCACTCGGACGAAAGCGACATCGTGCTCGACTGGCGCCACATCGCGCGCTGGTCGCGCACGCTCGGCAGCCGGGTCTCGGTGCTCGCCTTTCCGGGCGGCTGGCACGACCTCGTTCTCTCGCCGGCGCCGGTCCGCGAGGAGGTCTTCAGCCAGCTCTTCGCCTGGGCGGAACGAGCCGTGACGTCGCCGGCATGAGGCGGATTTCGACCGCGTATGTTCGCTGCCGCACCGATGGCGCACCGCCCAACGGGAACAATTGCAGCAACTGCCGCGTTCCGGCATCCCGTCAAAGAGGAAACGTCAATGAAACAGGAAACTGAAGCGAAGATTAAGTATGGAGCCTGGGGCCTGATTCTTGGCGCGGGCAGCGCGATGATCATCGGCTTCAACTGGGGCGGCTGGACCACCAGCAAGACGTCCCTGGCGACGACCGAGGCGGCAGTCCTTTCGACTCGCGCGGCGATCTGCGTCGCGCAGTTCGCCAGGGCGCCGAAGTACCAGGAGAGGCTCAAGGAATTGAAGGCGACGAATGCCTGGGAAAGATCCGCGGTGATCGAAAAAGGCGGCTGGGACAGGATGCCCGGCGAAGAGAAGGCCGAGCCCACCGTGGGCCGGGCCTGCGCCGACGGGCTCGATTCCCTGCTGGAGAAAAGCTAGAGCGCCTTGCGGTTGGCGCGGGGCGGAACCAGGCGGAGCGTTGCCAGCGCCGCCAGGGTCCAGGCGACGTAGGCGGCGGTGAACACCCATTCCGGCGCCTGGTAGAAGAGCAGGGCGCGCACCCAGCGGGCGACAAAGCTCTCGGCACGCACGCCGCCGCGCAACAGGTCTTCCCACACCGTCAGCGGGCAGGCGATGCCAAGCACCGCCTCGGCGGCGACGAAGGCGATCGCCGCGAGATGCAGGTAGCGGAACCACGGATTGCGCACCCACCGCCAGTCGAGCGCCGCGCCCAGCCACACGAGGGCGAGGCCGAGCACGATGAAGGCTGCGATCAGGAAGTGGACGACGAGAAGCGTGTCCGCCATCATCGAAGCATGGCACAACGCTTTCCCCATCTGACGCCCGGCGACATGACCCCGGCGCAGCGCGAGGTCGCGGCCGAGATCACGGCCGGGCCGCGCGGCGAAGTGCGCGGCCCGTTCATCGCCTGGATCCACCATCCCGAGCTCGCCCGCCGGCTGCAGGCGCTGGGCGAGCAGCTGCGCTGGAAGGCGAAGCTGCCGCCGCAGCTGATCGAGCTCGCGGTGCTCGTCTGCGCGCGCCGCTGGACCTGCCAGCACGAATGGTTCATGCACGAGAAGCTGGCGCGGGAAGCCGGTTTGGATTCCCAAGTTCTTTCCTCTCTTTCCAGGAACGAGAAACCGGAAAAGCTCAGTGCCGAGCAGGCCGCGGTTTACGACTTCTGCAAGGACCTGCACGCCACCGGCCGTGCAGGCGACGCTGCGTTCGAAGCGGTTCGGTCGCGCTTCGGGCTGGAGGGCGCGCTCGAGCTGATCGCGCTTTCCGGCTACTACTCGCTGATGGCGATGGTGCTCAACACGGCCGGCCTGCCTCTTCCCGGAGGCGCTCAGCCGCCGTTGAAGTAGCGGGGCGGGCTAGCTTTTTTCCTGCGGCCGCGATGGATCGGCGATCCACTCGCTCCAGGAGCCGGGATAGAGCCTGCCGCCCGGCAGGCCGGCGATCTCCATGGCGAGCAGGTTGTGGCATGCGGCGACTCCCGAGCCGCAATAGTGGACGACGGCAGCCGGGTCTTGATTTCCCAGTATTGAAAGAAAATCTTTTTTCAGGGAAGCCGCATCCTTGAATGTCCCGTCCGCGTTGACGTTCTCCGCGCTGAACCGGTTGCTCGCGCCGGGAATGCGCCCGGCGACCGGATCGATCGGCTCCTGCTCGCCGCGCCAGCGTGCCGGCGCGCGTGCGTCGAGGAGGAAGATGCTCTTCAGCTCCTTGCTGACGGCCTCGGCGCTCACCGCCACGGCGCCCGGTTTCCCTCCGTAGGATGTAGCGGGGAAGGCAGGCACATCGGCAGTGATCGGGCGGCCCTCCTTCGTCCACTTGGCGAAGCCGCCGTCGAGCACGGCGACGTTCTGATGGCCGACCCAGCGCAGCATCCACCAGAGGCGGGATGCTGCCGACCCGTTCGCGGCGTCATAGCAAACGACCTGATCGGACGGCCGAATGCCTTTCGCCCCCACCCAGTGCAGAAATTTTTCAAATTCCGGAAGAGGATGACGGCCGTTCTTGCCGCTCTTCGGTCCCGACAGGTCGTGCTCCATGTGCGCGAAGAGCGCACCGGGGATATGCGCGGCGCGATATTGCTGCGCGCCGAGATCCGGCTGCAGCAGATCGTGGCGGCAGTCGAAGACCCGCCATGCGCCGAGGCGGCTAGCCAGTTCTTGCGTCGAGACGAGCGTGGAGCCACTCATGGAAATGCACTTCCGCGTCTTCCATCGGCGATTGGTAGGGGCCGGTGTCGTCGCGGCCCGACTCGTAAAGCGCGCGGCGGCCGCGGTCGAGGCGCTGGCAGATCTCGTAGTCCTCGAGCGCCGTCTCGACGTAGGCGGCCTGCTGCGCCTCGACGAACTCGCGCTCGAAGAGCACGATTTCCTCGGGGTAGTAGAACTCGACCACGTTGGTGGTGCGGCCCGGCGAGCGCGGAATCAGGTGCGAGACGATCAGCACGTTGGGATACCACTCGAAGGTGAGGCCGGGGTAATACGCCGCCCACAGCGCGCCGTACTTCGGCGTCGCGCCGTCGAGCTGCTTCAGGCAGGCCTCGTGCCACTTGCGGTACACCGGCGTGCCGGGGCGCTGCAGGCCGGCCTTGGCGGCGACGATCTGGATCGAGTAGTCCTCGCCGTAGTCGACGCTGAAGTTTTCGCAATCGGTGAAGTTGCCGAGGCCGGGATGGAAAGGGTTGACGTGGTAGACCTCGAGATAGGTCTCGACGAAGGTCTTCCAGTTCATGTCGTACTCGTCGACGCGCACCGAGTCGAGCACGTAGCCCGAGAAGTCCCAGTCCGCCATGGTGCTGATGCGCGCGAGGTCCACATGCGGATTGCGCGGGCCGGCGAACAGCAGGCCGTTCCAGTTGACGAGCGGCGTCGAATGCAGCCTGACGCACGGGCTTTCGGAGAAGAAGGGCGCGCCGAGGAGCTCGCCCTTGAGGTCGTAGGTCCAGCGGTGCACCGGGCAGACGATGTTCTCGACGTTGCCGCGGCCCTGGAGCATGATCGCCTGGCGATGGCGGCAGACGTTGGAGAGCAGTTCCACGCCGCCCGCGTTGCGCACCAGGACCTTGGAGTGATCGGTGTGGGCGAGGGTGTGGTAGTCGCCGACCTTGGGCACCATCAGCTCATGGCCGACGTAGTTCGCGCCCGGGTCGAAGAGGAGCTTTTTCTCCAGCTCGAAGATCGCAGGATCGAAGTACCAGGAGACAGGCAGGTGCGGCCGGGCAGGCCGGACCTGCCTCAGCTGTGCGACATCCGACATTTCGTTGTAAAGCCCCTAGAAAAACAGTATTTTACTAAAAGATGAGCAAGCCTTCAGGCGAGCTTTCCTTCGAGAAAGCGCTCGCCGAACTGGAGAAAATCGTGGCGCGCATGGAATCGGGAGAGCTTTCTCTCGAGCAGGCGCTCGCCTCTCACAAGCGCGGCCTCGAGCTCGCCCGCTTCTGCCAGAAGCTACTTGAGGGCGCGCAGCAGCAAGTCAAGGTGCTCGAAGGCGAAGTCCTGAAGCCGCTCGCCGCGGCCAGCGAAGCCGATGAAGATGTTTGAAACGGATTTCCAGGCCTGGATGGGCGCGGTCCAGGCGCGCATGGAAACCGCGCTCGCACGGCTGCTGCCGGCGGCGCAGGTCGCTCCGGCGAAGCTGCACGAAGCGATGCGCTACGCCGCGCTCGAGGGCGGCAAGCGCGTGCGGCCGTTGCTCGCCTTCGCGGCCGGCGAGGTGAGCGGCGCGCCGCGCGAGCGCCTGGAAGTCGCCGGCGCCGCGGTGGAGCTGATCCACGCCTACTCGCTGGTGCACGACGACATGCCCTGCATGGACGACGACGTCCTGCGGCGCGGCAAGCCGACGGTGCACGTCGAATACGACGAGGCGACCGCGCTGCTGGTGGGGGATGCGTTGCAATCATTGGCTTTTCAACTCATTTCTGAACACGAAATTTCAGACGATCCTGCACGGCAGCTCGAGATGGTTCGCATCCTCGCCGCCGCCGCGGGATCGCGCGGCATGGCGGGGGGCCAATGCATCGACCTCGAGGCCACCGGCAAGGCCCTGACCCTGCCGGAGCTGGAGCTGATGCACATCCATAAGACCGGCGCGATCATCCGCGCCGCGGTCCTGCTCGGCTTCTGGTGCGGTGAAAGAATTCCGCAAAAGGAAGAAAAGCAGCTGGACCGCTATGCCAAGGCCGTCGGGCTCGCTTTCCAGGTGGTCGACGACGTGCTCGACGCCGACGGCAGCACGGCGACGCTCGGCAAGACCGCCGGCAAGGACTCGAAGCAGGGCAAGCCCACGTACGTCAGCGTGGTCGGCCTGGCGGCGGCGCGGCGCATGGCGGACGAGCTGCGCCAGCAGGCGCAGGCGGCGATCGCCGATTTCGGCGCTCGCGCGCGGCGGCTGGCGCAGCTCGCCGACTTCATCGTTCTGCGAAAGTTCTGAGATGAGCACCCTGACCGGGGACCTGCCGGCGGCCGACTACAATCCGTCGATGTACGAGCTGTTGAAGAGCATCGACGATCCCTCGCAGCTGCGCGCGCTCGACCGCAAGCAGCTCGGCCAGCTCGCCGACGAGCTGCGCGCCTACGTGCTGGAGTCGGTGTCGAAGACCGGCGGCCATCTTTCCTCGAACCTCGGCACGGTCGAGCTCACGCTCGCGCTGCACTACGTCTACGACACGCCCGAGGACCGCATCGTCTGGGACGTCGGCCACCAGACCTACGCGCACAAGATCCTCACCGGCCGCCGCGAGGCGATGTCCCGGCTGCGCATGCAGGACGGCATCTCGGGCTTCCCGCGCCGCAGCGAATCGAAGTACGACACCTTCGGCACCGCGCACTCGAGCACTTCGATCTCGGCGGCGCTGGGAATGGCAGTTTCTTCAAAAATAAAGAATGAAAACAGGCGGTGTATCGCGGTGATCGGCGACGGCGCCATGTCGGCGGGCATGGCGTACGAGGCGATGAACAATGCCGGCGCGATGGACGCGAACCTGCTGGTGATCCTCAACGACAACGAGATGTCGATCTCGCCGCCGGTCGGCGCGCTGACGAATTACCTCGCGCGCCTGCTCTCGGGCCGCATCTATTCCACCGCGCGGCGCGCGAGCGAGCACCTGCTGAAGCGCGTCGGCGTCTGGGAGCTGGCGCGGCGCGCGGAAGAGCACGTCAAGGGCATGGTCACGCCCTCCACGCTGTTCGAGGAATTCGGCTTCAACTACATCGGCCCGATCGACGGCCACGACCTCGACGCCCTCATCCCGACGCTGCAGAACATCCAGAAGTTGACCGGACCGCAGTTCCTGCACGTCATCACGCGCAAGGGGCAGGGCTACAAGCTCGCCGAGGACGATCCGATCGCCTATCACGGCCCGGGCAAGTTCAATCCCGCCGAAGGACTGAAGAAAGCGGCCGGCGGCAGCCCGACCTATTCGCAGATTTTCGGCTCCTGGCTGTGCGACATGGCGGCGCGCGAGCCGCGCCTGATCGCCATCACGCCGGCGATGCGCGAGGGCTCGGGCATGGTCGAGTACTCGGAGCGCTTCCCCGAGCGCTACTTCGACGTCGGCATCGCCGAGCAGCACGCCGTCACCTTCGCCGTCGGGCTCGTCTGTGAGGGCATGCGGTCGGTGGTGGCGATCTACTCCACCTTCCTGCAGCGTGGCTACGACCAGCTCATCCACGACGTCG